>Ga0209237_1000229_pt1 | contig 29624 bp, 23 predicted proteins | sample GraSoi013_1_40cm_2_FD_185820 | JGI IMG/M metagenome (GOLD analysis project Ga0209237, IMG submission 185820) | Grasslands soil microbial communities from the Angelo Coastal Reserve, California, USA - Sample 10_02_2013_1_40cm (SPAdes) (version 2) | ecosystem: Environmental > Terrestrial > Soil >...
TGGAAAGCGACTCCTGGCTCACCCTGACAGCGGCCTCCTCAGCTGCGACGTGGGGCGGACTCCCTGGTTACTGTTTGGCTGCCCCGCTGGCGCGCTATGCGCTGATGCTCGCGGCACTCCGACGAATCCCGTACGCGCAGATCTACGCAGACGAACCCACTTGGGCTCGGCCGTTTGGTATCGCACAGATGGCGCTGTTCACGGCAGCAACGGCTCCGTTCGGTGCTGCGGGCACGCGCCTGGCTGTGAGGTTGGCAGCCCCATTAGTCGCTACATTGCAGCTGGTTGGGATGCTCCTCTTGTATCGACGTTCCCAGACTCTCCCAGCGTGACCGTCCAGACCCCGCCCTCCCGACGTGGTGAGCTGATTGGATGGACGGGGTTCTTGCTTTTGGTCGCGATGGTGTTCCGTCTGCGCCGCGCGCTCGATCGCCGTTGAAAAGGCGGGCCGGTCGTGTTGCTTGGATCGTCACCCCAGTCCTTTTGGCAGGCCTCGGCCAGGTCGTCGTCTTGAAGACCGGGCTACTCGCAAGCCTCGAGGTCCCCATCGATCGGGAGCTGCAATGGCGGGGAAAACCGGTGTTCGGCCCTCGCAAGACCTGGCGCGGAGTGATCATCATGACCACGCTCTCGGCGCTGGTTGCCAGCGGACAGGCAGTGGCCGCGCGACACAGCGCACGCTTGCGAGCTTTGTCGCCATTCGACTACGACCGGACCAATCCCTGGCTGCTCGGTTTTACGCTGGGGCTCGGGTACTGCCTGGCGGAACTTCCGAACAGCTTCGTCAAGCGGCGGCTCGACATAGCTCCTGGGGGGACAACCGATAAGTGGACCTGGCTCCAGTACCTCGTCGACCAGTCGGACTCGGTGGCCGGCTGCCTCGTCGCGCTCAGGTTCTTCTACAAGCCGAGCCGCCTGGAGACGAGCCTGGCCTTTTCCACCGGGCTCGCGCTGCATGTTGGAGTCGACCAGCTCATGCATGCGTGGGGGGTCAAGCGGAGGGCCTACAGGCCGAGCATTGAGATCCCCAGCAAGCTGCCGACCGCGGGCACGGGAAGGTTGTCCAGTCCGTAGCCCAGGCTGCCCTCGACCAGGGCGAGTACCAAACCGGCACCAAATACGGCAAGAATTCGAACGTCACCTGTTCCCAAGCCCATCAGAAGACCGATGCCAACCGCTACGGCGGCGAAAGCCAGGCTTCCAGCGAGGGTCTTGTGCCCGCCGATGACCGACCAACTGACACCGTCGCCCCGCTTGCCGACCAGAGCCGCAGCGGGGTCCGCCACGCCCAGCACGAGCGCCGCATACGCGATTGCGCCGGGATGGTTCCACCCGAGCATCACCGCCAGCAGCAATCCGGCCGGGAAGATGAGCGCACCCACGGTTACGCGCTGAATGCCGTGGACGCTGCTCAGAAGGTGGCGCGCGCGGGTCCACGCCAGGATCGCTGTGAAAAAGGCCGCGAGGACGATCAGCTCAGGGAGCCGGAGAAAGAGGGGCAGTACGGCGACCGAGGCCGCGCCTACAACGTGCGCGATCTGCCTGGTGGTTTCCGGGCCGAGCCCGCGTCGGAACCCGATCTCGACCGCGACCAGCAGACACGTTTGAGCAGCAGCCGTGATGACGAGCGCGATCGGCCTGACGTCCAACTGACTCCTCTCGAAGGTGCGATTTGCGCGCGTTGCAACGGTCTGCAAACGCGCACAGCAAACGTTACATAGCACTCGGGGGCTGGGGCGCTCATCCTCCTGGCCCTTCTCGTGGGCGGTGTCAGCGGCATTCAGCGAATTCGCGGCGCGATTTCTGAACCGGGTGTAGCGATCTGTTAACACAAGGTTCGGGGTTCGACTCCCCGCTCCGGAGCCAACCATCTGCGGTCGGCCTAGCACGCGTCCCCTAGCGAAATGGCTGCGAGACCTCGTCCAGCCGCTGCACTGACGCCTCGGAGAGAGTCAGCCCCACCGCCTTCGCCGTCTCCACCAACTGTTCGGGCCTGGAGGCGCCGATGATGGGTGCGGTCACGTCCGGCTGCGCCAGCAGCCAGGCCACCGCAAGCTGAGCGGGCGTGCAGCCGTTCTCCCGGGCGAGCTCCGCCACCGCGTCTGCGACGTCGAACATGCGGTCATTCCAATAGCGGCCCTGGTACATCCTGCCGTAGTCGCCTTGGGCGAAGCGTGACTCGCCGGGCGGCTCCTCGCCGCGCCTGTACTTGCCGGTCAGTATCCCTGCACCGAGCGGGTTGTAGGGCACCACGCCCATGCCCGCGGCCCGCGCCAGCGGCAGCAGATCGCGCTCGTACGGTCGGTTGAGTAGGTTGTAGCGAGGCTGCAGAACGGTGATGCGCGCCAGGCTGGACTTCGCGATCGCCTCCATCGCCATCGCCACCTGCCAGGCCTCGAAGTTCGAGACGCCGATGTAAAGTACCTTGCCGTCCTTCACAAGGCGGTCGAGGGCGTCGAGGGTCTCTTCCATGGGCGCATCGAGGTCCGAGTGATGTAGGTAATACACGTCGACACGGTCAGTCTTGAGACGTCGCAGGCTGGCCTCGCAAGCTTCGATCACATGCTTGCGGCTACCCCCGGAGTCGTTGCGGCCGGTGCCGACGCGGTTAGCGCACTTAGTCGCCACCACGAAGCGCTCTCGTTTGCCCTGGAGCCAGGCGCCGACGATTTCCTCCGTGCGGCCCCAGGTCTCTGATAAGGGCGGGACGGGGTAGACATCGGCGACATCGAGGAAGTCGATCCCCAGCTCCGCGGCCATGTTCATGATCGCGAACGCTTCGGACTGGTCGCGCTGACTGCCGAAGATCATCGTGCCCAGGCAGAGCCGGCTTACCTGCAGCCCGCTACGGCCCACGCGGACGCTCTCCATTGGCGCTGTTCAGAGTAACGCCGCGAAAGCATTAGCCGAAGAGCCGGTCTTGCTCCTGTCGGAGCTCGTACAGGAACCCCGACCGCTCGGTCTCGACGTCGTCCCAGCTGAGTGCCTGGTCCCTCGCCACGGCTCGCTTCAGCCGTCCGGCGTAGGCGAACCCGAACGGCAGCAACCGATGCTCGTGTGCCACTTGATACCGCTCGGATAGCCCATATACGGTGTAGCCACCGGCGCCGTCCAGCTCGTCGCCGGGCTTCAGGTCCCGCTTGGCGACGGCGATCAGCTCGGCAACCATCCCGCCACGTAGATCCCCAGTCGGCCGGCCCTGTACGACTGCACGTGCGACCGACATCGGCACCTCCACGCAGGCCAGGTGATAGGGGCGGAATAGGCCCCAGTTGGGACCCCATTGCTGGGCAGTGCCGCCGAACCCGGGCTCGAACATCGAACCCATGGACGAGCGGACTCCGGCGTGGTCGGAAGTGACCACGACGAAGATGCCCGGGAAGACCTTGTCCTCGTGAACATAGCGGCCCTCAGGGTCAACGGAGTTGGCCATGTCGACCACGCCCTCCGAGCCCAGGATGCCGCCGTCCTTCTCAAGGCTGAAGACGCGGCCGAGATCCTGCCACCGGCAGTAAGGCTCGTGCATGCCGCGGACTTCGGGCAGCATCCGCAAAACGTTGGAGACCGCCGCCATCTCGGTCTGTGACTTGGTGCCGTCGCGGAAGGAGCAGTACATCTTGGGGTTGTTCCGGTTGCGTTCTGCCTGCTCCCGGTACGTCTCCGGCGTGGCGTGGTGGTCGTCCGCGAAGAGCACTGTCCCGCGGCCGACGCATACGACCACAAACCCCAGCGTTTGCGCCCATTCCGCGAGCTCGAAGATGGCGCCTGGCTGGTCGCCCGCCGCCAGCGTGTACACGACGCCGGCGCGCCGTGCCCGCTCGGCCAGGATCGGCCCCACGACCACATCCGCCTCTACGTTGAGCATCACCACGTGGCGCCGGTTCTTGATGGCGTCGGCCGCCACCCGCGCCCCCACCTCGGGCAGTCCGGTCGCCTCCACCAGCGCCTCCAGCTCCAGCTGCGGCATCAGGTTGGCGTCCGCCGTTGCGACCGGCCGCCCGCGGCGTAGAGCATCCTGAGCCGGGCCCAGCTCATCGGTTACCAGAGGGTCGGCGCCGTTCTCGCGCAGGCAGGCCTCGGCGCGACTGAGGTCCACGTCGGCCGCCGCCATCACCCGCATCCCCGGCATGGTCGCCACCTGGTCGACTACGCCGCGGCCCATACGGCCAATCCCGACCACGCCCACGCGGATCGGCTCGCTTCGGCCGCGCAGCTCGGCCAGGTACATCAGCGGGCGCCGTGCACGCAGGCAGGCTCGTACCCGAGTTGGCCGGCCAACGGACCCGGAGTTAAGATGGGATTCTCCAGGCGTCCCGCATTGAATTAGTAAGAGGGGGGGTTCCTGTCATGGCGCACGGAAAGAAGAAGGCCAAGACCGGCTGGTCACGCCGAGAATTCCTGCGTACGGCCGGGGTGGCCGTGGCCACCATCGCCTTCCCCGAGATATTCATCTCTTGCGGAAGCCAGTCTAGTTCGACCTCAGGCGCGGCGGTCCCCAAGCCGCGCAAGGGTGCTTCGATCCGGCTGCTGCAGTGGACCAGCTTCGTCAAGCCGGCCGACGCCGAGTTCAAGCGCCAGGCTGCCGAATGGGGTGACGCCAACGGCGTAACGGTTGCGATCGAGACCGTCACCGGTGACCAGCTGCAGCCCAAGACCGCCGCCGCGGTCGAAGCAAACTCTGGTCCCGACATCATCCAGATGCAGTACGGCTGGCCGCAGCTCTACACCGATGCCTGCCTGGACGTGAGCAACGAGGTCAACATCCTGATTGGCAAGCTGGGCAAGCCGGACCCGGTCAACGAGGCCTTCTGCAAGGTCAACGGCACGTGGCGGGCGATCCCCTACACTGTCGTGCCCAACGCCTGGACCTACCGCACCGACTACTTCCAGCAGGCGGGCGTCACAAGCTTCCCCACGACGTGGGACGAGCTCACCACCGCCGCCGGCAAGCTGAAGACGACCGGCAAGTCGATCTCACAGACCGACGGCCACGCCTACGGCGACTCCCTGACCATGTGGAACCCCGTGCTCTGGGGCTACGGCGGCAAAGAGGTGAACGCCGACGGCAAGACGGTCGCCATCAACTCCCCTGAGACCCGCAATGCAATCAAGTGGGCGCAGGGGGCCGTCAGAGCCGGCTTTGTGGTGCATCCCGAGTGGCTCGACCCCGACAACAACCAGGCCTATCACGCCGACCGCATCAGCGGCACACTGAACGGGGCCAGCATCTACATCCGGGAGAAAATCGAGTTTCATAAGTACACGGACGTGACCAACAATGCGCCTATGCCCAGCGGCCCAAAGGGCACCTTCGCAATGAACCTCATCTTCAACCACGCCGTGATGAAGTGGTCGCCGGACGCCGAGACCGCCAAGGCGATGCTTCTCCACCTCATGGACAAGGATCAGTACATGAAATGGACGACAATCGCGTCCGGTTACAACGCCGGCCCGTTCGATGCCTTCCATAACGACCCCATCTTCGCAAGCGATCCCAAGCTCAAGGCCTTTCAGGAAGTGGTGGCGCCGGGCAAGTGGCCGGGCTGGCCGGCAATGCCAAGCAAGAAGACGGCCCAGGCGCAGACGCAGTTCATCGTGGCTGACATGTTCGCCAAGGCGCTGGCCAACGGCGGCACCGGTGACATCGAGGCCGCGATCGCAGCGGCGGAAACCTCGCTGAAGGCGATCTTCGAGCGGCCCTGAGGGCAGTTGGCCTGGGCGCATAGAGATGGGGACCGCGACCCGGGCTGACGCGGTCCCCGTCTGGCACCAGCGTCGCGTGCGGATCTATGACCGCGAGGCGCCGCTCGGGTACCTCCTGCTTGTACCAACCCTTTTCGTCCTGGGAATCTTTCTCCTGTACCCCTTCCTTTTCGGGATCTGGTTGTCGATTACAGACTCCGAGCTCGGGAACTTGGGCAAGTTCATCGGTCTCGGGAACTACCGTTTCGAGCTTCGCAACACCGATGGCGTCTTCTACGGAGCCGTCATCAACACCTTCCTCTACACAGGGGTCACCACCGTATTCAAGCTCGGCCTCGGGCTGGTCATGGCGCTGTTGCTGAACCAGGTCTTCCCGTTCCGACGCTTCGTGCGGGCTGCCCTGCTTCTTCCCTACATCATCCCGACCGTGCTCAGCTACGAGGCTTGGAGGTGGATGTTCGACCCGACGTTCAGTGTCCTCAACTGGCTCTTGGTGAATATTCACCTGGTGCACTATCCAGGACCCAACTGGCTCGGAGTGCCCGCCAACGCGATGGCGGCGCTGATGGTGGTGAACGTCTGGCGCGGCACGCCCTTTTACGCGATCTCCTTCCTGGCCGGTATGCAGGTCATCCCGCTCGACCTGTACGAAGCGGCTCGGGTGGACGGTGCGAGCCGCTGGCAGCAGTTCACCAACATCACGCTGCCGTTGCTGCGGCCAGTGCTGCTGGTCGTCCTGCTCCTCTCCACCATCCTCACCTTTGCCGACTTCCAGGGGCCGTTCGTGCTCACCAACGGAGCGCCTTATAACAGCACCCAGCTGCTTTCCATCTGGGCCTACCAGTGGGGCATCCCGGGGGGTGCAATTGGCCTGGGTGCGGCGATCTCGCTGGTGCTCTTCCCACTCCTCACCATCGTGGTCGCGGTCGTCCTCTTCATGCTTCGGAGGCCCGAGTAGATGGCTGTGCAAAGCACCGCCACGTCCGCCCAGCCTGGGGTGATAAGGCCGAAGGCTCGCAAGCCCCGGTCCGGCCGCGTCATCGGCGACAAATTTGTCGGCCGCGCGATCCGCATCTACATTCCATTGCTCGCCTTACTGGCTGTGACGCTGTTCCCGTTCTACTGGATGGCGGTCACGTCGTTCAAGTCGGCCTCCGAGCTATTCGATTTCTCGGTCAGCCCGCTGTGGGTCCGGGAGCCCACCTTGGCTTGGTACCAGCACCTCTTCACCCAAACCAACTTTCCGCACTGGGCGTTCAACACGGCGGTCGTGGCCATCGTCTCCACCCTCATCTCCCTCTTCTGCAGCGTTCTCGCCGGCTACTCGCTGGCACGCCTGCGTTACCGCGGCGCCGACTCCATCGGCTGGGGAATTTTCGTCACCTATCTGGTACCCCCCACGCTTCTCTTCCTGCCGCTGACTTTCGTCATCCGAGAGCTGCACCTCTTCAACAACCTGTGGGCGCTGATCCTCACTTATCCCACCTTCCTGATCCCCTTCTGCACCTGGATGCTCATGGGCTTCTTCAAAGGCATACCGCGCGAGCTGGAGGAAGCGGCCCTCGTGGATGGCGCAACCCGCATCCAGGCCATGCTGCGGATCGCGATCCCGCTCGCGGTCCCGGGCATACTGGCCGCCGCCCTCTTTGCCTTCACCCTCTCGTGGAACGAGTTCCTCTACTCGCTGATCTTTCTGAACGACAGCCTGGTCAAGACCATCCCGGTCGGCGTTACGCAGGAGCTCATCCACGGTGACGAGTTCTTTTGGGGCGAGTTGATGGCCGCCGCGCTTCTCGGTTCTGTCCCGGTCGCCGTGCTGTATTCCTTCTTCGTCGACCACTTCGTTGCGGGCATGACTGCGGGTGCCGTCAAAGGCTGAGCGGCGCGCCGTATCTCTGTGCGCTTAGGCCGTCAGTAGCCAGTTCGGGCGGCATCGCGCTTCACGCCTCGCAGCGCTTCCAACACATGGGCCGCGCCGCCGCGCAGGAATAGAGCGTCGTTGTCAACGTTCAGCATCCGGAACCCGGCCTCCCGCCAGCGGATGGCCGTGTCGGCCCCTGCGCAGTGGATACCGGCAATCAGGCGGTGTCGCCGGCAGGCTTCAAGGATGGTCTCGATCAGGCGCCGATGCTCGGGGGCGGCGGCGGTGGCGTCGGGCTTCAGCCCGTGGGCGACCGCCAGGTCGTTGGGGCCAACGTAGACCCCGTCCACACCTGGTACGGCAAGAATCTCGTCTAGGTTGGCCATCGCCTCCACGGTCTCGATCATGACCACGCAGACCACCGCGCTGCTGGCGCTCTCGGGTCCGAAGCCGCTGACCTGGAGCGCGGCCCGGGTCGGACCCCAGGAGCGGTAGCCCCGGGGCGGGAAGCGGCACGCGCCGACCGCGCGGAGCGCCTCTTCCGCGGAGCTGACCATCGGCACGATCACACCCTGAGCGCCGGCGTCGAGCGCCTTCATGATGTCGGACGGCTGGTTCCAGGGCACCCGCACGAAGGCTGGAGTCCCGGTGGCCGAGAGGGCCTGCAGCATAGGCAGCATCTGGTCATAGCCGATCAGGCCGTGCTGGGTGTCGATGCAGATCCAGTCGTAGCCGGCCCGGCCCATGAGCTCGGCCGCGAACGGGCTGGGGATGACGCACCACCCGCCGAGCGTCGGCTCGCCCCGCTCCCAGAGCTCCCGCAGCGTCATCGCCTGAGCCGAGCCCCGAGCCTGACCCCGTTGACCACGTTGATTGGCTCCTCGCCGTCTAACACCCGGGTCAGGTTGTCGCGCACCAATTCCAGCGCCCGCGCCTCCGCCTCCACGGTGTAGCCGGCCACGTGGGGTGAGAAGAAGACGTTCTCCATCCGCCGAAGCGGGTTGTCGGGCGGCGTCGGCTCCTGCTCGAAGACGTCGAGGCCGGCGCCTCCCAGGTGCCCCGCCTCCAGGGCGGCGACGAGTGCCTGTTCGTCCACAACCGGCCCGCGCGAAGCGTTGACCAGAAAGGCGCCTTTCTTCATGCGCGCGAGCGCCTCCGTGTCGATCAGATGGTGGGTCTTTTGGTCAAGGGGCACATGCACGCAGACCACGTCGGCCAGCTCCATCAACTCTTCGAATGGGACCCGCTCCACACCGGCGAAACTCTTGTCCACGATGTCCGCATAGAGCACGCGGGCGCCGAAGGCGAGCAGCCGGGTCGCCAGCGCGGAGCCCACGTTGCCGTGCCCAACTATGCCGACCGTGAGCGCGCCAAGCTCGTGGCCGATCATCTCGGGTTTGGGCCAGGCGCCCTCGCGCAGCTGACGGTCGCCCCAGGAGCCCCGGCGAACCAGGTTCAGAATGGCCATGACCGTCCAGTCGGCGACTCCATCCCGGTTATAGCCGGCGGCGTTGGCGACCGCAATGTCGAGTTCCGCTGCGGCGCGGTGGTCGATCACGTCATAACCGACCGCGGGCATCTGGATCAGCAGGCAGCTCGTCATCTGCTCCAAGACCTCGCGGGGCAGGCGATGTTTGTGCCGCTTGTCGGCGATGACGAGCTCGGCCAGCGAGCACTCCCTGAGCACGGCCTCCGGGGCAGGTGGATCGGGGACAGTCACCACCTCCACCGGCTGACGGCCGGCGAAGAGGCCTTCGACCTGCTCCTTGGAGTAGGGGGACAAGCAGACGACGCGCGCGGGCAACGGCGGTCAGGCTATCACGCAACAGGGTAGGCTCGCGGCGAGAATCTCTAGGGAGGAGATGAGTATGGGGTCGATGACCAAAGTGGCCCTCGTCACCGGAGGCGGTACCGGAATCGGAAGGGCCGTGGCCCTGGCTCTCGCAGGCGAAGGGTATTCGGTCGTTGTGGCCGGGCGCCGGAAGGAGCCCCTGGAGGCCACGGCGCTGGATGGGTCGAAACTGGGCGCGAAAATGCTCAGCGTTCCCACAGATGTCGGCGACCCACAGTCCGTTAGGGCTCTCTTCGTCCAGACCGTCGAGGCCTTCGGGCGGTTAGATCTCCTGTTCAACAACGCAGGATCAGGAGCGGCGCCGGTACCGCTTGAAGACGTGACCTTCGAAGATTGGAAGTCGGTCGTCGATGCAAATCTCACCGGTGCCTTTCTCTGTACGCAAGGGGCGATCAAGGTCATGAAGAACCAGCAGCCTCGGGGTGGACGGATAGTGAACAACGGTTCCATATCGGCCCACGCTCCGCGGCCGAACTCTGCTCCGTACACCGCGACGAAGCACGCGATCACAGGCTTGACCAAGTCAACTTCGCTTGATTGCCGCAAGTACGACATCGCGTGCGGCCAGATAGACATCGGCAACGCCGCCACCCAAATGACGCAAGGTATGGTCAAGGGCGTGCCGCAAGCGAACGGAGACATCGCTGTCGAGCCGCGAATCGAGCTCGAGCACGTTGCGCGCGCGGTGGTGTACATGGCCAGCCTCCCGCTCGATGCCAACGTTCAGTTCATGACCGTGATGGCGACGAAGATGCCGTTCATTGGTCGGGGATGAGGAAGAGATACCAAACCATCCCCTGACCGGCATCCGAGTCGTCGAGGTCGGCATCTACATGGCCGGCCCTTTCTGCGCCATGCAGCTGGCCGACCTGGGGGCCGACGTGATAAAGGTCGAGAATCCCGATGGCGGGGACATCGCTCGCGACTCGGCGCCCTTCCTGGACGGTGAGTCATCGCCCTTCATCCGGCTCAATCGGAACAAGCGATCGCTCGCGATGAACCTCAAGGCGCCGGAAGGCAAGGAGCTCTTCCGCGAGCTGGTCCGGGGCGCGGACGTCGCGGTCGAAAACCTGCGACCGGGCACAATGGCCGATCTCGAGCTCGACTACCGGCGTCTCTCGGCGATTAATCCAGGCCTGGTCTATATCGCCGCCTCGGGCTGGGGCCAGACCGGTCCTTACTCTCAGCAGGCGGGGCTCGACATCATGGCGCAGGCGATGAGTGGGCTGATGTCGATCACCGGTGAGCCGAACGGCAACCCGGTCAAGGTCGGCGTGCCAATCTGCGATCTTGTTTGCGCGCTATACGGCACGATCGGCGCCCTCGCGGCGTTGCGGGTACGCGAGCAGACCGGTCGCGGGCAGTTCATCGACGTGTCGCTCTTCGAGTCGGGAGTATCGCTGGCGGTTTGGGAGGCGGGGCGCTACTTCGCGACCGGGGAGATTCCAGGGCCGCTCGGTTCCGCCCACCAGACCTCGGCGCCCTACCAGGCGATCCGCGCCGCCGACGGCGATTTCACGGTCGGCGCTACGACTCCGCGCAACTGGCGGTCGTTCTGCGATGTGCTCGGCCACCCGGAGTGGGCGAGCGAGCAGCGTTTCAAGGACAACCCCTCGCGGCACGCGCGCCGGGACATCCTGATCCCGATGATCGAACAGGTGACGTCGCGCAAGCCGCGGGCGTATTGGGTATCGCGACTGCACGATGCGGGCGTGCCCTGCGCCGAGATCCGAACATACGATCAGGTCTTCAACGACCCGCAGCTCAAGGCGCGCGACTTCTTCTGGAAAGGACGGCACTCGAAGCTAGGCGAGGTCGAGCAGATCGGCTCCCCGATCCATTTCTCGGACACGCCGGTGCGGCGCGGGCGGGCCGGCCCCAGGCTGGGCGAGCACACTTCGGAGGTGCTGCGGGCGCTTGGGAGAACGGACGCCGAGATTTCAAAACTCAAGGCACAGGGGGTCCTGGGCGGGATATGAGCGAGGACGCGGCGCAGCAGGCTGAGCCGGAGCTGCTCGAGGAGCGCCGTGGGGAGTCGGGCGAGATTGTCTGGCTGACGCTCAACCGTCCGCGGGCGCGCAACGCGCTCACGTTCCCCATGTACGAGCGGATCGGGGAGGTTTGCCACGAGGTCAACGCCGACGCATCGGTGCGGACTGTTGTGTTCACTGGCGCGGGTGGGCGCGCGTTTGCCGCGGGCACCGACATCTCGCAGTTTCGCGCCTTCGACAAGGAGGAAGACGCCCTCGCCTACGAGGAGCGGATGGACCGTGTGCTGGGTGCGCTGGAAAGCGTGCGGGTGCCGACGATAGCGGCCATCGCCGGGGCATGCACCGGCGGTGGCGCCGGCATAGCGGCCGCCTGTGACCTGCGCATCTGCACGCCATCCCTCAAGTTTGGTTTCCCGATTGCGAAGACGGTCGGGAACACACTCTCGATGGCCAACTTCGCGCGCCTGACAATGCTGATCGGCGCCGCCCGCGTGAAGGAGTTGATCTTCATGGCGCGGCTGGTGGGCGCCGCCGAGGCGGCGGCGATCGGGCTGGTGACTGAGGTGGTCCCATCCGAAGAGGCGCTGGAGCCGCGGGTTATGGAGATCTGCTCCGCGCTCTCCGGAAATGCACCGCTCACGCTGGAGACGGCTAAGGAGGCGCTCCGCCGTATCCGCGTGCAGATGACTCCGCCGGACGTAGGTTCGGACCTGCTGATAAAGGCCTACATGAGCGAAGACTTCCGGGAGGGGATCGAAGCGTTCTTCGCCAAGCGCCCGGCGCGGTGGAAGGGCCGCTAGGGCCAGGCATCAGTATCTCGCCTCGCCGCTGACGCCCCAACGGGCGCCTCGCGCGCGTCCTCTCTTATGTGTGGAGCAGCCCAGCTGGTTCGGCCTGGCCGATCCGCTTTGTGAACGGGCCGCAGCGATCTGTTAACCCGCAAAGTTCAGGGTTCGAATCCCTGTCCCGGACCCTAGCTAAGGGCTGGTTGACTAGTGCGCATCGGGTGCGATTGGGCGAGAGGCGGCCCGAAGACGGTCGCAGAGCTCCGAACGCTAGAGGCTCCATGGCGTCTGTGTTCTAGGCATTTCTTTTCCGTCGACGTAGATGGCGTCGACGCGCTCGTTGAAGAACGCGACCATCCCAGCGATCGTGGCGACTTCCCGAGGCGGGTTTTCGTAGCACCAGGCGACGTCGCAGGTCGTTCCGTCTGCAGGCGTTGCCTGCCAATAAAGACTAGTCGGGCCCTTATACGCGCAAGCGGTCTTCGTTTGCGACGGCTGGAGTAGATCGGTCCGGACGTCCTCCTTGGGGATGTAATAGCGGACTGGCAAGCCGGTTTCGAAGAGGAACCGAGCCCGGCTCGTGACCGCGACGACCTGACCGCCGACGACCACCCTTACCTCGCGCGAGCTGTTGAGTACGTCGATGCGGTGATAGGGGTCCCGGGCGTGAACGAAGACCTCATCGTCCTCCTCGAACCAGGAGTCCATCAGCTTCCAGTGGAAGGCGATGAAACCCGTAAGGTCGGGGCAGCCGGCCGGAGGATCGAGATATCGCCAGGCGGCGTTCTCGACGGTCTTGCCATCGACCGCGACCGAGTAATAGGTCGCGTCACCCTTGGCGACCGACCTGACGACGTTGGAAGTGGCGACCAGGAGGTCCGTGCGCACGTCCTCGATGGGGAAGTAGTAAACGCAAAGGCGCGCGGTCTCGAACATCATCATCACGCGGCAGCTGTCGGCGATGGCCACCCCACCGACGAAGGCACGAACCCGCTTAGCGATCGGCTCTATGCGGACCGCGATCACTTTGGGCACCGGGCCCAGCAACTTGTTCTCGAGGACGGGTCCCTCTACGGCGACGCTCATCCCTCGCGTGCCTCGTTTCCGCGCGACTCCGGGAGTGGGGCCGCGCCGATCCAGTAGGGGTTGTAAGCGCCCGATTGGACATAGCTCTCAGCGATGGCCCTGAGACACCGGAGAGTGAAACTGCCACAGGTCGTGGCCACCGATCGGCGGCTAACCGATTGCGGCTCGAGGGTCAGACGATAGGTGGCCGAAGCATTTCTTTCCATGCCGGCAGCGTATATAGCGACCCAGGCCCCGAACATCGTGGAAAGTACCGAAAATCGCGGCGCTAGGCGTCCTTCTTCGTGCCCCCCAGGTGCTCGGCGACCCAACCCGCCACCTGGGCCCGCGAGCTGAATCCCAGTTTGGTGAGGATGTGTTCGAGGTGGCTCTCAACCGTTCGCTCCGACAGGAACAGCCGCTCGGCGATGACACGGCTCGTCATCCCCGAGGCCACCAAGCGGGCCACCTCCAGCTCGCGCTTGCTCAGGCCCCCGGCGCTGCCGGTCGCTTTGCCGCTGCCTGTACCGGCGCGGGCCTGGCGTGCCAACGCGAGGAGCTGGGCCGGCGACATTGCCCGTCCCGATTCCCAAGCCTTCTTGGCGATTCCCTCCTGCAAAGCGGCGCGGGCGTCGGCCATCGCGGGCTCGAGCCAGATCGACCAGGGCAGCTGCACTGGCGTTTCGACCTCTTCCCTGAGCTTTGACGCTGCGCCGAACAGCGAGACCGCTCGACGCGGGTCGGCCGCAGCTCCGGCCGCGGCAATGCCTTCGACCTGCTGGGCCATAGACAGTGCATCGCTTTCCGCGACCAGATCCAGGGCCGCAACAAAGCGCCGGCGAGCCGCCTCGGAATCGCCTGCAAGAAACTCCAACCACCCGAACGTGTAGTGGGCGCCAACCGCTCGATAGTCATCCGCTGCCTCGACGGCGACATCCAGCGCTTGCTGGACCCATGGACGCGCCGCGTCGATGTTGCCTTTCTGGAGCTCGACACCGCCAATCGACGCCAGGGCCATCGCAAGATCCGGCAGGTTGCCGCACCTCCTAAGTTCCGCGGCCGCTTTTAGCAAGTACTCGCGTGCCGTGTCCAGGTCTCGGCTTATGCGCTCCGACGTATATGCCATGCCGAGGTACCCGGCGGCGACCAGAGACTCCTCACCCGATTTGACAGCCAGCTCGGTGAGTTGCTGGGGGGTGAAAAGCGACTTTTCGTGATGACCGCTTTGGCCAACCAGGGCCTGCAGGCTCCAGAGGGCGCGAGCGTACCCCCGTGTGGGTTTGGCAGTCGTACCGGAGAGGACGCCGAAGAGCCGACGAAGCCCCTCGTGCGGAGCGAGCATCATCCACAGCGTTCTGAGGTTGCCAAGCAGACGCACCTCGGTGTCCAGGTCGCGCTTGGCCAGGTCCAGCGCAGCGCGCACATCAGCCATCTCATCCCAGAGGCGCAGGTGTTCCGCCATTGCGCCGCGGTGCATCCGCGCCTCGTACGCCTCGTCGGTCAGGCGCATGTAAAACTCCAGGTGCAGGTCCCGAAGACGCGCCTCGTCGCCGTTCGCGGCCAGCTTGCTGGCCGAGTAGTCGCGGATGGTCTCCAAGAGCCGGTATCGAGTGGCGCCTTCGACACCCGGTTCGATTTGGAGCATTGACTTATCTGCCAGCTTTTGGAGGCCGTCGGCCACATCCGCAGGCGTCAGAGGGGCTTCGCCGCAAACCTGCTCGACCGCGTCGGCTCGTACCGGCCCTGCAAATATTGAGAGCCGCTGCAGCAGCGTTCGCTCTGATGGATCGAGCAGCTGATAGCTCCAGTCGATGGCCGCGCGAAGCGTGCGGTGGCGCGAGTCGGCGTCGCGGGGCCCGCCGGTCAACAGGCGTAGACGATCGTCGAGACGCGCCATGATCTCGGCCGGCGAAAGGCCGGATGCCCGCGCCGCAGCCAGCTCGATGGCCAGCGGCATCCCGTCGAGTCGGCGGCAGATCGCCACGATAGCGGCCACGTTGTCCGGTTTGATATCGAAACCGGGACTGACATTGCGCGCCCGATCCACGAAGAGTCGCACGGCCTCGGCGGCCGATGCGATGGCAAACGTGTCTGCGGTTTGCGGAAGCGCGAGGGGCGGCAGACGCCAAAGGACCTCGCCGTCGAGGTTGAGCCGCTCGCGGCTGGTGGCAAGGACCACGAGGCGCGGACACGCCGTCAGCAGTCGCGCCACGACTGCCGCGGCCGCCTCGGTCAGGTGCTCGCAGTTGTCCACCACCAGCAGCATCTCGCTCGAGATCAGGCGATGCACCAGAGTGCCAATGGTGTCTTCGGCTAGCAGCCGTATGCCTGCGGCGCGCGCGAATGCATCGGGTACGAGCGCTGGGTCACGGACCTCGACCAGCTCGATCGTGATCTGGCCATCCGCGAAATGGTGGCTCTGCGCCCGAGCAAACTCAGTGGCCAAACGCGTCTTTCCGGCGCCTCCAGGCCCCAACATGGTCAGAAGACGGGTGTGCGCCAGGAGGCGGCGCAGCTCACCGATTTCCCTTTTGCGTCCGATGAACGTGGAGAGCCGCAACGGGACACCAGGAGCGCTCATCGGCTCCAATTTTGGTCCTGGGTTCAAGTTCCGGCGCGTACGACACTCATGGGTACACCGTGGCCAACCGCGGCTCCCAAAGCTCGCCGAAAACCGAGACGCTCGAGGGTATCGACCATATCAGGCACTGGCGCGAGCGGCCGAGTTCGAAGAGCGCCCACTAAGGGGAGCCAAATCTGAATACAGAAATGTTCGCGCAGATTGGGTACTCCCCTGCGATCAGGTCATGGCCGGAACTCTAGGCAGCTCCTCGATGGCGGCGTCGATCCTCGACTGTGAAAGCTCGATGTCCTCAAGCTTGCCGGCGAAGTACGCGTCATACGCGGACATGTCGAAGTGGCCGTGCCCGGACAGGCCGAACAGGATGGTCCGCTTCTCGCCCGCCTCTCGAGCGGCTGCCGCCTCCTGAGCCACGGCCCGCAACGCGTGGGCCGACTCTGGTGCGGGCAGGAAGCCCTCGCAGCGTGCAAAACGCACGGCTTCTGCAAAGCATTCGTTTTGCTTGTAGGCGCGAGGCTCGACGATCTTGTGGTCGACCAGCATGCAGAGCGAGGGCGCATCGCCGTGGTAGCGAAGTCCGCCCGAATGAATCCGATCCGGGATGAAGCTGTGGCCCAGCGTGAACATCTTCACGACCGGTCCCATGCCGACGGCGTCGCCGAAGTCATATGCGTAGACCCCGCGCGTGAGCGTCGGGCAAGCAGCCGGCTCCGCCGCGATGAAACGCGTGTGCGGCATCCCGCCTTTCAGCTTGTCGCCGATGAACGGATACGTGAGGCCCGCGAAGTTGGACCCGCCACCGACGCAGGCGATCACCACATCCGGGTACTCGCCCGCCATCTCCATCTGCTTCTTGGCCTCGAGGCCCATCACCGTCTGGTGGAGCAGGACGTGGTTGACAACCGAGCCGAGCGAGTACTTCGCGTCGTCGTGCGTGGCGGCGTCTTCGACCGCTTCCGAGATCGCGATACCGAGGCTGCCAGGCGAGTCCGGGTCGCCCTTCAATATGCCGCGCCCGGCGTTGGTCAGATTGGTGGGGGATGCGTAAACCGTCGCGCCCCACGTCTCCATCATCGCCCGGCGATACGGTTTTTGATCGTACGACACCTTGACCATGTAGACGGTCACCTCGAGACCGAACAGCGCGCCCGCAAAGGCAAGCGCCGAGCCCCACTGGCCGGCCCCGGTCTCGGTGGTCAGGCGTTTCACGCCCTCCTTGGAGTTGTAGTAGGCCTGCGGCACCGCGGTGTTCGGCTTGTGCGAACCAGCCGGGGAGACGCCCTCGTACTTGAAGTAGATGTGCGCCGGCGTGTCGAGCGCCTTCTCTAGGCGATCGGCTCGATAGAGGGGGCTAGGGCGCCAGATGCGATAGATCTCGCGCACCTGGTCCGGGATCTCGATCCACGGCTCGGCCGAGACCTCCTGCGCGATGATCGCCTGCGGGAAGATCGGCGCCAGGTCGGCTGGACCCATCGGCTGCAGCGTCTGGGGGTTTAAGTACGGCGCGGGCGGCGCCGGCATGTCAGGCAGGATGTTGTACCAGCGCTCGGGGATGTCGCTCTCGTCGAGAAGAATCTTCTTCTTGGTCACAGCTCCCAGCCTCCTGAATCCGTTCGGAAGGTGCCCTGCCAAAAAAGGGTAGCGCTAGACGGCCCCCTTTGGGCGCCAGCGCTGGTGACGGCTCTGCTTGGCGCCCTCCTTGATCAATTCCAACCGGGGACGAGGGCCGTCGGTGCGGCCCGACGGGGGCTTCCTACTCCCGCGTTGAAACTGCACCGGCCAGGTCATAGCGACGTCCTGGTCGGCGGCCGCATGCAGCGTCCAGGCGGGGTCGTAAAGGTGCGCGCGCCCAAGCGCGCAGAGGTCGGCCCGGCCGGCCAGGATGATGCTGTTCACGTCGTCATATCCGCTGATCGCCCCCACGGCGATGGTGGCGACGCCGGCCGCGTTTCGAATCCGGTCGGCAAAAGGGGTCTGGTAGCTTCGTCCGAAACTCGGCTGCTCTTCAGCAATCGTCTGACCGGTGGACACGTCGATGGCGTCCACTCCATGCGCCGCGAACGCGCGCGCCACCTCAACCGAGTCCTCGGCGCTCAGGCCGCCCTCGTACCAATCCACGGCCGACACCCGCACCGTCATCGGCCTGGCGGCCGGCCACACTGCTCGGATCGCGTCGAATACCTCAAGCGGGTAGCGCAGCCTGTTTTCCAGGCTGCCGCCGTACTCGTCGCGACGCACGTTGGTCAGCGGCGAGATGAAACTGGCCAGCAGGTAACCATGCGCGCAGTGCAGCTCGAGGAGATCGAATCCGGCGCGCACCGCCATTCGTGTCGCGGCGACGAACTGCTCCCGCACCTGATCCATGTCCCCGCGAGTCATCTCTCGAGGGATTTTGCTGGCGGCTAGATAGGGGAGAGGCGAAGGGGCGATCAGGTCCCAGTTACCGGATTCCAGCGGCTCGTCCATGCCTTCCCACATCAGCTTCGTCGAACCCTTGCGTCCAGAATGACCTAGCTGGATGCCGATCTTCGCCGGCGTCTGGCCATGCACGAAATCAACCAGTCGGGTGAAAGCCTCCTCATGCTCTGGCCTGTACATGCCGGCGCACCCGGGTGTGATGCGACCCTCGCGGGACACGCAGACCATCTCGGTCATGACCAGCGCGGCGCCCCCTAGCGCCTTGCTGCCCAGGTGCACTAGGTGGAAATCGCCGATCAATCCGTCGTCGGCGGCGTACATGTCCATCGGCGAAACGATCACGCGGTTGGCGAGCTCGAGCTCGCGCAGCCGGATCGGAACGAACATCGGCGGCACCGGCTCGCGCCCTTTGTTGAACCACCGGTCGACCTCGGCCACGAACTCGGGATCGCGCACGTTCAGATTCCAGTACGTCACACGCCGGCTGCGAGTGAGTAGGTTGAAGGCGAACTGAAGCGGCTCCTGGCGCGTGTACTGCGAGATGTTCTCAAACCACTCGAGACTTGCCTGTGCGGCCCGCTGCGCACTCTCGACCACGGGCCGGCGCTCGGCCTCGTAGGCGGCTAGGGCTATGTCCACACCGGGGTTTTCGTGCAGGCACGCAGCCAGCGCGAGCGCATCCTCCATCGCCAGCTTCGTTCCTGAACCAATCGAAAAGTGGGCGGTGTGGGCGGCGTCCCCGATCAGCAGCAAATTGCCGTGCCGCCAACGTCGTGTGCGCAGTGTCGCAAAGCGGATCCAGCGGCTGTTGTTGGCGAGCAGGGGCTCTCGGTGCAGCGCGTCCGCGAACACCTCGGCACAGAACGCGATTCCCTGCTCGTCGCTTTCGCCGGGCTTCCATGAGCGCTCCGCGGAATCGATCTGACCGCTCCGCGTCCAGCTGCCCTCCTCGAGCTCGACGATGAAGGTGCTCATCGAGTCGCTGTAGGGATACGCGTGGGCCTGCACGGTACCGATGTCTGTTTCGGCGATGAAAAACTTGAAGGAGTCGAAGACTAGGGGCGTGCCCAACCACATGTAGCGAGCGTGCCGAACATCGAGCACCGGCTGGAACACGTCTGCATGCGCGCTTCGGGTCAGGCTGTTGACGCCATCGGCCGCGACCACCAGGTCGAATGAACTGCGCAGCGGCGCGACGGGAGGCGCCGGCTCGCGATAGTGGATCGTGACGCCGAACTCCTCGCACCTCTCGCGAAGGATCGCGAGCAGCCGCTGCCGGCCGATGGCGGCGAAGCCATGCCCTCCCGATGTGAGGACCTGCTCGTGGTAGTGCACGTCGATGTCGTCCCAGGTCGCAAAGTCTTTGGAGAGCCGTTGATAGAACGCGGCGTCGGCGTCCTCGATGCCTCCGAGAGTCTCGTCGGAGAAGACGACACCGAACCCAAAGGTGTCGTCTGCGGCATTTCGCTCCCAGACCTCGATCTCGTGCCTCGGGTTTAGCAGCTTGACCAGCGTTGCCAGGTACAGCCCAGCGGGCCCACCGCCGACGATCGCGATGCTGAGTGTCTGCTTCGCGGCCCTCAGCTTCCTTCCCGCAGCCGGAACCGCTGCAGCTTGCCTGTCGCCGTGCGTGGCAGCCCATCGGCGAACTCGATCGCGCGCGGGTACTTGTAAGGCGCAATCTGGCTCTTGACGAAGTCCTGCAGCGTCTTCGCCGGCTCCGGACCGAGCTCTGCGCCTGGCCGAAGCACCACCACCGCCTTGACGATCATGCCCCGCTCCTCGTCGGGTGCGCCGACCACCGCCGCCTCGGCGACCGCGGGATGTCGTAGCAGCGCCTCTTCCACCTCCGGCCCGGCGATGTTGTAGCCCGAGGACACGATCATGTCGTCGGCGCGTGCCAGGTAGCGAAAGTAGCCGTCGCTATCGCGGACGTAGACGTCGCCGGTGACGTTCCACCCGTCTTGCACGTACGTCGCCTGGCGGTCGCCTCTGAGGTAGCGGCAGCCAGTCGGCCCTTTCACAGCTAGTCGTCCCAGCTCGCCATCGGGCAACGGCCTTCCGTCCGGGTCCTGGACCTCAGCCACGTAACCCGGAACGGCGCGCCCGGTGCTCCCAGGGCGAATTGCGTCACCGGCGGCGGAGATGAAGATGTGGAGCATCTCGGTCGAGCCGATCCCATCGATGATGCGAATTCCGCATGCGTCGTGGACCGCATCCCATGTCGCCTTCGGGAGCGTCTCACCTGCCGACACGCAGGCGCGCAGCGAGGTCAGCCGGGCCGCGCCCAGGTTGGGCACCATAGCGCGGTACGCGGTGGGAGCCGTCGCGAGCACGGTGATGCCGTGGCGCTCGACCGCCTCCAGCAGGTGCTGCGGTGAAGGCTGCTCGAGCAAGTAGACGGCCGCGCCGGCCCTCAACGGAAAGACGACGCTCTGGCCTAGCCCAAACGTGAACGCCAGGGGAGGGCTCGCCGCGAACAGGTCGTGCGGGGTCGGCTGCAGCACATGTCGCGAGAACGTATCAGCGATGGCAAGTACATCACGGTGAAAGTGCATCGTCGCTTTTGGTTTTCCTGTCGTTCCGGAGGTGAAGGCGAGCATGCAGACATCGTCGGCCGCAGTGGCGACGGTTTTGAACGTCGAGCCCTTGATCGAAGCAGCGTTCGTCAGGTCGTTCTGGTCAGGGCCTCCGTAAGTGAAAATCTGGAAACCGTCTGGGGCTGCGGCGTCGAGGTCTTCGACGAATCGGTGGTCGCAGATCGCCATGGTCACGCCGGCGATCTCCACCATCGTCTCTAGCTCGCGCCTCCGGAGCAGCGGCATAGTCGCAACCGCCACTCCCCCGGCCTTGACTACGCCGAACCAACTCGCGGCCAACCACGGGTTGTTGGGGCCGCGCAGCAACACGCGGTTGCCAGGCACCAGTCCCATCTCATCGACCAGCGCCCGAGCGATCTGGTTCGACTTCGCGAACAAGTCGTTGTACGTCCATGTCTCGCTGTCGGTGACGATGCACCGTCTGTCTCCGTAGCCCGCCTCCACGTGGCGGTCGAGAAGCTCGGCCGCACAGTTCAGCACCGGCGGGTAGGTAAGATCGGGAAGCGTAAACAGGAATTCAGGCCACGTCTCTCGCGGGGGGAGGTTCTCCCGGGTGAAGGTATCGACGTGCGCCGATCGTGCGATCTGCGTCAAATCACCTGCCTCGACATACTACCTTCATGCAGCCGGCCGGCCGGCCCCGGAACATCAACCCTGAGGAGCTCGCGCCGGCGCGTGGTTTCTCACACGCCACGATCGCCGGCGACACGGTATGGATTGGCGGTCAGATCGGGTCGGACGCCAACGGCAAGATCGTCGAGCCCGGCGACATCGTGGCTCAGTACGCCCGGGCCATTCACAACGTGGCCATCGCCTTGCGCGCGGCCGGCTGCGCGCCGGAGGACACCGTCAAGCTCACCTATTACGTGACCGACATCAACGCTTACAGAGACAATCGGGCCGCAATCGGCGCCGCGTACCGCGAGTTCTTCCGCAGTGATTACCCAGCATCGACGCTGGTCGAGGTGCGCTCTCTGGTCGATCCAGCTGCGCTTGTCGAGATCGATGCCATGGCGGTGCGCCGCGGGTGAGGCGTTGGGAGCATTTCGACTACGAAGAGCGCGACGAGGTCGCGACGCTCACGTTCTCGAGGCCGGACCGGCTCAATTCCCTCACCTTTGATGTTTACGCCGACATCCGCGACCTGACCAGTTCGCTGCGGCATCGCCAGGACGTTCGCGTGCTGGTGATTAAGGGCCGCGGCCGTGGGTTCTGCTCGGGCGGTGACGTCGACGAGATCATCGCCGAGCTGCTCAAAATGGGTACACGCGACGTCTATGAGTTCGCTCGTATGACAGGCGCGTGCGTGCGCAACCTGCGCGAAATTCCCCAGCCTGTGATCGCGGCGGTCAACGGCATCGCGGCCGGCGCGGGCGCGGTCATCGGGGCTGCGGCCGATATCCGCGTCCTCGCCGAGTCGGCGAGTTTTCGGTTTCTCTTCACCAGCGTCGGGCTCTCTGGTGGCGACATGGGCATCTGCTGGCTGCTCCCACGCATCGTCGGCCTGGGCCGGGCGACAGAGGCTCTTCTGCTTGGGGGCAAGATCACGAGCCAAGAGGCTCTCGCCTGGGGCCTTGCGTCCAGAGTCGTTGCCGACGATCAGCTCGACTCAGCGGTAGCGGAGTATGTCACCCGACTGAAGGAGCTCGCCCCTTGGGGCCTCGCGATGACGAAGGAGATGCTCAACCGCGCGGCCTCAACCGACTACTCGAGTGCCATTGAGATGGAGGCGTTCACGCAGACGCTGCTGATGACGGCGGAAGACTTCCGGGAGTTCCACGCAGGCTTTACGGGCAAGCGCAAGCCCGAGTATCGCGGCAGCTGAATCTGGCCAGTTCCGTACAGCAACGCCGGTGCCAAGACCAGGACAAGAGACGTGGCCGTGCTATGCCAGAGGACGCTCGCGCGCACATGATCTGACGAGCTTGTGCTGAGTTGGCTGGCGAAACCGTTTCGCCACCCGGCAGGGTTCGGCCGCCAGAAGCCATGCACTCGAGGCTGCGAGGTCGGTCGAAGGCCGCGATCAAGAACTCGAAGGGTGAATCGGGTATAGATTTCGAGCTGGAATGGCCCAGCGTGTAACCGTCCGCGAGCGGATCGACCCCGCTATCACGGCCTCGCTCTTCGCCAACTACCGCTCTTCTGCCGACGCGGTAATGGAATTGGTCGACAATGCCATCGACTCACGACTCAAGGGCAGCCTTCTCGACGTACTGCTGCAAGTCCACTCCTCGCACTTTGTCATCGAAACTCGGGGTGGGGAGGGGATGGGCCCGGCCGAGCTTGAGCGCCATTACCTGCGTTGGGGCGGATCCCCCAAGCGCGGCCGCAACCTGCTCGGCCAGTACGGTCAAGGCGGCAAAGCTGCGATCGGCCATCTGGGCCGGAGCTTCACCGTCGAAGCCAGCCGACCGGGTGACGAGACGGCGTGGCGGTTTGCAGACGCGGATTACCGCGACCGCACCAAGCTAAAGAGCTACGAGCTCAAGGTGGTGATCAAGCGCGTTCCGTTGGAGCAGGGCTACGTCCGCATCCGAATCGATGGTGTCGACAGGCGTGTGGACCCGCGCCGGCTGGGCGCCCGACTCAGTGATACCTATCGCCCGCTGATCGTGCGAGCCGAGTTAAAGATGTCGATCAACGGCGCTCGCGTTGAGGCGCTGCCGATCAACTTCCAGGAGGAACACCGGTTCGCGGTACGCGCCGCAAGTACGACCATCCGCGGTTGGTACGGTCTCGCCGAGCCTGAGGGCCGCGGCGTCGACTACGTACCTGGCCTGCGCTGTTACAAGCTCGGCCGGCTGATAGCTGGTGGCGAGTTCTTCGGACACCCGAACGCGGTGCAGGTGTCAGGAATGGCCCGCCTCGTAGGGGAGGTCGATTTGGCACCGGTCCCCCTAACGATGAACAAGAGCGATTTCGCCCGCGATGGTGCCGAGTGGACTGCGGTGGAGGATCGAATGCACGCGCTGCTGGCGCCGATCGCCAAGCGACTCGCGGAAGACGAATTGGCGCCACCTCCGGCATCTGCCCTCAAGACCGCGGAACAAGTGAGACGACTGCTCAGTCAGGTACTCAAGCTCGCTGAACGTGAGGACGCGTTCCCTGGACTTGCGGCGGCCCGCGCACAGGCCCAGGCACGTACGCCATCGACGGGACGACACGTGGCCCAACTCGAGAGTCCTCCAACGCCGCCTCGACTGCCGAACGCGGACGAGCAGACGCGTCGTGGCTTTGGCCAGGTTGTCGTGCGTCCACTCGATCCGGCGATTCGCAGCCAAACAGTGATTGAGCGTGAGGTCACCACCGTGGTGATCAATTCGCGTCACCCTCTTTTCTTGAAGCGCGGGGGTGACATCTGGTATCAGCTTGAAACCGCGGCGCGCGAAGTCTTCAAGTCCCTTGAGGGTGCGAGCATCGTTGAGTACGAGCGGCGCGTCAATGAGGTGATCTTGCTCGCGTTCCGGCTTCGAGCGCGCCGTCGCGAGGCCCGGTCACGGAAGGCGGCAGCCCAGCTGCCGCTTATCAGCTGACGCGATGCCGCGCCCGTCCTTGAGTGCACGGTCATCGATCAGGCTGCCGAAACAGCTTCGCTTGCAGCCAACCTGAGCGAGTTCTCTCGGCTAAAGAGTCGTCAAGGACGCGCCATCGACTTACCGCGCGCGAATGCGATCAGCTTAAGCCACGGGGCACCACCACTACCTTGACAAGCCGGCCGGCACGAACGACGATGGACTCGGTAGCTGTACGAGCGGGCCATGTGCCCGGTGTCGTGTAACGAGGGGGTGCATCGATGCCTCGACCGCGTGTTCTGGTCCTGCTCGCATCGCCAATCTTGCTGGTCCTTACGGCGAGCCAGGTTTGGGCCGCCTCTGCGGTGCTGGTTAGCGGCACCAACCCGTTCCTAGGCTGTCCGTTCGGCGGGGCGGAGGGCTCCGTGAATTACCCCAACGCTGAGGTCGAGCCGTTTGTGGCCGTGAATCCGACCAGCCCCAGCAAAATGGTCGGCGTCTTCCAGCAGGATCGGTGGTCGGACGCAGGCGCCCATGGGTTGGTGGCGGCACGATCGTCCGACGGTGGAAACAGCTGGTCGACCAACTTCGCGGCCTTCTCTACGTGCTCCGGCCGCCTTGCGATCGACAGCTACGATCGCGCTTCGGATCCATGGGTGACCTTCGATACCTCTGGCAACGTTTACCAGATCTCGCTATCTATTTCGGCACATCAGTCGATCTCGGCAGTCCTGGTCTCGAAGTCGACTGATGGCGGGGCCAGCTGGTCATCCGCTACGACCTTGATCAGAGATACTTCTGGACTGCACTTCAACGACAAGGAATCGATCACTGGCGATCCGACGCGGGCGGGTTATGTCTATGCGGTTTGGGATCGAGGCACGTTCCCAAGTGACAACCGCAATCCTCGGTCCTTCCTGGGCTCGCACGCTTATCGGGGGCAGCCGATGTTCTCGCGCACGATTGATGGCGGCCAGACGTGGTCGGCGCCGATTGGCATGGCAAATCAGAACATCTTCACAATTGGCAACCAGATCGCGGTGCTTCCGAATGGAACCCTGGTAGACATCTTCCAGAACTTTCAGGGATCGGGCGTGCAGCCGTCGCCGAACCACGCAACCGAGGCGGTCATGGTTTCACGCGACGCTGGGCTGACATGGTCGCAACCTATTGATATCGCGAACTGGTCTCCTGAGCTGACAATCGACCCCGACAACCGAAAACCGGTCCGCACCGGCAATGGCCTGCCCAACCTGGCTGTCGACCCGAACAGCGGGACCATCTTCGTGACCTGGGAGGATGGCCGCTTCTCGGCCGATGGCCACGCCGACGTCGCTTTTTCGAAGTCGACCGATGGCGGGCACAAGTGGTCGACTCCCATCAAGGTGAACCAGTCACCCGCCGGCGTCCAGGCCTTCACTCCATCCATTGCCGTGTCTGCGGACGGAACGGTGGGCATTACGTATTACGACTTCCGCAACAACACCTCCGTACAAGGCGTGCCCACCGACGTGTGGTTCATACACTCACATAATGGCGGAGCAACCTGGACCGAGCAGCACGTGGCGGGTTCGTTCGACATCGAAACGGCTCCCATCGCACGCGGCTATTTCCTTGGCGATTACGAAGGGCTCGCCGCTGCGGGCAGCGACTTCCTCGCCTTTTTCGTCATGACCAACACAGACTTGACCAATCGTACCGATGTGTTTTCGGTGAGGATGTCGACGCAATGATCCGCAATGGCGGGCAAACACGCTGTGCACTTGCCAGCCACTGCCTGCATAAGACTCTGTGATATGAACAGCGTCGAAGTAAATGACGAATTCGCGGCGCCCTAGACGCGGTCTGCGGGCGAAAGTAGACCCATAATTTCGGTCATCCCGACGGTTATCCGCGACGGAGTCCGGCTGCACTACTCCGATGCGGGCGGCGGCCCAGCCGTGTTCTTCCACACCGGCGGCGGCGGAGACGGCACGATGTGGCAGACCGCAGGCTACTTAGACGCCTTGCCTGGCCGACGTCATGTGCTGTTCGACCATAGGGGCCATGGACGAAGCGACCAGCCCCAGGGTCTAGAAGCACACCGCCTCGACGAGTACATGGCAGACGTAATTGCGGTTCTGGATTCCGCTGGCATCGATCGCGCCGCGATGGTCGGCTACTCTGACGGCGCCCGGCTCATCTACGCGCTCGCAGCTCGCCATCCGGAGCGTGTCGCCGCGATTGTCGGCATTGGTGGCGTCGCCCACCCGAGTGACACCGACGACTGGCGTCTCGAGCTGGCGGCGGAGGTGCGTCAGATCGGGTTCCACGCATGGCTGGAGCGGATATCGGCCGGTGAAACGGAGCCGGCGCCACCCTGGCTGATGGACAATCTTGCCGCGACCCCAACCGAGATGTTCCTCCTCATGCTCGAGGGCTGGGCGGATGCTCCCACTGAGTGCGCGAACTTTCCGCGCATCGAGGCTCCTACGCTCATAGTCTGCGGCGAGCGCGAGAACACCGATGGTGCCGCCGAGCTGGCCACCGTCGCGCTGTCGACCGGAGCAGCCGTAATCATCCCGGGCTTCGGCCACCTACAGGCATTTTGGCGATCTGATATCACCGCTCCAATCATCAGCGACTTCCTCGCCCGGCACGTGCCCGTGGCTGATTGGAAGGAATTGACCCAAGCCGGGTAGCCCAGAAGCGCCATCCCTCGGATGGGGTCACCGAACTGCTCGGAACGAGCTGGTGATCGAATCGGCGCAGCGCCCTAATGGACGGCGAGGGCGCCGCCGTCGAGCAGTTGCTCAATGGTCCTGGTCGTGTTCCAGTGGCTGGAGAACCACATCCCACCTGACTTGTTCCAGACCGTGATGCCAATCGTGTCGGAGGTTGCCGGCGTGCCGTAGTCGGTCATCGTTACTTGAAGCGTCGCGTTGCCGTCGATCGAGATGGAGTTCAACGGATCGGTGATGTCCTGGATGCTCGCCTTGCCGTTGAAGACGGCAGTGATTGGACACGTCGCAGACGCATTCCCGGTGCAGGGAGAGACGGGTGTACCGCACCCGCTGCTCTGGTACCCAGGTTCACCCGGAATGGGGCAGTAGTTGACGACGAGCGATGTCATCGAGTTGCCCTTGATCTGATAGACGCGGCCGTTGTTCCTGACGATCACGTTGATATTGCCTTGGAGGTTGGTCCCGGACTTGTTGTACTTGACATTGAACCCGAAGTTCGTTCGCTGCCCTGGAGCTCCGGGATACAGGCCGGCCGAGCTGCTGTTGATCAAGTAGCCGCCGCCGGTGATGAAGTTGCTCTGCGGAATGTAGACGTTGATCACGGTGTCGTCTTGCGACATGTTTCGCGTGTAGTAGCCACCAACGATTATGCCGATGGTGTACTGCGTTCCGCCCGCGGTCGAGTTGGCGGCAAGGGGCGTCGAAGTGCAGGTCGCAGTACCGACTGTGCTGTCGCTTAAGCTGACCAGACCAACCGACGCTGTACAGAGAACGGCGCCAGTGTCGCGGTTCACGAAGGTCATGCTTGCGTTCCGGATGTCTCCCGGATACTGGTCGTTCTGGCTGGCTATGTATGTGATATCAGTGCTTGGCACCGCCGTAATGTCCTTGATGGTTGCGGCAAGCGTCACGTTGGCGCTGGTGCTGTTGATCGAGCCCGTCGACGCCAGCAGCGCGCCCGTGTAGTAGGCGCGCGCGTCCTCCTGGCTCAGCGTGAAGCCGATGCTCCCTGGCGTCGAAGCGTTGTAATGGGTTGGGTCGGCCGGAGTGAAGGTAGCCTTCAGCGTACTGGCCCCCGGCACTGTCAGCCCGCTCGGCCCCCTGAGAACTTGTCCACTGAAACTCGCGGCACTGGATGAAACAGTCTGAGCGGGCCCGAAGTTGTGGACCGACCCTGCCGGTGGAGCAGTTCCCGCGGGCGTGACGATCAGCGCGCTGGCTGTCAACAGGTCGCTGTACTGAAGTGACGTTGGGCTCGGCGTGACGTTGACTGTGACCGGTACGACGACGACGCTCTGGCTGAGAGCGCTGGTGGTGCTGCTATTGAAGTTGCCGTCAGCTGGATACGTTGCCGTAATTGGGTGTGGCCCGAGGACGAGCGACGATGTGCTGAAGCTGGCCGTGGTGACACCGCCGGCGGTACTTAGAGTGCCGCTCCCGATCGAGGTGGTGCCGTCGAAGAAGGTCACCATGCCGGTGGGCGAGGCGACCGCGGTGGTGCCGGGAGCAACCACACCGACAGTGGCCGTGAACGTGACCGGTGCGCTCCAATACGATGGGTTGGCTGAGGATTTGAGCGCCGTCGTGGTATCGGCCGTCAGCACGCTCTGAGTCACCACTGCGGAGCTTGAAATGTTGAAATTGCCGTCACCGGCGTAGCCGGCCGTGATGCTGTGGCTGCCCACGCCCAGCCCGTTGGTGCTGACGCTGGCTGTGGTCACGCCGCCGCTGGTGCTGAGAGTCCCGCTCCCGATTGAAGTCGAGCCGTCGTAGAACGTCACCATACCGGTGGGCGAAGCGACCGCGATGGTCCCCGGTGCGACCACACTGACGGTCGCGGTGAAAGTGGTCGACTGGCCAAAGCGGGTGGGGTTGACCGAGGAAGCTAGCGTGGTCGTGGTGTCGGCCTTCAGCACGCTCTGGGTCATCGGAGCGGACGTGGAGACGTTGAAGTTGCCGTCACCGTTGTAGCTGACCGTGATGCTGTGGCTGCCCACGACTAGCTTGTAAGTGCTGAAGGTCGCCGTTGTTACCCCACCGGTAGTCGACAGCGTCCCCGTACCTAGTGAGGCCGAGCCGTCGTAGAAGGTCATCGTGCCGGTGGGCGGAGCGACCGCGGTGGTGCCCGGTGAGACCACGCTGACAGTGGCAGTGAAGGTGGTCGACTGGCCAAAGCGGGTGGGGTTGACCGCGGATGTGTGCGCCGTCGTGGTGTCAGCCTTGGAGACCGTCTGGGTCAAGGTCCCGCTGCTCAGGTTGAAGTTGCCGTCACTGGTGTAGCTGGCGGTGATGGTGTGGCTGCCCACGGCCAGCGAATAGATGCTGAAGCTGGCGGTGGTCACGCCTCCGCTGGTGCTCAGACTACTGCTCCCAATTGGGGTAGAGCCGTCGTAGAAGTTGACCGTCCCAGTCGGGTTGGCGACCGCGATGCTACCCGGCGAGACCACGCTGACGGTGGCGGTGAAGGTGGTCGACTGGCCGAAGCGGGTGGGGTTGACTGAGGAAGCCAGCGAGGTCGTGGTGTCGGCCTTCA
>Ga0209237_1000230_pt1 | contig 29583 bp, 23 predicted proteins | sample GraSoi013_1_40cm_2_FD_185820 | JGI IMG/M metagenome (GOLD analysis project Ga0209237, IMG submission 185820) | Grasslands soil microbial communities from the Angelo Coastal Reserve, California, USA - Sample 10_02_2013_1_40cm (SPAdes) (version 2) | ecosystem: Environmental > Terrestrial > Soil >...
CTTGCTGGCCGGCCAGAACGACAGCCGGGTCGGGTTCAACCAGTGCGGGATCGACTGGTCGACGGACAACGGGAATCATTGGGGCGATCTGCTGCCGCCCTTCCGGCAGAAGCTGAACAACCCGGCGGGGCAGGAACCGATCCCGAGCGATCCGAATCGGCACACGATCCTGGGCGGTCCGGGGACGGACCATACGTACGACGTGGGTAGCGATCCGGCGGTGGCGTTCGATGCGCTCGGGCGCGGCTACTTCAGCTGCGTCATCTTCGATGCCGCCAGCAATGCGAGCGGCCTTTACGTCACCCAGTCGCCGCCAGGCGCCCATGGGTCGTTCTTCTTCAACATCACCAACCGTGCGTTCATGGTCGTCGAAGACAACAGCCCGCTCGTCTTCCACGACAAGAACTTCATCGCTGCGGACCGGTATCCGTCGAGCGCGAACCGCGGAAACGTATACGTGACCTGGACCGCGTTCCGCTTCACAGCGACTGGCGACTTCCAGCAGGGACCCATCTTCGGCTCGATGTCGACCGACGGCGGACGGCATTTCTCGACGCCGGAAGACATCAGCGCCAGCTCGGACACGCTCTGCTTCTTCGGCAACTTCTTCGATCCGACGCTGTCCGAGCACAAGTGCGACTTCAACCAGGGTGCCGACCCTGCCGTGCTCCCGAACGGCGACCTGGTGGTGATCTTCAACAACGGAAACACCCCGGCGGGGAACCCGAACGGGCAGCAGCTCGGCGTGGTCTGCCGTCCGACGGGCAACTCTGCGAACGGGACCGCGCACCTCAACTGCGCCGAGCCGACCAAGGTGGGCGACGACATCATCACCGGCGAGCCGCAATGCGACTTCGGGCGCGGTCCCGAGGAATGCATCCCCGGGGCGTACATCCGCACCAACGACTTCCCGCGGATCAGCCGGAACACGCAGAACAACCACCTCTACGCCGTCTGGCAGGACTATCGGAACGGGGAGTACGACATCCAGCTCTCGATTTCGAAGGATGGCGGGCATACCTGGAAGGAAGCGGGCACGGTGAACCCCGACCGCGGGCTCGATCACTACTTCCCGGCCGTCGAGAAGGCCCTGCCGGGCGGCAGCGACCGCGTCGGGGTCAGCTATTACCGCACCCAGCGCATCCCGAACGAGAACACCACGCCGGAGGGCGGCTTCCTGAGCTGCAATCCGAACCAAGGCGGCGATCCCAAGGCGTGCAGTCCAGGGACCGGGGTGAAGAACTCGGATTACGTCCTCGCGGGCGGCACCGATCGCGACACGCCCTACGGCTTCAAGGTGATCTCGCCGGTGTTCCCGCCGCCGGACGGCGTCCAGGCGGGGTTCAATGGCGACTACAGCGGGCTGACCATCAACAAGGGTACCGAGGCCCATCCGATCTGGTCCGATACGCGCAATGCCGACCCGTACGCCCCTGCGAACGGGCTGATCCGCGACGAAGATATCTTTACCGACGCCGTGGATCTTCCCAACGGTCGCTAGAGGAGCGGAAGAGGCGGAGACGTCGGCAGCCACTGACCGGAAAGCCTCCAGGGGGCGCCCGATCGGCGCCCTCTGCCTCGCCCCTGCGGGCTCTTCAAGTGTTATTCTCGGTTAACCGCTTCCCCGAGGGCGACCGAGAATGGCTGAAAGCACCTCAGACGCTGTCCGCCGCAAGCAGAAAGACCTGCTCTTCCCCAACGTCGGCACCTACTACGAGCAAGCCCTGCCGCTCGAGTCTGGCAAGGGAATGTTCGTCAAGGACGTCGAGGGACGCGAGTACCTCGACTTCTTCGGCGGCATCCTCACCGTCAGCGTCGGCCATTGCCACCCGGCGGTGACCGAGGCCGCCATCGCGCAGCAGCGCAAGCTGGTGCACGTCTCCACCCTCTACCCGACGCTGCCGCAGCTGGAGCTGGCGGAGAAGGTGGTCGAGCTGCGTCCGATGAAGGAGCGCGCCAAGGTCTTCTTCACCAACTCCGGCACGGAAGCGAACGAGACCGCGGTCGCGCTCGCGAAGGAGGCGACCGGCCGGCAGGAGCTGGTGGTGCTCCGGCACAACTACGCCGGCCGCGGCACCCTCGCGCTCAGCACGATGGGCAACAAGCACTACCGCCCGCGCACCCAGAGCGAGGTCCCCGGCATCCGCTTCGCCCACGCGCCGTACTGTTACCGGTGCGACTTCGGGCTGAAGTACCCCGACTGCGGAGTCGCCTGCGCCAAGGACCTCAAGTCGCTGATCGAGACCACAACCGACGGCGAGATCGCCGCGTTCATGGCCGAGCCCATCCTCGGCGTCGGCGGGTTCATCACCCCGCCCAAGGAGTACTTCGAGGTCGCGGTTCCCATCGCGCGGAATGCCGGAGGGCTGTTCATCGCGGACGAGGTCCAGACGGCCTGGGGCCGCACCGGCGGCAAATGGTGGGGCGTCCAGCAGTACGGGGTAGAACCGGACGTGCTCACCAGCGCGAAGGGGATGGCGAACGGTCAGCCCATCGGCCTGACCATGGCGAAGGCGTCGGTCGCCGACAAGGGTACGTTTGCGAACATCTCCACGTTTGGCGCCAGCCCGATCAGCATGGTTGCGGCGACCGCGACCCTCAAGGTGATCGAGGAGGAGAAGCTGCTGTTCAATGCCCAGATGATGGGAAAGGCGCTGCGCGAGGGGCTGGAATCCCTGCAGCAGCGCTTCCCGGGCATCGGGGAGGTGCGCGGGATGGGGCTGATGCAGGCCATCGAGCTGGTCAAGGATCGCGGCACCAAGGAGCCCGATCCGCAGGGCACGAACCGCCTGATGGAAGCGACGCGCAAGCGCGGGCTCCTCATCGGCAAGGGCGGCCTGTACGCGAACTCGCTGCGGATCGCGCCACCGATGATCGTCGGCAAGACCCAGATCGACGATGCGATCCGGCTGCTCGGTGAGGCGCTGGAGGAGGCCCTGAAGCAATGAGAAGGACGCTGTTCGCGGTCCTCATCGCGGCCGCCTGCAAGCGCGAGGGTCGGCCGCCCTCGCTGGGAGAGGCGATCTCGGTCGAGCAGCCCGGGGGGTCTGCATCTCAGCTCTTCTCGCAGGGCAGCGAGATCCCGACCAGCGCCACCGAGAGCTTCACCACCGCGAAGGACAACGAAAAACGCCTGTACGTCCACGTCTTGCGCGGGGCCGGACGGACCGCGGCGAACCTCAAGACCGAGGCCTGGTGGGAAATTGACGGTGTGTCCGCGGCGCGGGCTGCCGAGCCCCGGGTTATGATTACTTTTGAGGTGGACGGACAGGGCCATCTCTCCCTCAGCGCACGGGAAGAGGATCGGCGACTGTCCGTGAGGAAACTGGAGAACACCCCGGCCGGGAAGACAGCGCCATCGCCGCTGGCGGAACCGGACGACGACGAGGACCTGGAGGAAGATGCGCCGGAGTAAGCAGTCATGCCGAACCTGATTGCGCTGGCGATCCCGTTCTTCTTCTTGCTCATGGGAGTGGAGCTGTGGGCGGCCAGTCGCCGCCGCGTGAAGCTCTATCGATTCGCCGACGTCATCGCCGATATTTCTTGTGGCATGACCCAGCAGATCTTCCTGGTGTTCGCCGTGGCGGTGATCACCGGCGGGTACGTCTGGCTGTACCAATACCGGCTCTTCACCTTCCGCGAAGGATCGATCTGGCCCTGGGTGATCGCGTTCTTCGCCGTCGACTTGGTCTACTACGTGTGGCACCGCCTCTCGCACCGGGTCAACGTCCTCTGGGCCGTCCATGCCGTGCACCACCAGAGCGAGGACTACAACCTCGCGGTGGCGCTGCGGCAGGCGGTGCTCTCCGTCTGGACCATCTGGCCCCTGCACCTTCCGCTCGCGCTGATCGGGATTCCACCCGCGACCTTCCTGGTGGTCGATTCGCTCAGCACGCTGTACCAGTTCTGGATCCACACCGAGTTGATCGGGAGGCTCGGCTGGTACGAGTGGATCTTCAACACGCCTTCCCAGCACCGCGTCCACCACGCGGTGAACCCGCGCTATCTCGACCGGAACTACGCCGCCACGCTCTGCGTCTGGGACCGCTTGTTCGGAACGTTCGTTCCCGAGTCCGAGCAGCCGGTCTACGGGCTGGTGAAGCCCCTGAAGAGCTTCGACCCGCTGCGCGCGCAGGTGTACCACTTCGTGGAGATCGCCCGGCGCGCGAAGATGCTGCGGGGCCTCGATCGCTTGCGCGTCTGGCTCATGGGCCCGGAATGGGGGCACCCGCCCGCTCCGGAGATCACCCGGGAGCAGCAGCAGAAGCATGCGGTGGAGCTCTCCCGCCGCGAGATCGCCTGGCTCGCGACCACGCTGGTGATCGCGATCGTCGCCACGTTCCTGCTGCTCTGGTTTCAGTTCTCGCTGCCGCTCTGGAAGCGGGTCGCCGCGGCCGGATTCGTGCTGCTGCTGATGGGGAGCTGGGGTCTTCTCCTCGACCGGCGCCTGATCTGGAGCAGGAGCGCCAGCGCCCCGAGCACCGCTCCCGGCCCGTTCTGAGCTTGCGAGCACCCGCAGCCGGACCCGCCCTGCGCGAGGCACGTCACCGTGGAGGCGCCGCGCGGATAGATGGTGCAGATGCCCTGGATGTCGTCGGGGGCAAGGTCGCGCTTGCTGGTATCGCCGGAGGGCGCGTTCGCGTACATGGTCGCGCTCGGGTCCGTCGAGTGATCCAGTCCGAGCGAGTGACCCGCCTCGTGCGTGACCGTGTTCTGCACGTCGATGCGCACGCAGCCCGTCTCGAGCGGAGTCGTGCAGGGCAGGCCGTCGACCGTCGTGAACGTGAACTTGCTGCCGGTGCTCGACGGGGCGTCGTTCAGCTCGATGTCGGTATCGAGGATCTCCCCGGTCAGGCTCTTGGCGGTGGTGGTGGTGGTGGCGATCACGCCGTCGCCATGCAACGTGTCGTCCCAGCAGTCGTAGGTGTTGGAACAGCCGCCCTGAGCGTGGCACGGGTCGTTGGCCGGAACGACGTTCCGGCAGGCCTGCGTCCGCCAGAGCACGAGGTTGTGATTCACGGCTCCCTGGAAATAGCCGACGAGGCGGGCCTGAGGTGACGTGGAGAGAGGCTCTTCGGGAAAGGCCAGGTCGGAGCAGGAGACCGCCGCCCAGGTCTGGAAGCTGTTGCGGATGGCGGTGTAGGTATCGGCGCTGGGAGCATCGGGCGTTCCCTGGGCGTCGATCTGGAAGCTGTGGCCGCGGCTCTGCCACCACAAGCACATCCGCGGGGTGCCGCTGGTATAGGTTCGCTCCCAGGCGTGCGCGGGCAGCGCGCCGAACAGGAGTGCCAGCGCCGCATGAGTCACCCCCGCGCGGCTCACCGCCGCACGCTCCCCAGCACCCGCGCGCGCAACTCTTCGAGCGGCAGATCGTCCGTCTCGGCCGGACCGCACCGCAGGCAGGTCAGCCCGCGGCGGTCGCGGCGCGCCCGCTTGGGCAGCCCGGAGGGCGCGCCGACGACGAACTTGCCCAGCGACAGGCGCTCCACACCGTAGGTGCCCGCTGCGCGCCGGTGCAGGAAGACCACCACCTCCTCCGCATCATTGAAAACGGCGGCGCCCTGCACCGTCTGCGAAAGCTCGCCCACTTCGCCGCCCGGAACGAGAACGGCGATCTCGCCCGAGGAGGCGCCCTTCCAGGTCTCGATCGGCCGCAGCACCACGGTGGTGAAGATCTGACCGCCGCCCGGCGCCCAGGCGCTGCTTCGCCGCACGACCTGCCCGTACACGACGACGTCGGCGCCCGCCGCCAGCGACTCGACGTCGGCGCGGCCCAGCACCGTGGCGGCGAACAGGAGCGCGAGCAGCATGGGGCGAGCGTACTACGGAATCGCGCCGCCCCCGTCGTTGCGCGGATCGCAGGCGGCGATGCGCCAGCGCGTGTCGGGGTCCACCTGCACGGCGCAGGCCTTTCCCCACAAGGTGTCGAAGAAACCGGGGCCGTGCTCCTGGAAAGGCTCGCCTCCGAACTGGAGCTTGTGGCCGCGCTGCTCCAGCGCCCGCGCCGTCGCCGCCTCGAGCCCGCTCGGCTCGACACGGACCAGGTCCGGAAACAGATTGTGGTGCAGGCGCGGCTGCGCGATCGCCCGATCGACGGCCATCCCGTCGTCGACGAGATGGACGATGGCCTGCGCTACCGTGGTCGGAATGGTCGCGCCGCCGGAAGAGCCGATCGCCAGCAGGAGCTCTCCGTCCAGGCCGAACACGAATGTCGGGGCCATCGAGGACAGCGGCACCTTTCCCGGCCCCGGCGCGTTCTCGACGTCTCCCCGGACCCCGTACGCGTTGGGAACTCCGGGCGCCACGGCGAAGTCGTCCATCTCGTCGTTGAGCAGGAATCCGACGCCCTTTGCGACGATGCAGGACCCGAACGCGTCGTTGACCGTGGTGCTGAGCGCGACCGCGTTGCCTTCCTCGTCGATCGCCGAGACGTGGGTGGTCCCATGCTCCGGGTGCACCACGACCTCCGCCGCGGGCGTGGCCTGCTCGCCGATCTGCCGCCAGAGATCGCCGGCGAAATCCTTGCCGACCATCTGCCGCACCCGCTCCTCCACCCCGGGATTGAAGGCGGGATCGCCGAGCCTCTGCCGGACGGCGTACAGGCGCTTCTCGGTCTCGATCATCGCGTGCAGGAACCGGTCGGGCCGGTAGCCGCCCGCGCGCGGCTGCTCGCGCTCGAGCGCGTTCAGCAGCGCCGAGACGATGAACCCGCCGCTCGAAGGCAGGGGCATGGTGACGATCCGGTGGCCCCGGTAGGTGGACTCGAGCGGCCGCCGTTCGCGAACCTGGACGCGAGCCAGATCGTCGAGGCTGACGATCCCGCCCCGGGAGGCGAGGCTGTCCACGATGCTCCTCGCCACCCGACCTCTGTAGAACGCGTCCGGCCCACGCTCGCCGATCGCATGCAGCGTGCGCGCGAGATCCGGTTGGATCAGTTTGTCGCCCGGCTGCTTCGGCTCGTACTCCCCGTCCTCGCCCTTGCGCAGGAAGATGCGCGCCGCTTCCGCATCCGCCGCCAGGCAATCGAGACGATGCTCTGCGACGTGCGCGAACTGCACGTTCACCTGGAACCCGCGCAAAGCGATCTGCTCGGCGGGGCTGACGAGCTGGGCCAGGGGTTTCTTTCCGAAGCGCCTGGCGAGCTCCGCGTAACCCTTCACCGCCGAGGGAACGGCGACGCTGAGCGGGCCCGCATTGGCGAAGTCTTGCCGCGCCTGGCCGTCCTGCACGTACATGTCGGGCCGCGCGGCGAGCGGGCCCACCTCGCGAAAGTCGAGCACGTGCACCTGGCGGTCGCGCGCCGTGTAGACCAGTGCGAAGCCGCCGCCCCCGAGCCCCGAGCTCACAGGCTCGACCACGCTCAGGGCGAAGGCGGCGGCGACGGCCGCGTCCACGGCGTTTCCCCCTCGCCGCAGCATGGAAGCGCCCGCCTCGGCCGCGAGGGGATGAGCGGCCGCGACGGCGCCGCGCGGGGAGACCGCGGGAAACGCGAGCAGCAGCGCGAGCATGAGCATGGCGGCGCACTATAACTTCTGCTATCTCGCCTGCCCCTATGGTTCGCGTCCGCTTCGCGCCCTCGCCCACCGGGTACCTGCACATCGGGGGCGCCCGCACCGCGCTGTTCAACTGGCTGTGGGCGCGGAAGAACAAGGGCGCGTTCGTGCTCCGCATCGAGGACACCGACCAGTCGCGCAGCACGCAGCAGAGCGAACAGGCGATCATCGACGGCCTCAAGTGGCTCGGCCTCGATTGGGACGAGGGCCCGGTCGTGGGAGGCCCGCACGCGCCCTACTTCCAGATGCAGCGGCTGGCCACGTACGACAGGCACGCGGAGTTCCTGATCGCGCAGGGCAAGGCGTACCGCTGCGATTGCACGAAGGAAGAGCTGGACCGCTTGCGCGAGCAGGCCGCCCGCGAGAAGCGCGGGTTCAAGTATCCGGGCATCTGCCGCGACAAGAAACTGCCGCGGGGAACGCCGGGAGCGGTGGTGCGGTTCCGCATGCCCGACGAGGGAGCAACGACGTTCAAGGACCTGGTCAAGGGCGAGATCACCACGCAGCACAAAGAGCTGCACGACGAGGTGATTTTGCGCTCGGACGGCGTGCCGCTCTACAACTTCGGCGCCGTGGTGGACGACGTGGAGATGGAGATCACGCTGGTGGCGCGCGGCGACGATCACGTGGTGAACACGCCGCGGCAGATCCTCATGTACCAGGCTTTGAAGTACCCGATCCCCCAGTTCGCGCACCTGCCGATGATCCTCGGCGCCGACAAGCAGCGGCTTTCCAAGCGCCACGGAGCGGTCAGCGTGCTGCAGTACCGCGACGACGGCTACCTCCCCGGCGCCCTGGTCAACTATCTCGCGCGCCTCGGGTGGTCGCATGGCGACCAGGAGATCTTCACCATCCAGGAGCTGATCGAGGATTTCGACTGGGAGCACGTGGGCGCGAACGCAGGCGTGTTCAATCCGCAGAAGCTGGAGTGGGTGAACCAGCAGTGGATCAAGAGGACCCCGCCCGCCGAGATCGCCAAGGCGGCCGGCGTCTCGCCCGAGTTCGCCGCGCTGATGCAGGAGCGGGCGCGGAACCTGAACGAGATCCGCGAGGCGTACCGCGCGTACATCGTGCCCGATCTCCCCGCCTACGACGAAAAGGCCGTGGCGAAGCAGCTCACGAAGGAGACGCGCCAGCTGCTCGAGCAGGCGCGCACGGCGATCGACCGGACGTTCGAGCAGGGCCCGCAGGCCATGGAGCATGCTTTCCGCGCTCTCGCCGAGCAGCGAGGCCTGGGGCTCGGCAAGCTTGCGCAGCCCGTGCGCGTCGCCGTGACCGGGACCACCGTCAGCCCTCCCCTCTTCGAGACCATCGCGCTGCTCGGCAAGGCGCGGACGCTGCGGCGGGTCGACGCCGCGCTGGAAAGGATCAAATGAGAGCCGTTGCCTTCGCGTTCCTCCTGGCGGCGACCGCCGCCGCCGGCGCGGGAGAGGGATTCAAGGCGCGCGGCTTCATCCTTCCGGATGGGGCGGTGAAGATCGACGAGGATCGCTATCGGCTCCCGCAGCCCTGGGACGAAGCCGTGAAGTTCTACCGGCGCGCGTACCCGCCGGGGAAGTTTCCCCGCCGGACGCTGCACAGCCAGACCGCCGTTCGAGCGATGCACATCGAGAATCCGGAGCGCGGCGAGTGGGAAGGCGTGAACCTGTACGAGGCCGGACGAGGCGAGGTCCGCGTGTACATCCTGGCCGCCGCCACCCCGCCGCCACCGCCCCCGCCGTCGAAGTCCAAGTCGCCTTGACACCGCGAGGGTGCTTCTGTACTTAGCGCGTCCCCGTTCGCTGGGGGATCGTCTAACGGCAGGACCACGGACTCTGGCTCCGTGTATCTAGGTTCGAATCCTAGTCCCCCAACCATGGAGGAAGTACACTGCGGGTCAGAGCCGCGGACGGCAAAGGAAGGCGGCCCCATCGTCTAGCGGCCTAGGACGGAGGCCTCTCACGCCTCAAACATGGGTTCGAATCCCGTTGGGGTCACCATTTGGCCCGCCAGGGTGAGACTGGCGGGCCGTTTTCGTTACATCGGCGCATACGACAGCAGGCCCTTGCCTGTCGCCCCCGGACAGCGGACGATTCCCTACCCCGCTTTCGCGTCTCGAGGCCCTCATGCGCCGCACGTCCCTCTTGTCCCTGGTAACGCTTGCGCTCGCCTGCAGCGGCGGAAGGACGCCGTCGAGCGATACGTCTTCCACCGCCGTCCTCGCGGAGTTGGCGGACGCCGGCAACCGATGTGTCCACAGGGAGGCCCCGCCCTTCCACGCCTGCGATGGGCTCGACGCGGGCGCGGCATGCTCCGTCACCGACGACGACCGCGACGCGGGCCAGGCGTCGTGCAAGGCACTCCACGACGGCCGGCTGGTGTGCGCCGGCACGGAGGAGGGGGACGAGAATTCCGAGGAAGGCGAATGCGGTAGGGACGATGACGCCGACGACGGTGGCGCAGAGCATCACCGGGCGTGCGACGCCGGCGTGCCAGGCGACGACGACGGCGATGGTGGCTTACGGCACAAGGACGGCGGCCTCGCCGCGCCGATCCAGGCCGCCGTCGACGCCTGCGCGCAGCACGCAGCCGGCGACGCCTGCTCGTTCACGTTCAAGGATCGGGGCATCCAGGGCGCCTGCCGGCAGCTGTCGTCTTCAGCGCTCCTGATCTGCGCGCCGCTTTGCGCGCAGCGCTGACCTGGCGAGGAGTCAGGCTGCCCGGGCCGGCCGGTCCGTGCGCACCCAGGTCTGGCCCTGCGCTCCGCGGCTGTACTTCACGAAACCGACCAGCAGCGCCGCGTTCATCTCGACGAAGTGCGCCGCTGCGTCCGCGAAGCCGCGGACGTGCCGCGGAGTCATCCCCAGCAGGCTGACCGTCGCGAGCGCGTAGGTGGCGAGCTGCACGAGCAAGGCGAGCGAGTAGAACGCGCTGACGCCGGCGAGAAACACGTTCGCGATCAGCGCCATCACCAGCGCGTGCGGAACGAACCAGCGCAGGACCTTGTGCGACCAGAGAGCAAACGCGGTGAAACCGTGTCGGGGCGAGAGCAGGTCGCGGTGCTGGGAGAGCGCGCGGAACCCGCCTGCCGCGATGCGCACGCGGCGCCGGTATTCGTTCGCGTGATCGGGGGCCGCTTCCTCGTGCGCCACCGCCTCGGGCTCGTAGGACACCCTCGAGCCGGCCGCGAGCACCCGCAGCGCGGCCACGAAGTCGTCGACCACCGTCCCCGCGGGCAGCGGCGGGAACAGGCACTTGCGCACCGCGTAGATGCCGCCATTGGCGCCCATCACGCAGCCGCGGCGCGACTCATAGAGCTTCAGCAAGCTCTCGAGCTTCCAGTACGCGCCTTCCGCGAGCGGGGCCCCCGCGGGCGAATGCAGCCGGAGCCGGCCACACACCAGTCCGACGTCATCGTCGCGCAGCGGCTGGATCAGGTGTCGGATGGCGTCGCGCTCGAACTCGGTGTTTGCGTCGGTCATCACCAGCACCTCGCCCTCTGCCAGCGCGACGAGCCGGATGAGGACCCCGGCCTTGCCGCACCGCTCTGCGCGCGAGAGCTTCACGCCCCTGGCAGCGTAGTGCTGGACGATCGCGTCGGTCTCGTCCGTCGATCCGTCGGACCCGACCAGGATCTCGAGCTTGTCGGCGGGATAGTCCTGGGCGAGCAGGTTTTCGATCCGGGGGCCGATGCAGCCCTGCTCGTTGTATGCGGCGATGAGCACGGATACGTTGGGCAACCCGAGCTGCGCGAGCGGACGGCGGCGCTCGTTTCCCCCCAGGTACCCCCAGGCGCTCCGCGCCTGCGCGATGGCGTCGAGGGCGACGAGCAGCAGTGGATAGATCAGGTACGTGTGCAGGACGCAACAGACGGCGATCCAGAACACGACGACGAGCATGCGCCACTTGGCAGCAATCGGCGTGCCTTGGCGTTGCGGGCGCACGAGCGGATCCACCCGCGTCCCGTCTCCAACGGATGGGAAGGGAAGTTCCCATCAGGGGACGTCGGGTGCCCACGGCTCAGCGAGAGACCAGGGCCAGCATGCGTCTGGCCCGGTCGTGCTGCGGGTTGCGGCGCAGGACGGATTCGAGCAGCTCGCCGGCTCCACCGGGGTCGCCGCGGTCGAGGGAGATGGCAGCGAGATCGACGTCTGCCCGCAGCAGCCTGGGCTCCGCCTCGCGCGCGGCCGAAAGCGCCTGGACGGCGCGCTCGTGCGCATGGCCTGCAAAGGCGGCGGCAGCCTTCGCATAGAGCGCCCAGGGATCGCCGGGGGCGGCTTGCTCGGCCTGCTCCGCGTGGACCGCAGCCTGATCGGCGGCACCGGAGATCGACTCCGCCAGCGCCATCGCGCGGAGCGCGGCAGGGTCATCCTTGTCGTCGGCGAACGCCTGCCTTGCCGCGGCGGCTCCCTGCTGCAGCAGCCGCGATGCGGCGCGCCCCGGTTCGTCCCGCTCCGCCGTCGGGAGGCGCTCCGCCAGGTCCTTCTGCGCGGCCGCCTGGAGCAGGAGCGCGAACGCGCACTCCGCCTCGAGGGGCGCCCGCCCCGGCGTGGCTCGGGCCGCCTCCGTGAAGAGCTTGGCCGCATCCTGCAGGCTCGCCGAGTCGTCGCGGAGGAGCTTCTCGCGGCCGACCCGCATCTTCTCGCCGAGCTCGCGCGCGCGTTCGCGCTGGTGGAGCACGATCCCGGCTGCGCTTGCGGCGGCGAGGATCCCGAGAAGCAGGAGCCAGCGCGCCCGCGTGGCGCGCTCCGGCTCCAGCACCATCCCGGCCAGCGCGCTCTCTACCGTTCCCACCGGCTCGGAAGCGGCCTGCGCCAGCTTCCCGGGAGCGACCGGCGCCACCGGCTCCACAACGGCCTGCGCCAGCGGCTCCGCCGGTGGCGCAGGAACGAGCGAGTCGGGTTCCGGGTCCGACGGCGGTTGCTGCTCCTGGCCCGCGCCGGCCGTTTCCCCCTCGGCGACGAGGTCGAATACCAACTGGCAACGCCCGCACTGAACGCTGAACCGGGTGCCCTCAGCCGCGATGCCGTCCTGCACGGAGAACACGGCGTGGCAGCGGCTGCATTCGATCAGCACGGTCAGCTCTTGGCAGTTTCGGTCTTGTCCAACCCGAACGCGGTATGCAGGGCGCGGACGGCCAGCTCGGCGTACTTTTCGTCGATCAGACAGGAGATCTTGATCTCCGAGGTGCTGATCACGCGGATGTTCACGCCCTCGTCGGCGAGCACCTGGAACATCTTCGCCGCGACGCCCGCGTGGTTGCGCATGCCGACGCCGACGATGCTCACCTTCGCGATGCCTTCCTCATGGTCCACCTTGCCCGCGCCGATCTGCTTGCCGATCCGGCGCACCAGCTCGTTCGTCTTCTCCACGTCGAGGCGGCCGACGGTGAACGCCATGTCGGTGCGGCCGTCCTCCCTGGCCGGGGTCTGCACGATCACGTCGACCACCACGCCCTGCTCCGCCAGCGAGCCGAAGACCTTGGCGGCGATCCCGGGTTTGTCCGGGACGCCTCGCACCACGAAGCGCGACTCGTCCCGGGTGAGCGCGATCCCGCTGACCAGCACGTCTTCCATCGCCGCGTCCTCCTCGCACACCAGGGTCCCCGGATCCCCGGTGAACGACGACTTCACCCAGAGCGGGACCTTGTACTTCATCGCGAATTCCACGCTGCGGATCTGCAGCACCTTGGAGCCGAGGGAAGCGAGCTCCAGCATCTCCTCGTAGGAGATGCGCTGGAGCTTGCGCGCCCGCTCGCAGACCCGCGGGTCCGTGGTGTAGACCCCGTCGACGTCGGTGTAGATCTCGCAGGCGTCGGCCTTGAGGGCGGCGGCGAGCGCCACGGCGGTGGTGTCGGAGCCGCCCCGCCCGAGCGTGGTGATGTTGCCGTGCTCGTCGATCCCCTGGAAGCCGGCGACGACGGCGATCTCCTTCTTGCGCAAGCTCTCCCGCAGGTTGGTGTCGTCGATGCTGCGGATGCGCGCGTTGGCGAACGCCGAGTCGGTGAGGATGCGCACCTGGTGGCCGAGGAAGCTGCGCGCCTTCGCCTTCATCTCCTGGATGGCGAGCGCCAGGAGCCCGACCGAGACCTGCTCGCCGGTGGAAACCACTACGTCCTGCTCCCGCTGGCTCGGACGCCGGGCGATCTCGCACGTCAGCTTGAGCAGGCGATTGGTCTCGCCGGCCATGGCGGAGACCACCACCACCACGTCGTGCCCCTCCTTGCGCGCCGAGATCGCCCGGCGCGCGACGTTGCGGATGCGCTCGGCGTCCCCGACAGAAGTACCACCGTACTTTTGCACGATGAGCATGGCGCCGGAACATATAGTGGACGAGCAGCGGGTCGGTAAAGGCGTCACCGTGGGTGCCCGCGAAAGGTGTAGAAGCGGCTACATGCGAATCGTCCTCTCGGGCGACAGGCTTTCGCTGGAAGAGGTGGGCGCGGCGGCGCGCGGAGGAGCGCGCGTGGAGATCGCCGCCGCCGCCCGGGAGCGGGTGCGGGCGGCCCGGGCGCTGGTGGAGCGCATCGCCGAAGGCGACACGCCGGCCTACGGCATCAACACCGGATTCGGCACGCTGTCCGAGGTGTCGATTCCCAAAGCCGATCTGCGCAAGCTGCAGCGCAACCTGATCCTCTCGCACGCGGCGGGCACCGGCGCGCCGCTGCCGCTGCCCGAGGTGCGGGCGCTCATGCTGCTGCGCGCCAACGTGCTCGCCGGGGGATATTCGGGCATCCGTGAGAGCACCCTGGAGCTGCTCCTCGAGATGCTGCATCGCGACGTCATTCCGGTCATTCCCGAGAAGGGGTCCGTGGGCGCGAGCGGCGATCTGGCGCCGCTCGCACACCTCGCGCTGGTGCTGATCGGCGAGGGGGAAGCGTTCGTGGGCGGGCAACGACTCCCTGGGCGGGAGGCGCTCGCGCGCAGCGGGCTTCAGCCCGTGGTGCTCGAGGCGAAGGAAGGACTCGCGCTGGTGAACGGCACGCAGGCGATGCAGGCGGTCGGTGTGCTCGCCCTGCTGGAAGCGGAGCGGTGCGCGCGGATCGCGGACGTCGCGGCGGCGATGACCGTCGAGGGGCTGATGGGCTCGCACAAGCCGTTCCTCGCAGCCGTTCAGCGGATCCGTGGGCACGAGGGGCAGGTGCGCGTGGCGGCCGACCTGCGCGCGCTCCTCGCCCGCAGCGAGATCAATGCCGCGCACCAGGACGAGCACTGCGCCAAGGTGCAGGATCCCTACTCGCTGCGCTGCGTGCCGCAGGTGCACGGCGCCGCCCGCGACGCCTTGACCTTCGTGCGCAGGACGTTGGCGATCGAGGCGAACGCCGCCACCGACAACCCGCTCGTGTTCGCGCAGGGCTTCGAAGACGTGGACGCGGGCACGGTGGTGAGCGCGGGAAACTTTCACGGGCAGCCCGTGTCACAGGCGCTCGATCTGCTCGCGATCGCCTGCGCGCAGCTGCAGACCATCTCGGAGCGGCGCGTCGAACAGCTGGTGAATCCGTCGCTCTCCGGGCTGCCGCCGTTCCTGGCCAGGAACAGCGGCCTCAATTCGGGGTTCATGATCGCGCAGGTGACGGCGGCGGCGCTGGCTGCCGAGAGCAAGGTCCTGGCGCACCCGGCTTGCGTGGACACGATTCCGTCGTCGGCGGGGCGCGAGGACCACGTCAGCATGGGGATGACGGCGGCGATCAAGGCGCGGACGGCGGTGGAGAATGCAGGCAGCGGGCTGGCGATCGAGCTGCTGGTGGCGGCGCAGGCGCTCGACTTGCGCGGACCGCTGAAGGCGGGAGTGGGAGCGGCGGCGGCGCAGGAGGTCATCCGGAGGAAGGTTCCGCACATGGAGGAAGATCGGGAGCTGCACAGGGACATCGCGGCGGTGCGGGAGATCCTCGGAGAGATCGAGAGCGTGGCGCGCGCTGCCGCGGGCCTGGTCTAGAACACATTTCATAACCTGCCTGCGAGTGTTTGCGCTCAAGAGTAGCCGCTGACCGGCCTTCGGCCGGGGCGGCTAGTCGCGGCTTCCTGCGCGCAGAAGCGGACTGCACCGGGAGGGGTCTGGTACGGTTGGGACTCGCATGGACCCCATCGCGACCCAGGAGCTCGCGGTTCCGATCCCGCAACGCGAGCCGACGGATGCGGACATCCGCGCCGCCAGGGATGCGCTGGCACAGCTCGAAGCGGAGATCGGCACGCTCGGGCCCACCGCGGCGGCGGCGCAGGTGCACCTTGCGATGGGCCGCATCTACATCGATCAGCTCGGCGATGCGAAGAGCGCCGCGATCTGCTACCAGAACGCGTTCCTGCTCAATCCGCAGTACCGGCCGAACCTCGAGGCTGCAAGGCGGCTGTTCGCCAGCGCGGGCCGTCACGACCGGGCGCTCGCCTTGCACCAGCGCGAGGAAGCCCTGCTCGACGAGGACGCAGAGCGCGCGGAGTCGCTGCGGGCGCAGGCGAACGTTCTGCGCGATCTCGGGCGGCCCGAGCAGGCGAGAGAGCTCATTGAAGCCGCGCTGCGCCTTTCTCCCGATCATCCGGCGCTGCTCAAGGCGAGCGCCGGTGCCGCGCAGCGCGACGGCGACCGCGCGCTCGCCGCGCGGCTGCTCATCCGCTCGGGCGGCGCGACCCGCGACCCCGTGTACAGAGCGCAGCTCCTCCGCCGCGCCGTGCTGCTCCTCGACGAGGCGCAGGCGCAACCCCAGGGCGGTGCGCCGCCGGTCGATGGCGCTGCGCCGGCGTCCGCGGAGCTGGCTGCCTTGCACGAGGAAGCCGTCCGCAAGCTGTACCAGGCGGATTCGAACGATCCGGTGGGTTTTTTCGCCACCCTGAAACGGGCGCGTGCGGGCAACGACTGGGAAACAGTCCTGCGGCTCTGCCGGCAACGCGCGGATCGGACCGCGAGCGCCGCCGACCGGGCCCTGGTGGCCGCCATCGCGGCATATCGCCTCGGCCGCGTCTCGGAAGGTCTCGCGGAAGCCGCGGCAGCCCTGGAAGAGAACCGCCGCGACGGGGCCCTGCTCGCGCTCCGCTGCGATCTCGCCGAGCAGCAGAAATCGCCGGATCTGACGGACATGCTCCGCCAGCGCGCCGAAGGAAGCATCGAGCCGAGCGAACGTGCGCACCTCAAGACGAGGGCGGCCCTGCTGCTTTCGGACCCGATGGAGCAGGAGCAGCTTCTCTCCGAGGCCTTGGGGGACAATCCCGGTGATGCGGCGGTCATCGCGCTTCATGCCCGCCTGGTGACGCAGCGAGACCCAGGGCCCGCCGCGGAACGCTTCGTCGCCCTCGGAGAGTCGCTGGAGTCGCACTCGGCGGAGGAAGCCGCCGGGCACTATCTGGAAGCGGGAGTCTGGCACGAGCGGGCCGCGAACCGCGCCGAAGCCGCCGCGCTCGCCCGGCGGGCGCTGAAGCTCGTCCCCCGCCATGGCGCCGCGCTGCGCCTGCTCACGCGGACCCTGCCATCGATCGGTGCCGGTCCCGAGCTGGCGAGCGTGCTCGAGCAGGCCGCGGCGCAGCTCCCGCGCGCAGTCGGGGCCGAGCTGCTGGCCCGCGCTGCCGCCGTGATCAGCGAGACCGACCCTGGCTGGAGCGTCAACCTGGCGCGCCGGGCCGCCGAGATGGCGCGCGGCCTGGTGAGCCCGCGGTGGCTCGAGACCTGGTGCACGCTCGCCTTCAAGACGGGCGATTTCAGCCAGCTCTCCCAGGCGCTGGAAGCGCGGGCGGACTCGAGCTCCGGATCCGATGCGGCCGACCTGCTGATCGAGGCCAGCGAGCTGGCGCGCGTCTCCGGAAACGACGTGCGCTCGACGACACTCTTGCGCAAGGCTCGCTGGGTCGATCCCGCATCGGCCACGGCACGCAATGCCCTGCTCGCCCTGCCGAGCATCCCGGCGCGCGAGCGCGCCGAGCTGCTGCTCGAAGAAGCGCGGCAGACGACGCCGCAGCGCGGCGCCGCGCTGCAGGCCGAGCGCGCGCTGGTCCTCGAGGAGCTAGGGCGCGTGGACGAGGCCGTGCAGGCTTGCGCCCAGGCGCTGGCGCTCGGGGGCGTCGATCTCGCCGTGCTCCGTCGACTTGCCCGGCTGCAGCTCCGGCGCGGCGACCACGCGGCGGCGCTGGCCGTGCTGGTGCAGATCGCAGAGGCGATCCCGCAGGGACATGCCCGCGCCGAAGCCTTCGGACGCGCTGCCGAGCTGGCGGAGTGGCGCGTCGGCGATCCCTCGCGCGCGATCGACCTGTACCAGGCGGCCTCGCGCGAGCACCCCCAGGCGGCATTCGCCTGGGCCCAGCTAGCCAGGCTCCTCGCCTGGACGGACCGGCCGGTGGAAGCCGCGGAGGCATACGCGCACCTCGCTGCCGCGGCGCAGTCGCTTTCCGAGCGCAACGAGGCGCGCCGCTGGGCGGCGTCGCTCCATGCGCACGGCGCCCGCCAGCCGGAGAAGGCCGTGGCGCTGCTGCGCGCCCTCCTGACGGAGGCGCCAGGAGACCTCGAGGCAGCCGCAGAGCTGCTGGCCCTGATCGGCCACGACACGAGCGCGAACGCGCGCAAGGAGCGCGCGGAGCTGCGCGGGCGGCTCGCCTCCCGCTGCCAGGATCCGCGCGTCGCAGCGCTGCTGCGCGCCGAATCCGCGGAAGACCGCCTGGCCGCCGGCGAACGCGATCAGGGGATCTCGGAGTACCGCCGGGCGCTGGCCCTCAATCCCCAGGATCGGGTGGCGCTGGACGCGGTGGAGGAAGTGTTGCGCCGCAGCGGCCAGAGATCCGTCCTCGCCGACCACCTGGCCTTCCGCTCCGCCTTCGCCGATGGCGAGACGCGCGCCGCCCTGGCCCTGGAGCAGGCGGAGATCTTCGTCGAGCAGGGACGGATGGAGGAAGCCGGCGCAGCCTTCCGCCAGGCGCTCGCGAGCGATCCGCAGTGCCTGATCGCGATGAAAGGAGCACGGCACATCGCGGAGTTGCGCGGCGACAAGGAGGAGGTGGCGCGCCTGCTCGCGACCGAGGCCGGGCTGGCGAACAACCTCGGCGCCATGGTCGAGTCCGCGCTGCTCGCGGCGGACATCGGCCACGACGACGCCGCCGTCGAACGGCTCGCTTCCGTCCTCGAATCGGATCCGGGGAACACGGACGTGGCGGCAAAGCTCCGCGCCGTGCTCGGCCAGGGCGGAGCGGGCCCGCTCGCCGCGATCTACGAGCGTATCGGACACGTGCATGCCGACGCGAGGAAGGGCGCGGTGGCCTGGCTCCAGGCGGGAAGAATCGAGCTCGGTGAGCTGGCGGACGCGCCCGCCGCGTTCTTCGCCGCAGGCCGGGCGCTCGCGCGAGACCCGCAAAACCTGGAGGCCCTCGAGCTGCGGGCCGACGCTGGCGAGGCGGCGGGACGCGCGCGAGATGCCGCCGATGCCCTGCAGAAACGCATCGACCTCGCCGGGTCGGATGCGCGCGCCGGGGCCTGGAACGGCCGGTTGGGACGGCTCTACGCCGCGATCGGAGACGCCCGCAGGGCGCTCCCGTTGCTCGACCCGGCACTGCAGGGCGTCGAGCCCCCTCTGCTGATCAAGCTCGCTTCGGGCGCCCCGACGCTGCCGGCGCCGGACGCGGTGCGCATCTACCGGCGCCTGCTCGAGGTCTTCCCTGCACCGGTGGAAACGGGCCCGACGCAAGCGCAACTCGCCGGCTGGGCCGAAGCCTTGGGCCGGCGTCTGCTTGGAGAGGGGCAGCCGCAGGCGGCGTTGCAAGCCTTCCGCCTGGCGCTGCAGCACGAGCCCGGCAACGTCGCGGCGCTCCGGCACCTCGCCGAGCTGGGCGGCGCGTCGGAAGGCGTCGAGGCGCAGATTGCGCTGTTCGAAGTGAGCCCGTCGCCGGAGCCGATCCATGCGCTGTGCAGGATGTTCTCTGCGCAGGCCCGGCCTGACGGGGCATTCTGCGCGGCCGCCGTCCTGGTCGGCGCGCAAGCTGCGGATCCCGAGGAGCGCAGCGTGTACGAGGGGACCGCGAGCCGGCCCCCGCCGGTCGATCTGCCGCAGGTCGCGGACGACGTCGCCGTCCGCGCCTCGAGCGACGCGGGAACGGCGCGCGATCTGCTCGCCGCCGCGATGCCGGAGATCGCCCGGGCATTCGCCACCGACCTGGGCGGTGGCCGTGGCGCCCTGGTCAAGGGCGACAATCCGGTGCGGCGCGTCGTCGCCGCCATCGCGCGCGCCCTCTCCATGCCGGAGCCTCAGCTCCATCTCTCCCGCGCGGCGCCGGGTATCGTGGCGCCTGTCGCGGCCGAGACGCCCGGGCTGCTCGTCGGCTCCGAAGTCCCCAAGCTCTGGTCGCCGCGCCAACAGCGGTTCCTCTACGCCCGTGCCCTGGCCCATATCCGGCGCGGCACGCACGCGATCGCAGGACTGCCTCCGGAGCGCCTGGCCGCACTCGTCGGCGAGGTGATCCGCCTCACCGCGCCCCTGGGGACGGACTTCTCCACCCTCCCTGCTTCGGACCCGCCGCTCTTGGAGCGCCTCGCGCCTCATTTCGGACAGGAGGCGCGGGAGGCACTCTCCTGGATCGCGGCCCGCGTCGCCGCGGAGCCCGCCGTCGATTGGGATACGCTCGCGCTCGGCGTGCGCGAGAGCGCCGAGCGGGTCGCGCTCGCGATCTGCGGAGACCCGGCCGCGGCGATCTCCATCGTCTGCGCGGAGACCGGCGGCGGTCTGGAGAGGCCGGAGGTGGCCCGGCTCGCCCGCTTCGCGGTCAGTGAAGCGCACCTCGCGATCCGGGCCCGCTGAGCTTCACTCCTCCCGCACGATGACCTGGGCGGGCAGCCGCGCCTTGAGGAATTCGCAGGCCGCGCGCACCTGCGCCTGATCGCGCGCGTCGAAGGTCACCTTCACGCGGTGGTCGGCGGTATCGAACCGCGGATAGCTGCCGATCGCCACTGCCGGAAAGCGCGCCACGGTGGCGTCGAGGTGCTCGGCGAGGGCGCCTTCGCCGATGGTGAAATAGAGGGCCTTCGAGTGGATGGGAGCGACGCGAAACCGATCGCGGATGCGCAAGAACCCCTCGCGCAGCAGCGGCGGCACCCCGGGCAGGATCACCACGTTCTCCAACGAGATCACGGGAAACAGGTACCCTTCGTGGAACTCGACGCGCGACCCCTCCGGCACCTCCGCCAGCCGGCGCAAGGCAGGCTTCAGGGGCTCTCCGAAATGCGCGCGCAAGAGCTGCAGCGTCCGCTCGTCGAGGACCACGGCGCGCCCGAACGCCTGCGAGACGGCGGCGATGGTGACGTCGTCGTGCGTCGGTCCGACCCCTCCGCTGGTGAACACCCACTGCGCCTGCGAGAGGCAGCGGCGGAGCGCGTCGACGATCAGGGGGACCTCGTCGGGCATGGTTTCGATCCGGCGCAGCTCGACGCCGAGCGCCCGCAGCTCGCGGGCGAGGAACGGCCCGTTTTCGTCCTGCACCTTGGCGGAGAGGATCTCGTTGCCGATCACCAGGATGGCCGCGGTGCTCATTCGGCGATGCCGTATTCGCGGATCTTCTTGATCAGCGTCGTGCGCGAGACGCCGAGCCGCTTGGCCAGCCGGCTGCGGTTGCCGCGGGTCTCGCGCAGTCCGGTCTCGATCAGCTCCTTTTCCAATGCCTCGACCGCGGTGGCCAGGTCGCTACCCAGCCCGCGCTGCACGAGAGCCGCGAGGTGGGCGCCGTTCTCCGGCGCCTTGGTGGGCCATGGCGCGCGCAGCTCGGGGGGGATCACATCGGTGTCCCCGGCCAGCACGCAGAGCCGCTCGATCTCGTTCTCCAGCTCGCGGACGTTGCCGGGCCAGTGCCATTCGTAGAACGCCGCCATCAGCTCTCGATGCAGCCTCTTGCGCGGCTTGGCCGTGCGCTGCGCGACCCCGTCGAGGAAATGCTGGACCAGGAGCGGCAGGTCCGCGAGCCGCTCGCGCAGGGCGGGCACCTCGAGCGCGACGACGTGCAGCCGATAGAACAGGTCCTCGCGGAACTCGCGCCGGAGCACGGCCTCGCGCAGGTCCTTGTTCGAGGCGGCGATGATGCGGACATCCACCTTCTCCGGCTTGGTGCCGCCCACCGGAACGAAGGTCCCCTCCTGGAGCACGCGCAAGAGCTTCACCTGCATCGCCGCGCTCATGTCGGCCACTTCGTCGAGGAAGAAGGTCCCGCCGTCGGCGACCTTGAAGAGCCCGGGCTTGTCGCGAGTCGCGCCGGTGAAGGAGCCCTTGAGGTGGCCGAAGAGCTCGGACTCCAGCAGCTGATCGTTCAGGGCCGAGCAGTTCTGGGCGACGAACTGCTTGTCCTTGCGCGGCCCGCTGAAGTGCAGCGCCCGCGCGATCAGTTCCTTGCCGGTGCCGTTCTCGCCATGGATCAGCACGGTGACGTCGCTCGCCACCAGCTTGTCGAGAAGACCATAGAGCCGCCGCATCGGCTCGCTCTTGCCGATGATGTCCGCGAAGCGGTACCGGCCCTCGAGCTCCTCCTGCAGATCGTGGATCCGCTTCTCGCGCTCCGCAACCGCCGCGTGGTAGGCGTCGATCTCCTCGACGGTGGTGTCCATCAGGTCCGCCAGGCGCGGGACCTCGCGCGCTTCGATCCGCTGCACGCTCTCGAACGCTGCTTCCGGCTGGACCACCGGCAGCGACAAGGCCTTGACGGTGGAGACTGCGCGATCGCGCGCGTGCCGCGCCTTCTCCTGGACGAGAAAGCCGCAAGCGAACAGCGACCCCTGCCGTACGCCCGCGAACGAGATCGGCGTGCCGACGATCTCCAGCCCCATGTGGCAGGGGCCGAGCAGTTCCGTGCCTGCGGAGAGCTTCTGCAGCGCCTTCTCGATGCTCTCGTTGCAGCGGCGCAATCCCTCCCGGTCTCCCAGGCAGGCGGTGCAGATGCGGTTCTGCGGCGGGACGATGATGCCCTTGCCCTGGTCGAGCACGAGGCCGCGAGCATCCGTGAACGACAGCTCGACGCCCCACCAGCGCCGGACCGTCTCCCGGATCCGGCGGACGATCTGGAGCTCTTCCAGGCGCGTGGAGTCGATCGGCATGGCGCTCACCCGAGCTGCTGCTGCAGAGCCGCATGGCACATTTCGGCCACCTCGGCGATCGGCCGCGTGCCGTCGATGGAGACCACCGAGGCGAGGGTGCCGACCAGCCGTGAATATTCGCGCTCGACCAGCGCCAGCTGCTGCGGCGTCTCGTAGCGCTCCAGCTTCGCGCCCCGGCTGCGCACCCGTTCCAGGGCGACCGCCGCGGGGACGTAGAGAAAGAGCGTCAGGTCCGGTCGCCTGGCGAAGCGGTTCGCCTGGTTGATGAACTCGTGCGAGACGCTGGAGCCCTGGTAGGCGAGCGACGAGAGCGTATACCGGTCGAGGAGCACGTCCTCGCCGCGGGCGAGGCGCGGTTCGATCTGCGACACGAGATGATCGAGGCGATCGGCGGCGAACAGGAGCGCCATCACCCGCTCGTCGACCACGCCCAGCTTGCCGTCCGCCTGCGTGGTCGCGGCGCGTCCGGCGAGGATCTGGCGGATCAGCTGTCCGACGGAGCCCTCGCTGGGCTGGTGCGCCTGATGGACCGTGCGCCCCTGCTTCTGGAGCCGCTCCGCGAGAAGGCGCGCCTGCGTGGTGGTGCCGGCGCCGTCGAGCCCCTCGAAGACGATGAAGCGGCCCGGGGAGCTCATGGATCGATCCCCATCGCCTTCCGCAGCTCGCGGACGCGCGCCTCGAGCCGCAGCTCGCGGTGCAGGTGGGCGCGGCCGTCGCGATAGCTGCGCACGGCATCCCAGAGCAGGAGCAGGTCGAGCAGCGCCAGCGGCCAGAAGTAGAGCGGCGGGATCAGGGAATCCCAGAGCAGCTTGCCGCACACGGCCGCGAGCAGCGCCCAGCAAAGGCCCTCGACGGCGGCGCGAAGGAAGAGGTCGACGGACCTGCGGGTGCGCGCCGCCGCCGCCAGGGCGGAGAGCTCTTCTTCCAGGGCAACCCGCTCGTGCATCGCGCGCGCTGTACTCCCCGTGGTCCCGACAGTCAATCAGAGCTCCTGCAGCGGGAACGGCATGCCGCAGTCGCTGCAGCGCACTTCCCTGGCGACCCGCGCGAAGCAGGCCGGGCAGGTGACGCTCCCCTCCTCGCTCGCGCGCTGAGGCGCCTCGGACGGCGGCGCCGCGAACCGCGCCTTCCGCCGTCCGCAGCCGTCGCAGATGGCGGCGAGCGATGCGGCGCCGCACCACGGACAGATCGCCGTCTCGGCCGGCAGCGGAGTGCGCTCGCCACTATCCGGCTCGCGGCCGGGATCGACCTCGATCTCGCCCTCCCAGGCGCCTTGCGCTTCGGCGTCCACCTCGTGTTGCGTGCGCTCCAGCGGCATCGCCTCCGCCGTCCATTGCGATTGGGCGGCCCGGTCCGCCGGAAGGCGCGTGTGCTCCAGTCCCGCCAGCGGCTCGACCCGCACCGGCGCCTCGGGCGGCGCGACCTGGGTCATCTCCAGCTCCTCGAGCGCCGCCGCGGCGCGGCCATCCTCCGCGCGGGAGGGAAACGCCTTGCCGCAGCTCACGCATTCCGCTGAATCATCCAGGTTGTCGGAGTCGCAGACGGGGCAGCGCATGGGGCGCGCAGCCTACCATCGCGGGGGCGCGCGCCGAACAGGCAAAATCGCGAAGACTTGGACGCGATCCGAAAACGCGAAAGCGTAGGCGCAATCCCGCACCTCCGGTGCGGGAGCGCCTAGTGCAGTCGCGAGTGGCCGGTCAGCGGCACGAAACGCACATGCATCAGGATCTTGCGGTCGACGCCACCGCCGACGGGAAGCTTGTGCCAGAGCTGCAGCTCCTGGTGCTCGGGATCCGGCCCCACCGGAATGACCAGCCGGCCACCGGGCGAGAGCTGCTCCAGAAGAGGCGCAGGCACTTCCTCGGGAGCCGCCGCGACCAGGATGGCATCGTAGGGGGCGGCTTCGGGCCAGCCGCTCGCGCCGTCGCCGACGCGGAACTCGACGTTCTCGTAGCCGAGCTCCTTCAGGGTGCGCTCCGCGCGCCCGGACAGCTCGGGCACGATTTCGATCGTGCGCACGGTGCTCGCCAGGGGGAGCAGCTCGCAGAGGATCGCAGTCTGATATCCGCTCCCCGTTCCCACCTCGAGCACGCGCTCCCGCCCTTCGAGCTGCAAGGCCTCGGTCATGGCGGCGACGATGTAGGGCTGGGAGATGGTCTGCCCGTAGCCGATCTCGAGCGGATGGTCTCCTTCGGAGTACGGCTGCGCCTCGTCCGGGACGAAGAAGCGCCGGGGCACGCGGGCAAAGGCGGCGAGTACACGGGGGTCGCGGATCCCCTGCTCGATGAGGCGCCGCACCAGCTGGCCCTCGCGCAACGGCGTCCGAAGCCCCTCCATGGCCCCTCAACCTACCCCTCATGAGGGAAGTGCGAAAGACCGATGCGGTTCCCCTCGGGATCGCGGACGTACAGGGACCAGCGCGTGCGGTGCACGATCTCCACGCCGAGCGAGGCGAGCCTCTGTTCCCAGGCCTTCCGCTCCCCGGCAACGATACGCAGAGCGAGCAGGTGGAGGCCACCGTGGGGATCGCGAAACGGCGTGGGAGGGCGCTCGGCATCGCAGGATTCGAGCGCCAGGAACTCCTCTCCCGCGCCGACGGAAAGCCACACCGAACGCTCGCCGGGCCGTCCGTCTTCCCAGGGCCAACGCCTCAAGACCCTCAGCCCGAGAGCCTCGACATAGAACCTCTCCGCGGCGGAAAGGTCCTTCACCTGGATGGCGAGATGGTGATGTCCGTGGACCTGCGGCATCCGGCAAGTATAAAGGAGGCCGGCATGCTTTCCCGCGAGCAGATCCGCAACATCGCCATCATCGCACACGTCGACCACGGAAAGACGACGCTGGTGGACTTCCTCTTCCGCCAGACCGGCACCTTCCGGGCCAACGAGCAGGTGCAGGAGCGGGCGATGGACTCCAACGATCTCGAGCGGGAGAAGGGGATCACCATCCTCGCGAAGAACACTGCGGTCAACTACCGGGGCGTGAAGATCAACATCGTCGATACCCCCGGTCACGCCGACTTCGGCGGCGAGGTGGAGCGAGGCCTGCGGCTGGTGGATGGCGTCCTGCTGCTGGTGGACGCTGCGGAAGGGCCCCTTCCCCAGACGCGCTTCGTGCTCGGCAAGGCGCTCGCGCTCGGGCTTCCGGGGGTGGTGGTGGTGAACAAGGTCGATCGCCAGGATGCCAGGGTGCCGGAGGTGCTCGATGCGATCTACTCGCTGTTCATCGACCTGGGGGCCAACGAGCACCAGATCGAGTTCCCGGTGATCTACGCCGTCGCCCGCGCCGGGCGCTCCTCGCTGCGGCTCTCCGACTTCGATGACCTCCCGGCCGGAAAAGCCGCCGCGCCGGGCGCAGCGCCTCATCCGGGAGAGGAGCCGGGATCGCGGGCGCGCACCCTCGAGCCGCTGCTCGACGCCGTCCTCGAGACGGTGCCCCCGCCGCGAAAGGCGGAGACCACGCACGACAAGCTGCAGATGCTGGTTGCGAATCTCGACTACGACGACTACGTCGGCCGTCTAGCGGTGGGCCGGCTGGCCAGCGGCAGCATCGAGGTCGGGCAGCAAGTCGCGGTGTGCCGGGCGGATGGGAGCACGCCCCGCGGCAAGGTGACGAAAATCTACGCCTTCGAAGGGCTGAAGAAGGTCGAGATCTCCGAAGCCGGACCGGGAGAGATCATCTCGCTGGCCGGCATCGAGGAGGTCTCGATCGGCGACACCATCGCAGATCCGGAGCACCCGATCCCGCTCGAGCGCATCCACGTCGACGAACCGACGATGTCGATGGTGTTCAAGGTGAACGACGGCCCCTTCGCCGGCCGGGAGGGCAAGTACGTGACCTCGCGCAACCTGCGCGAGCGCCTCCAGCGCGAGGCATACCGCAACGTCTCCATCCGGGTGTTCGACACCGAATCGCCCGATGCCTTCAAGGTGATCGGCCGCGGCGAGCTGCAGCTCGCCGTCATCGTGGAGACGATGCGCCGCGAAGGCTACGAGCTCACCGTCTCGAACCCGGAGCCGATCACCAAGGAGGTGGATGGCCAGCTGCAGGAGCCGATGGAGCTGATGGTCTGCGACGTCCCGCAGACCGCCGTGGGCGTAGTCACCGAGCGGCTCGGACCGCGGAAGGGCCGGATGACGGAGATGCAGAACATCGGGTCCGATCGGGTCCGCCTCACGTTCCGGGTGCCCGCGCGGGGTCTGGTCGGGTTCCGCAACGAGTTCCTCACCATCACCCGCGGCGAGGGCATCATGTCGTCGCAGTTCGACGGCTACGACGTCTGGCAGGGCAAGGTGCCGAGGCGGTCCAACGGCGCCATCGTCAGCGACCGCGAAGGCGAGACCGTGGCGTACGCGCTCTTCGACATCCAGGAACGCGGGGGGCTGTTCTACGGGCCAGGCGTGCCGGTCTACGAGGGAATGATCTGCGGCGAGCACGCGCACCCGAACGACCTGGACGTGAACGTGACCCGCGGACGCAAGCTCACCAACATCCGCGCCGCGGGGCGCGACGAGAACATCATCCTCAGCCCGCCCAGGGAGATGTCGCTGGAGAAGGCGCTCGAGTGGATCAACGAGGACGAGCTGGTCGAGGTCACGCCGAAGAACGTGCGCCTGCGCAAGAAGGTGCTCCCGGCGGGAGATCGCTACCGGCTCGAGCGCGAGCGCAAGCGCGCGGACGGGCTGGTCTGAGCTGGATCGGCGCCACCGGGCAGCGCCCACGGCCACGTCGCCGTCGCCGTCCACGGCGACGGTACGGTCACGTCAACGTCAACGTCGGCCTTCTGGGCCTACTTACCGGCCAGCTTCGATCCGGGGCAGCCCGGGTTGGGCGCGACGCCCTCCTTCATCGCCGCGATCCGAGGATAGATGACCGGAGCGCTGCCGTCGGGCAGGTTCTGCTGCACGACGAACAGGTACTGCGCCTGGCCGCCGTACTGGTCGGGGAAGGCGAGGAAGCCGCCGGGCAGCAGCGACTCCATCTTCAGCTGGGTGAGGGCGGTGCGCACGGCGGCGCGATCGGTGGTCCCGGCGCGATGGACGGCGTCGAGGGCGACGCGCACCGCTTCGTAACCGAGCGCCTCATACCAGTCCGGCGACCGCTTGTACCTGTCGTTGAACCTCTTCACGAATTCCGCGGTCCGCGCGTTGTGGGCCATCTCGTCGCTCCACCAGACGGCGGAGGTGACGTAGTCGGCGGAGGCCTTGAGCTGCTCGCGCGCTTCGCGCTCCGGGCCGCGCGCGCCGTACGAGATCAGCTTGTGGCAGAGGCCCATCTTCGCGTACTGGCCGTGCATGGTGATGTAGTCGGGCAGGTGGGCATCGACCAGGACCACGTCGGCGTTCATGCCCTTCAGACGCTCCAGCACGGGCTTGAAGTCCTTGCTGTTCAGATCGAACGACTCGTCCATCACGATCTGCCACGCGGCCCGGCGCCGGGGAGTCTTGCCGGTGAAGTCCTTGACGGCCTCCGCGTACTCCTTGCCGTGTGACGTCTTCTCCCAGAGGATGGCCACGCGCGCGGGCGTGGGCAGCTTGCCGTTCTGCTGCTCCTCTTCCGCCCAGCGCATCAGCGCGTTCCCGAGCTGCTCGACGGGCGACTGGAGCCCGAACAGGTGCTTGAATCCGCGCTGGTAGAGCGCCTTGCTGGCGCCGGTCGCCGCGACGTAGGGCACGTGAAACTTCTCGGAGACTGCGCTCCCCTTCTCCACCAGCGATGACCCGAAGGTGCCGAGGACCAGGTCGGTGCCCTGGTTCACCAGGTCCTCGACCGCGCGCTCGTCCGTGGCTCCGTCGCTCTTGTCGTCGACCAGCGTGAGCTTCACCGGAACGTGCGCGCCCGCGATCTCCACGCCCCCTTGCTGGTTGGCGAGGTCCACCCCGAGCTCGTAGCCGTCGCGCAGGCGGCCGCCGCTCTTGCTCTCGGGTCCGCTCAGCGGCAGCGCCGCTCCGAGCTTCACCTCTCTGGGCGGAGCTGCCTGCACCGCCCCTGCGAAGGTCGCTGCGATCAGGATTCCTCGGATCATTGGTCCCCCTGCGCCGGGAAACTGGCGCATCTCAGGTAAGACGAGTGACGCAGACGCGTCAAAAGAAGTGCATCTGCGCCGGCGTGCGCCACTTGGCGTGCGTGTGGGCGCCGGGGTTGATCCATTCCGCCCGGCCCTGCATTGTGCGCGCATGTTCCAGGCCGGGCTGCTGAAAGACAAGACCTTCGTGATCACCGGCGGGGGAAGCGGGCTGGGCGCGGAGATGGCCAGGCGCTTCGCCGAGCTGGGAGCCCGCGTGGTCCTCCTCGGGCGGCGCAAGGAGAAGCTCGACGAGGTGGTGGCGCAGATCGAGCGCTCCGGCGCAAGCGCGAGCGGCTACCCATGCGACGTGCGCGACTTCGGCGCCGTCCAGGAAGTGGCCGCGCGCGTCGGGCAGGTGGACGGCCTGGTGAACAACGCGGCGGGAAACTTCCTCGCCGCTGCCGAGGACCTCTCGGCAAACGCGTTCAAGGCGGTGGTGGAGATCGTGCTCAACGGGACGTTCCACTGCACCAGCTCGTTCGGGCGGCGCATGATCGAGTCGGGCAAGGGCGGCGCCATCCTGAACATCGTCACCACCTACGCCTGGACGGGGTCCGCGTTCGTGCTTCCCTCGGCCTGCGCGAAGGCCGGCGTGCTGGCGTTGACGCGCTCGCTGGCGGTCGAGTGGGCCGCGTATCGCATCCGGGTGAATGCGATCGCGCCGGGCCCGGTGCCGACCGAAGGCGCATTCTCGCGCCTGCTGCCGGATCCTTCCCTCGAGGAGATGGCGCGCAATCGCATCCCGCTGAAGCGGTTCGGAACGCCCCGGGAGATCGCGGACGCGGCGGTCTATCTCATGTCGGATGGCGCCGGGTACGTCACCGGCGACTGCCTGACCATCGACGGTGGCGAATGGCTGCGCAGCGGCGGCGAGTTCAGCCATGCGACCGATTTCGACCGCGAGAACCTCAAGCAGATGCTCAAGGCGATGCGCGGGAAGGAGAAGTA
>Ga0209237_1000233_pt1 | contig 29438 bp, 28 predicted proteins | sample GraSoi013_1_40cm_2_FD_185820 | JGI IMG/M metagenome (GOLD analysis project Ga0209237, IMG submission 185820) | Grasslands soil microbial communities from the Angelo Coastal Reserve, California, USA - Sample 10_02_2013_1_40cm (SPAdes) (version 2) | ecosystem: Environmental > Terrestrial > Soil >...
CACACCCTCGGGCCTGCTTCCGCGATCATCATCGCCTGCTCGTAGCGCAGCAGGTCGCTCAAGTAAGGGATCGGCCGCGCAGGGGTCGCCGCTTGCACGTGGCTCACGACCGTGCCGGCGACGTCGCGCGCCGTCTCGCGGCCGCCCAGCACCGCAGTCGCGAGCAGCGCGTCGAAGCCGGCGCTGCGCAGCACCGCCTCAGGGCGCCGGCCCGTGACCGCCGCCAGCGACCGGGAGTACTTGAAGAAGTGGACGATGCGCTCGTAGTAGAAGTGCCGGGCCAGAAACCGCGCGAACCGCTCCAGCCGCCCCGCATCGACGAGCTCGCGGTCCCGCCACTCGCGCGACGCGCGAAACGGTGCGTCGGCGAGCGCGCGGAGCACCAGGTCCTGCACGCCGCGGTCGCTCACAACGCCCTACGGATCCGCTCGACGCTGCGGAGCAGCACGTCGGCCGTGAGCGACGGGGAGAAGGCGTCGAAGGTGACGGCCCTCGCTCGCGGGCACCGGCTCACCGCCAGCGCCATGAAGTCGAGCATCTCCTCCGCGGGCTCGGTGGGCGCGATCCACGGCCCCTGCAGGTCTTCGTCTTGTTCCACTCCCGCTACGTGGAGCTCGACGACCTGCTCCAGCGGGAACTCCGCCAGCCACGCGGCCGGTTTCACGCCGCGGTAGTGCGCCTCCAGCCAAACGTGCGGCAGGTCGAGCAGAAACCCGGCCCCGGTCTCGTCGAAGAAGCGGCGCAGCCATACCGGCTCGGGGAGTTGGCTCGCCTTGACGTCGAAGAACCCCGGGATGTTCTCCATCACGAGCGGCTGGTCGAGCCGTGCCTGCAGCGCCTTCGCATTGGCGACGAAGCGGCGCAGGAACTCCTCGGTGTACAGCGGCGGGAAGACGTAGTTGATGTTGTAGCGGCCGTCCTCGGTGTGCAGGCACTGGAAGTGCTCGGCCACCCATGGGGTGCCGTACAGCTCGGCGAGGGCGCGGGCGCGCGCGATGGAGCGCTCGTCCAGCGGCTCCGACAGCTGGCCCAGGTAATCGTGCAGCAGCAGCGTGTAGCGCTGTTTGATGGCCGGCCAGTGCGGGTCGGACGGCGCGGGCGGGTCGGCCATCGCGAGATGGTCGATACCCGTCGCGCGAGCGAGATCGGCGCCGAGCTGCGGGTTGTAGAAGGCACCGACCCAGATGTCGGACATCAGAGGTCAGACCTCAGCAAGTCCCTGTTCAACGAGCTGGTCTACGAACACCTTGACCTGGGCCGCGATCATGGGTTGGTCACCGCGGTCCGTCCATGCGGCGGCGACCGCCTCGTAACGGGTCTTCCCGTCCAGCCGCGCCGCGATGAACCGCTCGCGCTCCCCCCAGGTGCGGGCGGCCTCGCCGAGCTGCGGCGTCCCGGTCGCGGGTCGAAAGACGTCGGAGACGATGGCGTCGATCTGCCCCACCGTGTCGGGGGCCAGGGGTCCGGGGTCAGGGGCGAAGACTTGGTCGACCTGCGTGCCGTTCCGAGCTCCGACCAGGACGATACTCACTCCGGGCTGGGCACGCAGCCAGCCCAACGTCAACCCGATGAGCGATGTCCCTTCTCGTTGCGCGATCGGTCGCAGTCGCTCGATCACGCAGCTCCGACGCTCGAACTCCTTGCCCTTGAACCAGTAGATCTGGCGGCGGTGGTCGCCCTCGGGAAATTGGGGCGGCCCGGCGTACTTGCCGGTGAGCAGGCCGGCGGCGAGCGGTCGGTAGGCGAGGAAGGCGAGGCCGCGGTCGCGGCAGAGCGGCAGCTCGCGCTCCTCGACGTCCCGGTCGAACAGGTTGTAAGGGGCTTGATAGGTCGCGAGCGGCGCGATGCTGAGGGCCCGCGCGAGCTGCAGGTGGGTCGCGTTGCACAGGCCGAGCGCGAGCGCCTTCCCCTCGACCTGGAGCTTCTGGAGCTTCTCGAGCTGCCACTCCCAGCGCTCGAACGCCTCGTGCAGCTGGGCGACGTCCACGTAGTCGGTGTTGAGGCGACGCAGCGACGCCTCGAGCGATGCGCGCGGGTCGTCGCGGGGGCCGACCTTGGTGGCGATAGCGACGTCTTCCCGATCGGCGTGGAGCGCGCGCCCCAACAGCCGCTCCGACTCGCCCCCGCCGTAGATCGGCGCAGTGTCGAAGAAGGTGACGCCGCACTCCACGGCGCGTCGGATCGCCGCCTCGCGCTCGCGCTCCGCTCCCGCCGTCCCCCAGCCGGCGCCGCCCACCGCCCACGCTCCGAACCCCAGTCGCGGCTCCGCACCCAGGAAACGCGAAAGGGGCCCGAGATCGGTCCGGGCCCCTTCGTGCATCCAGCCGATCTCCCTCAGGAGTGGCAGGTGGGCTGCAGCTCGCTCGTCTCGACGATCTCGGGACGATGACAGCTGGGCACCAGTTCCTGCGTCTCGACGATCTGCATTGGTAAATCCTCCCTGCTTGGGGAAACAGAACGACGGCTGGTCAGCTTACCATAACGGGTTGCCGTCGCACCCGTCAACCGATAACTCTGAGCCGTGATTGCGATCCACGCTTTGCTCACGGAGAACGATCTCGCCGACGAATTCGTCGCGGCGTTTCGGGCGCGCCGCTTCGCCGAGAAATTCTTCTATTGGTTTCCGTTGTCCGTGCGGGCCTGGCTGGCCCTCTGCTCGGACGGAGCCTACCGCAACTACGTGCGGTCGCGGTCCCTCATCGCGCAGTCCGCGGACCAGCTGGCACGCCTGGTCCGTCCCGGTCCGCTCGAAGTCTTGAGCCTGGGCTCGGGCCAGGGGGACAAGGATCTGCTTCTCATGAACGCGCTGCAGGCTCACGGAGTTCGCGTCTCCTACGTTCCCGTCGACACGAGCCAGGCGCTGCTGGAGCTGGCCTGCCAGGGAGCCATGGGGGCGGGGCTCCCGGTGCACGGGATCAAGGCCGATTTCACTCGCCCCGATCACCTCGCCGCGCTCGCCCCCGATCCCGACACGCCCCCGCGGCTGGCCCTGCTGCTCGGCAACACACTAGGTGCCTTCGACCCCCTCGCCGCGGCGCGCCAGCTGCGCGCGCTGCTGCGACCGCACGACTCGCTCCTCGTGGATGGCGAGATCTATGCCGCTCAGCAGACCGTCGCAGGCTACGACAACCCACTCAACCGCCGTTTCGCCTGGGCACCGCTCGTCGCGGTCGGCATCACCGAGCAAGACGGCGAGCTTGTCTTCGAGGACGGCGTGGACGCTCGGCTCCCCGGCCTGCACCCGCTCGCCAAACACTTCCGCGCGACGCGCGACGTCGCGGCCCAGGTGGGCGGCGAGTCGCTGATGCTGTCCGCCGGAGAGCGGCTCGAGCTGAACCACTCCTACAAGTACGACGCCGACACCTTCCGGCGGATTCTCGCCGACGCCGGCCTCGCGGCCCGGTGGCGCGGTACGAGCGACGACGCCCGCTTCCTGATGGTCCTCGCGGGCCCGGCGTGACGGCGACCCTCGAGGTGCGGGGGCTCGGGTACGCGCTGCCGGCGAGCGGCCGGAACCTGGTGCAAAACGTATCCTTTACCGTGGGCGTCGGCGAGACCCTCGTTTTGCTGGGCCGCAGCGGGTCGGGAAAGACGACCACCCTGAAGCTCATCAACCGGTTGCTCGAGCCGACCGCCGGGGAAGTGCTGGTGGCGGGTGAGCGGACCGCCGGCCTCGAGCCGACGCGGCTGCGACGCCGCATCGGCTACGTGATCCAAGAGGTGGGGCTGTTTCCCCACTTTACCGTGGCGCAAAATGTCGGGCTGGTGCCGCGGCTCGAGGGATGGCCGGCCGAGCGCATCGCCGCACGGGTGCAGGAGCTGCTCGCCCTCGTGGGGCTCGACCCCGTGGGGTTCCTGGCGCGCTACCCGCACCAGCTCTCGGGAGGCCAGCGCCAGCGGGTGGGCGTGGCCCGCGCTCTCGCCGCCGATCCCCCGCTGCTGCTGCTCGACGAGCCGTTCGGCGCGCTCGACCCCATCACGCGGGTGGAGCTGCAGCGCGAGTTCCGCGGCCTCGAGGGCCGGCTCGGGAAGGGAATGGTGTTCGTGACGCACGACGTGCGGGAAGGCCTGCTGCTCGGCACCCGGATCGGGCTGATGCAGGAAGGGCGGCTCGTATTCCTGGGGACGCCGGGCGAGTTTCGGGCGAGCGAGCATCCGGAAACGAAGATGTTCCTGGAGTCCGTGTGATTCCCGGAGTGCAGTCCGGGCACAACCCATGAATCTGTTCGCCTTCTACGCCCGCAACCCGGCCGAGCTGCTGGGGCTCACCTGGCAGCACGTCTATCTGGTCGCGGTCTCAACGGGCGCCGCGATCGTCGTCGGCGTGCCGCTCGGCATCGCACTCACGCGCCGTCCGGCGTGGCGAGCGCCGGTGCTCGGGCTGGCGAACGTGTTCCAGACGATTCCCAGCCTCGCGCTGTTCGGGTTTCTCATCCCGGTCTTCGGGATCGGGGCCTGGACCGCGATCACCGCCCTCATCGTCTACGCGCTGCTGCCGATCATCCGTAACACGTATACGGGCATCGCCGGCGTGGACCCGGCGGTGCGCGAGGCGGGCCGGGGCATGGGCATGACCGATGGCGAGCTGCTGCGCCTGGTGGAGCTGCCGCTCGCCGCCGGCGTGATCCTCGCCGGGATCCGGGTCGCGACCGTGGTGAGCGTGGGCGTGGCGACGATCGGGGCGGCGATCGGCGCGGGCGGGCTCGGCGTCTACATCTTCCGCGGCGTGGCGACGGTGGACGACACGCTGATCATGGCGGGCGCGCTGCCCGCCGCGCTCATGGCTCTGGCGGCGGACGGGGCGCTCGGGTTCGTGGAACGGAGAGTGGCGTGGCAACGATAGCCGGTGCGGTGGTCGGGCGGTCGGCGGGTCCGGTGCTGCTCGCCGTTGCGTCGTTGCTCGGCGGTTGCGCCCGGCACGACCGCATCGTCGTCGGCGCGAAGAACTTCACGGAGTCCGACCTGCTGGCGGAGATCGTGGCACAACAGATCGAGCGCCGGCTGCACGTGCCGGTGCAGCGGCGGCTGCACCTGGGCGGCACGTTCGTGTGTCATCAGGCGATCACGGCGGGGCAGATCGACCTGTACGTCGAATACTCGGGCACCGCGTTCACGGCGGTGCTCAAGCAGCCGCCGATTGCCGACCGCGACAGCGTGTTCCGCTGGGTCGCGAGCGCGTACAGCCGCGAGTTCGGGCTGCGGTGGCTCGCGCCGTTCGGCTTCGACAACACCTTCGCCATCCTGGTGCGCGGGGCCGACGCCGAGCGGTACGGGCTGAAGACCATCGCCGACTTGCGCAAGGTGGCCCCGCGCTGGCACGCGGGCTTCGGCTACGAGTTCCTCGAGCGCGCCGACGGCTTCCAGGGGTTGGCGCGAGCCTACGGGCTGCGGTTCGCCGCGCCCCCGACGGCGATGGACCTGGGCCTCACCTACCGCGCGCTGGCGGACGGGAAGGTGGATGTGATCGCGGGGAATTCGACGGACGGGCAGATCGCGGCGCTGCACCTCGTCGCGCTGCGGGACGAGCAGCACTATTTCCCGCCCTACGAAGCGGCACCGGTGGTGCGGGCGGGGACCCTCGAGCGCTACGCCGGACTCGCGCCGGCGTTGGACGAGCTGGGGGGGAAGATCTCGGACGACGAGATGCGTCGCCTCAACGCGGCCGCGGACGTGGAGCACCGGGACATCCGGACCATCGCGCAGCAATGGCTCGAGGCGCACGTTCCGTGAACGCCGGCATCATCCGCACGTATCTCCTCATCACCGGCCTGTTCAACCTGGCGATGTCGCTCATCTGGGGCATCGACACGTTGTTCAAGCTCCACGCCGGGCTCGACATCTTCCAGGTGATGCTGACGAACGCCGCGTTCACGCTCGGGAACGTGCTGTTCGAGATCCCGACCGGCGTCGTGGCGGACACGCTCGGCCGGCGGGTGTCGCTGCTGCTGTGCCTCGCGACGCTGTTCGTCGCGACGCTGCTGTATGTGGCGATCGCGCGGTTCGGCTTGGGATTCTGGCCGTTCGCGTGGGTGTCGGTGTTTCTCGGGCTCGGCTACACCTTCTATACGGGGGCGGTGGATGCCTGGTTGGTGGACGCGCTCAAAGCGACGGGCTACACCGGGCCGCTCGAGCCGGTGTTCGCGCGCGGCCAGATGGTCTTCGGCGCGGCGATGCTGGTCGGCACCCTCGGCGGCGGCCTGCTCGGCCAGCTCGACCTGGCCGCGCCGTACCTCGTGCGCGCTGCCGTCGTGGTGCCCCTGTTCGCGCTCGCCTGGTGGGGCATGCCGGAGCCCGGGTTCACGCGTCGCGCGCTCACGCTTGCGCGCGTGCCGGCCGAAATGCGCCGCGTGTTCGTGGAAGGGATGCGGTACGGGCTGCACCATCCCGTGGTGCGTCCCGTGATGCTGGCTTCGCTCGTCTCGATGAGCTTCATGATCTTCGGGTTCTACAGCTGGCAGCGCTACTTTCTCGACCTGCTCGGGCGTGAAGCGGTGTGGGTGTCGGGCGTGATCGCCGCGCTCACGTCGTTCACACTGATCGCTGGCAACGCGCTGGTCACGCCGCTCACGCGGGTGCTGCCTACTCGCACGGGGCTGCTGATCGGGTCCGTCGTCGTGCAGGCCGCGGCCGTCGTGCTGTGCGGCTTGCTGCGCAACTTCTACGTCGTGGTGGCACTGTATCTCGTGTACGGGATCGCGCTCGGCGTGCTGCTACCGGTCAAGCAGGGCTACCTGAACGCCCACATCCCGTCGGCTCAGCGCGCGACTATCATTTCGCTCGATTCGTTCTTCGCGAACCTGGGCGGCGTGGCAGGGCAGACGGGGTGGGGCTGGCTGGCGCGGATGCGGAGCATCGCGGACGCGTGGGTCGCTGCGGGGACCGCGCTCATTCTGGGCGTGCCACTGTACTGGTTGGCGCGCCGCCGGGACCGGCAGCTGGACCGCTTCTAGACGGGCGATCTAAGGCCGCTTACCTCCCGCGAACTTGGGCAGCTCGTGCCGGTGCCGCTGCACGAACTCCTCGTAGCGGTGCGTGTCCGTGTAATCCCGCATCTCGCAGATCTTGTCGCCCCGGAACCGGATCACGACGCAGGTGCGCTGGTCCATGACGTCCGTGGGGTCGCTCTTGAGCCAGCTCTTCTCGCGGATCTCGACGATCACGCGCTCCTCGGCGTCGTACCAGCGGCGCTCGACGTCTTCGTGGCCCCAGTCGGCAGAGCCGAGGCCGAATTCCCGGTTCGTGAACCCGCGCAGCACCCGGTCGCGCCCCTGCCAGGTGCCGCCGATCGGCGGCCGGCCCGCGACCCAGTAGGAGATGTCGTCGGTGAGGTAGCTGTCGACCTCGTCCATGTGACCGGCGAACAGCGCCTGCTCGTACGCTTTGGCGACGTCCATCCGCTGGCTCATACGATCGCGTCCTCCGGGTTCACCAGGGGGTTCGCCTTACGACCGGCGCGCTCCATCGGCCGGTCCATCATGGCGCGGTTCTGGTCCAGCATCTTCCAGAAGTCCACCGCCCGCTCCACCAGCTCGCGCGACGCCTCGCGCAGCGCCGCGCTCGCCTTCACCTGCCGCACGTTGTTCTGCATGTCTTCGGCGTCCCAGCCGCGTGAGTGCGCGATGAACGGAAACGGCGGAAAGACGAAGCCGAGCTCGGACCAAAAGGTGAGCATGCCGCCGGCAACGGCCTGAATGTTGTCCTGCCCGCCCGTGATGATGAACCCCGCGACCTTGCGCTTGATGAGCATGTTGTTGTGGATGGTGATCTGGTTCTGCACGCAGTTCAGCCGCTCGGCGAGCTTGTAATACAGCGACGACGCATTGCCCCAGCGGATCGGGGTGGAGATGATCACCACGTCCGCCCAGTGGACCAGGCCTTCGTAGACGGCGGAGAGCTCGTCCTCGGGGTCACGCTCGGTGATGGCGCACGGCCAGGTGCAGGCGTGTGACGCCTTGGAATAGTTCCCCTCGCAATGCTGAAACTTGAGGGTGCGCAGCTTGATCAGCTGCGTGTCGGTCTGGAGCTCGCGCGCCATCGCCATGGCGTGCTCGAGCAGCGCATCGGACGTCGAGAAGCGCGGGTTGGCTTCGTCCATCGCGGTCGTCGAGATGCCGAGCACCCGCGGTGGCGCGCCCGGCGTCTTGGAATGGGTTTCGAGCAGGTGCGACGGCTTGTGCTTGACGAGCTTACGCGGCATCACGGGTGGGGTCTGAACGTACACCCCGTCCTGACGCTCCTCGACCGCGAACGACGGCACCTGCTCCTCGTCGTAGCCCGCGGGCCCTTTTCCGGTGACCACGCTGTACTCCCAACCGTGCCAGGGGCACATCACGAACTCCCCCCGCACGCGGCCCTCGCACAGCGGCCCGCCCTTGTGGTTGCAGATGTTGGAAATCGCCGTGAAACGGCGCTCGTGCAGGAACACCGCGATCTGATGACGTTCGAGCGTGACGGAGAACGGAACGCGCGCGAGCAGCTCGTCGCGTAGCCCGAGTCGGTGCCAGGTGGCCATGAGTGCTCCCTGGATGGGTAGAGGTGTCGAGCCTACCGCCGTAGGTACGCTGCGGAACCGGCGGCGGGTTTGTCGCTGCCGGCGCGCGCTCCGCACGTCGCCCTCCGCGCGGCGAGCGTTGCGGTCGCTAGCGTCCCGGCGCTGCCGTCGCGCTCGACAGCTCGGTGAGCGCCACGGCGCGGATCTGCCCCGCTTGTCCCGTGAGCAGGCGGCGGTGGTAGTCGACTTGGCCCAGGTGATAGGTGAAATGCGCCGCGAGATGGAGCAGGAAGTCCCCCGTCGTCACGTTCATCCCACCCACCGGCTGCGGGTATGGCTGCGCGAGATCCCGCTCGCTCAGGCGCGGCATGGCGCGCGCCACCGCATCGAGCGCCGCATCGATCGCACTCAGCAATTCGACACGCGGCACGTCGCGCCGCTGGAACTCGGCGTCGCGGTCGCGCACGTACCCGGTCTCGCCCAGCACGGCGCCGAGGAAGTATTGGAGGTTGCCCGCCAGGTGGAGTGCCAGGTTCCCCGCGGAGTTCGTGATGCCGGGCTCAACCCGCCACAGGTCCCGCTCGTTCGGATACGCTTCGATCTCGCGCCGCAGGGCCCGGAGGTCGCGGGCGAGGATGCCGCCGATCCATGAGGTGAGCATGGCGAGAGAACCTAGCCCCGGAGCAGCCCTGCAGCGAGGACCGAGACAAAGACCCGAAGCCCGGCAGCGCGATGCGCGCTACCGGGCTTCACAGGGCCGTCAGACTCGTGCTTGCGATGGGACTCGGGGCTACGCGGAACCAGCCGGCTGCAGGCTCCGCTTGCGGGCGCTCGCCTCGGGGAGGGCAGGGAGCTGGCCGGCCTTCTGCATCCACCCCTCCCGCTGGTTCACCTCGACCCAGAATATCACGCCGTCGGTCCCGCAGTGCTCACAGGCGCCGTGGAGCATGTACACGCCCCACTCGAGGGTGAATCCGGCCACCTTGGTCGGCCACACTCTGTGAGACCGCTGGGCGCCGCAGGTGCGGCAGAGCGCCTCCACCACCTCCGGCCAGTCGCCGTTCCACCAGACCGAGGTGCGGGGGTGGAATCGCTTGTACAGATCGTAGCTCTCTAGGAACTGCCTGACGTCCGTCGCCACAGGGCACCTCCGCGCGAGCGTCCCGACTGTGAGCCTATCAACCGTTCGTGTGGCGGCGAAGCTACGAGGCGAGTTCTCACTCGTCAAGTTCTTAGTGTGTCACCGCCGCGACATAGCGCCTGCGCAACGGTGACCCTGTGACCTCACGAGTTTTCAGTGCTGCGACACGGAGTAGTCGAGCGGTAGGCGGACGAACGCCCGCACTGCCCGGCCCTGCAGCCGGGCCGGGCGGAACAAGGCGCTCACGGCCCATTGCCGGATGGGCCGCTCGAACCCGGCGCTGGGGGTCTGGACGATCTTGAGGGAATTGGGCTCCAAGTGACCCGTTGTGTCGACGATGGCCAGCAGCATGACGCGGCCGTGGATGCCGGCCTCCCGGAGCAGCTCGGGATAGCGAGGGGGGCCCGAGAGCAACTCAGGCCGCTGCTCGACGACGGCTTCCAGGTACACCGGGTCGTCGTCAGGCGCCGCGCCATTCGCACGGCCGCCCTCGACGCCCACGCCGGAATAGTCGTTCGGATCGAAGCGCTCGTGCAGGTCCACCACGGGGATGTCCGCGGGAATCTCGGGCGGCACCACGAGCGTCTGGAACCCTTTGAGCGGCGCGTCGAGGGTCGCCGGTTGCTGCTCGGGTGGCTTGGCCTGCTGGCGCGGCGGGAGCACCACGACCGCGGTGTCGACCTTGACCGAGTGGTCGCTCAAGGCGGCGCCCAGCGTGCCGTACACGGCCCCCGCGATTACGCCGGCGTGAATTACGAATGAGACGCAGCAGACGCTCAAGACCCTTTGCTTGTTGGTCTTCCGTGCGGACTCGATCAGCGTGGGAAACATGACCGTCCTCCTGTGCGCGACGAGCGGACGGCATGTCGTGACAGCCTCGAAGTGTAAGACGTTCGAACCCCTGGGAAGGTTGCACCAGCACTGTCATGGGATGGTCAGGAGATGCGCCGCGGCCGCCCCACGCCCGACACGTGCGCGTCTTGAGCGGAACGGCGCATCGAGTCTCCGCGGAGAGCGTTGCGGCGCTCAGGGTGTCGGTGGCGGCGCGTCGATCTCGACGTTCGACGGATACTGCGCTGTGCGATACACCCGATGCACGCGGGCCTTGTAGTCCTCGGCGCGCGCCTTGAAGATGTTGGGCACGAAGGTCTGCGGATTCCGGTCGTACAGCGGGAACCAGCTGCTCTGCACCTGTACCATGATGCGGTGGCCCTTTTGGAACGTGTACGCCTGCTGGTGCAGGTCCACCGTGAACGGCAGGATCGTATTCGGCGGGATCGCCTCCGCACGCTCCCAGCTCCTGCGGTACCGCCCGCGCATGATGTCCCCCGTCACCATCAGCTCATAGCCCTGCATGTCCGGTCGGCCCGGCACGGTGTCGGGATAGACGTCGATGAGCTTCGCCACCCAGTCGGCATCGCTCCCGGTCGTCGCAGCGTACAGATGCGCGACGACGTCGCCGGCGACGGTCACGTCCGCGGTGAGCGGGGCGGTCTGCCAGGTGAGCACGTCCGGCCGGCCGTCCACGAAGCGTTGATCCTCGGTCTCCCAGCGCCGCCAGCGCGAGGTGCGCGAGTAGGTGAGCTCGACCGGTCTCGGGCGGTACGGCACGGGGTGCGCCGGGTCGGAGACGAACTGGTCGCTCCCGTCGGCTGCCGTCGGCGCATCGAACGCCAGCGCGCCGTCGGCGCGGAAGTACAGCCGCCGCCGCACGGCGTTCGCGGGGGGCCACTTGTCGAAGGTGCGCCAGGTGTTGGTGCCGGCGTCGAACAGCCACGCCTTGGGGAACCGTCCGTCTCCTGCGCCCTTAAGCCAGTAGGCGAACCAGCGGGCCTGGAGCTCCCGGTACTCGACCCCGGTAGGGCGGCCGAAGCGGACGTTGCCCAGCGCCGTGCCGGAATCGCTGGACCACTGGCCGTGGAACCAGGGACCCATCACCAGGTGCGCAAGCCCCGCGGTGTCGGTGCGCTCCAGAGCGGCGTAGTGGGCGAGCGGACCAAATTCGTCCTCCTGGTCCCACCATCCTCCCACCACGAGCGTCGGCACAGTCGCGTGACTCATATAGCGCGGCAGCGCGCGGGCCTGCCACGCTGAATCGTACGCCGGATGCTCCGAGAACCGGCGCCAACTCGGCCACCGATCGGCGCGGGCGGTCCGGGCGAGCGCGCCCAGGGTCGGAAACGAGCGGTACCACTCGTACAGGTCGTAACGGGACGGCGACGGATCTTCGCTCTGGTCGGACGAGGACTCCATGCTCCAGGTGTACTCGGTGGCGTAGCTCAGCCGAAACGCCCCCTGGTGGAAGAAGTCGTCCCCCATCCAGGTGTCGCCCATCGGCGCCTGGGGTGAGATCGCCTTGAGGGCGGGGTGCGGGCCGATCCCCGTGACCGCCGTGAGCCAGCCCGGGTACGAGACGCCGAAGGTGCCGACCTTGCCGTTGTTGTTCGGCAGGTTCTTCACGAGCCAGTCGATCGTGTCGTAGGCGTCGGTGCTCTCGTCGATCCTCTGAGGTCCCACGCGCGGCGGGCGATTCATGTCGAACGTGCCTTCGGAGCCGAACCGACCGCGGATGTCACCGAAGACGATGATGTAACCCTCCAGGCCGAGTTCCTTGGCGCGGCGCGCCATGCCGATCGCGCCGTTGGCGTTGTATGGCGTGCGTTGGAGCAGAATCGGGAGCGGCGCGGCGGCACGCGGCGCCAGGATGACGACGCGCAGTTTGACGCCGTCGCGCATTGGGATCATCGCCTCGCTCTTGGCGTAACCCGTGTCGACGGCTTGTTGGGCCGCGCTGGGCAGAGGCAGGGCGGCAGCCAACGTGCCGGCAATCAAAACGAACGAAGGACGCATGACTCCTCCGAGGGAGCAGCGACGGCCGGGAACGATGCCGTCTGCTTTGCGTGGCGGCAACTGCGCCACTTTTCGGGGCGCGAGCACGGTGGCTGCACCCGAATTGGGCCCTGAACGCCCTGCCAGCACTCCGATTGTATCGCCTAACCATTCACCTGAAACGGGATGGAAGAGTGCACACCGCGGGTACGCCGTGTGCTAATCGGGTGGCCGGACGTTCTTGCCGACAGCCGGCCTTCCAGAGAGGAGACCGTCAGCATGGCGACACCCAGTTCGCAAGCGAGTGTGCCCACCGGCTCCTATGCCGCCCGGCTGGAGCAGATCGCGCACCTCCATGTTCCGGAGACTGAGGCGGAGCAGCTGTGGCGCCACGTGTCGCGGCACCGCCGCGAGCTGCTGCGGCGCCTGGGGCGCGACGTCGGGCAGCGCGTCGCGTTGCTCGACTACCTGCTCAACGTCCACCCACATCACGTCGACGCCACCATCATCGAGACGACCGCGCTCGACGCGATCGAGCGCCGCGCCATTTCCGACGCACTGACCGGTCTGTACGATCGCGGCTATTTCGAGCACGGCCTCAAGCGGGAGCTGGAGCGGTGCCACCGCTACGGGAACCCCGTCTCGCTGCTGCTGCTCGACCTGGACGAGTTCAAGGAGATCAACGACGAGTACGGTCACCGGGTCGGGGACAAAGTGCTGCAGGAGTTCGGCGACCTGATCCGCAAGCACCTGCGCGGCGCGGATGTGCCGTGCCGCCTGGGGGGCGACGAGTTCGCGATCATCTTGTCGGACACCGCGCAGGCCGAGGCGGGCACGGTGGCGGAGCGGTTCCGCGCCGACGTCGAGGCGTGGTTCGAGACGCATCCGGTGTGCGGTCAGTTCCTCGAGGTGACGGTCAGCGGCGGCATCGCCACGGCGCCCTCCGATGCGGCCGGGCAGGATCAGCTGTACGCGCTGGCGGATCGCGCGCTCTACGAAGCGAAGCGGCGCGGGTCGAACCGGATCGTGACCACGGCAGGTTCGGCGCATCCCGGGACTCCGGCCGCCGTTTGACGGCGCGCCGACGCCCGAGCGGCCCACCCGCTCCGGCGACCCGCGACTGCGTCGCTCCAGTCCTTACCAGATCTGCGCCCTGAGGCTGTCCGGCCGCACCATCGGATCGCCGGCCTGACAGCGGAACGCCCGGGTGAACTCGGGGAGGTTCGAGAGCGGCCCCATGACGCGCCACCGCGCCGGCGCGTGCGGGTCCACGGTCACCTGGTTGCGCAGGGACTGGTCGGTCGCCTTGGAGCGCCAGATCTGGGCCCAGGCGAGGAAGAAGCGCTGCTCCGGCGTGAGCCCCTCGATGTCGGGCGGGCGCGGCTTGCCCGCGAGCGAGCGCTGGAACGCGGCGTACGCGACTTTGAGCCCGCCCAGGTCCGCGATGTCCTCACCCAGCGTCAGCCGGCCGTTCACGTGCGTCGCGCTGTCCACCACCGTGTATGAATCGAACTGCTGCACCACCAGCCCGGCGCGCGTCTTGAAGCGCTCCGCGTCGTCGGCCGTCCACCAGTCGCGCAGGTTGCCGACGGCGTCGAACTGACGACCCTGGTCGTCGAACCCGTGGGTCATCTCGTGGCCAATAACGGCGCCCATCCCACCGTAGTTGACTGCGTCGTCGGCTGCGGGGTCGAAGAACGGCGGCTGGAGGATGCCCGCAGGGAAGGTGATGTCGTTGAGCGAGGGGTTGTAGGAGGCGTTGACCGTCGGCGTGGTCATGCGCCATTCGTCCCGCTCCACGGGCTTGCCGATGCGGTCGAGGTTGCGCTTGGTGGCGAACGCCTGGGCACGCAGCACGTTGCCCAGGAACGGCCCCCGATCGACCACCAGCGTGGAGTAGTCCCGCCATTTGTCGGGGTAGCCGATCTTTTTCCGGATGGCGCGCAGCTTGGTGAGCGCCTGGGCGCGGGTCGAGTCGCCCATCCACTCGAGCGTGTGCAGCCGATCGTCCAGGGCGCTGATCAGGTTGTCCACCATCTGGAGGGCCCGACCGCGCGCGTCGGGGCCGAACGTCTCTTTCACGTACGCTTGCCCGATGGCGTCGCCCATCAGGAAGTTCGCCGCCTGGAGACAGCGCTTCCAGCGCGGCTGTTGCTCCTTCACGCCGGTGAGGGCGCTTTGGAACCGGAAGCTCTCGTTCACGAACGGACGCGAGAGCCACTGGGCCGATTGACGCACCAGGTGCCACCGCAGGTAGGCGCGCCAGTCGGCGAGCGGCACGACGGTGAGTAGGCTGTCGACCGCGCGGAAGAAGCGGGGCTGGCCCACGTTGATGGCGTCGGTCTTGGGGGCGCCGGCGTCGCGCAGGAACGAGGCCCACGTCACGTGGGGCGTGAGCGAGTCGGCGGCGGCGAGCGGCATCTTGTGGTAGTTGGCGCTTGGGTCGCGGCGCTCGACCCGGGTGAGCGACGCGCGGGCGAGCGCGGTCTCAAGGGCCATGACGCGCTGGGCGGTCGAATCCGCCGCGACCGGCTGGTCGCCGAGCAGCTGCAGCGTGGCCGACAGGTAGCGCAGGTAGGCAGCGCGCAGCGCCGTTGCGGTCGAGTCGGAGCGCACGTAATAGTCGCGGTCGGGGAGACCGAGGCCGCCCTGGGAAGTGGAGGCGATCGTCATGGTGCTGTTTTTGAAGTCCGGCGTGCCGCCGAAGTTGAAGAGCGCTTCTCGGCCGCTGCCGTGCAGCCGCGCCACGGAGCTCACCAGCTCACCGGTCGACGTGATCGCCGCGAAGCGGCCCAGCTCCGCTTGCAGCGGACCGGCGCCGGCCCGCTCGACGGCGCTCGAGTCCATGCACGACGCGTAAAAGGCGCCGAGCTTGCCGTCGGGTGTCTTGGGGGTGGAGGGCGCGGCCGCGGCGAGCCGGTCGGCGATACGGTGCAGCGTCTCGTTGTTGCGCTCCACCAGCTCGGTGAAGCTGCCGTAGCTCGCATATTCGGGCGGCAGCGAGGTGCGGGCCAACCAGCCGCCGTTTGCGTAGCGGTAGAAGTCCTGGCACGGAGCGCACGTCGTGTCGAGGTTCGCGGGGTCGAGGCCGTGGTGGACGCCCTGGGCTGGCAGCGCCGCGACGGCGCAGCAAGCGAGGGCCGCGGCGAGCAGACGGGGAGTCGCGGACAAGGGAAAGCACCTCCGATGGGAGTCCTGTAGGCTACGCGCGCGGACCCGGAGCCGTTTACCGCGCCCGCCACAGCGCGAACGTGCCGTGCTCGGGCGGGCCGCCGCCGCACGACCCGGTCACCTCCACGTCCCCCTCGAGCAGGCGGGCGCCGTTCCACTGATCCCCGGTCGCCGTGATGATCCCGGCGCAGTGTTTCGCGGGGTAGTCGAACGGCACCCGCAGCGTGATGCTTCGGCCGGCGCGTCGCACCGTAACCGGTCCCGCCACCCGGAGCGAATCGATCCGTGCGATCGCTGCCGTGACCGAGTCGCCCACCGCCTGGATCGTCAGGTCGAGTCCGATGCGCGCCCCCCCGACCCGGATCTCACCGGCGTACGCCCCCTCGACCGGAGCGGCGGCCGTGTCGGGAAGGGGCACGCCGGCACCCGGCAGCGTGAACGCTAGCACGTAATCGCCCATCGCGGTGCGTAGGCGGTCGTGACCGCCGGCGCTGATGACCACGTACTGGCGTCCCGCGGCGCGGTAGCTGATGGGGAGCGCCTGTGCGCCCGCGGGGAGGCTCGTGCTCCACAGCTCGCGTCCACTCTCCTCGTCGAACGCTCGGAGGTGCTGGTCGTACGTGCCGGCGATGAAGACCAATCCTCCGGCGGTAACGATGGCGCCGCCGAGGTTAATCGAGCCGGGCGCGACCCCGGGGACGGCACCGAGCGGCACCTCCCACTTCACGCGGGCGCTGTTCAGGTCGACTGCGGTGAGCGCTCCCCACGGCGGCGGATTGCAGGGCACGCCGGCGGAGTCGACCAGCACGTCGCGCATCATCCCGTAAGGGGTGCCGCGCTGGGAGCTGATCTCCGTGTGCGGGTGGGCGTGGCGCGCGGCGCCCAGGCTGTCGCGCGGGATGAGGGTGACGACCATCGCGAGCCGGTTGGTCGGTGCGATCAACACGCCGCGCCGCTCGTCTACTGCGACTCCTGACCAGTTCATTCCGCCGATGTTGCCGGGAAAGATGATGGTGCCTCGGAGCGAGGGGGGCGTGAACACCCCCTCATAGCGCAGTGCCGCGATGCGGTTCCGGCATTGCTCGCGCGTCGCGGCCGTCACGCCGAATGCATCAGCCGGCGAGAGGCTCTGCGGGGCGAGCCGGAACCCGGCGGGCGGAAACGGCTGCGTCGGCGAGGCTTCCTCCCCCGGGACGTCGCTCGCGGGGACGGCACGCTCCTCCACAGGCGTGAGGGGCGCTCCGGTGCGGCGATCGAGCACGTACAGGTGCCCCATCTTCGTCGCGACGGCCACGGCCGGAATCGCACGGCCGGCGCGACGCAGGGTGAACAGCACGGGCTGTGCGGGGACGTCGTAGTCCCACAGATCGTGGTGCACGACTTGGAAGGACCAGACGACGCGGCCCGTCGAGGCCTCGAGCGCCACGACCGAGTTGGCGTAGCGGTTGTCGCCGCGGCGCTCACCGCCGTAGAAGTCCGGGCTGGCGCTCCCCGTGGGAATGAACACCAGGTTGCGCGCCGGGTCGGCCGAGAGGATCGACCAGGCGTTGGCGGCGCCGGCCTTCAGCGCTCGCCGGATCGGGTCCCAGCTCCAGCGCTCTTCACCGGTGCGCGCGTCGAACGCCCGCACCACGCCCTCCGGCGCGTCCACGCGCTGGTTGTCGCTCACGGCTGAGCCGACGACGACGAGACCGCCGACCACCGCGGGCGGCGACGTGACCCCGTACTCCCAGGGGTAGTCCGGCGCGTGGCGCAACCCGCTGGCGAGGTCCACCGTCCCGCCCGCGCCGAAATCGGTGCAGGGCCGCCCGGTCCCACCGTCGAGCGCGATGAGGCGGGCATCCACGGTCGCCAGGAAGACCCGGCGGCGGCACGGCGTGTCGGGTCGCGCCGCCGGGTCGAGCCACGTCGACACGCCGCGGTTCGCGAAGTCGCCGTAGTCGCCCTCGAGCGAGACCCGGGCGTCGTAGCGCCACCGCTCCGTGCCGCGCGCCGGGTCGAGCGCGATCACCCGGCCGACGGGCGTCGAGACGTAGAGCGTCCCGTCCACCACGAGCGGAGTGGCCTCGAAGCGGCCGCGATCGCGCAGGTAGTCGCCGGTACGGTACACCCAGGCGAGCCGGAGGCCAGCGACATTGCCGCGGGTGATCTGTGCGAGCGGCGAATAGCGGGAACCCCCCGCGTCCCGGCCATACGCGCTCCACTCGTCGGCACTCGGCGCCGTTTGCGCGGCCGCCTGGGGAATCGAGGCGGCGGTGGCGGCGAGCCACAGAGATAGGCGCAGCGCGTTCACGTGAGCTGCTCGAGGGAGCCGGCTCAGCGGGCCGCCTGCGCCGCCATGATGCGGATCAGGTCGGCGTTGGTCCACGGCTGCCAGCCGTGCGGCTTCAGGGGGCGCCCGTACCGGAACTCGGCCTCCGCGGCCGGACGCGCATTCTGGAGGAACTCCTCCAACCGGTACACGGCCAGGTTGAGGTAGAACGTGTCCATGTCGCCCGTGAATAGATGGAGCTTCCCCCGGAGCTTGGGCCCGAGCGTCGCCCAGTTGCGCTCGAGGTAGTCCCGCAGGTCGTAGTCGTGGGCCTTGAAGTACTCGGCCACGTCGCGCCGGATGTGCCCGGTGAGGAGGTCCCACAGCTCGGCCGGATAGCCGTCCTCCCCCACCGGCCCGTAGGTCGCTTCCCAGATGGCGAACTGCTCGCCGGAACGCGCGTGGCTGCCCAGCACCGCCTCGAACTGGCTTTCCATCCGCACGCTGATGCGCCCTTGACCCGTGACCTCCCGTTCGGCAGGCACCTCGTAGCTCATCCACTCCGTCACCGGGTACACGAACGCGCTCGTATCGCTGTAGATGTTGACGAGCTCGTAGGCGCGAAAGTCCACGGGATCGGGGTAGAGCACCCAGGTGGCGCCGAAGAAGTCGGGATGATAGACCTGGAGCGCAAGCGCCTCCCAGCCCCCCGTCGAGCCTCCGGTGAGAAAGCGCGCCTTGGGCTGCCGCCTCATGCGGAAGTGCGCCTCGAGATATGGGATCAACTCCTGCATGATCGCGTCGCCGTACGGCCCATTGTTCGCCGAGTTCACGGCATACGAATCGTCGAAGTACGGCGTCGCGTGCTGGAAGGTAACCGCGATCAGTCGCGGGAAATTGGCCGAGCTCCAAGCCTTGTAGAACTCGAATCCCGGCTCGCGCAGCGTACGCTCGAGTCGCGCCGCGCGCTGCGCCGGCGTCTCCGCGATGCTGTCGGTCGAGAACCCGAACGGCGGGTTGAGCGTGAAGTGGCCCTGCTGGTACACGGTGGGGTAGCGCCGCGTCGTGTCGCGGTCGTAGTCGCGCGGCAGGAGCAGCGTCGCGCCTAGGTACATCGGATGGATCTGGACGTGCTTCACCCACTTCGTGTCGGGCGGTGGCTCGATCGGCGGCAGGGCGCGCCCGAGCGCGAGGCGGACCGTGTATCCCGCCCGCGGGTCGAGGTGCACGCGCTCGACCTCGCTCACCAGGTTCCCCGGTGACTTGTTGAACTGCTGCCCTTCCCACTGGTCGTCGTGCAGCCAGAGGGTGTGTCCATCGGCGCGGTGGAACTCGGTGTACACGCTGAGGAGCGCCTGGACCCGATAATCGCCGGCCGGAATGTCCGTGAGGCTCGCTACCGGGTAGCCGAGCGTGGAGCCGTCGATCACAGCCACCGTGCCGGGCGCGAGGGCGTTCACGTCCACGCCGAAGAACGGCGTGCAGTCGCTCTCGTGATGTACCTGGAGACGGGGCTCCTCGTCGTCGCGGCGGGTCACGAAGACATACACGCGGCCGGTGACCGGTGTGTTGCGGAGCTCGGCCCGCACGCTGATCTCGAAGCGCGGCCCCCCCGGCCCGGGCCCCTGCGCGGCGAGCGGGCAGACGGCGACGGCAGCCACCACGGCCAGGTTGCAGAATCGCACGGGCGCTCCGTGAGGAAAGAGTCCGATAGTGTGACTGCGAACCCGCCGCGCCGCAAGAACGGGTGCGCCCAGTCGGGGCGACGCGCCCGGAGCTGCGCCTGGCGCGGGACGCAATGCACGATGCAGCTTAAGCGTCCGATATGTCGTATCGTCCGGCGGATATCCGTTACGATGCCATGCCCTACCAGCGCTGCGGCAAGAGCGGCGTGAAGCTTCCCGCCATCTCGCTGGGATTGTGGCACAACTTCGGCGGCGTCGATCGCTTCAGCAACTCGCGCGCGATGGTGCGCCGGGCGTTCGACCTCGGCATCACCCATTTTGACCTGGCGAACAACTACGGTCCCCCGCCGGGCTCCGCCGAGGAAACGTTCGGCCGCCTGTTGGGGCGCGATCTCGCGCCGTACCGCGACGAGCTGATCATCTCGACGAAGGCCGGCTGGCGGATGTGGCGCGGCCCGTACGGCGACTGGGGCTCTCGGAAATACCTCATCGCGAGCCTCGACCAGAGCCTGCGCCGCATGGGGCTCGACTACGTCGACATCTTCTATCACCATCGGCCCGACCCGGAGACGCCGCTCGCGGAGACCGTGGGCGCGCTCGATCACGCCGTGCGCAGCGGGCGGGCGCTGTACGCCGGGATTTCGTCGTACACGCCCGAGCAGACGAGCGAGGCCGCGCGGCTGCTGCAGTCCCTGGGAACCCCGTGTCTGATCCATCAACCCAAGTACAGCATGCTGAACCGCGGCATCGAGCGCGGCCTGCTCACCGTGCTGCGCGAGCAGGGGATCGGCTGCATCGCGTTCTCACCACTCGCTCAAGGATTGCTCACGGACCGGTATCTGTCGGGTATCCCGGCCGATTCTCGGGCCGCCAAGCCGCACGGCTTCCTGAAGCGCGAGGAGGTCACGGAGGACGTGCTGGGGAGAGTTCGCCGCTTGACCGACTGCGCCCGCGCACGGGGCCAGACGCTCGCGCAGATGGCGCTGGCCTGGGTGCTGCGCCACCCCGAGGTCACGTCGGTGCTGGTCGGCGCGAGCCGGCCGCAGCACATCGAGGACGCCGTGGCAGCGCTCGCGCACCGGAGCTTCGCCAGCGACGAGCTCCGAACGATCGACCAGATCCTCGCCTAGAGCACACCCGTGCTTCCGGGCCGGACGGCTCCAGTTCCAAAGCGATACTGCGGGGGCCGCGAACGTGCGGGTCACAGGAACCGGCGGACAGAGGGGGGGGTCTTAACGTTACCGCTCGGGGTGCGTCCACACTCTTCAATGATGATGCCACTCGATCCCGACCGCTCAGGAGGATGTGTCATGCCGCCCACCCGCCACCTCCGCCGGCTTGCGGCCGGCGTCGCGGCCGCCGCGCTCGCTGCGGTCGCCGCGTGCACTCACGAAAGCACCGCGCCAGTTTCTCCCGGATCTACCAATCCAGCCCTGAGCGTCCCCGAAGCGAACCTGCTGGGCGAGGCCGTCGCCGCCGATGCCCAGAGCGAGCTCGACGGCGCGACCCTATCGAGCGGGATGTTCCTCCCCGGGCTGGGCGCGCCGATCACCCCGTTCGGGTCCGGTGACGGGTTCTGCATGCCCACGCGCAGCCCAGCGTCGCCGGCGAACGCGGACGGGGACCGGGTGCCCGACTCGGTGCGCATCGCGTTCACCGACTGCGGGTTCTCGATGGGGACCGAGGCCGACACCGTGCGCGGGACGATCGACATCGTCGACCCCACCCCGACGGTCGCGGACCGGTCGGTGAAGACCGTATACACCGATCTCACCTGGGTGCACGTGCGCGACGGCAAAGTCCGTTCTCTCGTAGTGAACGGCACGCGCGAGACCGATCGAGACGCGTCGGTGATCTCGCAAATCGAGCAGGACTTCAAGAGCACCTACACTTTCCCCGACGGCAGCACGGCGAGCCACGACCGCTCGTGGAGCAGTACGTTCACCGCGGACGTCCCGGGCTCGATCCAGCCCGACGCGCGCCTCCCGAGCGGCACGCTAAGCATCGACGGCACGTCCACTTGGACGCGCGGCACGAACACGTACGCGCTGGCCGTGTCGACCGATCCGCTGCTCCACTACAACGCGAGCTGCGCCGTCCGGCCGAAGTTCGATGCCGGGACGTTGCACGTAACCGTCACACGCAACGGGACCGCGTCGAACGTGACCATCGCGTTCACCGCCTGCGGGCAGTACACAGTGACGCGGTCCTAGGGCCGCGCCAGTCCCTGCCGCTCGGTCGACGAGCCCCGCGATCGCCGCGCGATCGCGGGGCTTTGCGTGTCACGCGACAGCGGTGCAGCTTATCGGACCCCTCGCTCCGAGGATCGCTATGACGCAGGCCGATCACGACCGGCAGGTCGACTATATCGAGTTCGGCGCGACGGACATCGGCCGGACCAAGCAATTCTATCAACAGGTCTTCGGCTGGCGGTTCGAGGATTACGGACCCGACTACACGAGCTTCCAGGACGGCCGTCTGAGCGGCGGCTTCACGAAGGACGCGCCCGTGCGGCCCGCCAATCCACTGGTAGTGATCTACGCCGTCCAGCTCGAAGCGATTGAAGCGAAGATCAAGCAGGCGGGCGGGAAGATCGTCCGAAAGACCTACACGTTCCCTGGCGGCCGTCGGTTCCACTTCAGCGACCCGAGCGGGAACGAGCTGGCCGTGTGGACGGACCGGTAGGCAGCGGGGCCGGTGCCGCGTGCCGCACGCGCTGCGGGTCGCTGGTCCGCTGCGTGGCAAGCTCCTCATCGACTGCACGAACCCCATGTCGCCGTCGGACGACGCCCCGGCCGTGGGCCATCGCGTATCGGGCGCCGAGCTCGTGGCCCGGTGCGTGCCGGGGAGCCGCGTCGTGAAGGCGTTCAACACGGTGCCAGCAGAGTTGCTTCAGGTCGGTCCCGACGTCCTTCCCGAGCGGCCGGCGGTGTGCTATTGCGGAGACGACCCTCGGGCCAAGCAGGCCGTGGCGCGCTATCTAGAGCCGTTCGCGCTGCTGGTGGCGGAGCTCGCCTACAAGCAGCGTCGGCGTCCCGAGGTCGGCGTGCGCTTTCTCCGCCCCCGCCGCCAGCGTGGCAAGAAGAGAGACTGAGGTCCTTCCGGTCGCGCTCGTCACGGGCGCGAACCGCGGCATCGGGCTCGAGGTGTGTCGCCAGCTGGCGCAGCATGGCTACGCGGTGGTGCTCGGGTCGCGTGACGCAGGCAAAGGCGAGCGTGCCGTCGCGGCTCTCGGCCCGGAAGGGCACACGGTGCGGCCGTACCAGCTCGACGTGACCGACCCCGGCAGCATCGAGCGGGCTCGGGCACGCGTGGCGGCGGAGGCTGCCGGACGATGGGCCGACCGGAGGGTTCTTCCGCGACGGCCGGCCGCTGCCGTGGTAGCGTGTCACCCGCTCGCCCCGGTGTACCGCTTCAGGGCCGCCCGCCAGACGAGCCGCGCGAGCGCGAACGCCACGCCGGCGACGAGGGCGGCGACGAGCCCGATCTCGGGCCCTAGCCGGCCGGTGAGCGCGGACGCGGGGATCGTCGTGGTCCACGCGATCGGGATCAGGTACACGAAGAGGAACCGCAGCGCCTCGGGATACGCCGAGACGGGATAGCGCGCGCCCTCGTACACTGCGTCGAATAGCACCGACAGGTTCTCGACCGACACGAACCAGAACGCCAGGCTCATCAGCACGACCCAGAGGGCATACACCACCACAGCGGCAGCCGCGAGGGCCAAGCCGAAGGCCGCAAGTTGTGCGAATGACGGCACGCGCCCCAGCCGGTGCAGCGCGTAGCCCGCGAGCGCGAGCCCGAGCACGACGTCGGTCAGCCGCCAGATGTTGAGCCGCCGGAACGAGACGAACGCCTGGGGGTCCACCGGCTTCGCGAGCACGAGATCCAGGCCGCCGCTGCGCACCTCGCCCGCCAGCCGGCCGATCCCCGGCCGCAGCACCGCCTCGATCACGCCGGTGAGCGCGTTGAACACACCCAGCAGCACGACGACCTCCCAGTAGTCCCAGCCGCCCAGGCGCGTCGTGTGGGAGAAAAACACCGCCAGCGTGAGCAGGGCCGTGACGATCCAGAACAGGGTGCCGAGCACGCTCGCCACAAAGTTGGCGCGGTACTGTAGCTCCTCCGCGAGGTTGAGGCGCCAGAGGGCCAGAAGAATGCGGAATGCGGAGTGCGGAATGCGGAATGTCATGATGGGTTTCGTGCCTCGGGCTTGGCCTCGTGGCACGACCCTCCACTGAAATTCCGCACTCCGCATTCCGCATTCGGCACTGGTCTCATCCCCCCACCGCCCCATACCGCCTCAGCCCCCGGGTCCACGTGACGTGATACGCGGCGATCCAGACCCCGAGCCACACGAGCTGCCCTACGAAGCCGCTCACGATCGCCGTGCCCTGCGCGGCGCCGGTCAGGAGCTCGACCGGAAATGCGAGCATGTACGGGAACCACGAGAGCGCCGCCGCGCTGGCGACCGCGGGCGGGAGCAGCGCGAGCGGCGCGAGCCGGCCCGAGAGAAACAACGACACGCCGGCGTGGAGCTCCATGATCGCGGTCGCGCGGGTGGTCCAGAACGCGAGCAGTCCCGTCGTGAAACTGATGAAGAAGCGCATCGCGGCGGCGAGCAGCACAGCGGCGGCGGTGAGCGCCCACCGGCCCGGCGCGAGCGGCAGCCGGACGGCCGGCCACACCAGCGACACGACCAGCCATACCACGAGGATCATCCCCGCGGTGCGCGCCTTGTAGGCGATGTTCTCGGCGACCGCCTCGTGCGCGGGGTGCAGCGGCCGCGCCAGCCGGAAGTTGAGCTCGCCCTCGCGGATCCAGCCGTCCAGGTACCAGGAGTCCCACGCGATGGTGAGCTGGTTCACGAGCATCAGGGCGAAGAAGTAGCGAGCGAAGTCGGCGCGCGCGTAGCCGGCGACCTGACCGTCCCCGGCAATCGCCCACCAGATACCGAGCGCCACCGCCGGCTCTGTTACGCCCCACAACAGCCACAGCACGATGGACGCGCGGTATTGCAGGTCCACGAGCCAGGCGTTGCGGATCAGCGCCGCGTAGCGGCGCCCCCACTCGGCGACCCGGTGGCTCAATCGTCCTCCGCGAGGCCGTGGGCGAACGCCAGCCGGATCACGTCCTCGATCGGCGGGTCTTCGATCGAGAGGTCGGCGACGGGGAGCGCGGCGAGCAGGCGCGCGCTCGTCGCGGCCGCCTCCTCGCGCGGCACCTCGAGGACGGCATTGGGGAAGCGGAACTGCTTCACGTCGCCGAACGCGGCGAGCGCGTCCGCCGTGACGCCGTCGGCGAGGACGAGCTCGATCCGCTTGGTGCGGGCGATCCGCGCCACCAGCGCGGCCAGCGCCCCGTCGTACAGCAGCTGGCCGCGGTTGATGATGAGGACCCGCGACGCGAGCGCCGTCACGTCCTGCATGTAGTGGGAGGTGAGCAGCACCGTGGCCCCGTGGCGGTCGCGGTACTGCGTGAGGAAACGGCGGATCGCCTCCTGCGCGGTGACGTCGAGCCCGAGCGTCGGCTCGTCGAGAAACAGGATCGGCGGGCGGTGCAGCAGGGCGGCCGCGAGCTCGCACTTCATGCGCTCGCCGAGCGACAGCTGGCGCACCGGCTTCTCGAGCAGGTCGCCCAACTCGAGCAGCGCGACCAGCTCTGCGAGGCGCTCCCGGTAATCGCGCTCGGCGATGTCGTAGATCGCGCGGTTCAGCTGGAATGTTTCCTCGGGCGGGAGATCCCACACGAGCTGCTGACGGTTGCCGAGCACCAGGGCGATCCGCCGCTTGAACGCGGACCCGCTGCCCCACGGAGTGAAGCCGGCCACGGCGACGCGACCGCTCGTGGGGTAGAGCAGGCCGGCGAGCATCTTGAGCGTTGTGGTCTTGCCCGCGCCGTTCGGGCCCAGGAACGCGACGATCTCCCCCGCGTCGATGTGGAACGTCACCTCGCGCACCGCGTGGACGTCGCGGTAGCGCGGCTTGAGCAGCGCCTGCAGCGCACCCCTGAGCCCGGGGTCCCGCACCTTGACCTGGAAGGTCTTGCTGAGCCGATCGGCTGTGATGGCGGGTGGCATGGCTCGAGAAATTTAGCGGCAGGTGCGAACCGGCGTTGTGTCAATCGTCCATAATTACGCTGTCACACGTCGATTACGCTGTCGCACACAACGTCGCCGGTCGCGATTGATCCGCCGGTCGCCCTACCCTTGCCGGCCGAAAGTCCCGCGACTACGTTGCACGACGATGATCGGATCCGTCACGCTGGCCCTGGGGTGTTGTCGCTCGCTGCTCATGTGTCGTGAGCGGGAGCGGACGATCTCGCCGTAAGGCCCGGGGGGGCGGGCGCTCGAAGCGCCAAGCATGCGAGATCGGCCGCGATCCCTCACTGGGTGTCGCGGCCGATTCGATTCTTACCTTGCGGCAGGAGGGCGAGCGTGACACCCGTGAGGCTGCGCGCGGTCGGCATCTCCGGCAGCCCGTCGGCGACGTCCAAGTCCCGCGTCCTGGTCGGGCACGCCCTCGCGCAGCTCGAAGCGAGCGGCGCCGCAATCCGGCTCGTGGACCTGGCGACGCTGCCGGGGGACGCATTGCTCGGCCGGGCATCGGCGGCCCAGGTCACGGACGCGCTCGCCCGAGTGGCGGAGGCACGGATCGTTGTGGCCGGGACACCGGTGTACCGCGCCACCTACAGCGGCCTGCTCAAGGTCTTCTTCGACCTCCTGCCGCAGGACGGGCTGGTGGGCAAGGTCGGGTTCCCGATCGTGACCGGCCACGGGGTGGCCCATTCGCTCGCGGTCGATCACGGGCTGCGCCCGCTGTTCGCGAGCGTCGGCGCGACGGTGGTAGCGAACGGCGTGTATGCGACGAGCGAGCAGTTCCGGGACGGGAAGCCTGACCCGGAGCTCTGTGCCGCCGTGGAGCGCGCGGTGCGGGAAGCGATGGCGCTGGCCAATGCCACTATCGACTGAGGAGACGAAATCACCAGTGAGTGCGACCACACACCGTCCCATCGCGATCTACTACGAGCACCCCGACTGGTTCCGGCCGCTGTTCCAGGAGCTCGACCGCCGGCGGATGCCGTACGTGCGGCTCGACGCCGTGAGCCACCGCTTCGATGCAGGCGACGGGCGGCCGCCGTACTCGCTCGTCTTCAACCGCATGAGCCCGTCGGCGTATCTGCGCGGGCACGGGAACGCGATCTTCTACACGCTGCACTACCTGGCGTACCTGAAGCGCCACGGCGTGCGCGTGATCAACGGCTACGACGCCTACGTGACCGAGACCTCGAAGGCGCTGCAGCTGTCGCTGCTCCATCACCTCGGCCTGCCGTACCCGCGCGCGCGCGTGATCAACCACGCCGCGCAGGCGGTCGCTGCGGCGCAGGGGCTCCGCTTCCCGGTCGTCGTGAAGCCCAACATCGGGGGGTCGGGGGCGGGCGTGCGGCGGTTCGAAGCGCCGGTCGAGCTCGAGCAGGCGGCGCGCGCCGGTGCGCTGGATCTCGGGATCGATCATACGGCGCTCGTGCAGGAGTACATCCCGGCCGACGCGCAGCGCATCGTGCGTGTGGAAGTGCTGGGCGGGCGCTACCTGTACGCCATCCGGATCTACACGCCGGGCGACAGCTTCAACCTCTGCCCCGCGGACGTGTGCCAGACCGTCGCGGGCGCCGAGCTGGTGCGAGCGGCCTGCCCCGTGGACGCGCCGAAGAACAACCTGCGTGTGGAGGGCTACGAGCCGGTGCCCGAGATCGTGGACCAGGTCGAGTGCATCATGCAGGCGGCGCACATCGACGTGGGTGGCGTCGAGTACCTGATCGACGCGCGCGACGGGCGGCTTTACTACTACGACATCAACGCGCTCTCGAACTTCGTGGCCGACGCGCCGCGCGTGGTGGGGTTCGATCCCTTCGCGCGGCTCGTCGACTACCTCGAGCGCGAGGCGGAGTGATACGATGCGCTTCGGCTATTGGCTCCCGGTATTCGGCGGCTGGCTTCGCAACGTGCCCGACGAAGGGATGGAGGCGAGCTGGGAATACGTCAGCCGGCTCGCGCGGCGCAGCGAGCAGCTCGGCTTCGACGTGACGCTCATCGCCGAGCTCAACTTGAACGACATCAAGGGACCGGATGCGCCCTCGCTCGATGCCTGGACGACCACGGCGGCGCTGGCGGCGGTCACCGAGCGGCTCGAGCTGATGATCGCCGTGCGGCCGACGTTTCATCCGCCGGCGCTCGCCGCCAAGCAGGTGGCCAACATCGACCAGATCAGCGGGGGACGCGTCACGCTGAACGTCGTGTCGTCATGGTGGGCCGACGAAGCGCGCCAGTACGGCGTCGAGTTCGACCAGCACGACGCGCGCTACGCCCGCACCGCCGAGTGGCTCGCGGTGGTGAGCGGGATGTGGGCCGAGCCGCGGTTCCGCTTCGCGGGGACGTATTACCGCGTGGAGGATGCGATCCTCGAGCCGAAGCCCGTGTCCCGGCCGCGGCCCACCCTGTACGCCGGCGGCGAGTCGGAGGCCGCGAAGGAGCTCATCGCGCGCGCGTGCGACGCGTACCTGATGCATGGCGACCCCCCTGAGCGGATCGCGCCGAAGGTGGGAGACCTGCGGGCGCGGCGCGAGCGGTGGCCGCTTCCGCCCCTCAAGTTCGGGGTGGCGGGGTATGTCGTGTGCCGGCCCACCGAGGCCGCCGCCCGCCGCGAGGTGGCGCGGATCACGGACGTGCGGCAGAGCGCGGCGGGCTACGCCAACTACCAGGAGTGGATCGCCAACACGCAGCTCGAGCAACGGGTCAGCCTCGAGGACTACTCGGTCTCGAACCGTGGGCTCAAGGCGGGCCTGGTGGGGACGCCGGAGCAGGTCGCCGAGCGCATCGCGGAATTCGAGCGGGCCGGAGTCGACCTGCTGCTGCTCCAGTTCAGCCCGCAACACGAGGAGATGGAGCGGTTCGCCGCCGAGGTGATGCCGCTCGTCGGGGGAGTCTTGACAACCCCGGGTCCGCGGGGGTAACCTAGCTGGCCACGACCCACATCCGGACAGACAGACTCGTGATGCCGTTCGCGCTCGTGCTGGTCCTGCTGATCGTCCTGCTGCTGAGCATTCTTGCTCAGCAGGGGTCCAGCGGCGCGCGCGCATCGATGACATGAGCAGCTAAGCGACTAGAGCAGGGCAGCACCACCGCCGCGGACCCCGACAGGCCCGCGGCTTTTTGTTGTCACCTCGTCGATCGGGAAAGGGAACGGAGCGGCCGCTATGGCGAGAGACGTGATCATCTTCGACACCACGCTGCGGGACGGCGAACAGGCGCCGGGCAATTCCATGACGCCGGAGGCGAAGCTGCGCCTCGCCGGCCAGCTCGACGCGCTGGGCGTGGACGTCATCGAAGCCGGGTTCCCCAGCGCGTCCCAGGGCGATCAGCAGGCGGTGCGCGCTGTGGCCGAAACGGTGCGGCGCTCCGCCGTGGCGGCGCTGGCGCGGTGCCACGACCGCGACATCGATCTGGCCGGGGAGGCGTTGCGGCCCGCCGCGCGGCCGCGCGTCCATGTCTTCATCGCCACGTCGGACCTGCACCTCGAGCACAAGCTCAAGATCAGCCGCGAGGACTGCGTCGCCCGCGCCGAGGCGGCGATCCGCCGTGCCCGGCGCTACACCGACGATGTCGAGTTCTCGGCCGAGGACGCGACGCGCACCGATCTGGAATTCCTGTGCCGCGTGGTGGAGGCCGCCATCGCGGCGGGGGCGACGACCATCAACCTTCCCGACACGGTGGGCTACGCGCTGCCCGACGAGTACGGGGCGATGTTCCGCGCCGTGCGTGAGCGGGTGCCGACCAGCGACCGGGCGGTGTTCAGCGCACACTGCCATGACGAT
>Ga0209237_1000238_pt1 | contig 29177 bp, 29 predicted proteins | sample GraSoi013_1_40cm_2_FD_185820 | JGI IMG/M metagenome (GOLD analysis project Ga0209237, IMG submission 185820) | Grasslands soil microbial communities from the Angelo Coastal Reserve, California, USA - Sample 10_02_2013_1_40cm (SPAdes) (version 2) | ecosystem: Environmental > Terrestrial > Soil >...
GCCTTCGCCGAAGGCGAAGCGGATCGAGTTCCGCTCGCCCGACCCGTCGTGCAACCCGTACCTCGCCTTCTCCGCGATGCTGATGGCGGGCCTGGACGGGATCGAGAACCGGGTCGAGCCCGGCGAGCCGCTCGACAAGGACATCTACGGCTTGACCCCGGAGGAGCTGAAGGACGTTCCGAAGATGCCGGGGTCCCTGGAAGAGGCCTTGGGCGAGCTGAAGCGTGACCACGAGTTCCTGCTCAAGGGAGACGTCTTCACCCAAGACGTCATCGAGGCCTGGATCGAGAACAAGATCGAGCGCGAGCTGAACCCGGTGCGGCTGCGGCCGACGCCGACAGAGTTCGCGTTGTACTTCGACATCTAGACGTTCGCACGAAGGGCTTTTTCGCTGGGGCACCTCGCCCCGATGGACTGGTCTTGCCGCAATTCCGCCAATCAGGAGATCTCCCGATGATGAAGAAGCTCGCCCTTGCCGCCGTTCTCTTCACTGCCAGCGGTGCATACGCGACTCCCACCACAACGTTCTGGGCGCCGTCGACGACCGGGATCCAGCCCTTCCTCACGCCCCACATCACGTACGACACGTATTTCTGGAAGGGCCCGGCCGCCGGCCAGGCCGGGTCGCCCGTCTATCCGGTGACCACCGGCCTCACCATGGGCGTGCTGCCCTGGGACAACCTGCAGCTCGAAGTCGGGTTCGATCTGCTGCTGCCGAGCAGCGATCCGTTCCTGTTCAACGCCAAGCTCGGCGTGCCCGAGGACAAGCTGTTCCCATTCCAGCCCAGCTTCGCGGTGGGCATCTTCGGCGTGGGAACGAAGCAGAGCACGGCCACCACCCTCGGCACCGACTACAATCTGCTGTACGCGCAGATTCAGCACACGATCCCGAGCGTCGGCGGCTATGTCTCCGTCGGCGGCTATTACGGGCTTCAGGACAAGCTGTACCAGGCGAGCGACGGCAGCGGCACCAACCGCGCCGGCTTCATGGGTGGCTTCACCTCTCCTGACATTCCCATCAACACGCCCTGGCTACAGAAGATCAACGTCGTCGGGGACGTGCAAACCGGCAAGAACGCGCTCGGCGCGGGCGGCGGAGGCCTCGTCTTCTACTTCACCGACAAGGTCGACATCCTCACAGGCCCCGTCTACTACTTCGATCCCGGTTCGCAGCCAGGCGGGAAGCAGTGGTTCTGGACCGTGCAACTCGACATCGATCTGCCACTGCGTGCGACACCCTCGCCGGCGCCCGCGGCACCGGTCAGCGAGACGCCTGCTCCGGCGGCCACGACGGCATCGACGAAGTGAGCTCTGTCGGAAACCAGGGCAGGGAGGGCCCGCGCTCGTCCTCCCTGGCCGTTTCACCGCGATTGCGGGCGGAACTGCCAGAGCCAGTCCCCCGGTCGTACGCGCTCGCAGGCATACTCGGGGTGCCCCGCGCCGTAGTACAGGGTCACGCGCGAGTGCAACGTCCGGCGAGGCCGCTCGTCGAGCCTGCAGCGGGTTCTGCGCTCGATCTCGTCGCAGAACTCGTGCGCGAAGCGCCAGCTCCATGCTCCGGGCGTGACGCCGTCCTTCGCGCCGATCTCGAGGACGTAGCGGACCGGAGCGCGGATGAGCCGATCGAGGAGCCTTCCGGGAGGCAACCAGGAGGCGAGAACGAGATCCGGCCGCGTGCGCCGGATCGCGGCGAGGGCGTCGACGCGGAGGACGGACGCGCCGAGCCGCACTCCCGGCACGTCCACTTCGCGAAACTCGCGGCGCTCTCGCGGGCTCATGCGCGCGCGGGCGTCGGTCCAGGCGCCGGAGTCGCTCGCCACGATCTCCAAGCCGGGCGCGGCCTGGCGGAGGGCGGCCGAGAGGAACCCGTCGCCGGCGGCAACTTCGAGTACCCGCCTCGCACCGAGCGTGCGGATGCGGGAGGCGAGCGCCCGGATGAACTCGCGCGTCGGCAGCAGGAACACGGGCCCGCGCGCATCCAGTTCGCAGATCCGGAACAGCTCGCCTCTGCGCAGCCGCCCGAACGCTGCGTCCAGGGCCCCCGTGGTGGGAATCCGCCGCGCGCCGGAGCGTGACCAAAGCAGGCGCGTGACGGCTTCGCGCGGGATCACGCGCTCCCGCACCTAGGCAGCTGCCGGCCGCTTCCGTGAGCCCACGAAACGGAAGCGATCGAATGCACGCCGGCTCTTGTGCGCAACGATCTGCAAGCAGTCGCCGCGGCCTTCCACGCCGGTGAAGACCGACCAGGCGAGAAAGACGTGCCAGAGCCGATACCAGCGCTCGCCGTATGCCTCGATCACCTTCTCGCGATTGCGGATCCAGTTCCGGTACCAGCGGTGGATGGTCATGCCGTAATGCACGTTGATGTTCTCGACGCTGCGGATCTCGAAGCCGGCCTTCTCGAACTGTGCAGCGACGAACGAGAGCGGCAGGCTCGCGTCTGCCCCGGGGAAGATGTACCTGGACATGAACATCGCCCAGGTGAAGTCCGAGGCATCCCAGTAACCGCCGCGGTCGTTGCGCACGAGACCGAGCTCGGGCGGACGGCGCAGCCCGACGATCTGGAGGAAGAACAAGCCGTCCTCATCGAGCAGGCCGCTCACCTGCCGCAGGAACTTCTGGAAGTTCTTCACGCCGACGTGCTCCGCCATCTCCAGGCAGGAGATCTTGTCGTAGGCGGGGCCCGGGATGTCCCGATAGTCGAGCGTGAGGACGCGCGCGCGGTCTTGCAGCCGTCGCGCCCGGATGCGCTCGGAGGCAAACTCCGTCTGGTTCTTGCTCAGCGTGACGCCGGTCGCGTCGACCCCGAACTGATCGGCGAGATTGGCGACCAGGGTCCCCCAGCCGCAGCCGATGTCGAGAAGCCGATCTCCGGCCTCGAGCTGCAGCTTCTCGCCGACGTCGCGGATCTTCCGCTCCTGCGCCGCCTCCAACGATTCGTCGACGGAACCGAACCTGGCCGAGGTGTAGACCATCGAGTCGCCGAGAAACGCCTCGAAGAAGTCGTTGCCGCGATCGTAGTGGTCGAGCACGAACGAGCGATCCGCCGCCTTCGAGTGCACGAGGAGCGAAGGAACGAATTTCGTGATCAGGAACTTCGCCTGGTCCCAGGTGAAACGGTAGTTCACCCAGTCCGCGCGCTCGCGGAGCAGTTCGTGCAGATCACCGCTCACGTCGATCGAGCCGTCGATGTAGCGCTCGACGAAGGTGGTCATGGGGATCCGGCGGTCGCGGAACGACCGCGCGGTACCGTCATTGCGAAAGCAGAGAGCCTGTGAGGGCGATGCCATGAGACTCCTTTCGGGCCCGCCCATCCTACCCGTTCCGCGCCGATGAGCCACTTGCCATCCGGCGGCGCCGCGCAAAGATGGCGAGCGTACCCAGCGCAACTGCCCAGCCGGCGACGGCGCCGGACGAAGAGCAGCTTCGATGCGTCTGCAGCTGCGAGACGTCGCCGCAGGCGGACAGCAGGCAGATCACGACGGGAGCGGCTGCACGGACAAGAAGCTTCATCGGTTCTCCGGGTCGCAGGTGTTGAAGGACGAACCAGCGAGATCCGTGTCGGAATTCCGACAAGGAGCGGCACGGGTGAGGCGCGCGGAGACGTTATGCGCGGCCCACCCGCCCGCGGTCGGGCTCTGCTAATAGGTCCTCCGCAGATGCCTGCTCCGACGCCTTTCGCCGACGGGTCGCGCGTTGCCGAAACGGAGCGCCTCGTGCTGCGCCAGTTCACGGCTTCCGACGCCGCGTTCGCGCTGCGGCTGCTCAACGAGCCCTCGTTCATCGAGAACATCGCCGACCGTGGCGTGCGGACGCTCGAGCAGGCGGCGCGCTACCTGCTCGAAGGACCGATCGCGAGCTATCAGCGCCATGGGCACGGGCTCTATCTGGTGGAGCTCAAACCTTCGTTGCAGCCGATCGGGATGTGCGGCGCGCTCAAGCGCGACGGATTCCTCGACATCGATCTCGGGTACGCGTTCCTCCCCGAATTCTGGTCACGCGGATTTGCGCTCGAATCCGCCTCGGCGGTCCTGAATCTGGTCAGACGCATGCTGCGCGCTCCGAGGATCGTCGCCTTCGTGTCGAAAAAAAACACGGCATCGATCCGGCTGCTGCGGAAGCTCGGCTTCTCCTACAGCGGCGAAAGGAATCTGGACGCGTCCTCCGATCCCGTCTCACTGTTCCAGCTCCAACTCCAAGAGACCTGAGGAAACGATGGCCGAGATGAAGTCGGGACGGATCGTCGAATGGCGCAGGCTGTCGCACACCCTGTCGCTCTTCCGCGTCGTCGCCCGCGACGGCGCGCGATTTCCGTCTTACGAAGCCGGCCAGTACATCGCGCTCCGCCGGGACGACTGCCTGCTCACGCGCAAGGTCAAGGACGGAGATCAGATCCGGTACGTGCCGGATCTCGATGCAGAGGGAAAGCAGAAGCGGGGTCCGGTCACCCACTCGTACTCGATCTCCTCGGCTCCGTTCGAGACGGCGGTGGAGAACTACCTCGAGTTCTACGTCGTGCTCGAGCAGGGACAGGACGGAGTGCTGGGCCGGTTCACCGAGTCGCTCTTCAGAGGGATCGAATCGCAGCAGAACGACCGGCTCGCCTACGTAGAGCGCATCGTGGGGGATTTCACCCTGGCCAAGCGCGCGGCGGACTTCGAGCACGTCCTGATGGTGGGAACGGGCACCGGCCTCGCGCCCTTCGTTTCCATGCTCAAGCAGCTCCACCGCGACGCGAGCAGCGGCAAGGCGCCGCCGGCCCGGTACACGCTCTTCCATGCGAACCGCACGCACGAAGAGCTCGCGTACCACCAGGAGCTGCTCGACATCGAGGCCTCGAACACGTTCGATTTCGTCTACGTGCCCTCGGTGAGCCGGCCCTCGACGCGCGACCTCGCCGATCCGCAGGTCGGCACCGGCCGCGCGAGCAACCTGCTGCGCCAGGTCTTCGGGTTTCCTTCCAAGGAACCGTCCGTCGCGACCGCGCCCACGTTTCCGCGAAACCGCCCGCTCGAGCTGCTGCAGAAGAGGGTCGACCCTGCGCCCACAGTGGTCCTTACATGTGGGAATCCAGCCGCCATGGCTGATATCGGGTGGTTAGCCGCGCAGACGGGAATGCGGTTCGAAAAAGAAGACTGGTGAAACGCCCGTGCTACATCCCGGACGTCGATGCTGTCGCTGCGCGTCCAGGAGCATCGCGAGGCGGCAACGAGCGCCGGCCTCAGCTACGTCACCGACGGCGTCGCCGGCATCCGCCGGCAACGGGCCGGGAAGGGATGGGTGTTCTTCGCGCCCGACGGCACCCGCATCCGCGACGCCGGCGAGCGCTCTCGCATCCGGTCCCTGGTGATTCCGCCGGCGTGGACCGACGTCTGGATCTGCCCCGATCCCCGGGGTCACATCCAGGTCACGGCGCGAGACGCGCGCGGGCGAAAACAGTACCGCTACCATCCCTGGTACCGGGACGCGCGCGACAAGTCGAAGTTCCGCCGCATGCTCGAGTTCAGCGAGATCCTGCCCGACGTGCGCGAACGGGTGGAGCGCGATCTGCGCGCACACGACCTCAGCCGCCGCCAGATCCTCGCCACGGTGGTGCGGCTGCTGGACAAGACGCTGATCCGGGTGGGCAACGACGAATACGCGCGCGAGAACCGCTCGTTCGGTCTCACCACCCTGCGCGGGCGGCACGTGCAGATCGAAGGGTCGAAGCTCTACTTCTCCTTTCGCGGCAAGAGCGGCGTCAATCACCAGGTGGCGATCACCGACCGGCGCCTCGCCCGCATCGTGCAGCAGTGCCAGGATCTCCCCGGCCAGGAGCTGTTCCAGTACGTCGACGCCCGGGGCAAGCGGCAGACCATCTCCTCCGACGACGTGAACGCGTATCTGCGCGAGACTACCGGCCGCGACATCACCGCAAAGGACTTCCGCACCTGGGCGGGGACCATGCTCGCCGCAAGGCACCTTTGCGCGATCGGCCCCGCGAGCAGCCGGCGTGAGGCGGAGCGCAGCGTGGTGCGCGCCATCGACACCGTCGCCGATCGGCTGGGAAACACGCGCGCGGTCTGTCGCAAATACTACGTCCACCCAGGGTTGGTGCGCGCCTACTTCATGGGCCTGACTCCGCCGCTCCCGTCGGCTTCGTCGCCGCGGCCGAACCGGCGCGAACACCCGCACGCGGCGCTGCGGCGCGACGAGGTGGCGGTACTCCAGTTCCTGCTGGAAGTACCCGAGGAGTGAGGACGGGCGGCGTTAGAATGGCCGCATGGCGCAGACCTCGTCCAAATCGCCCCCGCCGATCTCGCGCTTTTCCGTCCCCAAGCTCGAGGAGCTTCCCGACGACGTGCGGGCGCGGATCCTCGCGGTGCAGGAGAAGGCGGGCTTCGTGCCCAACGTGTTCATGGTGCTCGCGCGGCGGCCCGACGAATTCCGCGCCTTTTTCGCCTATCACGACGCCCTGATGGTCAAGGAGGGCGGCGGCCTGAGCAAAGGCGAGCGGGAGATGATCGTCGTGGCGACCAGCGCGGCCAACGACTGCAACTACTGCGTGGTCGCCCACGGGGCCCTGGTGCGCGTCTACGAGAAGCAGCCGCTCCTCGCGGATCAGGTGGCGACCAATTACCGGACGGCGGACATCTCGCCTCGGCAGCGCGCGATGCTCGACTTCGCGATGAAGGTCGCGCTGCGCTCGGGCGAGATCGAGGAAGCGGACTTCGCGCGCCTGCGGGAGGAGGGGTTCACCGACGAGGACGGGTGGGACATCGCCTCGATCGCAGCGTTCTTCGGGATGAGCAATCGGATCGCGAACGCGACCGGGATGCGGCCCAACGACGAGTTCTACCTGATGGGGCGGGTGCCGAAGGCGCGGGCGAGCTAGCCACTCCCGCGCCGAAGGGCCGAAGGCGCGGGTATGCGGCTATTGTTTTGAGGCTGTACAGGCTCACCTTCCGCACCACCTCGGCGCGCGCTTCTCCAGGAATGCCTTCATCCCTTCCTGCGCGTCCGCTGCCGCCGCATTCATCGTCATCACATCCTGCGCGTAGTCGTACGCGAGCGGCTGCGGCATCTGCAGCTGCCTGTAGAACGCCGCCTTGCCGATCGCGACCACGTAGGCGCTGGAGGAGGCGATCTTCGCTGCCATCGCCCGCGCCGTCGCCGCCAGCTCGGCCGCCGGGACGACCCGGGTGACGAGTCCGGCCGCGAGGGCTTCCTCAGCGGAGATCGCCTCCCCGGTGAGCAGCATCTCCATCGCCTTGCGCGACCCGACGGCGCGGCTGAGCGCTACCATCGGGGTCGAGCAGAACAGGCCGATCTTCACGCCTGGAGTGGCGAAGCGCGCCTCCGCTGCGGCGACCGCCAGGTCGCACGACGCGACCAGCTGGCAGCCGGCGGCCGTCGCTGTCGCGTGCACCTGGGCGATCACCGGTTGGGGAATGGCCTGCAGCGTCTCCATCAGGGTGGTGCACGCCTCGAACAGGTCGCGGTAGAAGCCGCCGTCCCGGCCGACCATCTCGGAGAGATCGTGTCCGGCCGAGAAGGCGGGACCGTTCGCGCGGAGGATGGCGACGCGCAGCTCCTGGTCCTCGCCGATCTCGCGGAAGCAGCGGGTCAGCTCCTCCAGCATGTGCAGCGACAGGGCGTTGCGGCGCTCCGGCCGGTTCAGCGTCACCAGCGCCGTCGATCCGTCGCGCTCGAAGAGGATGTCTTTCAACGTCATGGGAGCTCCTTTCGGCTAGACCTTTGTACTGCCTGATGCGTAGCCGCAAAGCCTTTCCTATGGTCGGCAGCGGTTAGAACGCATTTCATAACCTGCCTGCGAGTGTTTGCGCTCAAGAGTAGCCGCTAACCGGCCTTCGGCCGGCGCGGCTAGTGGATGCGTTTCGACTGACCGCGCCACTCGCGGTCGCGCAACACGTACTTTTGCACCTTGCCGGTGGACGTCTTCGGCAGCGGACCGAACTCGACCTGGCGCGGGGCCTTGAAGTGGGCGAGCACGGTCTTGCAGTGCCGGATGATCTCCTCCGCCGACGCCTGCTTTCCCTCGGCGAGCGTGACGAAGGCCTTCGGCACCTCGCCCCATTTCTCGTCCGGCACCGCGATCACCGCCGCCTCTAGCACCGCGGGATGGCTCACCACCGCCTGCTCCACCTCGATGGTGCTGATGTTCTCCCCGCCGGAGATGATGATGTCCTTCTTCCGGTCGCGCAGCTCGATCGCGCCGTCAGGGTGTCGCACCGCCAGATCCCCGCTGTGGAACCAGCCGCCATGAAACGCTTTCGCGGTCGCCTCCGGATCGCGAAAGTACCCGAGCATGACCACGTTTCCTCGCATCACCACTTCGCCCATGGTCCGTCCGTCGGCCGCGACGTCGTTCATCTCGTCGTCGACGACGCGCACTTCGCCCGCGCAGGCGTTGGCGAAACCCTGGCGGGCCTGGCGCGCGGCACGCTCGCCGGGCGGCAGCCGCTCCTCGCCGGGCGCGGGGACGGCGATGGTGAAGGGACCGTACACCTCGGTGAGCCCATAGACGTGGTCGACTTCGAAGTTCAGGTCGGCGAGGCGGGCGATCAACGTGGGCGAGGGCGGTGCCCCGGCGGTGAACAGCCGTATCCTGCGCGTCAGCCTGCCAGCTGCCGGGTGCGCCATCAGCATGGTGCACACCGTCGGAGCCGCGCAGAAGTGCGTCACCCCTTCCCCGAACAGCTGCCACACCCGCGCTGGTTCCACCCGGGGAATGCAGACGCTGCAGGAGCCCGCGGCGGCGGTCGCCCAGGGAAAGCACCAGCCGTTGCAGTGGAACATCGGCAGCGTCCAGAGGTACTGGCTATCGGCGCTGAGGCGGTGATCGAGCGCCATCGCGAGCGCGTTCAGGTACGCGCCGCGGTGGTGGTAGACGACGCCCTTCGGCCGGCCGGTGGTTCCGGAGGTGTAGTTGATGGTGATCGGCTCATCCTCGCTCTCGACCGGCGGAGCGATCTGCGAGTCGCTGCCGGCGTCGAGGAAGGACTCCCAGTCGCGGGAGAGATCGAACCGCTTCACCTGGGGCGGGATGCGCGCGGTCTGGGCGAGCAGCTCGGAGGAGAAGAAGATCGCGCGCGCTCCCGAGTGCTCGACGATGTACGCGACCTCGTCGGCGTTCAGGCGGGTGTTGATCGCGACCAGCACGCCGCCGGCGAGCGGAACGCCAAAATGCGCCAGCAGCAGCGGCTCTGAATTCAGCGCAAGAAAGGCGATGCGGTCGCCCTTGTGCAGCCCGTCGCGGCGCAAAGCGGAGGCCAGACGGCGGGCGCGCGACCGCATCGTCCGCCACGTCAGGCGCAGATCGCCGTCGACGACCGCTTGCCGCTCGGCGTAGACCTCGCCCGCGCGCTCGAGAAAATGGACGGGGCTCAGCTCCTGACGATACACGGAGGGGTCGGACACGTGTTCCTCCCGCTCGGGGGTCCTGAGTCCACGCCGGGCTGGCGCCAAAGTCAACGCCGGCGCTCTGCGGCTGATCGTCCCTTCAGGGAATAGGCCGCGCCCGCCGGGCGTAAGGAGTCCAGCGGGCCGGTCGTGCCGGGCGCCCGCTCGGTCCCTACCCACCGGCAGCGAGGCCTCATGTACCCTGAAGACAACGTCCAGAAGACCAACGCTCCCGCCGCCAGCGATCTGCTCCTCGGACGCGGCGTGCGGTTCGAAGGCAAGCTCACGTTTGCTGGCACGGTCCGCATCGACGCGAGCTTCGTGGGCACCATCGTCACCGACGACGTGCTCGTGGTGGGCGAGGCTGCCCGGATCGATGCCAACATCACCTGCGGCACGATCGTCGTCCACGGCGAAGTGAACGGGAACATCCAGGCGAAGACCGGCGTGGAGATCCGTGCTTCCGGCAAGGTGCGGGGCGATCTCGAGACGGCGTCGCTCGTGGTCGAGAAGGGTGCGCTCTTCCAGGGCGCATCGCGGATGGATTCCGCGTCGAAGGCGGCGAGAGCGAAGACAGCAGCCTGATCGCTGGGCCGCCGGAGGCGGAACAGGAATTTTGTTCTTGGGCTGTACACCTCGAGGAAATGTGTTCAGCCTCGATGATTCAGGTCACCCACGGGCGTGGGGCCGCGCTTCGGCCCCGCGTCATCCGTACGAGTGTCCGTCCCGCCGCTCTGCCTCGTCCCCGCGTCGCTGGGACCGGTATCGGTTGCGAGATCGGGCTTCGCCCCGGCATCATCCGCCTTCGCCGTCACCACCACGCGGTAGAGGCCGCCTGGCTTCTGGCCAGCGAGCCAGACGCCACACAGCGTGGTGCCCGGGGTCAACCCGCGCAGGACGAAGTCGCCGGCGTCTTCGGCGAAGTCCGGCGCGACGACGGCCGGATCGTCGCAGAGGACGTTCGCTCCGGGCGCCGCAGTCACCGGCGCTGACTGCCCCGTCCCGAGCGGCAGCAAAACGGTGCCGGCCGGATCGGTTTCGGCGGCGAGAACGGCCGCGGCGACGGCAGTGATGAGGGGCGCGAGCGTTCGCATCCAGCGACTCTACTCGCTCTTTCTTCCCGCGCTCATCGCTGTGGCCATCGCGAGACACGTGATCGTCAAACGCGACCCATTTGTCGGCGGTCATGAACTCGCCGCCGTGTATCTTTGCATCTACTTGCCGATGCTCGCTATCGGCTCGGGGCGATTCTCGCTGGACCCCGTGCTTTGGCATCGCTGAATCAAAATGTCACAATTGTTGCAATCCGAAGATCCGCTACGGTAAAGTAACGATTGGGTGTTGGCGCAACGATCGCGCAGGGACGCACCGACCGGGCTGAGGGCACGCTCGTCCCGAAAACGGATCCGGCAACGACGAACGCGGCGCGGGATCTCCGCCGCGGATTTTCCGGTCATAGGGGAGCCGGTCTGACGATGCACAGGCGCCTCCGACGCCAGCTCGAGGAGGCCCTGGGTCAGGACGAGTCGTCGCCGCATCTGCGCAGACTGCTTCGCAAGATCGACAAGGAGTACCGCCGCGCGGATGGAGACCGGGCGTCCCTGCAGCACGCGCTGGCGCTCCTCTCCAATCTCCTGAAGAGGCAGCCCGACGCCGAGCGGACGCGCGTGGTTTCGCCCAGGGCGCGTTCCGTGTCCCGGCTGTTCGATCAAGCTCCGTTCGCGGCCGTGCTGTGCGATGTGGATCGGAAGGTGACGGCCTGGAACACGGCGGCGGAGCGGCTCTTCGGAATCCCGCATGCGGAGGCGGTGGGGCGGGAGCTTTCGATGCTGGTCTTTCCCGACAGCGACGCGACGCGCGCGCAGGCGCGCACGGAGCTGCGCCAGGCGCTCGCCTTCGGCGATACCCAGCAACTGGTCCGGGAAACGCCGACGGTATCGGGACAGTCCGTCCTCTGCGAATGGACCGTCGTGCCGCTGCACGACGAGAAAGGCCGCGAAGTCGGCAATGCGGCGCTGGTGAAGGAACGGGATCCGTTTCCGGACCGCTATGCGCTCGCCTGGCAAGGCGCCGGCGACGGGATCTGGGACTGGGACCTCGCCGGCGATCGGCTCTGGTTGTCGGATTCCTGGCGCGCGATCGTCGGCATGAAAGGTGGCGGCGAAACGCCCTCGGAATGGCTCGATCGCGTCCATCCCGCGGACCGCGATTCGGTGGAGAAGGGTATCCGCGCGCACCTCGAAGGCTCGGCGCCGCGATTCGAGAGCGAACACCGGCTGCGGCACGACGACGGAAGCTGGCGCTGGGTGCTGTCGCGAGGGCAGGCCTCGCGCGATCCGGCGGGGAAGGCGCTGCGGCTGTCGGGCTCGATGATGGACGTCACCGACCCGAACCTGACCACGGTCCGCGTGTTGCACGACGCGCTCACCCGGCTGCCGAACCGGGCCCATTTCATCGACGTCCTCAGGCGCTCCTTCGCGCGCGCGCGGCGCCGCGAGGGCGGCGGAATCGGGGTCCTGCTCGTCGATGTGGACGGGTTCAGGTCGCTGAACGCGCGGCTGGGGCACGAGGGCGGAGACGAGGTCCTCATCCAGATGGTCGAGCGGCTGCAGACCTGCCTGGACGAAGGCGACCTGCTCGCGCGGCTGGGCCCCGACGAATTCGCCGTGCTGCTCGAAGATCTTTCCGGGCACGGCGCCGCGGAGATCGTCGGGAGCCGCATCCACGAGGCGGTCGCACGGCCCTTCCAGGTTCCGGGAGCGGAGTTTCCCGTCACCGTCAGCATCGGCATCGCTTCGAGCGCGCCCGCGTATACCCGGGTGGAGGACTTGCTTGCCGACGCAGGTGCCGCGATGTACCGCGCCAAGGCGCAGGGACGCGGCCGTTCCGCGGTGTTCGACGCGACGATGCGCGAGCGCGCTCCGCACCTGCTCGAGCTGGAGGCGGATCTGCGCAACGCCCTGGCGCGCGACGAGTTCCGCGTGCACTACCTGCCCATCGTCGACGTCGCCCGCGGCTGCATCCAGGGCCTCGAGGCGCTGATCCGCTGGGCGCACCCCGAGCGCGGACTGATCGCGCCGGAGCACTTCGTGCCCCTCGCCGAGGAGACCGGGCTGATCGTTCCCATCGGACGCTGGCTACTCGGGCAGGCCGGCCGCGACTTCCACAGTTGCCGGGGTGCTGGAGCGCAGCCGCTTACGCTGAACGTGAACCTGTCCTCCCGGCAGCTCGAGCACGGCGACCTGCTCGAGCACATCGACGGCGTGCTCGCCGAGCACGGCCTCGAGGCCGCAGAGCTCGTGCTGGAGATGACCGAGAGCACCTTGCAGCGCGGTGAGCATGCCGCGCGCATCGGCCAGCTTCGGGATCGTGGCGTGCGGCTGTACATGGACGATTTCGGGACCGGCGCCTGCTCGCTCAACTCGCTGCTGCGGCTGCAGCTCGATTCGTTGAAGATCGATCGTTCGCTGTTCACCGGCGGTTCCCCGCGCGGGCAGGCCCCGGAGCTGGTCCGCACCATCGTCTCGCTCGCCCGCGACATGGGCACGCACGTGGTCGCCGAAGGAGTGGAGACGGCGGAGCAATTCGGCTTCCTGCGCGAGGTCGGGTGCACGGCGGCCCAGGGGTTCTACTTCTCCCCGCCGGTGGACGGCGAGGGAGCGCGGGCGCTGCTCCAGCGAAGCGCGAGTTGGTGACGCGGAGGCCTCGCCAGGCGCTGACTCGTCCGTGCCAGTCAGGCCCGGCCTTCTGACCAACGTCGTGGGAGACCCGCGTCGGACTTGAAAACCGACGGTCCGCTTGGCCCGATAGCCAGTTCCACGGCGAAGGACACCGAGGCGCGAGGGTCCCCCCATGCACACCCGTCCGGTCAGTGAGCTCCAACGCTTCCTGCACAGCCGCTGGCTCATCCTCTTCTTCAGCGTTCTCAGCATGGTCGCGGTGGCGAACTTCCAGTACGGCTGGACCTTGTTCGTGCCACCGTTGCAGAAGCACCTGCGCGCCGAGCAGGCTGCGGTCCAGGTCACCTTCACGGTCTTCGTTCTCCTCGAGACCTGGCTCGTGCCGTTCGAGGGATGGCTGGTGGACAAGTTCGGTCCGAGGCTGCTGGTGATGATCGGCGGCGTCTGCGCGGGCCTGGGATGGGTTGGCAGCGGCAAGGCGGAATCGCTCACCGCGCTGTACCTGGCGTACGCGGTCGCCGGTCTGGGCGCGGGAGTGGTGTACGGCACTGCGATCGGCAGCGCGCTCAAATGGTTCCCCGATCATCGCGGACTCGCGGCGGGACTGACGGCTGCGGGTTTTGGCGCTGGTTCGGCGCTAACCGTCTATCCGATCGCGAACATGATCGACACGGCGGGGTACCAGCATGCCTTCACCCACTGGGGCCTGATCCAGGGAGCGGTCGTGATCGTGGCCGCGCTGTTCCTCGAGGCTCCGCCCCCCGGCTGGTTGCCACACGCCTGGGCGCGCGCGCCGCAGGGCCAGGAAGTGAAGAAGCGCCAGACATCGACGGAGGTCCCCTCCGGGCAGATGGCCGCGACGTCCCAGTTCTGGGTGCTGTATCTAATGATGACGCTCGTTGCGACCGGCGGCCTGATGGCGACGGCCCAGCTGAACCCGATGGCCGTCTCGTTCAACGTCGACAAGGTGCCGATCACCTTTCTCTGGTTCACGTTGCCGGCGCTGCAGTTCGCCCTCTCCGCGGATCGCGTGCTGAACGGACTCTGCAGGCCGGTCTGGGGGTGGATCTCGGACCACATCGGCCGCGAGCTGACGATGACGATAGCGTTCACGCTGGAGGCGTTGGCCATCTTCCTGCTCATCAAGTTCGCGCCGAACCCGAAGCTGTTCGTGGTCTTCAGCGCGTTCACCTTCTTCGGCTGGGGCGAGATCTACTCGCTGATGCCGGCCATCTGCGGGGATTTCTTCGGTCGTAAACACGCGACGCAGAACTATGGATTCCTCTATACGGCCAAGGGCACCGCCTCGGTGTTCGTGCCGATCGGCTCGGCGCTTGCCGCGGGGAAGGCCTTCGATTTTCGCGCCGACGTGCTCCTGCTGCTGGGCGGGGCGCTGGCGTTCTTCTCGCACTTCCTCGCGCCAACCGTTCTTCGCCTCGACTGGCGCCGCAAGAGCCACGACATCCTCTTCGGCATCGGCCTGGCTCTCGTCGCGTATGGCGTTGCGCTCACCGTCGTCCCGGGGATCTGGACGCCCTTTGCCGCGAAGTTCACGCTCCCGAGGATCGGCTGGGCCGGCGTCTTCGCCATCGCGATTGTCTTCGATCTGAGCGCTGCGGCGATCGCCTTCTTCGTGCTGCGCACCATGAAGCTGCCGCAATCCGGCAAGGACGCAGCTGTCTCGGTGCCGGCGCAACCGACGCTGGCGTCGTCGCCGAAGAGCGTTTAGTCGCGGCCGCCGAAGGCGGCTCAGGGACTATTTGTTTCACGCCTCGCCGGCGGCCGGGGCCAGCTCCGCACGCGGCATCCGCCGTCCGATCCGCAAGACCACCAGCGCCGCGAGGAGGCAGATCGCGCCCGCCACCACCCAGGCCGGCGTATAGGTGGTGAGGCTCGAGCGGATCACGCCCGCTCCAAGCGCGCCGATGCCCGCTCCGATCTGGTGCGAGGCGACGATCCAGCCGAACGCGATCGGCGCATCGCGGACACCGATGGCTTCGGTGGTCAGACGCACCGTCGGCGGGACCGTGGCGATCCAGTCGAGGCCGTAGAAGACGGCGAACAGCGGCAACCCGAGCACCTGGGCTTCGAACGCTTGCGGCAGCCAGAGCAGCGCGAGCCCGCGCAGGCCGTAGTACCAGAAGAGGAGCTTGCGCGAATCGAATCGATCCGACAGCCAGCCGCTGGCCGTGGTGCCGACGAGATCGAATACGCCCATCATCGCCAGCAAGCCGGCGGCGCGCACTTCGGGGATGCCGTGGTCCATGCAGGCCGGAACGAGGTGCGTGCCGACCAGGCCGTTGGTGCTCGCGCCGCAGACGAAGAAGCTGCCGGCGAGGAGCCAGAAGTCGGTCTTGCGCGCGCTCTCCCGCAGCACGCGAATGGCGTTGGCGAGCGGGTTCTCGCGCGATTGCGCTTCCGGCGCCTTCCCCGGAAGCGCTCCGTAGGGAAGCACTCCCAGATCCGACGGACGATCGCGCACGAGGAGCGCCACCAGCGGCAGCAGCAGGGCAACGACCGAGGCGACCACGAGCGTGACCGCGCGCCAGCCCTGGTGCTCGGCGACGTGGGCCTCGAGGGGAAGGAAGAGCATCTGTCCGGTGGCGGTGCTCGCGGTGAGCACCCCCATCACGGTGCCGCGGCGGGAGACGAACCAGCGGCTGACCACGGTGGCGCCGAGCACCATGGCGGTCGTCCCGGTGCCGAGGCCCACCAGGATTCCCCAGGTGAGGACCAGCTGCCAGCTCGAGCGCATCTGCGATGTGAGGGCGACGCCCGCGCAGATCACCGCCAGCGAGACGAGGACCGTGCGGCGGATGCCGAACCGCTCCATCAGCGCCGCGGCGAAGGGGCCCACGAGCCCGTAGAGAACCAGGTTGACCGATACCGCCGAGGAGAGGACGGCGCGGCTCCAGCCAAACTCGCGTTCGAGCGGCACGATCAGGATCGACGGCGTGGCGCGGACCGCGGCCGCGCAAAGAAGCACGACGAAGATCGCGCCGGCGATCACGAATGCAGGGTGGATCCTCCGATTCGCGAAGCTCACGAGGCGAGCTCCCGCCGCGCCGAGAAGCGCGCGCGGTAGGCGGAAGGCGTCACGTGCAGGGAGCGGAGGAAGGCGCGGCGCAGGACCTCGGCGCTGCCGAAGCCGCAACGCGACGCCACCTCCTCGAGGCCCGCGGCGGACTGCTGCAGGGCGCGGCGCGCCGCCTCCAGCCGCAGTTGCTCGATCGCCTCCGCCGGAGCGACTCCCAGCTCCTTGCGGAATACGCGCGTCAGATGACGGGCGCTCTTGCCGACCCGGCGCGCCAGCGCTGGCACGGACAAGTCGGCCGCGGGGTGCTCGGCGGCCCAGGCGACCAGCTCGCGCACCGACGGGGTCTGCGCGGCCTGCAGCCGCAGCGGAGCGCTGTACTGGCTCTGATCGCCCGGCCGGCGCAGGTACACGACCATCGCCCGCGCGACGGCGAGGGCAACCTCCGCGCCCAGGTCCTCCTCGATCAGCGCGAGCGCGAGATCCATTCCAGCGCTCACTCCTGCCGAAGTGTAGACGTTTCCGTCTCGCACCCAGATCCGGTCTTGCTCGACGCGCAGGCGAGGGTAACGCTGCGCAAGGTCGGCGGCGCGCGACCAGTGCGTGGTGACGGCCCGGCCGTCGAGGAGTCCCGCCTCGGCCAGGAGGAAAGCGCCGGTGCAGACCGACCCCAGGCGTCGCACGCGGCCGGCGCTGCGCCGGAGCCATCCCAGCACGGCCTGATCGTCGAGCAGCGCCTCGACCCCGCGACCACCGAGGACGAGCAGGGTGTCGATGCTGCCCCGCAGAGCGCCGAAGGTGGTGTCCGGCAGGAAGCGGAATCCGGAGGACGCCGTGATCGGTCCCGCTCGCGTGCCGATCACCGCCAGCGAATAACCGGGATGCGTGCGCCCTTCGTCGCGCAGCAGCCGCGTCGCGCGCGCGAACATCTCCAGAGGGCCGGAAAGATCGAGCGCCTGCACGTCGGGATATGCGAACAGTGCCACCCGCAGAGGTTCCCCGGGCCGTTCGGAGCGTCTCATCGGCGCGATTGTGCGAGGTCAGCTCCGCGTCCGCAAGGACATTGATCCCACGATTCAGGACACGATGCATCCGCGCGCGTGGTCGATGGCGCGCTGGATGATCGCGACTCCTTCGCTCAGGTCGATCTCGTAAGTGAACGTCCAGTGGTCCACGCTCATTTCGAAGGCTTCGGATCTGCAAACCTCTTTCGCTCCCAGGACCTGGGCGATGCGAAAGTGCTCCAGGGAGCGCCACAAGGAAGCCATCCGCGCCTCCAGAGACACACGGATTCCCCTGGGGATCCGGGCAGCCGACAGCAGGTTCCACTGGACACCGATCCTGGCCATGAACTCGGACCATCCTGCACGCAACGTCCGCGCGCGCATCCAGAAAGACACCGAGCCCCGTGGAAAAGGGAAAAACGGCGATGCCGTGTGCTCACGCCCCCCGGGCACGGCGCAGGAAGTCCTGGCGCGAGATCAGGCCGCTCTCGACGAGAATGTCGAAGATCGTGCGAAGCACGGCCAGCATCTGCGCTTCGCGCGTCTGTGTCTGCTGCTCGAAGTGTTCCAGTCGCGCGAGGTTTGACGACGCGCCCCGAGTCTTATCTCCCCCAGCGCAGCGCCGCCGTGTGCACCGGCGCGTCCCACAGGCGGAGCATCTCCTCGTCGAGCCGTGCCAGCGTGACGGAGCAGCCGGCCATCTCCAGCGAGGTGACGAAATTGCCGACCAGGGAGCGCGCGATGGTGAGACCTCCCGCCGCCAGCCGGCGCGCCGCCGCGTCGAACATCAGATACAGCTCGAGCAAGGGCGTTCCGCCGAAGCCGTTCAGGAAGAGCAGCAGAGGCTCGCCTTTGCGCGGGGCGAGATCGTGCAGGATGGCGTCGACCAGCTCGGCTGCGACGGCATCGGCCGGCCGCGTGGCGACGCGGCGACGGCCCGGCTCGCCATGGATCCCGACGCCCAGCTCCATTTCGCTCTCGCTCAGCGTGAAGGTGGGCTTTCCAGCCGCGGGCACCGTGCAGCTCGTGAGCGCCACGCCCATCGAGGCACAGGCACGGGCCACGCGCTCGCCGAGCGCCGCGCAGGCGGCCAGATCCGCTCCGGCCTCCGCGGCGGCCCCGACGATCTTCTCCACCACCAGCGTGCCCGCGACGCCACGGCGGCTCGTGCTGTAGGTCGAGCTTTCCACCGCGACGTCGTCCTGCACCAGGACGATCGCGGTTGGGCCGGTCGCCATCTCCGCGGCCATCTCGAAGTTCATCACGTCGCCCGAATAGTTCTTGACGACGAACAGCACCCCGCGGCCATTCTCGACGATCGCCGCCGCCGCCGAGATCTGATCGGGCGTCGGCGAAGTGAACACCTGTCCGGGACAGGCAGCATCGAGCATTCCGTAACCGACGAATCCCGCATGTAGCGGCTCGTGGCCGCTGCCCCCGCCCGAGACCAGGGCCACCTTGTCCTTGGCGAGCGGAGCGCGCGCGACGAAGGCCGGCCGCTCGTGCACCGAGAGGATCTCGCGATGGGCCAGCCCGAGGCCTCGCAACGCCTCCGGAACGACGTTTACCGCATCGTTGATGAACTTCTTCATCGGCTCCTCCTTTGCCGGCGCATCAGTCGATCAGCTCGGCGACGCGCTCGACGAACTGCCGGACCAGGTTTTCCAGCGCGCGCTGTTTTCTTTGATCGCGAAGCACCGGCACCTCCAGCGACAGGACCTTGCGGCGCGGGTGCAGTCCCTCCTCCTTCGAAGCCGGGTTCGCGGCGCGTGCCGGGTGGGCCACCATGTATGCCTTGAGGAAGCTCTTTCTCTCCTCCGCGGAGAAGTGACAGATCTCGAAGATGGTCGACAAGTGCCGCGCGGGAACGGGCATGGGGTAGATGGGATTGGTGAGCTGCGAGACGAAGCTCTTGTGCTTGCCGAGCGCGATCGCGATCCGCGCGCGCATCCCCGCCGGGCGGCGATCGATGTAGTCCTTCAGGAGCGCCTTGTAGGCCGCGATCGGCCCCGGCTCGGACGGTTTGATGCCGCGCGTTGCCGGCTTAGCGGGCATGGTCCGAGACCGCATGCTTGACTCGGCCGAGGGCGGATGGAGCGACCGAGAGGCTGGTGATCCCTGCGTCGAGCAGGTGAGGGACGAGCTCGGGGTCCGATGCCATCTCGCCGCACACGCTCACCTCGCGCCCGGAGGCCCGGCCATGGGCGGCGACGCGGGCGATGAGCTCGAGGACGGCCGGGTTCAGCGGATCGTAGAGAGCCGACAGGTCGGCGGACTCGCGGCTGCACGCGGTCACGTACTGGACGAGATCGTTGGTGCCGATCGAATAGAACGCGGCGTCGAATCGGCCGATGGCGATCGCTACCGCCGGGACCTCCACCATGATCCCGAGGGGCGGGACCGTCGCCACGATGCCGCGAGCGCCCAGCGCCGCTGCCTCCTCCCGCAGCATCTCCCGGACCTCGTCGAGCTCCGCCGGCGTCGTGACCATCGGGAGCATGACCTTGAGCGGCCCCAGCGCGGCGGCACGCGCCAGTGCCCGGAGCTGGACGCGGAAGACGTCCGGGTGCGCGAGGCTCAGGCGGATGCCGCGCACGCCGAGGAACGGATTCGATTCGCCGTGCGGCGTCAGGCCCGGGATGGGTTTGTCGCCTCCGGCGTCCAGAGTGCGGATGGTGACCGGCTTGCCGGCGGCCCACCCGATCAGGCGCGAGTAGAATCGATACTGCGTCTCCTCGTCGGGCAGCGCGCCTCTGCCATGGAAGAGGAACTCTGTGCGGGTCAGCCCGATGCCGTCGCACGATGCAGGCGCCAGGTCTTCGAGCGTCCTTTCGCTTTCGACGTTGATCTGCACGGCGACGCGGGTTCCTCCGGCGCTCACCGCGGGCGCGGCGCGGTACTTCTCGTCCAGCTCGGCACGTTGCGCTCGCGCCTGCTGCCGCTCGCGTACCCAGCGGGTGGTGGCCTCCGAAGGGCTGACGATCAGTCGGCCGGTCTCCGCGTCCAGCACGGCGGCCTCGCCGTCCACCACGTCCTCGAGTGCAGCCCGGACACCGACCAGCAGCGGCACGCCGCGCGACCGGGCGAGGATCGCCACGTGGCTCGCGGCGCTCCCGCCCAGCAAGGCCACTCCGCGCCAGCGTGACCAGTCCAGCTCGAGGAACCGCGACGGGGTCAGGTCGTCGGCGAGGTAGATCCCGCCTTCCGCGGGCGCGTCCTGCGCCGCGACATGGGCGACCGGCGCGAGCGCGGTGAGGACGCGATCGCGCAGATCTGTGAGATCGCTCGCCCGCGCAGCGAAGTACTTGTCCGTGGCGGAGCGGTAGTCTGCGATCTGCGCTTCCAGCGTCTGCCCGAAGGCGCGCGCCGCCGGCTTTCCTTCCGCGATCGATCGGTATGCCGGCTCGAGCAGCGTCGAGTCGCGCAGCAGCTCGAGCTGGAAATCGAGGATCTCCGACGCCATCGTGCCACCGTCGGACTTGAGCCGCTCGAGCTGCAGCGCTGCCCGGGCCAGGGCGCCCTCGAGAAGCTTGCGCTCGGCCTGGGGATTGGCGGCCTCGGTGCCGTTGAACCCATCCATCTGCGGACGGCTGCAGACGACGAGAAACCCGTCGCCCAGCCCGGCGGAAGCCACCTGGCCTTCGAACTGGCGCTCCCGCTGCGAGCCCTCGTCGAAATTGCGCCGGACGAGCTCGGTGATGTTGGACAACGCCTCTGCGGCGTCCGGTCCCTCGGCCTCGAAAAAGAGCGTCTGGCCTGCCGGGGCCTTCAGCGACAGCACGCGGGCGACGCTCTTGGCGTCGGTCCATTTGCCGTTCTCGCCGACGCGCAAGCGGAGTTGCGCCTCGAAGCTCTTCGCCAGCTTGGTGAGCTTCACCGCTGGCCGGGCATGCAGCCCGGTGGGGTTGGTGATCACCGCAGCCGCGGAGATGACCCGCCCGTCGCTCATCGGAACATCTCCTCCGCAGTGGCCCGGACTTTCGCCAGGCTGCTCCCGCCCGCCGCTTCCGTCGCGGCCATGACGGCGCCCTCGACGACCGGCGCCGAGCAGACGACGATGTTCGCCTGCCACTCTTTCGGCAACATCTCGATCGCCATCTCCGAGTTGGTCTCCGCTCCTCCCAGATCCACCAGCACGGCAACGCCCTTGGGGCCGTACACCTGCTCGATGCAGTGCTTGATCGCCGCCACGTTCGTGCCGAGGCCACCTTCCGGGTTGCCGCCGCAGTGGGCGACGCGGACCTCCCGGCCGACCATCTGTCGCACCATGGCGGCAGCTCCCCGCGCGACGTCCGGAGAATGGGAAACGATGACGATGGCGACTCGGTCGGTCATGGCTTCGTCGACTCCAGGAAAGCGTCACAGGCTGCGTGCACCAGCAAGGAGCTCGAGCAAGCGCCAGGATCGAGGTGCCCGATGCTCCGCTCCCGCAGGTAGGAAGCGCGTCCTTTTGTCGCCAGCAGCGGGCGGGTGGACTCGAGGCCCTCCCGGGCCGCTCGCTTGACGCGCTCGATCGCATCGCGAACGGCGACGCCTTCCGCGCAGGCCTGCGCCAAGGCGAGCTGCACCGGTATCAGAACGTCGAGCATGGTCTTTTCGCCGCGGTCGGAGCGGCCGCGCTTCTTGACCGCCGCGATGCCCTCCTCGAGCATCTTCCCCGCGGACGCATTTCCGCCGGCCGCGGCGCGTCCCATCGCCAGCAGCAGGCTGCCGTAGAGTGGACCCGAGGCCCCGCCGACGTTCATCACCAGCAGCTTGCCCATCTCTTCCAGGGCTGAAGAGAGTGGAAGGGCGCGGATCGCTTCGCGGGCTTCGGCGATGGCGGAGAACCCGCGCACCATGTTCACCCCGTGATCGCCGTCGCCGATGGCCCGGTCGAGCTCGCCGAGCGCATCCGCATTCGCCCGGATCGCGGCGGTCCCGGCGTCGATCAGGCTCGCGACGAGGAGGGTGGTTTCAGCAGGCATGCTCGTCCCCGGGTTGGAGCTCATCGGCCGTTTCCTCCGGGCCGGACGCGCTCGCCGCTCGCGTCGAAGAACAGGGGAGCCACCATCTCGATGGCGACCTCGTCGCCGACGGCCAGGTCCGCGTGCGGATCCGCAAGCGTGATCACGTCGGTGTCCGCCACGGTCACGTGCAGATGGCTCTGGTCGCCGAGGTGCTCGATCCACCGGACGCGGCCCACAGCCGCGCCGTTGGCGCTCTTGCGGATGCGCACGTGCTCGGTGCGGACTCCGATGGTCACCGCCCCCTCGGGGACCCTGACCGACGGGAACAGCTGTCGCGGCATGAGGTTGACCGACGGGCTTCCCAGGCGCGTCGCGACGTGGATGTTGATCGGGTCTTCGTAGATCTCGCGCGGGCTTCCGAGCTGCACCAGACGGCCATGCTCGAGGACGCCGATGCGGGTTGCCATGGTCATGGCTTCCGTCTGATCGTGCGTGACGTAGAGGATCGTCGCACCGAGCTCGCGGTGGATGCGCTTCAGCTCCACGCGCATCTCGGCGCGCAGCTTCGCGTCCAGCGACGAAAGCGGCTCGTCCATGAGGAAGATCGCCGGCCGGCGCACGAGCGCGCGGCCGATGGCGACCCGCTGCATCTGGCCGCCGGAGAGCCGCGTGGCGCGGTTGTCGAGCTTTTCCTGGAGGTGCAGGAGCCGGGCGATCTCGGTGACGCGGGCGCGGACCTGGTCCTCGGGGATCCGGCGCGCGGGCGAGCGGAGGGGAAACGCGAGGTTGTCGTAGACCGACAGGTGCGGGTACAGGGAGTACTGCTGGAACACGAAGGCGACGTCGCGCGTGGAGGGCGGTTCTCCGGTGATGTCGCGCCCCTCCATCCGCAGGCGCCCGGCGTCGGGCGCCTCCAGGCCGGCTACCAGGCGCAGCGTCGTGGTCTTGCCGGCGCCGGTCGGGCCGAGCAGGACCAGGAATTCGCCGTCGCGCACGGTCAGGCTCAGGTCCGCTACCGCTTGGGTGCGTGCGAAGCGCTTCGAGACGCCTTCGAAGACGACCTCAGCCATGGGCGGCCTCGTCGTGGAGCGCCGAGCGCAGCGCACGGCCCGACTTCTTCTCGAAGAGCGACAGCTTCTTCGGATGGAACACCAGGCCGGTATGTTCGCCCGGACGCACCGCGACCTCGGAGGAGAGGCGCGCCTTCAACGTCGTGCCCTGCGCGGTGCTGACGGTGACGATCTGCGTGGTGCCGAGGTACTCGGCGTCGATCACGGAGGCGCGCAGCGGGGAGCTCGCGGAGAGCTGCACATGCTCCGGTCGCGCTCCCAGCAGCAGCTCGCCCTCGGCGATCCCTTCGCGCGCTTCGGGCACCGCGACCGCGGCTTCCCCGATGCGGACGGACTTGTCGCCGGGAGCGACGCGCCCGTGGAAGGGGATGAAGTTCATCGGAGGCGAGCCAACGAAATCGGCCACGAACACGCTCGCGGGGCGGTCGTAGATCTCCTGCGGCGGCCCGAGTTGCTCGACGACGCCGTTGTTCATCAGCGCGATGGTGTCGGCCATGGACATGGCCTCGAGCTGATCGTGCGTCACGTACACCGTGGTCGCTCGCAGGCGATCGTGCAGCGCCCGCAGCTCTCCGCACATCACCTCGCGGAACTCGGCATCGAGCGCTCCCAGGGGTTCGTCCAGCATGAACGCGAGGGGCTCGCGGACGATGGCGCGCCCGAGGGCGACCCGCTGCCGGTCGCCGCTCGACAGCCCCGAGACCGAGCGATCGAGCAGATGGGTGATGCGCAGGATTCTCGCCGCTTCCTCCACCCGCTTGCGCACCTCTTCGCCAGGCATGCCCTGGTTGCGCAGCGGGTAGGAGATGTTCGCGCGCACGTTCATGTGCGGGTAGAGGGCGAAGAGCTGGAAGACGAAGGCGATGTCGCGCTGCGAAGCCTGCTTGAAGGTGACGTCCTCGCCGCCGAGCAGGATGCGCCCCGAGGTGGGCAGCTCTAGACCGGCGATCATCCGCAGCGTGGTGGTCTTCCCGCACCCAGACGGGCCCAGCAGGCAGAAGAAGTCGCCGTCCGGAACCGTGAAGGTCGAGCCGCGAACGGCCACGAAGTCGGTGAAGGCCTTGTGCAGCTTCTCGACGCGGATCTCTGCCATCGCGCTACTCCGGAAACTTGGAGACGATCGTGAACAGGGCGGTGCCCGCCAAGGTCGTCAGGAACGAGTACGTGTAGAGCGCCATGGAAAAGGGCTGCAGGAGCATGAAGACGCCCGCCGCGATGACGGCGGTGGCGATCCTCTCCATGAGTCCTCGCCGCAGCCAGCGCGGCCACCGCCCATCCGGTTGAAGCGTGGTCGCGTTCATTTGCGCACCGCCCCGAAGGTGATGCCGCGCAGAAGGTTCTTGCGCAGCAGCACGGTGAACACGAGGATCGGGACCAGGAACAGCGTGGTCGCCGCGGCGACCGCGGGCCAGTCCTGGCCGCCTTCGCCGATGATGATCGGAATGAACGGCGGAGCCGTCTGCGCCTGGCCCGAGGTGAGCAGCGTCGCGAAGGCGTACTCGTTCCAGGCGAAGATGAGGCAGAAGATCGCGGTGGCGACGATCCCGGTGGTGGCCTGCGGGAGCACGACCTTGCGGAAGGCCTGCAGGCGCGTGTAGCCGTCGACCAGCGCCGCCTCCTCGTACTCGCGCGGGATCTCGTCGATGAACCCCTTCAGCAGCCAGACCGCGAGCGAGACGTTGACGGCGCTGTAGAGCAGGATCATGCCCAGGTGCGTATCGGAGAGCCCGAGCTCCCGGTACATCAGGTAGATGGGGATGGCGACCGCGATGGGCGGCATCATGCGCGTGGAGAGGATGAAGAAGAGCAGATCATCCTTGGCGGGCACCCGGAACCGCGAGAAGGCATAGGCCGCCGTGACGCCAAGCACCACGGAGAGCGCCGTCGAGCCGAAGGCGATGATCAGCGAATTGAGGAAGCGCGGCACGAAGTTCGAAGGGCCGGCGACCACCATGTTGCGCGCGCGGGCGATCCTGTCGCAGACGTTCGTCGGCGGCGGGAGGCTGGAGATGTAGTCCGCCGTCTGCCGGGAGATGGTGGTGAAGAGGTTGCAGGTGCCGTCCAGCGTCGGGTGGAAGACGATCTTCGGCGGGTAGGCGATCGAGTCCGAGGGCGACTTGAAGGCGGTGAGGAAGATCCAGACCAGCGGCACCATGGAGATGATCGCGTAGACGACGATGACGGTCCCGGCGATCCCCTTCGACCGGCCGGAGGGCTCGACGACCGAGTGCGCGAGTGTGGTAGCGGTCATGGTGGCCTCTCAGCGGTTCTTCACCCGGTTCAGCACCTTGACGTAGATGTTCGCCAGGCCGAACACGGTGACGAAGAGGATGATGGCGAACGCCGACGAGTAGCCCGTCCGCCACTTCTCGAACGCTTCGCGCTTGAGGGTGATGGAGGCGAGTTCGGTCGTCGAGCCGGGACCGCCGTTGGTGAGCAAATTCACCATGTCGAACATCTTGAAGTTCTCGATTCCGCGGAACAGCACCGCGAGCATGATGAAGGGCAAGGCCATCGGCAGCGTGATGGTCCAGAACTGCCGCCACTTGGAAGCGCGATCGACCTCCGCGGCCTCGTAGATGTAGTCGGGGATCGAGCGCAGGCCGGCGAGGCAGATCAGCATCACGTACGGCGTCCACATCCAGGTATCGACGATGATGATCGACCAGGGGGCGAGCTTGACCGAGCCGATCATCGAGAACGAAGAGGCGGGGATGCCGGTGAGGAACTGCAGGGCATAGTTCCAAAGCCCGATCTGCGGCTGGTAGAGGAAGGTCCAGAAGTTCCCCACCACCGCGGGCGAGAGCATCATCGGGATCAGGATCACCGTGGTCCAGAACCCGTGTCCCCGGAACCGCCGGTCGACGAGCCAGGCGAGCCCGAAGCCGATCGATGTTTGTAGGAAAATCGTCCAGAAGAGGAAATGGGCGGTGGACTGCATCGCCGCCCACACGTCGGGGTCCGTGAGCACCGAGACGTAGTTCGCGATCCCGATTTCGAGGAGCCGCGCGTTCGGCCGGTTTGCCCGGTAGTTGGTGAACGAGAGCCGGATGGTCCAGACGAGCGGGAAGATGTTGATCGCCAGGAGCAGCAGGATCGTCGGCGAGATGAACAGCCACTGGATCGCGCGGTCGGACAGCCCGCGCACCCGCCTGGCGACCGCCTCCGGCGTCGCCCTCGCCACGTGCTCCATGATGCTGAGGCCATGCTCACTCATGCGGTGCTCCGAAGGGGACCGCGACGCATCCCGGCCAGGGCCGGGAGAGGCGGCACGGTCCCCGTCGTGGGGGGACCTGCTCACATCTTCCCGTCGTCCTTGAACACCTTCTCCCAATCGGAGACGAGCGCGTCGAGCGCTTCCTGCGCGGTGCCCTTGCCGGCGACCACGTAGTCGTGGACGCGCTTCTGCATGGCGAGCAGCAGCTGCGCGTAGGAAGGCTCGGCCCAGAAGTCCTTCACGATTCCCATCGAAGTGAGGAAACCCTGCGCGAAGGGGGCGCTCTTGGGGAAGCCCGGGTCGTTGAGCACGGCCTTGTGGCAGGAATAGCCGCCCAGCGCCCACCACCGCTTCTGCACCTCAGGCGTGGCGAACCACTTGATGTACTGCAGCGCGCCGTCGCGGTTGGGCGAGTACGAGACGACCGAGATCCCCTGACCGCCGAGCTGCGTGAAGTGCTTCTTCTCGGCGGGGTTGGCGAAGAAGCCGATCTTGTCGCCCCCTACGTTGGGATCCTTGTAGAGCCCCGGCCAGAAGGCGAAGAAGTTCATCTGCATCGCCACCTGGCCTGACTTGAAGGCGTCCAGCCCTTCCTGCATGTAGGCGTTGGTCATGCCGGGCGCCGTGCAGCAGTCGTAGAGCGACTTGTAGAACTCGAGCCCTTTGACCGCGTCGGGCGAGTTGACGAAGCCGCGCATTTTGTACGGGTGCTTCGGGTCCTCGTACTCGAATCCCCAGTCGTAGAGCACGTTGGTGACGCCCATGGTGATGCCTTCCGACCCGCGCTCCGTGTAGATGTACGCGCCGTAGACCTTCTTCCCGTCGATGGTCCGGCCCTGGAAGAACTGGGCGATCTCCTTGAGCTGATCGTACGTCTTCGGAGGAGCGAGCTCGTGGCCGGTCTTCTTCTTGAACTCGGCCTTGATCTCGGGGCGCTCGAACCAGTCCTTGCGGTAGGTCCAACCGACCGCGTCTCCCATCGCCGGCAGGGCCCAGTAGTTGGGGGTGCCCTTCGGCCACTCGGAGTAGCCGAGGACCGTGGCCGGCATGAAGTCGCTCATCTTGATCCCGTTCTTGTCGAAGAACTCGTTGAGCTTGACGTAGTGGCCGTTCTCAGCGGCGCCGCCGATCCACTGGCTGTCGCCGATGAGGAGGTCGCAGAGCTTGCCCTTGGAGTTCAGCTCGTTGAGGAAGCGGTCCGCGAAGCTCGTCCAGGGGACGAACTCGAACTTCATTCCGATGCCCGTCTTCGCGGTGAAGTCCTTGGACAGCTCCACCAGGGCGTTCGCCGGGTCCCACGCTGCCCAGCAGAGGGTCAACTGCTTCGATTGCGCCTGCGCGGACGGCGCAAAGGCCAGCACCGCTGCTACAGCCAGGGCGCTGACGCGAGCCAATAGCTTCTCCATGATCCAGACCTCCCCTTCGTTTCGTTTGGATGGAACCGTGTGGACGCCGCGATCGAGCAGTTTAGTTCACTGAACAGAAACTAAACTAGGTCCCTAAACTAACCCCGTGGCGAAAGTCAAGCCGCACCGCGACAACCGCTCGCGGTCGCGGCCCCCGGCCACGGCGCAGCTCGAGCCGCGTTGAGCGCGGCTCGCCAGTGCGCGCTCCTCCCGACGATCGCTACCGCGTTCGCGCAGCGGGCCGGACGTGCAGGACGATCTTTCCGATGACGTGGCCCGAAGCGAGGCGCTGGTGCGCCTTTGCGGCCTCTTCGAGTGGGAAGGCCGCGCTGATGGCGACCTTCAGCCGGGAGGCGTCGATGGCGTCGTTGAGCCGCTTGAAGTGATCGGGACCGGCCTCCGCGTCGTAGGTGATGATCTCGACGCCGCTGCGCCGCTTCGGCGCAGGCTCGACGCCGTTCGGGTGGACCACCCGGCCGCCCGGGCGAACGCGATCGACACAGGCGTCGAGCGCCTCGCCCCCCGCGAACGCGAGGACCGCCGCGATGCCGTCGGGCGCGAAGCTGCCGACCTGCTCTGCGACGTCCTCGTGCTTGCCGTCGATGCTCGCGTTGAGCCCCACCAGTTCGTTCACCAGCCGGACGCCGTCCCTCCCGGAGGCCACTGCGAGGATGTGAGCGCCCATCCACCGGGCAAGCTGGACGGCGATCGTGCCCACGCCGCCGGATGCCCCGACGATCACGACCGGATCGCGCTTCCGGAACCCCAGGCGCTCGACGCCTTGCAGCGCGGTGAGGCCGGTCGTGCCGATCGCACCGCTTTCCTCCAGGTTCAGCCTCGAGGGCCGGTGGCCCACGTTCGCTGCGGCGACCGCGACGAACTCGGCGTAGAACCCGCCTTTCGGGTTGGGGAAGCTGTAAGCGTAGACCTCGTCCTGCATCTTGAAGCCGCGCACTTGCCCGCCCACCCTGGCGACGGTTCCGGAGCCGTCGCTGCCGAGCACGAGCGGAAACTCGGGCTTTCCTTCCGGCCACCAGCCGGCGCGCATCTCCGCGTCCCAACTCGCCGCGCCCGCCGTGTGCACGGCGATGAGCAGCTCCTTGGGTCCGATCCCTGGAACGGGCAGCGTGTGAAGGGTGAGCTCTTCGGGGCCCCCAAAGCGATCGATGGCGGCTGCTCGCATTGTCTTCGGGACGCCTGGCATCGGAGCGACCTCCGCGCTGAGGCGAACATGCTTCCAAAGCCCGAGAAGTCAATGCACGCCTGGCGGGCGGCCAGCGCCCGCTGTGCCCTGCGTCCCACGATCCAGAGCACATTCGCTCTACCCCTCGAGCGCGAGCCGCACGGCCTCCTCTGCGCTGGAGGCGCGCAGGATTGAATCCGGCTTCTGCGAGAGCTCCCAGGTCGCGAGCCCG
>Ga0209237_1000240_pt1 | contig 29094 bp, 27 predicted proteins | sample GraSoi013_1_40cm_2_FD_185820 | JGI IMG/M metagenome (GOLD analysis project Ga0209237, IMG submission 185820) | Grasslands soil microbial communities from the Angelo Coastal Reserve, California, USA - Sample 10_02_2013_1_40cm (SPAdes) (version 2) | ecosystem: Environmental > Terrestrial > Soil >...
CATCGGACCGAGCCGGCGAAGGGCCACTTCCAGCGCGGCGGCGGCGATGCGTGCGCGCCGGGCGAGCTGCAAGAGATCTCCGGCGGCGCGAGGTCCCGATAGCGCGTACTTCAAGGCCGGTCCCAGACAGCTCCCCCGCGGTTCGCGCGCGAAGGAAGGGAGCGATGATCGCAGCGGATCGACGATGGCGCGGAGCGCGAGCCAGGGAACGCCTGCCTCCGCTGCCGCGCGAGCGGCAGGATGACTCTCCATGTCGACCGCCAGGGTGCCCGGACGCACGAGCGCGAGCTTTTCCGCCTCCGTCGCGGCGACCGAGGTGGTGCAGACGAGATCGCCTTCGAAACAGCGCAGCCCGTGCAGCGCCCCGAGCGCCCGTCGACGGACGGATCGCGGCGCCAGCAGCTCGTCGCCGGTCTCGTCCCGCACGGCGGTCGCCAGCACCAGATCGCCCGGAGCGAGCGCAGGATCGAGGCCGCCGGAAAACCCGCAGCTCACGACGAGACGGGGCTGCTCCTCGATGACGGCGCCGCGGGCGCCGCCGCCGACTCCGACGGCCAGGGCGGCCACGTCGGTGCCGGAGAACCGTCCCCGTGCCAGGTTGCCGCGGCGTGAAAGCCCGAAAGCGCGCGCCACGGTGCGCAGCTCCCCAGCGAGGGCGACGAGCAGGAGGATCGGTCCGGACTCCCGCCACTCGCCCCATGCAGACGTCTCGCGAGGCTCGAGAGTTCCCTTGCGGCGCTCCCACATCTGCTGCGACTTGCGGGCGGTATCCTCGCCCGTGAATGTGATGTCCGCGACCTCCGCCAGGGGCACGCGCACGCGGTGGGTGGCTGCCTCATCGAAGAGCTCGACGTGCGTCGCGTTCCGATCGTAGACGAACCCCACCAGCTCGGAGCCGTCGCTGCGCCGCAGCGTGATATAGCCGCGATAGTCGAATGCCCGCTCCACCAGCTCGGCCACTCGCGAATCCGTCATAGCCGTCCCGTGATCATGGCGGCGACGGTGGCCCCCATCGCCCGCGGAGAATCAAAGGCGGCCCGAACGGCGCTGGGCTCGAATCCGCAGTGCACCATGCAATCCTGGCAGCGCGGATTGCCGCTCTTGCGGCCGTACTTCGACCAGTCGGTGTCTTCCATCAGCTCGCGGAAGCTCCTGGCATACCCGTCCTGCAGCAGGTAGCAGGGCCGCTGCCAGCCGAACACGTTGTACGTGGGGTTTCCCCAAGGGGTGCATTCGAAGTCTCGCTTCCCCATGAGGAATTGCAGGAAGAGCGGCGACTGGTTGAATCGCCAGCTTCGCCGGGAGTCCTCGAACATCCTCGCGAACAGCCGATGGGATCGCTCGCGGCGGAGGAAATGCTCCTGGTCCGGCGCCTTCTCGTACGAGTAGCCGGGCGAGATCATCATCCCCTCGACGCCCAGCTCCATCATGTCGTCGAAGAAGTGGCGCATCCGTTCCGGATCGCTCCCCTCGAAGACGGTGGTGTTGGTCGTCACGCGGAAGCCGCGCGCCAAGGCTGCGCGGATCGCTTGTACTGCCGCGTCATAGCCGCCTTCACGGCACACCGAAAAATCGTGCTCGGCGCGCGGTCCGTCCATGTGGACGCTGAAGCTCAGGTACTTGCTGGGCTGGAAGTCATCCAGCTTGCGCTCCAGCAATAGTGCATTCGTGCAGAGATATACGAACCGCTTGCGGGCGACGAGCTCGCGCGCGATCCCCCCGATCTGGGGGTGGAGCAGCGGTTCCCCGCCGGCGATGCTGACCACCGGCGCGCCGCACTCGTCGGAAGCGTGAACGCAGTCTTCGATCGAGAGGTTTTTCTTCAGGATCGACGCGGGATACTGGATCTTGCCGCAGCCCGTGCAGGAGAGATTGCAGCGGAAGAGCGGCTCCAGCATCAGCACGAGGGGATACCGCTCACGGCCGGCCAGGCGCTGCTTCAGCACGTACCGAGCGACCGTCACCATCTGCGCCACGGGAATGGCCATTCAAGTCCCCTCGTGCTACCGGACCTGGCGCCCGGCGAGCAAGCAACCCAGTTCATGCTTCAAAGGCACCTCTTCGCCGTGCCTTTTTTGCAGCCGCACCAACACAAGATGCTCGAGCTTCGATAACGTAGCGCTCTCTCTTCGCGGGCGTTCGCCGGAGCGCGAGCCAATCGGCGGGCATTCGAGAAGGTGTTTGCCATTTTCTCTTGCGAAACGCCACTGCCGTGGATGCGGGACCAATGCCGCTCGATGCCGATCTGATGGCCATCCTGCTCGACGCCGCGGACGGGCTGAGGCTGGTGGAGAAGAAGCGCATGTTCGGGTTCGAGGCGCTCTGGGGCGACGGACGCATCTTCGCCTTGGTCTGGCAGGGGCGCATTTCGTTGCGGTTTCCCGATCCCGCTGCCGCCGCCGAGCTCGCGGGCCTTCCCGGCGCCGCAGCACTGACGATCGCCGAGGGCAAGACCCCGCAGTCCGGCCAGCGCTGGATCAACGTGCCGGAATCGTTCCACGACGACCCGCACCAGCTGCGGCGGTGGGTAGTACGCGCCTACGATCTTGCTCTGCTGCAGCCACTCCCACCAAGGCGCAAGCGTCGCACCCGCCGCGCTTGAAGTCGGAACACTTTCTGTGTACTCAGGGCGGCGCCGATGCGCACCGCCATTCTGACGGATATCCACGCCAACCTGGAGGCGCTGACGGCGTGTATCTCCGCGGCGGAAGCGCAGAAGATCGATCGGTTAGTTTGTCTTGGAGATACGGTCGGTTACGGAGCTGACCCCAACGCCGCCTGCGACCTGGTCCGCGCGAGGTGCGATTTCGCCGTGCTCGGCAATCACGACGCGGCCGTCGCCGGGCGCATGGACTACAGCTACTACTACGCGGCCGCGCGCGAAGCGCTCGACTGGACCGCGCTCCAGCTCTCGAAGGAGAACATGCAGTGGCTGCGCGGGCTGCCGTACCAGGTCTCGGAAGGCGAGGTGACGTACGGGCACGCCTCGCCGCGCGATCCGCAAGCCTTCGAATACGTCTTCGCCCTCGAGCAGGCGGAGGATCTGTTGGGGCGCACGGAGAAGCTCGCCCAGCTGACCTTCATCGGACACTCGCACCTGCAGCGCGCGTTCCAGCTCGGCAAGCCGGTGAGGGACGTCTTCGCTGAACGCGTGCGCATGGACCCGAGCCGGCGATACCTGATCTCGATCGGGAGCTGCGGGCAGCCGCGCGATTACGACCCGCGGTCCTGCTTCGGGATCTGGGACGATCAGTCCCGGATGGTCGAGTTCCATCGGGTGCCGTACAACGCCGAGCGGACGGCCCGGAAAATACTGGAGGCGGGGCTCTCGCCGCACTTCGCGCGGCGGCTCTTGCATGGGGTTTGAGATGGCGCTGGACTTTCCCAGGCACCTGCTCGAGCTGGAGGCGCTGACCCGGCCCCAGATCGAGGGATTGCTCTCGCTGGCGGCGCGCTTCAAGCGCGAGCGGGCGCGGGCGCGCGCCGGGGAAGCGCAGACCGACCGCCGCAGCCTCTTGCGCGGCAGGAACGTGATCACCCTCTTCTTCGAGACCAGCACGCGCACCCGCAGCTCCTTCGAGGTGGCGGCGAAAGCGCTCGGCGCGGACGTCCTCACCTTCCAGAAGGACGCCTCGAGCGTCGCCAAAGGGGAGTCGCTCGAGGACACCGTGCGCAATCTCGATGCCATCGGCGCCGATGCGCTGGTGGTACGCCACCCGGCCGCCGGCGCGCCGAGGCTCGTCGCCCGAGCGGTGCGGGCCAGCGTGATCAATGCCGGCGACGGCGCCCATGAGCATCCGACGCAAGGCTTGCTCGATGCGCTCAGCCTGCGCGAGCGCTGGGGCACGCTCGAGGGCAAGACCGTGGCCATCGTGGGCGACATCGCGCACAGCCGCGTCGCGCGGTCCAACATCCATTGCTTGAGGAAGCTGGGCGCGCACGTGCGCGTCGGCGGCCCCTCTACGCTCATCCCCTCCGGCATCGAGGAGCTCGGCTGCACGGTGGCGCGCTCCTTGCGCGCGGCGCTCACCGGGGCGGACGCGGTGATGGCCCTGCGGATCCAGAACGAGCGCATCGCGGACGCCCGGTTGCCCGGCGCCCGCGATTACGCGCGCACCTGGGGGTTGAATGCGCGCACCTTGGAGATGTTGCCGAAGGAAGCGCTGGTGCTGCATCCAGGCCCGGTCAATCGCGGCGTCGAGATGTCGAGCGACGTGCTCGATTCTCCTCGTAGCCTGGTGATGGACCAGGTGGATTCCGGCGTCGCCGTGCGCATGGCCGTCCTGGCACTGTGCTTGCGGGCCGAGGTGCCGGCGTGATCATCCTCGACTCCGGCAGGGTGATCGATCCCGCCAACCGGATCGACGGCACCCGCACGGTGCTGATCGACGGCGACCACATCCGCGAGGTCCGCGAGCAGCCCGCCACGCCGGCGGAGAAGCTGGTCCATCATGTGATCGACTGCCGGGGGCGCTGGGTTTTGCCCGGGCTGGTCGACCTGCACGTGCACCTGCGCGAGCCCGGCGAGGAGGGGAAGGAGACCATCGCCACCGGAGCGCGCGCGGCCGTCGCGGGGGGCGTGACGACCGTGGTTGCGATGCCGAACACGAAGCCGGTCTGCGACAGCGCGGCGGTGGCGCGATTCGTCGCGGCGCGTGGGCGCGAGGCGGGGTTCGCGCGCGTGATCCCCGCGGGCGCGATCACCCGCGGATCTCTCGGCGAGCAGCTCGCGGACATGGCCGAGCTGAAGGAGGCGGGCTGCGCCTGCGTCACCGACGACGGGCGGCCGGTGATGTCGGCGGGCGTGATGCGGCGGGCCCTCGAGTACGCGCGCGACCTCGACTTGCCCGTGATGGTGCACGCCGAGGACCTCACGCTCAGCGCCGGCGGCGCGATGAACGAGGGCCCGGTGGCGACCCGCCTGGGGCTCAGCGGAGTGCCGGCGGCCGCCGAGGTGGCGATGGTGCAGCGAGACCTCCTCCTCGCGGAGACCGTCGGCTCGCGTCTGCACGTCGCTCACGTCAGCGCCAAGGGGAGCGTGCGCGCGATTCGCGAGGCGAAGGCGCGCGGGGTGCGCGTCACCGCCGAGGCGGCCCCGCACCATTTCACCCTCACCGACGATGCGGTGGCGGGCGTCCTTCCCACCAGCGCGGCCGGCCAGCCGGCGGGCGAGCCTTATGACACGCACGCGAAGATGAGCCCGCCGCTGCGCGCCGAGAGCGATCGCCAGGCGATCATCGCCGGCCTGAGCGACGGTACCATCGAGGCCATCGCCACCGACCACGCGCCGCACGGCGCACTCGACAAGCAGGTCGAATTCGTCCATGCGCCGAACGGCGTCATCGGCCTCGAGACCTCGCTCGCGCTGACGCTCGCGCTGGTGCGGGCGGGGGAGCTGCCCCTGGGGCGTGCGGTCGAGCGGCTCACCGTGGGCCCGGCGCGCTGCTTCGATCTGCCCTACGGGACGCTGGCAGCAGGGGCTCCGGCCGACGTCGTGGTCGTCGATGCAGAGAAAGAATGGAAGGTGGATCCGCAACGGTTCTACTCGAGATCGCGCAACAGTCCGTTCTCCGGGTGGACTTTGCGGGGGAAGGCCGTGAGAACGTTCGTGGCGGGCAAGCTGGTCCACGAGGAGGGAAAGTGACGGTTGCGAGGAGGGCGACGCTGGCGCTGGCCAGCGGCGATGTATTCGAAGGCATGGCGGTCGGCGCCGAAGGCGAGACCGTCGGCGAGGTCGTCTTCAACACCAGCCATACGGGCTACCAGGAGATCCTCACCGATCCGTCCTACGCCGGACAGCTCATCACCTTCACCGTCAGCGAGGTGGGAAACTACGGGATCCATTCCGGAGACGAGCAGGCGGAGACGGCGCAGGCGGCAGGCCTGATCGCGCGGCGGGTCTGCAAGGAGCCGTCGAACTGGCGCTCGCAGCAGTCGCTGCCGCAATTCCTCGAGCGCAACGGGGTGGTCGGGATCGAAGGGGTGGACACGCGCAGGCTGGTCCGTCTCTTGCGGACGAGCGGGGCGCAGCAGGGGATCATCGACAGCACCGGCGCCTCGCCCAGGGCGCTGATCGAGCGGGCCCGCCGGGCGCCCGGCATGGAAGGGCAGGACCTCGCCACGAAGGTCTCGACGAAGGCGCCGTACCGCTGGGAACAGGGCGTGCCCGGCCGGGAACCGCAACCGAAGCGCCACGAGGTGATCGTCGTCGACTACGGCGTCAAGCGCGGGATCCTGCGCCAGCTCGTCGACGTCGGCTGCGGCGTCACCGTGGTTCCCTCGCGTACGCCGGCCGCCGGGATCCTGGCGCGAAAGCCGGACGGCGTGGTGCTCTCGAACGGCCCGGGCGATCCGGCGGCGGTGGTGGGGGCGGACGTGCAGGCCCGGGACCTCCTGGGCAAGGTCCCGGTGATGGGCATCTGCCTCGGCAACCAGATCCTCGCGCTCGCCATGGGGGGAAAGACGTACAAGCTCAAGTTCGGTCACCGCGGCGCCAATCATCCCGTGCGGGACGTGATCGGCGACAAGATCGACCTGACCTCGCAGAACCACGGCTTCGCGGTGGATCCGAAGTCGCTCGAGGGCAAGGTGCAGGTGACGCACATCAACCTCTACGACAACACCGTCGAGGGCATCGCTGCTCCGGACCTGAGGATGTTCGCGGTGCAGTATCATCCCGAGGACAATCCTGGTCCGCACGACAGCCGCTATCTCTTCCGCCGGTTCGTGCAGATGATCGAAGGCGGCTCATGATCCAGCCCCAGGTCGACATGCTCCTGCAGTACTTCGGCCGGGAGGTCGACGAGCTGGTGCGGGCCAAGGAGGAGTACTTCCTGCAGACCGGAGGCGAGGTCCACGCCGATGACCGCTGCTACGAGCAGCGCATGCAGGCCTTCTTCAACTGGTTCTTGTTCGACCGCAGGCGATCCGACGGATCGACGCCGGTCGAGAAGTTCCTGCGCGAGAAGGGCGCGGACCTGCCCTCCAAGGACAAGGAAGTCCTGATCGGCTGCACGCAGTCGCGTCTCAGCCTGTACGAGTACCGGGGCACGCGCGGGTTCTTCTCCCGGCCCTCCCGCGGCCAGATTCGCGTCCGCGACGCGATCACCGGGGACGACTTCGACGTCACCGAGCGCCGGCAGATGCACGGGCTGGACATCGGCGACGTCTTCGAGTCGCGCCTGGTGCCGGTGAATCGCACCTATCACTTCTCCACCAGCTTCACCTACCATCCGCGCGAGGTCGTCCCGGAGATCCGCAGGGAGATCAAGCGGCGCAAGAAGAAGGGCGCGGTGGAGGCGCGGCCGCTGGTCTGGGAGCTGGAGCGGATGGCGCTGCAGCACGAGCGGTTCCGCAACGTGAGCATCCACGCGATCTACAACTTCCAGACGCCGTTTCTCTCCAAGCGGCCGCGGACTCCCGAGTTCCAGCAGGGGGGCTAGCCGCTCCTGCGCCAAAGGCGCGGGTATGCGGCTATTGTTGTTGGAGTGTACAGGTTATCAGCGCGCGATCAGCGGACGGTGCTCTCCGGATCGTGATGCGTCGGCGTCCCGGGGAACACGACCGTCTTCAAGAGCTCGCGGCGGTTCTTCTCCACATCCCGGTCGAGAAAGGCGCGGGCTTCGCCCAGCCGATCGAGCAGCCGCTTCGGCTTGCGCTTCATCTTCGGGTCGCCGAGCAGCGCGTGCGTAAGCCAGGGAAAGACCGCGGTGACGTCGGTGTGCACGTAGACCGAGCCGGCCTCGACGGCCTCCACTGAAACCTTGCCCCAGGTGTGCCCCTCGCCGGCGGGGCAGCTCGAAAGCGCGCCGTTGTCGACCGGGTCGACGCAGAATTGCAAGTCGATGTCGAAACCGGCGGTGGGAACGAAGAGGATCTGGTCCAGCAGCGGCTCGCCCTGCAGCGTGTAGTTCTTCGGGACGCCCCCGCCCAGGATCCAGATGGCAAGGCGCTTGGACCCGTGGTGTCGAGCCCAGTGCTGCACTGCCGCCATCGCGTACACGTCGTCGTTGATGTCGATCTCGAACCGGAAAGTATCGGGAAAGAGGCGCCGGAGCTTGACCGCGTTGAGGAAGATCGAACCGTCCTGCACCGCCCCGACGAAGATCGGCACCCCGTGCTTCCAGCATTGCGAGAGCAGCGAGGGCCGCTCGACTCCCAGGCCCTTTTCGATCTTCGCGATGTCGCGCCCGAGCAGGGCGTGGAACTCGGGCGTGGTCATCTTGCGCTGGTAGTCCGGGGCCTGCATCAGCGCCGAGAACAACTTGTCGGTGTCGAGCAGCGCTTCCTCCCAGAAGCCCAGGTCGTAGATGCGGATCACGCGCGCAAGCCGCAGCTGCAAGTCGCCGGCGTTGGGGTTCACCTCGCGGATGGCGTGGCCGATGATGCGGTGGGCGTCGTGGTACAGGTTTGCGCCGGTGGTGGTCAGCGCGCTGACGATCCCCCGCTCGATCAGCGGGATCAGGCAGCTCTGATGAAGGCCGGCGGGCGTCATCGCGCCGCTCAGGGTGAGGAAGATGCTGCAGTCTTCCTCCACCGAGCGGCGCATCAGCTCGTACGCGGTGCGCTCCTGCCGGCCCACGTACGCGCCGAATGCGTGCTGGAGGAGGTCGTGAGGCGACTCACGGCCGGTGATCGGGCGCGGATCGACGGTGCGGGCCTTTTCGATGGGCCTGCGCAGCTGGGAGCGGGTCGCCATGGCGGGCGCGCAATCTACACGATAAAGAGCAGCGCATGTGCACGCTGGTCCTGCTGCAGCGCCCGGGTGAGCTGCTCGCGGTTTCGGGAAACCGCAACGAGCTGCTCGCGCGGCCGGCGAGCGGCCCGCGCGTGGAGAAGGGCGTGCTTGCGCCTCGCGACGAGCTCGCGCACGGAAGCTGGCTGGGCCTGAACCGGCATGGTCTGTTCGTCTGCGTGACCAACCGCCGCGGCGCGATGGTCGATCCGTCGCGCAAGAGCCGTGGGCTGCTGGTTCTGGAAGCGCTGCAGGCGCGCAGCGCGCGCGGCCTGCACGATGCGCTGGCGGAGCTCCACGGCGACCGGCACAACGGCTTCCATCTGGCGTACGCGGATCTGAGCGACGCGTTCGTGTCCTGGAGCGACGGATTCGCGGTCCATCACCTCCCGCTCGCGGCGGGTCAGGTCCACGTGATCACCGAGCGCAGCTTCGGCGCGGGCGAGGCCGCGCGCGAGCGGTCCGTCGCCGCGGCGTTCGCCGGGCTGGAACCGGATCTGCGCGCGTGGCGCGAGCCGATGACCAAGCACGCGAGCGAGCCGCTCGAGAGCGCCTGCGTGCATGCCGATGCGGTCGGCTACGGGACCCGCTCGTCGCTTCAGCTCCTGGTTCGGCCCGCGGGCGCGAGCGCGCTGTGGACCGATGGTCACCCCTGCGTGAATGAGCCGCGCGACATCTCGGGGCTGGCCGCCGCTCTATTTTCGCCGCCCCGGTAGCAGGCCCTTCGCGAAGCCGCGCGCGAGCGACGGCACTTCCCGGAGCGCCTTCACCAGGGCGAGCGCGAGTTGCAGGGGGGAGCTGCCTTCCGCTTCGACCTGGACGCGCTCGCCGGTCGCGTCCTGCGCCATCCCGCGAGCGATGGTGTGGCGGCCGTCGGAGCGGATCTCGACCACCAGGCGCGCCACCACCGGGAGCTCGGGCTTTTTCTCCAGCTCTTTACTCATGTACACCGGGAGCATGGCACTCCCGGCGCCCGGACGCACGCTCCGGATGCGAAAGGAGGAGGCATGATCGAAGTGGTCGAAGGCGACATCACGCTCCTCGACGTCGACGCCGTCGTCAACGCCGCGAACGCGACGCTGCTCGGCGGGGGCGGAGTCGACGGAGCCATCCACCGCGCCGCCGGCCCCGAGCTGCTCGCCGAGTGCAGGACCCTGGGCGGCGCCAGCACCGGCGAGGCAAAGCTGACCCGCGGCTACCGCCTGAAGGCGCGCTACGTCATCCACTGCGTCGGCCCGGTCTGGCACGGCGGCGATCAGGGCGAGCCCGCCCTGTTGGCCTCCTGCTACCGCAACGCCCTTTCCCTCGCCGCCCACCACCGCCTCGAGAGCATCGCCTTCCCCGCGATCTCCACCGGCATCTACGGCTACCCGCTCGAACCGGCCACGGAGATCGCCGTCCGCGAAGCCCGCGCATTCGAGAAGTCCCACCCGGACGTCCGCATCATCTTCTGTTGCTTCTCGAGACCCGACGCGGAGACATACAAAAAAATCGTTGGCATGCCCGGCGGTTGATCTGGAGCCCTACCGCCCCCGCGCGATCGCGATCTGCTCGAACGCCCGATCGACGTTCGCGAACATCTCCCGCCGCACCCGGTCGTCCCCGTCCACACCCTGCAGCGCCTTCTTGAACTCGTCGACCTCCACGACCGCGAGCGCCCGCTCGTCGCCGTCCGGCGTCACCCAATGGTCGCGGATGGCGGATACCTGCGCCGCGGCTCTGCGGGCCATCGCCGCCACCGCCTGTCCGTCCTGGGGCGATTCGCCCGTTCTGGCCAGCACCCGTACCAGCGCGTCCACCGCACCTTGAAGCTGCTCGCGCGCCGCGCCGTCGGCCTGGTGCCGCCGGGCCCTCTCGTTGGTCGCGCCGCTCGCTACGCCCACGCCCTGCAACTTGCGGCCGCCCTCCGTGCGTATCGCGCCCGTCCCCTCCGAAAGCCAGGACGGCGTGGCGTCCGGAGCGCCGGCCCGCATGGTTTTGCCTCCGCCCCCGCAAGAAAGGGCCAGGACCGCCGCGGCGGCCAGCAACACCGTCCTCATTGCTTTCCTCCGCCCTGCACGAGAAAGGCCGGGTCGATCCCGAGATCGCGGATGACCGCGCCCCAGATCTTCTCCACGGGAGTGTCGAAGATGCGCTTCGAAGAGATGCTGGCATTGAGCCAACCGCCGGCGACCATCTCGCGCTCGAGCTGCCCGGGGCCCCAGCCGGCGTAGCCGAGGCAAAGACGGTATGCGGCGGGATCGCCGGCGAGCAGCGTGCGCAGCGCGTCGGTCGAGACGGAGAGATAGACGTCGTCCTGCAGGTGAACGGAGTCGGCCACTTCCGAGCGGCGATGCACGAGGAAGCCTCGTTCGCGCTGGACGGGGCCTCCGATGAACGCGTTACCCGCTTCCGCGTGCACGTCCATCCCGTGCTCCTTGCCGATGTCCTTGAGGCCGATGTCGCTCAGCCGGTTGAAGACGATTCCCATCGCCCCGGAGTCGTTGTGCTCGATGAGCAGCACGACGGAGCGGGCGAAATTCGGGTCGTCGAGTTGCGGTACCGCGATCAGGAGCCCCGGGGCGAGGTCGCTCACCGTTTAGCCCGAGAAGCCGTCCATGGAGAGCATCCCCCGCTTGCCCTCCTTCTCCTTGTTCGCCTCGGCCGTGGGCAGCGGCTCCTTCTGCTTGTTGATGTTGGGCCATTTCTGGGAGAGCTCCGCGTTCAGCGCGACATACTCCTTCCATTTCTCCGGCAGGTCGTCTTCCGGGAAGATCGATTTCGTCGGGCAGACCGGCTCGCAGGCGCCGCAATCGATGCACTCGTCAGGGTGGATGACGAGGAAGTTTTGTCCTTCGTAGAAGCAGTCCACGGGGCAGACGGCCACGCAATCGGTGTACTTGCAAGCGATGCACGGCTCGGCGACGACGAAAGCCATGGATGGGTCTCCTGGCGTGGGATATTTCGCTGCTCTCTGGCACGAACCCTATCACGCCTGCAAGAGCGACGCGGTCTCGTGCCGTGTAGTCGGCGCGGCGCGGCGCGGCTACATTGCGGGGCAATGAACCGGCACGCGGAAGCCCGCAGTCACCAGACGAAGGACGCGGGACGTGAGGTCCGCGCACGGCTGTGAGATGCCTGAACGGCGATGCGCGCGTCGAGGAAACCTACCGCAGCGCCCTCGCGGGCGAGCGTGCCCGACTGCTGCTCACCGATCCCCCCTATTGTTTGCTGACGCGGCGGCGCAAGGGGGGAGAGGTGCGTGACAAGCGCGCGGGCGTGAAGATCGATCGGGAACCCGTCGTCCGCTTCGCTGACGTCCGCGCTTATCGCCGTTTCACGGAGGAATGGCTTCCCAAGGCTGCGGCGCACGTCGAAGGGCCTCTGATCGTGTGGACGAACTTCCTGGGCAAGGAGCCAATCCGCGCCGTGGCCCGCGAGCTCGGCCATGGCGAAGCGGGCGAGTTTCTCTGGGCGAAGCGCACCTCGCAGCATGAGGGCAACGAGCAGTTGCTGCGCGTGTACGAGACGGCGCTGGTATTCCTGAGGACGCCGCTGCCACAGCTGCAGGCGGGGGATGTGCAGCGCGTCTGGTGCGTCGCGGCGGGCTACGACGACGACGGCGAGGCAGGCCGCTGGGGCAGTCATCCGAATCACAAGCCGTTTTCGGTGCTGGAGCCGCTGCTGCGTCAGTGGTCCCGGCCGGGCGATCTGGTGCTCGATCCGTTCGCCGGCAGCGGCAGCATCCCAGCCGCCGCATTGCGCTTGCAAAGGCGGGTCGCGTGCAGCGAAATAGAGCCGCAATGGGCCGCCCTCGCTTCGCGGCGGCTTTCGGGGGTGCATCGTTGAAGCGGCTGCTGCTGGTCCTGGTCCTCGCCGCCTGCAGCGCAACGCGGCTCACGCATCTGCGCGGGGGCTGGCGGTCCTGTCATGCGGCGGACCCGAACGCGGTCGAGTGCGGCGGCAAGCAGGTGGCGCAGGTCGAGTGCTTCCAGCCCGGGGATGAAGCGTGCGGCGCCCTCGCGGTGCGATACGCGGACGGCGAGCGCGTGTTCCTCTCGCGGCCCGCTGGATTCGAGCCAGGGCAGGAGGCGCCGATCGGTTCACCGACCGCCATCCGCCCGGAGCTTGCATCGGACGGAAGCATGATCTGGTTCGGGCGGCCGCAGAGGCGGGGCGAGTACTGGACGGTCTTCGAGCTGGATACCGGGATCACCCGGGAGGTGGACGCGGTCCAGATCTTCAAGATTCGCGAACGCGATCCGCACAGCATGCCGCTCTGGGTCGCACAAGCGGCCGCCCCTCGGTAGCCACCATCAGGATGATCTTCGCCGGTCGACGCCGCGGAAGGAGAAGAGCAGCGCCTCGAGCCGGTCAGGCCCTTCGCGCTCCAGGTTGGCGAGGTTCGCCTCCGCGATGCGTTCCGCGAGGCTGAGCGGGCTCGCGAGCGCCATCGCTTCCTCGAGCGAGAGGTTCGCGGTGTCCACATAGCGCGAGCCGCCGTCGTTTCCGCCGCGAACGGCCCGGAGCACGGAAGCGCGCACGAGCTGCAGCGTCGGATCCGGGCTGCGGCGGATGAACTGCACGGCCCGATGGGCATCGAGCAGGTCCCGGGGCAGGTCGGGGTGGAAGGCCACGCAATAGAACGGCGCGTCGCCGCCATGAGCTGCGAACATACGCTCGCGCAGGCCGGCGCAGAAGGAGGCGAAGTCGCGGGCCGACTGCTCTCCCGATGCAGGATCCTCCGGAAAGATGAGAAGCGCGACTTCCACGGCCTGCTCCGGCAGCGCTTCGATCTGCCGGATGGCCGCAAACGCCTCGTCGCGGCTGTGCAGCACGCGGCGGTGCAGTCTTCCCGATTCCCGGCAGGGCCTCGCGTACGGACACAGCCGCAGCGCCTCGACGAACTCGCGCAGATACCGATCGCTCCGCGCCAGCGCTTGCTCATCCGTCGTGGTCACGACCGCTGCTCCGTGTTACATCGAGCCTCCCAGATGCCGCGAAGAAAAGACCTCAAGTCCATCCTCCTGCTCGGCTCTGGTCCCATCGTCATCGGGCAGGCTTGCGAGTTCGATTACTCGGGCGTGCAGGCGCTCAAGGCGCTGCGGGAAGAGGGGTACCGCACTATTCTTTTGAACTCCAACCCGGCGACGATCATGACGGACGCGGAGTGGGCGGACCGCACGTACATCGAGCCGATCACGGTGGAGGCGGCCGAGCGCATCATCGCCGTGGAGCGTCCGGACGCGATCCTGCCCACCATGGGCGGGCAGACCGCGCTGAACCTGGCGGTGCAGCTCGCCAAGGAAGGGATCCTGGCGAAGTACGGCTGCCACCTCATCGGCGCGCAGCTCGAGGCGATCGAGAAAGCCGAGGACCGGCAGCGCTTCAAGGACTGCATGACCGCGCTCGGCATCGACGTGCCGAGATCGGGCATTGCGCACGCGCTCGACGACGTGATGCGCATCGGACACGAGCTCGGGTTCCCGCTCATCCTGCGGCCCAGCTTCACTCTCGGGGGCCTCGGGGGTGGAATCGCCTACAACCGGCAGGAGCTGGAGGAGCTGGGGGCGCGGGCGCTCGGGTACAGCCCTACGCACGAAGTGCTGATCGAGGAATCGGTCCTCGGCTGGAAAGAGTTCGAGCTGGAGGTGATGCGCGACAAGGCCGACAACGTCGTGATCATCTGCAGCATCGAGAACGTCGACCCGATGGGCGTGCACACGGGCGACTCGATCACCGTGGCCCCCGCGCAGACGCTCTCCGACGTCGAGTACCAGACCATGCGCGACCTGGCCCGGCAGGTGATCCGCGCCATCGGCGTGGAGACCGGCGGGTCGAACATCCAGTTCGGCGTGCATCCGAAGACGGGCCGCATCGTGGTGATCGAAATGAATCCGCGGGTGAGCCGGTCCTCCGCCCTGGCCTCGAAGGCGACCGGGTTCCCCATCGCCAAGATCGCGGCCAAGCTCGCCGTCGGTTACACGCTCGACGAGATCACCAACGACATCACCAGGACGACGCCTTCGAGCTTCGAGCCGGCCATCGACTACTGCGTGGTGAAGATCCCGCGCTTCAATTTCGAGAAGTTCCCGCACGCGGATCAGACGCTCACCACCAGCATGAAGTCAGTGGGCGAGGTGATGTCCATCGGGCGCACCTTCGCGATCGCGCTGCAGAAGGCGCTGCGCTCGATGGAGAACCGGACGGACGGCCTGGACTCTCCCCTCCGGCGGGAGGGAATGCGCGCGGAGTATTCGGCGCCGGAGCTGGAGCGCATCCGGCAGGAGGTGAAGACGCCCACGCCACGCCGCCTCTTCTGGATGGCGGAGGCGTGCCGGGCGGGCATCTCCGTGGAGGAGATGTATGCGCTTTCGGCCATCGATCCCTGGTTCATCCGGGAGATCCAGGCATTGGTGGACGCGGAGCGGGAGATCGCAGAGTCCTCGAGGAAGTCCGGCGCAGGCGCACAGGTTCCCGATCTCGTCCACTGGAAGCGCCTGGGCTTCTCGGACAAGCGGATCGCCCGCCTTGCCGGCCGCAGCGAGGCGGACGTCGCCGGCCAGCGCGAGGCGATGGGCCTGCACCCCGTCTTCAAGCGCGTCGACACCTGCGCCGCCGAGTTCGAAGCGAACACGCCGTACCTGTACTCGAGCTACGAGGACGAGGATGAAGTCCGCCCGGATGACCGCAAGAAGGTGCTGATCCTCGGATCGGGACCGAACCGCATCGGCCAGGGTATCGAGTTCGATTACTGCTGCGTGCAGGCCTCCTTCGCGCTCAGGGCCGCCGGTTACGAGACCCTGATGGTGAATTGCAATCCGGAGACCGTGTCGACCGACTACGACACCTCCGATCGACTGTACTTCGAGCCCCTGACGCTCGAGGACGTCCTGGAGGTCACCCGCCGCGAGAAGCCAATCGGGGCCATCGTCCAATTCGGAGGGCAGACGCCGCTCAAGCTCGCCCGCGGGCTGGAGAAGGCGGGCATCCGCATCCTCGGGACCAGCGTCGACGCGATCGAAGCCGCCGAGGATCGCGAGCTGTGGTCCCGGGTCGTCGAGGAGGTGAAGCTGCGCCAGCCGGAGAACGGGATCGCCCACAGCCCGGAGGAGGCGCTGGCCACCGCGCGCCGCATCGGGTACCCGGTGATGGTGCGCCCGAGCTTCGTGCTGGGCGGCCGCGCCATGGAGGTGATCTACGACGACGCGGGCGTCGAGCAGTATTCCACCGAGGCCGTGCAGGCGTCCGAGGAGCGGCCCATCCTCATCGACCGGTTCCTCAAGGACGCCACCGAGGTGGACGTGGACTGCGTCGGCGACGGCAGGGACTACGTCGTGGCCGGGGTGATGGAGCACATCGAGGAGGCCGGCATCCATTCCGGCGACTCCGCGTGCGCGCTGCCCCCGTTCTCGCTGGCGAAGGAGATCGTCGCCGAGATCGCGCGCCAAACGCTCGCGCTGGCGCGTCACCTCAAGGTGGTCGGCTGCATGAACGTGCAGTTCGCCGTCCAGGACGGCCGCATCTTCATCCTGGAGGCGAACCCGCGCGCCTCGCGCACCGTGCCCTTCGTCGGCAAGGCTACGGGCGTGCCTTGGGCGAAGATCGCTGCCCTCTGCACGGTGGGAAAGTCGCTGGCGGAGCAGGGGATCCGCGGCACGGTCCTTCCGAGGCACCTGAGCGTGAAGGAAGCGGTCTTCCCGTTCCATCGCTTCTCCAAGGCGGATACGATCCTCGGCCCCGAGATGCGCTCCACCGGCGAGGTGATGGGGCTCGACGATTCGTTTCCGCGCGCGTTCGCCAAGGCCCAGATCGCCGCGGGCAACGCGCTGCCGATGGGCGGGCGCGTGTTCATCTCGGTGCGCGACGAGGACAAACCCGGCGCGGCCGATCTGGCTGCACGCCTGGTGAAGCTCGGATTCGAAGTGGTGGCGACGGCGGGCACGGCGGATTTCTTCCGCCGGCGCGGGGTGCCCTGCCAGACGGTATTCAAGGTGAACGAGGGACGGCCCCACATCGTCGACAAGCTGATCGACCGCGAGATCGCGCTGGTGTTCAACACCACCAGCGGAAAGAAGGCCATCGACGACAGCTACAGCATCCGGCGGGAGACGCTGATGAACGGGATCCCCTATTTCACGGCGCTGACCAGCTGCCGCGCGGCGGTCGCGGCCGTCGAGGCGCTTGCGCAGGGGCCGCTGACGGTGAAGTCGCTGCAGGAGTACCACTCGGCGGCGTAGCGAGAACGGAACTGCCACTACTGACCCGTGTGGGCGGTCCTTAACTTCGAGGCATGGCAACCCTCTCCTGGTTGGCGGCATTGGCGCTCCTGGCCGCGGCTCCCGAGGGGCCGTCCGAGCCCTCGCCCGCAAAGGAATCGCTGCCGCCGACGCAGCGCCCCGAGGATCGTCCCGCGCACGAGAGCCCGTACTCGGCGTTCGGCGCGCCGCACGCCAAGCGGCCTCAGGCGAAGAAGCGCGGGCGCCCGCCTGCTCTGCGCCGACGGCACCACCCAGACGCAGCGGCCGCGAGCCAAGAACGCCTGCGAAGATCACGGCGGCCCGGCCATTCTGCGGAAGCAGCAATACAGCTACTGACCTGCAAAATTGAGCGCGCGTATCCGGAGCTACACTATACGCAACCCTTCGTGCCAACCATCCGGCGCCTCGCCCGCGATGCCACTTGGCAAGGGTTGCGTATGTTGTCCCGGATCAGCGGCGCAGGATGAGGTGCTCTAGGAGCGCCTTCTGCACGTGCAGTCGGTTTTCCGCCTCGTCGAAGATGGCGGAGTGCGGTCCGTCGATGACGCCGGCGGTGATCTCCTCGCCGCGGTGCGCGGGCAAGCAATGGAGGACGATGGCATTCCCGTGCGCCTTCCCGAGAAGCTGCTCGTTGACCTGATAACCCGCGAGCGCCTTCATTCGCGAGGCGGCCTCCTTCTCCTGGCCCATGCTGACGAACACGTCCGTGATCACGACGTCCGCCCCGGCGACCGCCTCCTCCGGATCGCTGGTAACCCGTGCCCGGCCCAGGGCGGCGGTGGGCGGGCGATATCCCTTCGGAGCGGCGAGTCGCAGGTCGAAGCCGAAGATGGGCGCCGCCTCGCAGAATGAAAGCGCCATGTTGGAGGCGCAGTCGCCGACGAAGGCGACCGTCTTGCCCTCCACCTCGCCGAGCTTCTCGGCCATCGTGAACAGATCCGCGAGCACCTGGACCGGGTGACCCCCGTCCGAGAGTCCGTTGATCACGGGAACCGTAGCGGCGCGGGCAAAGGCGCGCAGCCGATCGTCGCCGTGGGTGCGGAACATGATGGCGTCGACGTACCGCGAGGCCACCCGGGCCGTGTCCTCCAGCGTCTCGCCTCGGGCGATCTGGCTGTCCGCGGTGGGCAGCGTGATCGCGTTTCCGCCGAGCTGCCCGATGGCGGCCTCGAAGGAGATGCGGGTGCGCGTGGAAGCTTTCTCGAACAGCAGCAGCAGGGAGCGCCCCTCGAGCGTGCGGACGGCCTCGCCTAGGCGTCGTTTCGCCTTCAGCTCGCGCGCGCGGTGAAAGAGGGCGCGATGCTCGTCCGAGGAAAAATCCCCGAGCCGCAGGAAATCCCGCTTCACAGCGCCGCCTCCTTCAGTTCCGCCAACAAGCGGTCCAGCCTCGGGACCGCGGAGCCCGCCGCTGCCGCTGCCTTCGCCGATGCGCGCAGCGACGCGATCTGCGCGTCGACCGAGGCGCGTCCGGTTCCACCGGCGTTCTTCTTGCGCGCGACCGAGTCGGCGGCGTCTGCCGCACGCAGCACCTCCGGCGTGAAGCGCGGATCGATCTGGCGCGCCAGATCGAGCGGCGCCCGGCCCAGCGCGATCCCTTGATCCATGCACCTGCGCACGAGCGCGCCCGTCAGCTTGTACGCGGTCCGGAACGGCACTCCCGCCTGGGTGAGAGCCTCCGCGACGTCGGTCGCCGCCGTGGCGCCGTCCTCCAGCGCTTTGCGGCCGCGCTCGGGATCGAAGCGCACGCGCCCGAGCCCGAGCCGCAGCATGCGCAGAACGGAGACGAGCAGCGGCCCCGTCTCCAGCAGCGCCTGCCGATCTTCCTGCAGGTCGCGGTTGTAGCCGCCGGGAAGACCCTTCACGGTGACGAGCAGCGCGTTGAGATTGCCGACGGCGCGGCCGCACTTGCCCCGGATCAGCTCGAAGAGATCGGGATTGCGCTTCTGCGGCATCATCGACGAGCCCATGGCGATCTCGTCGTCGAGCCGCAGATAGCCGAATTCGGCGGTGCAGAAGTCGATCACGTCGGTCGCCACCCGGCTGGCGTGGAGCAGCGCGCGCGCGGCTGCGTAGGCGAAGTCGAGGGCGAAGTCGCGATCGCCCACGGTATCGAGGCCGTTCGCCGTCACCCGCTCGAAGCGCAAGAGCTGGCGGACGACCTCGCGGTCGATGGGAAGCGAGGTGCCCGCCAAAGCCCCGACGCCGAGCGGCATCTCCGGCGACGCAGCAGTCCGGATCAGCTCGAGGTCCCGCGCGAACATCGCGCCCCAGGCACAGAAGTAATACGCGGCGCTCACCGGCTGTGCGCGCTGCCGGTGGGTGTAGCCGGGCAAGAGGGTATCGCGCTCGCGTCCGGCGCGCTCCGCCAGCTCGGCCAGGAGCAGGGAGAGCTCCTCCAGCGCCAGCGCCGACTGCTCGCGGACGTGCAGGCGCAGATCGAGCGCGATCTGGTCGTTGCGCGACCGCGCGGTGTGGATCATCCCGGCGGTCTCGCCCAGGCTGCGCGCGAGCAGCGTTTCCACCGCCATGTGGACGTCTTCCTCTTCCGGCAGCCCGGTCGCTGCCTCCAGCACACGCACGAGCTCGCTCCGGATGGCGCCGGCGGCCTCGCGAGGAACGAGCCCGGCGCGCGAGAGCATGATCAGGTGCGCCATCGACCCGATCACGTCCTCGCGCAAGAGCTGCCGATCGAGCGGCAGCGAGCTGGAAAACGCCAGCACCTCGGGAAGGAGCTGCGCTCCCCCGGAAGCCGCGCCGGAGCCGACGACCGTCACCGGTCGATTCCGCCGTGCTGCCGCGAGAACTCCTGGAGCTGCAGCCCGAGGATGTGGATGAAGCCTTCCGCGGCGCGATGATCGAATCGATCCTCGACTCCGTACGTGGAGAGGGCGTGGTTGTAGAGCCCGTGCGGCGAGCTGCGGCCCACCACGCGCATCGAACCCCGGTAGAGCTTCAAGGTCACCTCGCCGGTGACGGTCTGCGCCAGCGCGTCGTTGAACGCCTGCAGCGCGAGTCGCAGCGGGCTGAACCAGAAGCCTTCGTAGGTGAGCTGCGCGAAGCGCTGGTCGAGCTGGGCCTTCACCCGCAGCCCATCGCCCATGACCGTGAAGCGCTCCAGCTCCTGGTGGGCGGCGATGAGCGCCACCGACGCCGGGCACTCGTACGTCTCGCGGCTCTTGATGCCGACCACGCGGTCTTCCATCAGGTCGATGCGCCCGATGCCGTGCCCGCCGGCGATCTCTCCGACTTTCGCGATCAGCGCGGCAGGCTTCAGCTTCTCGCCGTTGACGCTCACCGGAAGCCCGCGCTCGAATGCGATGCGCAGATATCCGGGTGTAGCCGGCGCCGCCTCGATGCTCTTCGTCCAGGCGAACGCGGCCTCCGGCGGCTCCTGCAGCGGATCCTCGAGCACGCCGCCTTCGATGGAGCGGCCCCAGAGGTTCTCGTCGATCGAGAAGGGCGACTTCTTCGAGGTGGGGACCTCGATGCCGTGCTTCGCCGCGTACTCCATCGCCGCGTCGCGCGTGATGTTCCGCTCGCGCTGGGGCGCCAGGATCTTGAGATCCGGAGCCATGCCCTTGACGGCCAGATCGAACCGGACCTGGTCGTTTCCCTTGCCCGTTGCGCCGTGCGCGACGGCGGTCGCGCCGTGCTTGCGGGCCGCGGCGACGAGATGCTTGGCGATCAAGGGGCGGCTGAGGGCGGCGCTGAGCGGGTAGACCCCCTGGTAGAGCGCATTGGCCTGCAGCGCGGGAAAGCAGAACTGCGTCGCGAACTCCTCCTTCGCGTCGACGATCTCGGCCGCGACCGCGCCCGCCTGACGCGCCTTCGCCTTCAGCTTCTCGTGGTCCTTCGATTCGCCCACGTCGGCATGACAGGCGATCACGTCGTAGCCGTACTCGTCGGTGAGGATGCGGACGAGCACGCTGGTGTCGAGGCCGCCGGAGTAGGCGAGAACGACTTTTTGCCGGGTTGCCATCAACCAATCTCCCTTCCAAAGAGGCTGCGGACCTGTTGCGCCAGGCGCCGCGTCGCGACGCCGCGCGCCGGTGTTGCGAAGATGGTGTCGTCGCCCGCCAGGGTGCCGAGGCACTCCGGCATGCGGGCGTTGTCGATGGCCAACGCTACCGCGGAGGCCATTCCCGGCCGGGTGCGCAGCACGACGAGGAAGTCGTTCTCCCGCAGCGAGAGGATGGTCTCGCCCAGCTCGGCGAGCTGGGGAGTGGCGGTCGCGCTGACCGGCTCCATCTCGTACACCGCGCCTTCAGGCCGGGAAACGCGCAGCACGCCCAGCTCCGCCAGGTCCCGCGAGAGCGTGGCCTGCGTCGCCTCGATGCCCTGCGCGGCGAGAAGCTCCGCCAGCTCTTGCTGGGTGGAGATGCGTCGCGCCCGCAGCAGGCGGCGGATCTCCTCCTGCCGCTCATGCTTGCCGGCTTTCTCGCGGACCAGTCTCATGCGCGAATCCAGGAGCCGACTCCGTTGTCGGTGAACAGCTCGCCGATGATCGAGTGTGGAACGCGCCCGTCGAGCAGATGCACGCTCTGCACGCCGGCGGAGAGCACCTTCAGGATGCTCCTCGCCTTGGCCTTCATCCCGCCCTTGATGGTGCCGTCGTCGATCAGCGCATGCAGATCGGCGCCGGTGAGCTGCCCGATCAGCTCGCCCGCCTTGAGGATGCCGGGGACGTCGGAGAGATAGATGAGCTTCTGCGCGCCGATTGCCACCGCCACTTCGGCCGCGACGTTGTCCGCGTTGATGTTGTAGCTCTGCCCGTCCTCACCCAGGCCGACCGGCGAGACCACCGGCACGTACCCCTGCTGGAGCAGCATCTCCAGGAAGTCCCGGTTCACCTGCGTCACTTCGCCGACCTGGCCGAGGTCGCGGCCCTCCTGCACCAGCTTGCGGGCTCGGATGAGCCCTCCGTCCTTGCCGGAGACGCCCACCGCCAGCGCGCTTCCGTTTCCGTTCAGGAGCGTGACCAGCTCGGTGTTGACGGAGCCGGTCAGCACCATCTCCACCACCTTCACGTCGGCCGCGTTGGTGACGCGCTGGCCGTCGACGAACTCCGCCTTGCCGCCGAGCTTCTCCAGCGTGCGCGTGATCTCCGGCCCACCTCCGTGCACCACCACCGGGCGCAAGCCGACGGCGCGCAGCAGACGGATGTCCTCGCAGAACAATCTCTTCAGCGATTCCTTCACCATCGCCGCGCCGCCGTACTTGATCACGCAGCGGGTGCCGGAGAACTTCTGGATGTATCCGAGCGCGTCGACGAGCAGCTTGACCTTGAAGGTGGGGCTGTAGTTCGAGAGCCGGTCGTCCTTCGCCACGCCGCCGTCGGGCATGGTGACGATCAGGGAGGTGTAGTCGGCGTTGATCTTCACATAGTCGTACGACAGGTCGCATCCCCAGGCTTGCCCCTTGCTTTCGCCGCGGCGCAGGTCCACCACGACCCTCACCTCCGGCTCGCGCATGCGCGCTTTCAGCACGCTCGCGTCGTAGGCGAGCGGGGCGCGGTCGTAGACGGCGACGTCCTGGACGCTCACGCGCGCGTCGGCCGGCTCGATCGGATATCCCGCGGTGCCGGCGCGCGCGCCGATGGAGGCGAGCACCCGCCCCCAGTTCGGATCGGCGCCGAAGATGGCGGCCTTCACCAGGCTCGAGCCGGCGCAGGCCTTCGCCAGATCGAGCGCCATCTCCTCTTCCGGCGCGCCTTCCACGGTGATGTCGAGCAGCTTGGTGGCGCCTTCACCATCCGCCGCGATCTCCTTCGCCATCTGCCGGCAGAGGTCGTCCAGGGCCGCCGAAAACGCGTCGAGCGCCGGACCGGGGTCGGCGATGGGCGCATTGCCGGCGGCGCCGTTCGCGAGCGCGAACACGCAGTCGTTGGTGGACATGTCCCCGTCCACGGTCAGCGCGTTGAAGCTGCGCCGCATCGCCTGCTGCAGGGCAGAGGCGAGGATGTTCGGCTTCACGGCGCAGTCGGTCGCAACCACGGCGATCATCGTCGCGAGCGACGGCGCGATCATCCCCGAGCCCTTGCAGATGCAGGTGAGGGTCACCTCCTTGCCGCCGATGCGGACCGTGCGCGCGGCCAGCTTCATGCGCGTATCGGTCGTCATGATCGCCTCGGCGGCAGGGAGGGGGTCCGCCTTCAGCGAGGCGGTCAGCGCCGGCATCGCGGCGACGATCTTGTGCGCCGGCAGTCTCACCCCGATCACGCCGGTCGAGGCGCTCAGCACGGCTCCGGCGGGGATGCGCAGCTGCTTCGACACCGCCTCGCACACCGTCTTCACGTCCTCCAGGCCCTCGGGCCCGGTGAGCGCGTTGGCGTTTCCGCTGTTGACGACCACCGCCCGGATTCCTTCCGCCGGCAGCCGCTTCTCGGCGTCGAGGACGGGCGCGGCCTTCGCCAGGTTGCGCGTGAAGCAGGCGGCCGCGGCGCACGGCGACTCGCTGTAGACGAGCGCCACGTCCTTGCGGTTCGGCTTGATGCCGGCCTGGACTGCGGCCCAGAGAAACCCCTTCGGTACGTTCAAGGATGGAACCCCCGCAGCGCGTCGAGGCCGGCGGTCTGCGGCCAGCCCATGATGAGGTTGAGGTTCTGTACGGCCTGACCGGCGGCGCCCTTCACCAGGTTGTCGATGGCGGAGATCGCAACCACCACGTCCAGGTCCGCCGCGACCGCGACCTGGCAGCGGTTCGTTCCGGTCACCGCCTTGAGCGTGACCTGATCCGGCGACTCGAGCACCTCGACGAACGGCGCCTCTGCATATTTATGCACAAGGGCCGCGCGCAGCTCCGCCGCTTTGCGGCCGGGCGCAAGCCGCCCGTAGCAGGTGGAGAGGATGCCGCGCTTGATGGGCAGCAGGTGGGCGGTGAAGGTGAGCGGACGGCCCAGCGTCTGGGCGATCTCCGGCTGGTGCTGGTGCCGGAGGACCTTGTAGGCGCGGAAGTCCTCGTCGATCTCCACGAAAGAGTAATCCTCGGCAGCTTTGCGGCCCGCGCCCGTCACGCCCGAGGCGGCATCGACGATGAGCGGACTGCCGTCGAGCAATCCGGTCTCGACCAGAGGGCCCAGCGCGAGGGCAGCGGCGGTCGGATAGCAGCCCGGGTTCGCGACGAGACGCGTCCCGGGCGGCGGGGGCGCCAATTCGGGGATGCCATGGAACGCCTCCCGGAGCAGATCCGGAAGGGGATGCTCGAAACCATAGAACTTCGGGTACAGCGCCGGGTCGCGAAGCCGGAAAGCCCCGGACAGGTCGACCACGCGCACCCCCGAGCCGAGCAGGAGGGGAGCGAGTTCCAGCGACGCCTCGGCGGGCGTGGCGAGGAAGACGGCGGCGCATTCCCGCCCCAGCTCGCCGCAGCGCTCCTGCGGGGCGTACTTGAGCTTCCCGGCGGCCCCCGGCAGTCCGGCCCGCCGTGCTGCCGTCTCGCCGGCCCACTTGTCGCTGCCGAGCAGCTTCAGCTCGACGTGGGGATGGAGCGCGAGGATGCGGCTCAGCTCGAGGCCGCTGTATCCCGAGGCGCCCACGATCCCGACGGGAACGGTCTGCATGGTTGCGCATAATTATGCAGATGCTTCGTCGACGCAAGCAAAATGTCGACGATTCCCGCTCCCCTACAATGCGCACCGGTCCGACGGAACGACGACGCCGGGGCCCGCGACTGAATGGGTCCTGGCCGGGCGGACAAATGCGTACTTCCCCCCACTTTCGCTTGACGGGGTGCCGGGAGGCGGCGATCATCTCCTCTCGCGGCCGGACCCTCGCGGGGCTCGGCCGCATTTCGTTTCATTCGCACAGGGCGAGTCGATGGCAGGCGATCACATCCCGATGACCAAAGCCGGCGCCGACGCCATCAAGCGCGAGATCAAGCGCCTGAAGGCGGTCGAGCGGCCGCGCATCGTGCACGAGATCTCCGTCGCGCGAGATCACGGCGACCTGAGCGAGAACGCCGAGTACCACGCCGCGAAGGAACGGCAGTCGCACATCGAAGGGCGGATCCAGATGCTGGAGGACCGCCTCGCCCGGGCGGAGATCATCGACGTCTCGCGCCTCTCCGGCGAGCGGGTCGTGTTCGGCGCGACGGTGAAGCTCGAGGACGTGGATTCCGGGCAGCAGGTCCAGTACACCATCGTGGGCGAGACGGAAGGCGATCTGAAGAAGGGCCGCATCAGCATCACCAGCCCGATCGCGCGTGGCCTGATCGGCCGCGAGGTGGGCGACACCGTGAAGATCCGCACCCCCGGCGGCGAGCGCGAGTACGAGGTCCTCGAGGTGCTGTTCGTCGAGTACGCCGTCGACGAAGAGGAATAGCGCGGTGGCCGGCCAGGGCGACCCTGCGCTCTCGCTCGCGCTGTCGCCGCTTCTCCAGCCTCTGCGGTTCGCGACGCGGGCGGGCGTCTCGCGCCTGAACGGTCTCGAGGATCTGGTCGCCCGCGTCGTCGAGCAGGCGCGCGCGTACGCGACGGAAGGCTCCACCCCGCGCCTCGACCGGCTCGCGGCCAGCATCCGCGGCTTCGATTCCGCGGACGAGGCCCAGCGCCAGAAGGCGCTCGCGGCCCTCATCCGCGAGCTCGGGGCGCTGCTGCCGATCCCGCTCGACATCTCGGCCCTGGCGCAACCGATGTCAGGGGCGGCTGGCAAGCTCGCGAGCATGCCCGAACAAGCGGCCGCGCCCACGAGAACCGCCGACCCCCTCGCGACGCCGGTCATCCAGCTTCGCGGCGTCGGCCCGGCCATCGCCGAGAAGCTGCAGGCGAAAGGCCTTCGCACGGTAGGAGACCTGCTCCTGAATCTTCCCCGGCGGTACGAGGATCGCCGGACGCCGCGGACGGTGGCCGAGGCTCCGCTCGGAGAGCGCTCGGTGATCGCCGGGAAGATCGTCAAGGCGCAGGAGGCGAGAGCGCGCCGCCGCCGGCTGGAGGTCCTGGTCCGCGACGAGTCGGGCGGGACCCTGGTCTGCATCTGGTTTCACTACCGGCCGAGTTTCCTCCAGCGCTTTCCCCTCCATGCGCAGGTGCTCGTCTCCGGGGAAGTCCGGCAGGGATACCGGGGCGGCGGCAAGGTGATGCATCATCCGGACGTCGAGCTGCTATCAGCGTCCGGGGAACCGTCGGGACTGCGAGATGACGACTCCTTCGGGCGCGTGGTCCCGGTGTACAGCGACATCGAAGGGCTTCCGCCGCGGACGTTCCGGCGCCTCGCGAAGCGCGCCGTCGGCGAATATGCGCGCTTCGTCGAGGATCTGCTGCCGGAGCCCGTGCGCAGGCGGCGGCGGCTGCTGACGCTGCACGAGGCGCTGCGCGAGGCGCACTTTCCCGAGAGATTCGCCGACGAGCTCGCGCGGGGGCTGCCCGGCGGTCAGCCGCGCCGGCGGCTCGCGTTCGAGGAGCTGTTTCTCGTCCAGCTCGGGCTGGCGCTCCGCAGGCGGGGCGTGAAGGTGGAGCCGGGGATCGCGTTCCGGGCACCGCCGGAAGCCATCGATCGCATCGTCTCTGCGCTGCCTTGGCCGCTCACCGGCGCCCAGCAACGCGCGCTGAGCACGATCGCGGACGATATGCGAAAGCCGGAGCCGATGAACCGCCTGCTCCAGGGCGACGTCGGCAGCGGCAAGACGGCGGTCGCGCTCTGCGCCGCGCGCATTGCGGTGGACGACGGCTACCAGGCCGCGCTGATGGCCCCGACCGAGATCCTGGCGGAGCAGCACGCCCGCTCGCTGCGCGCGCTCTTGCGCGGCTCGCAGGTGCACGTCGAGCTGGTGAGCGGGAGCCTCTCGCAACGCGAGCGCGAGCACGCCTCCCGCCTCCTGCGCTCGGGCGTTGCCCAGATCGTGGTCGGCACGCATGCGCTCGCGGAAGAAGCGACTGCCTTCCACAAGCTCGGTCTAGTCGTCATCGACGAGCAGCACCGGTTCGGCGTCATGACCCGCGCGAGCCTGATGTCGAAAGGGCACCGCCCGGACGTGTTGGTGATGACCGCGACTCCGATCCCGAGAACGCTGGCGCTGACCGTGTACGGCGATCTGGACGCTTCCGTGCTGGACGAGCTCCCGCCGGGACGCACCCCGATCGCCACCAAGGTGTACCGCGACTCCGCGCGCGAGAAGGCGTACGAGGTGGTCCGCCGCGAGCTGCGCGCCGGCCGTCAGGCCTACGTCGTGCTCCCGCTGGTGGAGGAGAGCGAGAAGCTCGTCGATCTGAAGGCGGCCACGAAGGAGCGCGACCGGCTGGCCATGGATGTCTTCCCCGACGTGTCCATCGGCCTGGTCCATGGACGCCAGAGCGCGGCGGAGCGCACCGACGAGATGGAGCGGTTCCGCCGGGGCGAGACGAAGATCCTGGTCGCCACGACGGTGATCGAAGTCGGCGTCGACGTGGCCAACGCCACCGTGATGCTGATCGAGCACGCCGAGAGGTTCGGCCTCTCGCAGCTCCACCAGCTTCGCGGCAGGGTGGGGCGGGGCGCCGCCAGATCATACTGCCTTCTGCTGACGGGGACCTCGGGCGCCGAATGGGCGCCGGTGGCGCGGCAGCGGCTTCGGGTCATGGAGGAGACGACCGACGGCTTCCGCATCGCGGAGGAAGACCTGAGGCTGCGCGGGCCCGGAGAGTTCATCGGCACCAGACAGAGCGGCATGCCGGATTTCGCCGTCGCGGAACTGATTCGGGATCAGGACATCGCGCAAGAAGCGCGCGATGAGGCCTTTGCGTTGGTCAATGAGGATCCGGAGCTGCGCAGCCCGGAAAACGCCGCGGTGCGCGAGCTCTTGCTGCACCGCTGGAAAGGACGGCTCTCGCTGGCCAGGGTCGGCTGACGATCAGGTTTCGAGCACCCACTCGAACATCAATTTGAAATCGTCGTAGCAGGTGTCGCAGATCCAGCGTCGGTCCTGCGTCACGTAGCCTTCCCGGGCGGTGCCCGGAAGCTCGCGCGTCCGGAAAGGGATCCAGCAGAACTCGCAATGGTCGTGCTCGGAACCTTGGCGCACCGGAGCGTATCGCTCGTATCGAAGCAGCTCTTCGCGGAGCCAGTCCTGGCCCTGCAGCCGCCAGTCGCTTTGAGTGATCACGTCAGACTCCTTGGCGTTCGGATTCTTCATGGCACCCGGTTCCCTGCGCACCGTGAGAACGTGCTGGTGGTCACGGTTGCAAACGCTGTGCTCGGCCGCTGGACAGGTCGCCCGCGCGGCATCGGCTCGCGAGCCCACGGGTACGCGCGGGCCAGGAGGACGCCGGCAAGGATGGCGAGCGTGCGGGTCACGGTAGGTGCAACGCCGGTCAGCGGGGTTTTCTGCCCGGGCACGGTCGCTTTGAGGCCGGGCGGCGGTCCCGCCCTGTGCTAGCCTCAGCGCAGATGGCGAAGATTGGCGAGCTGCTCATCCGCGGCGGGCACCTCACGCCCGACGGACTCGAGGAAGCGCTGGACTGGCAAGTCCTCTATGGCGGCCGTCTCGGCACCAATCTCCTCGAGCTCAAGCTGGTGGAGGAGGAACAGCTCGCCCGGGCGCTCGGCAAGCAGCTCGGCGCCGAAGTGGCGTGGGGCGAGCTGCAGATCGACCCTGCGCTGGTCAGCGCGGTGCCCAAGCACATCGCCGACCGCCAGGAGTTGGTCCCCTGGAAGCTGGAGAAGCGGCGGCTGAAGGTGTTGTGCTGCGAGATCAAGGTCGGCGAACTTGATCAACTCTCGTACAAGGTCGGGCGCACCTGTGTGCCCGTCATCGCTCCGGAGTTCCGCGTCTTCCAGCTGCTCCGTCTGCACTACCAGGCGACCCGCCAGATGCGCGCGCTCGATTTCGGCGTGGTCCCCGAGGAGGGCCGGCGCAAGAAGGCTAAGGCCGCGGAGAAGAAGCTCGAAAGCGCGCCAGAGCTAATCGACGAGAACGCGTTCAACGAGATCTACAACCGCATCATTCCGGCCGGCCCGGGAGCGGCAGCCGCCGCTCCCGAGCCGGGGATGCGGGCGACGCGACCATCGCCGGCGCTCGCCTCGATCACACCGCCGCAGCCACCGCCGGAAGAGGAGGAGCTGGAATCCCTTCCCGATGACGCAATCCTGCAAGAGCTCCCCGCCGACGCCGCCATCACCGAGCCGGTCCAGCTCGCGGCAGCCGCGCGGG
>Ga0209237_1000242_pt1 | contig 28994 bp, 22 predicted proteins | sample GraSoi013_1_40cm_2_FD_185820 | JGI IMG/M metagenome (GOLD analysis project Ga0209237, IMG submission 185820) | Grasslands soil microbial communities from the Angelo Coastal Reserve, California, USA - Sample 10_02_2013_1_40cm (SPAdes) (version 2) | ecosystem: Environmental > Terrestrial > Soil >...
GACGGCGGACGGAATGAGTGTCGTCGAGGCGGGCAAGCTTTCGAAGTGAGGCACCGCCAACCTCTTTCGCTCATCCGGGCGCGGCCCGGGGAGACCGTACAAATATCATTATATGCGGAGCGCCCGCTCTCACGGTCCGTGAAGATCGCGAGCGTCGTCGGGGCGCGCCCGCAGTTCATTAAAGCCGCCCCGGTTAGCCGCGAGATCCGCCAGCACAACGAGGAAATCCTCGTCCACACGGGCCAGCACTACGACGAGAACATGTCCGACGTGTTCTTCGAAGTCCTCGACATGCCGCGGCCGGATTACAACCTGGGCGTCGGCAGCGCGAGTCACGCCCGCCAGACCGCCGAGATGATGCGCGGCCTGGAAGACGTCTTCGAGCGCGAGAAGCCCGACCTAGTCCTCGTGTATGGAGACACCAACTCGACCCTCGCGGGCGCGCTCGTCGCCGCGAAGATGGGCCGGCCGCTCGGGCACGTCGAGGCGGGCCTCCGGTCCTTCAACCGCTCGATGCCGGAGGAGATCAACCGGGTCGTGGCGGACCACCTCGCGTCGCTCCTCTTCTGTCCCACGCAGACGGCGGTGGACAACCTCGCGAAGGAGGGGATCAGCCGCGGCGTCCACCTCGTCGGGGACGTGATGTACGATGTCGCCCTGCAGAGCGCGCAGGCGGCCCGCTCTCGGAACATCCTCACGCGGATCGGCCTCCGCAAGGGCGAATACGTCCTCGTCACCTTGCACCGGCCCAGCAATGTGGACGACCGGGACGTGCTCGCGGGAATCGTCCACGCGTTGGCCCGTTCGAACCGCACGGTCGTCTTCCCCGTCCATCCTCGGACGCGAAAGAACCTGGAGACGTTCGGGCTCTGGGAGGAGCTGTGGGCGAAAGTGAAGGCGATCGAGCCCGTCGACTACCTCGATTTCATCGCCCTCCTCATGGGCGCGTCCAAGGTCGTCACGGACAGCGGCGGCGTCCAGAAGGAAGCCTACTTTTTCGGGGTGCCGTGCATCACGCTCCGCGACGAGACGGAGTGGATCGAGACCGTGGAGGACGGCTGGAACGCGCTCGTCGGATCGGAGCCGGAGGACATCCTCGACGCGCTCGAGAAATTCAATCCCGCGGGCACGAAATCGAAGTCGTTCGGCGACGGCCACGCGGCCGAGAAAATCGCGCGGATTCTCGACAAGTTCGTGTGATTGCCCACGCGGCTTAAGTTCTTCGGCGGGATGGCGGGACGTGGAGCCGGCGTCCCTCGCAGCCGTTGCGGTCATTATCCTCGCGACCGCGTATGCGCTCGTCAGGAAGGCGCCGCTCTCCCTCCTATATGCGGTCGCAATCCTCGCGGTATATGCCCTCGAGGTCGCCACGTCGTCCTTCGGATTCGTTCAGTCTTCCGGGGTCGTTCGGGATCTCGGCTTGGCTTTCTTCCGAGGCGACCTGCCCGCGCCTTGGTCGTGGATCACGTTCGAGTTCGTGCATGCGTCGGAGCTCCACGTCTTCCTGAACCTCCTCGGTCTCCTCCTGATCTCGCCGACGTTCGAGGAACGGGTGGGCACCTTTCGGTGGGCGATTCTGTTTTTTGCGGGCGGCGCGTTCGGGGCGCTCGTCTTTGTCCTCGTCCATCTTGCAGGACCGGTCCTCCTGGTCGGGGCGTCCGCGGGGATCTTCGCGACGTTCGGCGCGTACGGCCGACTCTTCCCGCAGGACCGTGTGACCCTGTTTCTCCCGATCCCGGGAATGCCATCCCTGCCGGCCCTCCAAGTTGTCGTTCTCTTCTTGATCGTGGAGATGGTACTGAGCGCCTTCGGCCCCACGGGAATCGCATGGGAGGCCCATGCGGGCGCGCTCCTGTTCGGATTCGGTGCGGGTCCGTTGACCATGCGGCTGCCGCTGCCGGGCGGCCGCGGTCGACTCGTACCCGTTCTCGGGCTGCGGGATCTCGCCACGTCCCCGGATCTGCGCCGCCTCCTCGATGAAACGGAACGGGCCGACCTGCCGGAAACCCGCGAGGCCTGGGTCGATGCGTTCGTCCGAACCGCCCGCTGTCCGAAGTGCGGGGGATCCCTGCGCCGACGGTTCGGACGGATCGTCAGCGACTGCGGCTGGCGCGTCCGGCTCTAGCCATCGCAAACCCTTTTCCCCCTCCCCGCGTTCGATGTGGCCGTGGCGGCCCCGAGTGCCCTGGTCCTTCGGTGCGAGACGTGCGGCACAGAGGCTCCGCACCGCGTGCTCCGCGGCAAGATCGGCGGGAAGGACGAACTCGTCTTCGAGGGTACCGTGAAGTGCCCGACCTGCGGCCGCGTCTCCGCGGTCGTCATGCGCGAGCCGAAGCCGATCCAAGTCCCGCTGATCGTGTCCTGGCTCGAGAAGTCCGAGCGGACCTCCCTCGAGTTCTCACCGGACGAGGAGGTGGCCGTCGGACAGGAGCTCGACCTCGGGGACACGCGAATCGCCATCACCGCAATCGACTCGGGCGGTCGCCGCGTTGCCGGCGTCCAAGCGAGGGACGCGAACACGGTATGGGCGAAGCGGGTCGACCAGGTGCGCGTGAAGTTCAGCGTGAACAAGGGGAACCGCACGGTGCCGCACGAGGTGCTCGCGGCGGCGGACGAGGAGTTCGAGGTGGGAGAGATTGTGGACCTCGGAAGAGACCGCGCGGTCGTGCACCACATCCGAACCCCGCATCGGACGGTTCGCGAAGGACGGGTCCGCGCGGACGAAATCGTTCGGATGTACGGCCGCGTCGTGCGCGAGCGGACCTCCCGCTGAATGACCGAGGTGAAGGCGAGTCGGCGGTGCAAGGCGAACGCGACCGTCTGCTCCGTGCAAAGAGTTAAGGAAGCCCGGCTCTTCGGACCAGTCGGATGATCACCCTCCTCGGCGTCGGGCATGTCTTTGACATCGGGCGGGCGGTCCGAGCGGAGATCCTTTCCCGCCGGCCGAAGGTGGTCGCCCTCGAGCTCGACGCGGCCCGGTATCAGGCGCTCATGAGCCCGCAACCTCGGCCCCGCGGCTTCTCCGTCCTCGGACTTTTGGCCCAGTTCCAAGTGCGGATCGCAAACCAGTACGGCGTTCGGGTCGGGGACGAAATGGTCGCAGCCGCGCGAGCCGCCGAGGAGGTCGGCAGCGACGTCGCCCTGATCGACCAGGACTCGGCGGTGATCCTGCGGCGCGTATGGCGCGAGATGGCCGGCCGCGAGCGATTGCGTCTCCTGGTTTCGATGATCGGCGGATTCTTCACCCGGAGGGAACGAGTCGAGGCCGAGCTCCAGCGGTTCTACCAGGATGAACAGGGGTTCATCCGCGAGTTCGCCAGGGAACTCCCGACCGCGAAGCGCATCCTCATCGACGAACGGGACGCGGGCATGGCCCGCAGCTTGCGGCAACTCGCGGAGACCCGCGGGGATGTCGTGGCGGTCGTGGGCGAAGGCCACGTGAACGGGCTCCGGATTCATCTCGAAGGCGCGCCGGTCCAAGTCGTCCACCTCGAGCACCTGAGATCTCCACCCGCGGGCCCGAACGCCAGCGTGAACGTCTCCGTTCAGCTCTGACGCTTCGGAATCCGGGGGATCCAACGCGGCACGGAGGCGCGATAGGTGCGATATGCTTCGCCAAAACGCGATGTAAGACCCTGTTCTTCGCGACGAACAACGAGATCGGCGGGAATCCCGAGGAGGAAGATAATCGCGACGGCCGCGGACGAGCCGACGATGAGGGCCACGCCGAGGACGGCGAGGAAGTGCGACCCGGCGATCGGATTCCGAGTCCAAGCGTACGGGCCTGCCGTGACAAGCTGTTCGGGAGGCATCACGGGATTCGGAGTGCCACGAGCCCTGGCAAAGAGGGCGAAACACCAGATGAGTCCTAGAACACCAGCAAAGAGCAGGGCAGGACCGACGAGCCGAACCGCGAGAGGAAGTAGGCTGAGGCCGACCGCGCGATCGATTGCGAGACCCGCGAGGGGCACGCCGGCGTACAGGGCGGCGAATAAGATTGCGGTCCCGGACCAAGCCGCGATCCTCCGATCCATCGGCGCACACAGGCGGATTCACGTTTTTCCGGTTTGGCATCTTGGAGGTCGTAGAGGTCGCGCGCGCCGGACCCCTCCCCCGAACACTTAAGGGCACGACTCGGATGAGAGCTTGCGATGGCCGCCACGGACGCCAGTAAGGAAGCTACGAACAACTTCCTCAAGGCCCACTTCCGGCGATACTACGAACAAACGAAGCCCATCCTACCAGACCGGTTTGGGCGTCGGGAGTTCGGTTTCATGTTCTGGACGGCAGGCATCGTCCAGCGGCATCTCGGATTCTCTCGGGAAGACGAACTGAAGTCCTTCCTGGTCAGTCGAGTGCCTGCTCACGTGTATTACTCGTCGGCGTACTATGAGAAGCCGAACGCGTCGACAATGGAGGAGAAGGGTTGGCTTGGAGCTGATTTAGTCTTTGACCTTGACGCCGACCATCTCCCGGGTGGGAAGAGTCTGTCTTACCCGGAAATGCTTGAGGCGGTCAAGCATGGAATCGTAAAACTCTGGGACCGGTTTCTCCAGACCGAACTGGGTTTTGACGAGAAGAGAATGCGAATCGTCTTCTCTGGCGGGCGGGGTTACCACATTCACGTCTTCGACGAAAGAGTGTTAGGGCTGGGGAGTCACGAGAGGCGGGAGATTGTCGATTTCATCACAGCCAAAGGCCTCGATCCCCAATTCATCTTTCGTACAGTCCCTTTTGACAAGACCGAATTCAAAGGGTCGGTCCGTGTCAAGAAACTTCTCAAAGCACCTTCACGGCTGGACCCGGGATGGGCCGGCATCATCGCGGGCGGCATTGAGGAATTCCTTACCGAACTTGAGACGATGGACCAAGAGGCGTGCATCGATCTCCTTTCTTCCTATCCCGGGATGAACGAGGAGTCAGCAGCCTCCCTCTACGACAACCTTTTCAAAGTCCGCGTGAGCAAACCTCGCCCGATCCGGGGAATTGACAGGGTTCGTGAAGGTAAGATCGAGGCTCTCACAGACAAGAACAGGGACGCGCTTGCGAGGATTATCGTGACGATGGAGCAGCTGCCGCTCGATGATCGGGTAGCGATTTCGCCGGAGGAGATCCGAAAATGGGACGAAAGGCGGCGTCGCGGCGAGACAGACGAACCGGTGACCTCCGACATCAAGCGTCTCATCCGCATGCCATCCTCCCTGCACGGCAAGACCGGCCTGGAGGTCATCCCGATGACACGCGAGGCGATCGAGGACTTCCGGCCGCTCCGCGACGCGGTCCCGAAAGCGTGGACCGACGACACGGTGCGGATGAATCTCAAGAATAAAATCAATCTGGAGATTCGCGGCGAAGCGTTTAATTTGGCTCCTGGGGTAAACGACGTTCCGCAGTTCCTGGCCATCTTCCTCGCGGCCAGGGGACTCGCCAGCGTCGTTTCCGAGGCCTAGTCCCCCATGCATGGGTACCAAGAGCGGATCCAGGGAGCGGACCGAGTCCTGCGAATCCGCCGCATCCGAAAGGTCGTGTTCGCCGGCCTGCTCGCCCTCACGGTCGTCCTCATCGCCGCGCGGCTGGGCGGGGAAGGCGCGAGCCTGAAGCCGTTCTTCTTGCCGGTCAACGGGATCCTTGAGGTCTCTCTGATCATGGGCCTTGTGGCCTCCATCATCAGCCTCTACCTACGATACCTCGAGATCCGGAACGCCCAGCGGGACAATCAGCGGTTCCTGATGGCAAAGTCCTCCATGACCCGCTCGGTCCGGACCGCCGGATTCGCGATCGGGGTCGCGGTCGCCTTGCTGCTCGCGATCACGCCGATCGTCGCAGCGTCCCTGTTCTCCGACCCGCTCCAGGTCGTCCGGGTGAACCCCTCCAGCACCGAAGTCGTGTCGTTCACGAGCCCGGATTCCCTCGGCGTCACCTTTGTGACGCAGGCGGTCGTCTCCGCAACGGCTGGGAACTTCTCCGTCGCCGTGGTGCGGAACAACGTGACCCTGAACACTGTATTGCTCACGGGGCCGAATCAAATCACCGTAGACATCGAACCAACGATGTGGGCCGCGTACGCGGACTGGTCAATCGTCTTCCGGAACCGGGATCCGGTCATCGGCTACGTCCGGTTCATCCTCCAGAAAGGGGTCGTGCCGACCCTGTTCTCGACCGTCCCCTTCCTCGTCTTCCTGTACGCCGGGACGCAGGTCGGATGGTGGGTCCTTCTCCGCCCGATCCGGGAGCGGACGAAAGAATCGAGCCGTCATGCGGTCCGGGAGCTCGAGGCGGGCGAGCGATTCTACGACCCGTCGATGTCGGCCACGGACGGGGCGCCGATGGATACCCCAGAGGTCACGAGAAAGAGTTTCACGTCTCCGCCTCCGCCGCCTCCCGTGCGCCCGGAGCCACCGCCCCCTCCGAGTCCCGCTCCCGTGGCCCGCGCCGTGAAACCCGAGCCACCGAAGCCCGCCCCCGCCCCGCGCCCGGTGGTGCGGGAGCCGGAGACAGCCGATAGCCTCGTCAAGAAAGCCGGCGGACTCGTGGCGTCTGGCACCTACGAAGGCGCGCTCGCAGTGTTCGAGGACGCCCTGCGGTTGGAACCCGGCCATATCCTCGCGCTTCAAGGCAAGGCGACGTGTCTCCTCCGACTCAACCGGCGGTCGGACGCGTACGACGTGTATCAACGGATCATCGCGAATTACCCGAAGAACCTCGAAGCTCACCGAGCGTTGGTCCGCTTGTATGCGGAAGACCGTCGGTGGCGCGAATGCCTCGAGGGGGCCGAGAACCTTCTCCGAGTCCGGGCGAACGATGCCGCGGGGCTCGAGCTGAAGGGAGACGCCCTCACGAACCTGGGCCGGCGAGCGGAGGCGTTGGCGGCGTACGAGGCGGCCGCCGCGGTCGATCCCGCGAACGAGAATCTGCGGCAGAAGATCGAGGAGGTTCGCGTGGACGTGCCGGGACTTCTGAGCCGCGCACTGATCGGGAGCGCGAGCGGTAACTACCGGCAGGCGCTCGCCTCGTTCGACGAAATCCTCGAAGTCGAGCCGAGCAACGTGAACGCCCTCATCGGCAAAGCGGTTGCGTACCGCCGGAGCGGGAAACCGCAGGAGGCGTTGAACTGCCTCGACCTCGTGCTTGGGGTGCAGCCCGTCAACGCGTCCGCGATCCTGAACCGCGGGAACATCCTGCTCGAGGAAGGCGACCGGGAGGGGGCGCTCGAGGCGTTCGATCGGCTTACCCAACTCTATCCGAACGACGAGGAGGCGTGGGCGGCCCAAGCCGAGGTCCTCGTGAAGATGGGGCGGGACGACGACGCACAACGGGCGTTCACGGAGGCGCTCAAGGTCAGCCCCGGGAATGAGGCGATCCAGCGGAGAATCCTCGAACTCGCGGCGGCGAAACTGGTCGAAGGCGACATCATCCAAACCCTCCTCTCGATCAAAGGCATCGGCCAGGCCCGGGCGAGAGCGCTGTTCGATGCGGGCTTCAGGACCGCGGAAGACTTCGCCAAGGCGACGCCGAAATCCCTGATGGCGGTGAAGGGCGTCACCCGGAAGGTTGCGGAAGACCTCGTGGAGCACTTCAAGTCCGCGCTGGAGCCGAAGGCCACGCAGTGAACCGGGTTAGGTTCGACGGGACCAGGCTTCCACGGCCAAGTTTTTAAGTATCGCGGTCCCTTGCCACGCCGTCTCGATGAAAGCCTTTCGAATTAGCGGCCGCTTCCGCATGGGCCGCGCGTGGCAACCGTTCTCGAAGGAACTCGCGGCCGCCGATGAAGCCGCGGCCCGCGAGAAGCTCCTCTCGATCTTCGGGAGCCAGCACGGGGTGCCCCGGAAGTACATTACGATTACGCAGGCCACGGAGGTTCCTCCGGACCAGGTCGAGGATCACGTGGTCCGCTACGCACTGGAGGCGCGCAAATGAGCGCGGGGGAAACGGAACTCCGCCGGGGGATCGCCGTCCTGGATCAATATCGGGCGAACATCGAGACGCTGGCCCAGCAGCAAGAAATCATCCGCGTCTCGCTCGAGGAGCACCTGAGGGCGCGCGAGACGCTCGTGCGCTATCAGGAGGCGGGCAAGGCGGCCGAGATCCTGGTGCCGATCGGGGCGAATTCCTTCCTTGTTGCGCAGTCGCGGGAGGTGGACAAGGCGTTCGTCTCAATCGGGTCCGACCTTCTCGTGTACGACGACTCGGCCAAGCAGCTCGGGCGGCTGGATGCGCGGATCAAGTCGATCACGGAAGCGGCGAACGCCATCGGCCAACGGCTCGGACAGCTGCAACGGCGCGCGGAAGCCCAAGGCGAGGCCGTGCAAGACCTGTACGACCGGCTTCAAGGACGCTCCGCGGCGGGCGAGCGGAGCTAGATGTTCAAGTCTCTCCGGGAACGGCTCGCCGGGTGGAAGCAGAAAGCTGAGGCTGAAGCGAGCTCCGAGGCCATTGGCGAATCGGGCCGCAAGATCAAGGAAGACAAGCTCGAGGAGATCCTGTACGACCTGGAGATCGCGCTCCTCGAATCGGACGTCGCCTTCCCGGTCGCGAAAGAGATCGTCGACCGCCTCGCGGACGACCTGAAGGGGAAGCGAATCGTCCGGGATATCAGCCTCGAGGTAGGCGTCGAGGGGGCCCTCCGGGACGCGATCACGAAGGCGCTCTCCGTGCCCCCGTTGGACTTTTTCGGGCTCCTCGAGAAGAGCCCGCGGCCGTTCGTCGTGATGTTCGTCGGTGTGAACGGCACGGGCAAGACGACGACCATTGCGAAGCTCGCGTACCACATCCAAAAGAAGGGGTACACGTGCGTCGTCGCGGCGGCCGACACGTTCCGCGCCGGAGCCATCGAGCAACTCGAGAAGCATGCAGAAGCGGTCGGATTCAAGTTGATCAAGCACAACGCGGGCGCGGACCCCGCCGCGGTCGCCTTCGACGCGGTGGAGCATGCCCGGGCCCGGGGGCGCGATGTCGTGTTGATCGACACCGCGGGGCGGATGCAGACGAACCAGAACCTGATGGACCAGATGAAGAAGATCAAGCGGGTTTCGAAGCCGAACTTGACCCTGTACATCGGCGACGCCCTCGCGGGGAACGATGCCATTGAACAGGCGAAACAGTTCCACGAGGCGGTCGGGCTGGACGGGATTGTCCTCACGAAAATCGACGCGGACGCGAAGGGGGGCGCGGCGCTCTCGATGGCGAAGACGATCGGGAAGCCGGTCGTCTTCGTGAACCTCGGCCAGGCGTATGAGGACATCAAACGGTTCAACGTGAAGTGGATGGTGGACCGGATGCTCGGAGAGGCGTAGGATGAGTTTTCGAGATCTCCTGGAGAAAGGGCAGATCGCGGAATTCCCGGCGCTCCAGCTCGCCATGGGGGCGATCAAGGGACACATCGAGCGGATCACCGTCGCGTCCCTCGGGACGGGGGGTTCGGACGAGGAGTTCCCGCTCCTGGAGATCCTCGGCTCGCCGACGGAATATCGACTGCGGGTGTTGGAGGACTCCCCGGAATACCTCGACTGGCTGAATTCCGCGTTGCTGTGCGCGGGCTTCGTTGAACCAGTCGGACTCACGGCCATCGCGCGCCGCCTCGCCGAGTACGAGGACATTATCCTCGGGGTCGATACGAACATCCTGTACGCGTCGATCCTGGGGGAACACCTCCTCGACGAGTTTCACCGGATCCACGTGCGGCCGTACAAGGAGAGCATCAACTGGATTCTCCTCGTAATCCCGGGCGTCGTGATGAAGGAACTCGAGAACGCGGCGAACATGAAGAAGGGAGGCCGGCTCTCCCATCCAGGCCGGCGAGGCTACCGGGCGTTGCAGGAGATTACGACCCTCAAGCGCACGGAAGGTTACCAGGGCCTCAGCGTGCTCGTCGTCGGCCCCACGAATCCGGAGCAACTGCACCTCTCGCCGGATGGGCTCACGATCGTCAACGCGGATTCGATGATCCGCGATCAGTTCAAGGCATTCCTCCGGGGGATCGACTTCCGGAAAGGGGTGTTCTTCCTCACGATGGACAAGACGAATGCATCCCTCGCCGCGGCAGAGGGCCTGACCGCGCTGCGGATCCAGTACCCGCGACGGTTGCGGAAAGGGGAGGAGCTCGCGATGTTGCCCGAGGGGTCCGTCCTCCTCGCCCGCCTCGTGTACGAGCTCGCGGTGGAGTTCGGAACGGTCCGGGTGACGTGGGAAGACCACGGGCCGCACCACATCGACCTGGAGGGCTCGTGGACCTGGAAGTCGATGGAGCACTGGGAAGCTTGGCAACTCCTCGCGTCGGACCTGGACCCGGGATTCCACAAGGCGCTCAACCGCTATGTGGACGGCGCGTTCGACGCACGGCGTTTCGTGCGGGAATGGCAGAAGCTCGCGGAAATCCTCGCCGAGTGATCAGTCCGTTCGCGGGACCCAGCCGACCCGCTTGCGCGCGAGCCAAATGAGGTTCTCCGTTGCATCGCGGATGCTCCGAATCTTTTTCGCCCCGACACGCGGACGGTAGTCGATCGGAATCTCCAGGAACCGGAATCCCGCCCGCAGGACCTCGAGCTTCAACTCCTCTGAGAACGCCATGCCATCATGGACGAGGCGCAGACGCGGGAGGATCGACCGTCGGAACGCCCACATGCCGGATTGGGAGTCCCGAATCGAGACGCCGTACAGGCGGCGGAAGGCGAGATTCAGGATTTCGTTTCCCACTCGGTGCATCCCCGACATCGCGTCGGCCGCGAGCCCGGTGATGCGATCCCCCGACACAAAGTCCGCGCGGTCCTCGGCCAGCGGGAGGAGAAAGTCTGGGAACCGATTCGCCGGGTATGTCGAGTCCGCGTCCAGCGTCGCGAGGTACGTCCCTCGTGAAGCCGCGAACCCCGTCTTGTACGCCCGGCCGTAACCCCGGCGCGGCTCCACGACGACCCGGGCTCCTTTCCCTATCGCGATGTCCCTCGTGCGGTCCCGCGAATCCGTGTCGACGATCACGATTTCGATGTCCCGTCTGCGGAACGCTGACAGCACTTCATCGAGGACCGGGCCGATCGAGGCCTCTTCATTCATCGTCGGGATGATGACGGAGACCTCGGGCACCGGCGCGCCATGCTGGGTAGCCCGCATAAGAGTTTCGCGCTCACGCGGGCAACGGCTTGCCAAACAGTTTGTAACCGACGTATCCGAGGAGCGCAGCGCTGAGCCGCAGCAGGGACCAGAACGTGGTCTTTTGCCGCAGCATCCGTCCCGGGCGGTACCGGCTCCAGAGGGCGCCGTGCTTCAGCGTGAGCTGCTTCCGCCCAGCTCCGTTCCACACCGCTTGCCGGAGAAAGTCGTACACGGAATCGCGGGTCCGATGGTACACGATCGCCCCCGCACGAAACGCAATCGGATGGCCCGCCCGCACCGCGCGGATGTTCAGGTCGATGTCCTCCGCGGTCACAAACCATTCGTCGAAGCCGCCGATTTCGTCGAGCACCCGTTTGCGGTAGGCGAGGTTCGACGATGGATACGTAACGTCGGTGCCTTCGACGATCAGCTCGACGCGTTCGAGTTCTTCGAACGGTCGGTAGCCGATCTGAATCGTACGACCCGCGACGACGTCGTGTCGATGGAGACCCTCCACCAGCTCCTTGAGCCAAAACGGATTCGCAATCGCGTCGCCGTCGATGAACGCGACGGCCTCGCCCTTCGCCTTGCGGATCCCGAAGTTCCGACCCGCACCCCGCGTCCCTCCGGAAACATAGAGATGGACGAAGTCGTACCGCTTCTCGTATTGCTTCACCACATCCCGGGTCGCATCCTCGCTGTGCGAATCGACGACGATCACCTCGAGGTCGGGCTCTTGGACGACGAGACTGTCCAAGAGGGCCGCGATGTTCTTCGCCTCGTTTCGGACCGTAGTCACAACACTGACGAGCAACGCGGCTCGTAACGGAGCCGCGATAATGATGGTTTCGACCTTTCCATCTCTGCGGGACTATCTTTATTATCGCCGCTCGCTACTCGTGCGTCCGCTCGCATGGCCCGCATCGTCACGATCATCGGCACCCGGCCCGAAATCATCAAGATGGCGCCGGTCGTCAAGGCCCTTGACGCGTTGGACCACGAGCACGTCCTCGTCCATTCGGGGCAACACTACGACCTGATGATGGATCGGATCTTCTTCCGAGACATGGACCTTCGGGAACCGGACCATCAGTTCGAACTCAAGGGACAGGAGCCGCATGTGCAGGTCGCGACAACGATGCGGCAAGTCGCTCCCGTCGCCAAAGAGGCAGACCTCGTGATGACCCACGGGGACACGAATACGACGGTCGCGGGCGCCCTGCTCGCGAACAAGCTGGGCCGCCCCCTCGCCCACGTCGAGGCGGGAATCCGATCGTTTGACAAGACGATGCCGGAGGAGATCAACCGAATCATCGCGGACCAGCTCTCGAACTTGCTGTTCGCACCCACTCCCGTCTCCCGGGAAAATCTTCGACGCGAAAACGTGACGGAGGGCGTCCACGTCGTCGGGAACAGCGTGATTGACGCGCTTCTGCAGAACATCGCCATCGCGGAGAAGCGCTCGGACGTGCTGTCACGACTCGGCCTCAGTCCCGGCGGTTACCTGCTCCTCACGTTCCATCGGGCGGAGAACGTGGACGCGAAAGAGCGACTCGCACGAGCACTTGTCGCGTTCGAGGCCGCGGCCCGGGAGGCGCGCCTGCCAATCGTTTTCCCGATTCACCCGAGGACCGCGAAGCGACTCCGCGAGTTCGGCCTCGAGAAACGCGCGGCGAGCGCTCCATCTTTGCGGCGAATCGAACCGACCGGATACCTCGACATGCTGATGCTCGAACGAAGCGCGGCCCTCGTGATGACCGACTCAGGCGGCCTCCAGGAGGAGAGTTGCTTCTTCCGCGTTCCGTGCGTGACGCTTCGGGAAAACACGGAACGACCGGAGACCCTCGAGATCGGTTCGAACGTGCTCGCGGGGACCGATCCGGAACGGGTCCGAGACGCCGTCCGTCGGCAGCTCGATGCGAAACGGGACTGGCCGAACCCGTACGGGGACGGAACGACAGGAAAACAGATTGCGCAGCGCGTGGCGGCCCATCTGGGATGACATGCCGGCCCGCGTCGTCTTCGTCCGCTCGAAGAGCCCCGCAGGGATCGAGCCGAGGCTCGCGAAGGAGGCGACGAGCCTCGCGCGGTCCGGCTATGAGGTCCATGCGATCCTCTGGGACCGGACCCGCTCCTTTCCCGCCCGCGAAATCCTCGACGGAATTCGAATCCATCGATACCACCTCCAGGCGCCCGAAGGGACACCCGGCCTCGCACGCCGCCTGCCACGATGGCAGTGGTTTGTCCTCCGAAAGGCCGCGCGACTTCGGCCCGACGTCATTCACGCGGTGGATCTCGATACCGCGTGGGCGTCGTGGGCCGCCGCGCGGATCACGGGGGCGAGACTCGTCTATGACGTATTCGACTTCTATGCGGACATGATCACGGCCGACGTCCCATCGAAGCTCCGTGAGCGGCTCGCCGTGGCCGAGCGGCGCATGACAGAGCGCGCCGACCTCGTGATTGTACCGGACCTCCGGCGTCAAGCGCAGTTCCGCGGCGCCCGACCTCGGAACATCGTCGAAATCATGAACGTGCCAGAGGATCGGCCGCTCCCGACCAAGCCGGACCCCGAATTCACCGTCTTCTACGGTGGGATGATCGCGAAGGATCGCGGACTCCTCGATCTCCTCGCAGCCTGCGAATCGACCGGAGCGAGACTCATCGTCGCGGGACACGGCCCGGACGAGTCGGTGCTCCTCCCGCATCTGGAGTCGTCCCCCGCAAGCATGTTCCTTGGGACGGTTCCGTACGACGAAGTCCTGCGGCGGACGGCAGCCTCCCATGTGGTCGCGGCCCTCTACGACCCGAACGTCCCGAACAACCGCTATGCGGCGCCGAATAAGGTGTTCGAATCAATGATGTGCGCGAGGCCCGTAATCACCTCGGACGGCATCGCGATCGCGGACCTCGTGCGTTCGGTCGGCTGTGGCGTCGTGGTCCCGTACGGGGACCGAGCCGCACTCCAGAGAGCCCTTGAACAATTGATGCTCTCGCCAGCGGAGTGCGAACGACTGGGTGCGCGCGGCCGCGCCGCGTTCGAGTCGGGGTACCAGTGGAAGTCGATGGAGGCGCGTCTTGTGGCAGCCTACGGAACGTTGCTCGGACCACGGGCCCCTGCGGGCTCTGGTCCCAGCTCAATCGGATGAGCGCGACCTGTGGCATAGCCCAGCATCTGAGCCAAGTCGATTGCAAGACCGACGAGAATCGAGTAGGGGACTTGGGAGTACAGGCCCCGAGCGAGGACCTTTCGCACGCGGTAGAACGCGTATGCCACTCCCCCGGCGAGCACCGCGAGCCACCCGAGCGGCCACCAGAATCCCAAAGCGATGAAAACGACACCGAGGGCATAGATGACGTAGATCCGGACGTAGTGCGTCTGTGGCGCGCCGAGCAGCCGAGCGCGACCGTCGGAACTCGCGTACTGGCGATACGTCCGGAACGCCTCCCGGACTGTCGAGGGGGTCCAGCACCGGACGACCGCCCGGCGCTCGAAGACGAAGCGCAGCCCGGCCCGGCGCATCGCCAAGGCGAGGAAGGTATCTTCCGACGTGATGAGCCGCTCCTCGTATCCACGGACGCGTTCCCATGCGGCCCGTGTGAAGGCGATACTCCGCGATGCGGGGACGAACCGGTCCGGGTCAATCTCTTCGAGGGAGTACACCGTCATCCGTCCCATCGCCCGCTCCCGCGGCGTTTCGCCGATCGGCTCGTACCAGCCCGCCACGACGTCCGCCTCGCCGCGAAGGAGGGGGTCGACAATCCGTTCGAACCAACCGGGTTCGAGCACGTTGACGTCGGTCACGGCGATCACGTCGGCGTCGGCGACTTGGATCGCGGCGTTCCTCCCGCGGGCGCGGTTCCCGGCGATGATCTCCCAGTGCAGGGGGAGGCGAGTCGACGCGGCGAAATCGTGCAGCATCTCCGGGGTCCCGTCGGTCGAACCGCCATCCGTGATCACGATGACGTCCGGGATCCGGCTCTGGGCCTCCAACGAAGCGAGGAACTCGCGGATATGCCGCGCTTCGTTGAGGACCGTGGCGACGATTGCCGATCGCACGCGCCGTCATTTCTCCGGGTCGTTTAAACGGTTCGTCCCGATAGACTCAAGACAGGTCGGCCCGGTGCCGTGGCCGTGGGCGTCCGGAAGGCGGTGTTTCTCCTCCAGACGGACCCGTATCTCCCGAAGCCGGTCCTCAGGGCGCTACGCGAGGCCGAGGCACTGAAGCGCGCGGGATGGGACGTCTCTTTCGTTTCATGGATCAAAGGTACACTGCCACCGAGCGCGCCATCGGATCCGTATCCGACGCGCCGGGTCAACATGCCGGTGCCGCCCCTCGGGACATCGTTCGTGCGGCGCGCACTCGCCTACAACCGCGCGATGAAGCGGCTGTTCCGAACCTGTGTGGACGAGAAACCCGATCTCATCGTCGCCCACGATTTTGAGGTCCTGCGAGCCGGCGCGATGGCGAAGCGCTGGACCCGAAAGCCGCTGATCTACGACAGCCACGAGGATTGGCCCGCCCTCATCGCGGAGAACTCCGCCCGCGAGGCGCGCATTGCGAAGGCCGAGGAGAGACGCCTGTGCCGCCGTGTGGCCCATGTGATCACCGTGAGCGAGCCCATCGCAGACAAGTTCCGCGGGATGAAGAAAGACACGACCGTCCTCTACAACGCCCGACCGGAGTCGGAGATTCGCCTCGCGGATCGCGAAGCGAGCCGTCGGTCCTTCGGATATGGCGTCGACGATTTCGTCGTCGGCTTCGCGGGGGCCCTCGTAAGCGGCCGCGGACTCGAAATCTTGCTGGGCGCATTACCGACGCTTCCGCCATCCACGAAGGCGCTGATTGTCGGCGGGCCGGATGAGGAAGCCCGGCAGCTCCGGGCTTTGGCCCAGGCCGAGGGCCTTCAAGATCGCATTCGCGTGGACGGATACCGAGCGTTCCGCGAGCTGGCCCCATACTACGCCTCGATGGACGTCGGCGTCATCCTCCTCGACCGGAGGCCGAACCACGAGCGGGCCCTCCCGAACAAGCTGTTCGACTACATGGCCCACGGCGTCGCGGTAATCGTACCCGATTACCCCGCGATCGCGCCACTGGTCCTCGAAGGTCCGTGCGGATGGACCGTGCCCGACGTCCAGTTGGAGGCCGTCTCCGCAATCCTCCGAGAGGTCCGTGCCTCCGGGGAAGCGAGGACGCGCGGGAAGATCGGGCGGGAGGCGTACGTCCGGAAGTACGCATGGGACCGCCAGGAAGAACGGTTCCTCCAAATCGTCCGCGCCGTGACGGAGGGTCACGCGGCGTGAAGCGGCTCCGGATCGCTTTCGTCGCGAGCTCTGATTCAACGTTTATCCAGAGAGATCGCGAGCTGTTACAACGGTTCGCCGCCGTCCGGGACGTGCGCTGGACCGGAATTCGGAGCATCCCGCGGCTCGCCTGGGCAGTGATGAGATCCGACGCCGCGTTTGCGTGGTTCGCGCTGGACCATGCGTACGGCGCCTGCCGGCTCGCCCGCCTCTTCCGCCGCAAGAGTTTCGTCGTCGTCGGAGGGGTGGATGTGGCGAACGTACCCGAGCTGGGATATGGTGCCCACATCGATCCAAGAACCGCGGCCCGAAGCCGGTACGCCCTCCTCCACTCGGATCGGATCCTCGTGGTCGACGATTCCCTGCGGGAAGAAATCGCGCGGAATGCGGGTGTGCGGAGGCCGGAAATCGTGACGGTCCCTCTCGGCTTCGACACGGACTTCTTCTCTCCGGCTGGCGGTCCTCGTCAGGATGTCCTCACGGTGGGTTACGTGACGGACGTGAACCTCCGTCGGAAGGGACTCGAGACGTTCGTGAAGGCCGCTCGTTCGCTTCCCGATTTGCCGTTCGTCCTCGTCGGGGCGGCGCCGAGTTCGGCCACGGATCGTCTCCGCGAGATGTCCCCCGGGAACGTCCGACTCGTCCCTCCGCTCTCCGTTCGCGACCTCCTAGAGGCATACCGACGCGCCGGCGTCTACGTTCAGGTCTCTGAATACGAGGGACTCCCGAGCGCTCTGGGGGAGGCCATGGCGTGCGGGTGCGTCCCGGTCGGGACGCGAACCGCCGGAATCCCGACCCTGATGGGCGACGCCGGATTCTACGTCGACGTGGGAGATGTCGAAGGCACGGCAAACGCCATCCGGGCCGCGTACGCGAGTCCCAGGGGCACCGCTGCACGCGACCGAATCGTCGAGAGGTTCTCCATCGAACGACGGAGGCGCACTCTCCAAGAACTCGTCGAGGGCGTTGTTCGAGCCTAAGTTTTCGCCGATTGGATCCATTCCCACGTCCGGCGCAAGCCGGTCTCGAGGTCGACCTTCGGTTGCCAGCCGAACGCTCGATGGATCCGACGCGTGTCCAGGACGCAGGCCGGCTCATCCCCGGGCAACGTGGGCGCCCGAAGCGGTTCGAACCGATTGCCGATGACTTTCGCCATCGTAGCGAACAATTCGCGGATGGACGTCCCCCGGCCCGATCCGACGTTGAACACGTGGTCCTCGGAAGTGCGCAGCACGGCGATCGCCGCAGACGCCGCGTCCGTCGCATAGAAGAAGTCTTTCACCGTGGTTCCGTCTCCGTAGAGAGTTGGACTCTTCCCGCCGCGAAGAAGGCCGAAGACGACCGCGACGACGCCCATTTTCCCGGCCGGGTCCTGGCGCGGGCCGTACGGGTTCCCGTATCGGAGCACGGCGTAGTCCAGGCCGTGGAGCCGGTGCGCGGCCGCGAGGTGCGATTCGATCGCGATCTTTGTGGCGGCATACGGGCTCCCAGGTCGAAGCGGAGCGTCCTCGGGAACCGGCAGTCGGTCCGGCTTCCCATACACGGTTCCTCCGGACGACGGGAAGACGATTTTCTCGACCTTCGCCTTCTGACATGCTCGCACGAGCCGGAGGGTCCCCACGAGGTTCTGATTGTCGAGTTCCGGGTCCTCGATGGAAGTCTTCGGGATCGTGGTCGTGGCGTACTGAAAGACGTAGTTGCAACCCCGCGCGGCGTCTTCAACGGCATGCGCGTCCAGCATGCTCCCATGGAGGAACTGGACGCCCTTCCAGGCAGTGGACAACTCCGCGACGGGTGGCCGGAGGTCCAAGACGCGGACTTCGTGGCCGTCGGCGAGCAACGCATCGACGACGTGGCTCCCGAGGAATCCAGACCCTCCGACGACGAGAGACCGGACCATCGCGTCCACCGACGCCGGGCGCAATCCACACCCGCAACATAGCTCTTTGCCGAGGCTCACCGTTCCAGCGGCGGTCTCACGAAGCGATCTCCTCACAATCCTTAAGGACGGTGCGCAAGTTCCTGCCGGAGGTTCTGTCGCAAGCGATGACGTCTCGGCCCACCGAGGGAGGCTCCCCGGCGCGAAACGGCCCAGCCATCGGCGAAGGACCGTCGGAGAATCGCCTGCATCCGACGATTCGTGACCGGAACTATCTCCATCTCGCGCCCATCGCTCACGTGATCGAGGCGACCGTTCGCACGCGCCTCGCCGGCAATGGCCTCCGGGTCCTTGACCTCGGATGCGGACTCAAGCCCTACGCTCCCTTGTTCGACGGCCGATGCGTGTCGTACCTGGGAGTCGACGTCGGGCTGCCCTCTTCGGCCGATGTCCTATCCGCGGGACAACAATTGCCGTTCCACGACGCGAGCTTTGATGTCGTCCTCTGTACGCAGGTCCTCGAGCACGATCCCCACCCGGACCGGACGGTCCGAGAAGCTCATCGCGTCCTCGCGTCCGAGGGCACGCTCATTCTGTCCACGCACGGAGTGTGGTTCAAACACGGCAAGGCGGACTACTGGCGGTGGACAGACGACGGACTACGGAAGATCCTCCAACCTTTCCACATTGTGGACATTCACAACTGCGGTGGACAGTATGCCGCCCTCTTCCAAATCCTGAATCTGTATGCGGATCCACTCCCGGTCGGCCGACGGTTCCTCTATCTCCTGAACAATGTGTTCGGCTTGGCTCTCGACCGTCTCTTGCCCGCGGAGAACTTGATCGTGAACTATGTTGTCGTCGCGCAAAAGTAGCGCGATCTCCGCATCAGCCTCCCGGAGCAGCGAGGGCCGCCACGTTCAACTTTGTCAACCCGCGGTTGCAGACCCCGCTATACTTTTATAGCCATCACTTCTTTCCGCGTCTCTGTCCGACTCTCGTCGGACGCCAGAAGGATATAGATGGGATGGGTAGAAGCAGGCCCCCTCAGCGATAACCTTCCCCCTCGAAGGTGACGACGTTGTTTCTGAAACAAATCGAGATGGAGAACTTCAAGTCGTTCGGGCGAAAGATCTCGGTCCCATTCCTTCAGGGGTACACGTCAATCACGGGACCGAACGGCTCCGGGAAGAGCAACATCGCCGACGCGATCCTGTTCGTCCTCGGCCCGAAGAGCTCGAAGGCGATCCGCGCCGGCAAGCTGACGGACCTCATTTGGAACGGCGGCAAGGACAAGAAGGCCGCCGACTCCTGCCAAGTGAGTCTCTTCTTCGACAACTCGGACCGGCAGATCCCGGTTGAGGCGGACGAGGTGAAGCTGACCCGGTACGTAGGGCTGAGCCCCTCCGTGGAAGGGGGGTACAATTCGTATTTCTACATCAACGACCGGAAGTCCTCGCTGTCCGAGTTCGACTCCCTGCTCGCCCACGCTCGGATTTCCGCGGAAGGCTACAACCTCGTGCAGCAAGGGGACATCCAACGAATCGTCTCGATGTCCTCGATCGACCGCCGCCGCGTCCTCGATAACATCGCGGGGATCACGAAATTCGATGACGACATTGGCCAGGCGGAGGGCAAACGAAGGGAAACGGAAGAGAACCTCGATCGGATTCGGATCATCCTCGAGGAGATCGACAGGCAAATCACCCAGCTCGAGGCAGACCGGGACGGGGCGCTGAAGTACAAACAACTCAACGGGCGACTCACGACCGCGAAGGCGCAGCTCGCATACAAGAACCGCGAGCTGATCGAGCGGCAGATCGTCGGGACGAAGGAACAGATTGCAAAGCACGAGGCCGACAAGGCGAAGCTCGAAGGCCAGAAGGCGGAGCTTCGGAAGCTGCTCGACGCCGCGGTCGCCCGCCTGAGCGAACTCGAACAGGAGATGGCGGACCGGGGCGGCGAGGAAGCGAAACAACTCAAGGAGAAACTCGATGGGCTTCGAATCCAGCGCGCCCGCGCGGCGGACGGAATCGAGACCTCGAAGGAGACGCTGAAACAGATTCGCCTCGAGACGGGGGATGCAAACAAGGAGCGCGCCAAGGTCCAGAGGGAGACGGACGCGCTCGCGCGAGAGCGGACAAACGTCGACGGGCGTGTCGGCGAGCTCGATGGCCAGATCAAGGGCGCCGATGGAGATCTCCATGAGGTCGACGAACTCGCGTCGAAGAGCGACGCGAAGGTGCTCGGAATCCAAAAGCAGATCATCGCACTCAACAACGAGATCGACCAAGTCGAGGAGAAGCTCAAAGGGATCGTCCTCGAGGGCGACCGCACCAAGGAAGCGATGGGCCGACTCGAGTCGGAGATTTCCCAGATCGAGGAGTCCCGGAAACAGTACCAGGTCGAGTTCGATGACACCGACTGGCAGCTGAAGGAGCTGCGGTCGTCCACGAAGGAATCGGGGAAGAGCCTACAGAAACTCCAACAGGAATTTCACGAGAAACGCGCAGAAGAGGCGAAGCTCGCGAAGGAGCAGGCCGAATTGCAGACAGCAATCCTCAGCCTCACGCGGCAATATGCTCAGATCAAGGCCGAGGCGGATGTCGCGGAAAACATGAAGCGGGGATACACCGCCGCCGTGAGCGCGATCCTGGAATGTCGCGAGACCGGGTCCATCAAAGGAATCCATGGCACCGTGGCCCAACTCGCCCACGTCGATCCGCAGTACGAGACCGCCATCGTCACCGCCGCGGGCGCCCGGATGCAGGCAATCATCGTCGACGACGACACCGTCGCGGCCCAGTGCATCGACTTCTTGAAGAAGCGCAAGATCGGCCGCGCGACGTTCCTGCCCCTCAGCAAGATGCTGGTCGGCAAGCCGAGGGGCAAGGCGATCCTGGTGGCGAAGGAGTGCCTCGGATTCGCGATCGACCTCTGTCACTTCGATGAGAAGTACCGGGACGCGTTCTTCTACGTCTTCGGCGACACGCTCGTCGTCCAGACACTCGACGAGGCCCGGAAATGGATGGGCGGCGTCCGCCTCGTGACCGTCGAGGGCGAATTAATCGAGGCCTCGGGGGCGATGATCGGCGGCGACATGGAGCGCTCCACGGTCAAGTTCGGGCCGAGCGCCGCGAGCGAGATGGAGAAGATCGCGGAAAAGCTGCGCGAGGCCCAGACGCACGCCGAGAACGTCGCCAACCTTCTCGACGGAATCCGAAAGGAGATCCTGGACCTCGAGGGCACGATCAAAGACTCCGGCGGCAAGAGCGGAGCCGTCGAGGTGAAGGCCAGTACGTTGGAAGCGAAACGACGAGAATTCACCGCGAGGCTCGCCGCCGCGGACAAGGACCTGACCGAGCGGAAGGATCGATTCAATCTCGCGGAGAAGACCGCGAAGCGCATCGAGGAAGACCTTGCGAAGTTCTCGAACGCGCTCGACGCCTTGAAGGCGAAACGGGACGAGCGGAAGAAGGCCGTCATCGAGGCGACGCCCCAACAGATCTCGTCGCGAATGAAGGAACTGATGAGCCGCCGTGCGACCCTCGCCGAGGAACTGAGCGGCCTTCGGTCGAAGCTCGAGGCGATGGCGACCCAGACCACGTTCCTCGAGGAGCGCGGCACGGAGGTCGACACGCGCATCGGGACCTTGGAGGACCAGCGGAAGGATCACGAGAAGCGGATCGAGTCGAACCAGGAATCGCTGGGTCGCCTCGAGACGGAGATCCGGGGCCTCGAGAAGACGGAAGCCCAGATGGGCAAGCAAATGAAGGATCTCCAAGACGCCCGCGACGCGGCGTACAAGGAGAAGACCGACCGCGAGGCGGACCTCGACAAAGTCACGCACAAGCTCGAGACGAAGGAAGACTTCCTCCTGAAAATGGAGACGGAGCTGAAGGTGCAGGAGGAGCAGCTCTCCGAGGCCGAACGTGTCATGAAGGAAATGGCCGTCGAGTTGACGGAGGGGCGACTCCCGACTCTCGAGGAGCTCAAAGCCACGATCACAGAGTGCGAGGCGGCGATCAACGCCCTCGGTCCCATCAACTTGCGGGCCCTCGAGGATTATGAGGCGCAGCAGGCGCGCGCGATTGAGCTAAAGGATGAATTCAAACGCCTCGAGGGGCAGCGCGAGGAGCTCATCAACCTCGTAAACCAGCTCACGGACAAGAAGAAAGAGGGCCTCGCGAAGGTCTTCACCGCGATCAGCGAGAACTTCAAGCGGGTCTACGCCGAGCTGAGCGAAGGAGGCGAAGCCGACCTCCTTTTGGAAGACTCGGAGAAACCGTTCGAGGCCGGGCTCATCCTGAAGGTGAAGCCGGCGCACAAAAAGGCATTGCGGCTCGAGGCCCTGTCCGGCGGCGAAAAATCCCTCGCCTCGATGGCCCTCATCTTCGCAATCCAGGAATACGACCCCTCGCCGTTCTACCTCCTCGATGAGATCGACCAGAACCTCGACGCCGTCAACGCGGAGAAGGTCGCTCGGATGATCCGGCGGAACAGTGCGACGGCGCAGTTCGTTCAGATCTCGCTGCGGAAGGTCTCACTGAAGGAGGCGGACCACCTGATCGGCGTGACGATGACGCCCGAGTCGGTCTCGGAGGTCATCATGCGCGTCAACCTAGCCGACATCGAGGACGAGAAACCGACGGAGGCCATCCCCGCATGAGCGAGAATTACCAGACCGTGCTGAACCATCTGCTGTTCCACAAAGCCCTGATCAGCGAGACGGAGGGCGGCCAACGGATCAACCGGTATCTCGGGATGCTGAACGAGATCGACCAGGGGATGCACGTCGCGGTCCGGGACCCCTTTGAGAAGTCGATCGTCGCGGCGTTCGAGCTCGTCCTCGAGCGGCACCTGGACCCGTGGGAAATCAACCTCGTCCAGTTCACGAAGCTCTTCATGGACAAAGTGAAGAAGGACGGCGCGGTGAACTTCGTTACGGCGGGGAAGCTCGTCTTCCTCGCTTGGTCGATCCTGAAGATGCAAAGCGACAAGGTCCTCCTCGACGCGATGCCGCCGCAGCCGGAGCCCGAGGTCGATGGCTGGGACCTCGACATGTTCCGGGATCCAGCGGACCTGGACTACAACCAGGTGGTCCTCGCGGGCACCGCGACGCCTCTGACCGAAGCGATTCGCCGGGAGGGCCGACGCGCCGTGACCCTCATGGAACTGATGGACGCATTCGACGAAGCCCGTCGGGAGGCGGAAATCCAGCTCCAACTGAACGCCCTCCGGGAACAGGCGATTCGGAAGTTCGCGCCGAATTTCCATCAAAAGGTCCACGGCGAAGACCTCACGGAGGACATCGCCTTGACGTGGCACCGTCTCGCGCAGTTCAACGGGGAGCCGATCCCGCTGCGTCATCTCACCGCGGGCGGGGTCTGGGACGAGGTGACCGTGTTCATGTCCTTACTCTTCCTCGCCCACTTGGAGAAAGTGAAGCTGTGGCAGAAGGACTTCCCGTACGGGGAGATTTACGTGAAGCGGCTGTCGATGAAGACGGACCTCCCGTTGGAGGAGCTCTTGGCGATCCCGGCGCTCGGACCGAAACCCGAAGCCTCTGGGGAGGCGAACGAATGAACGAGCGCGCCATCGTGGAGGCCGCCTTGTACAGCGCAGGCCGGCCCCTGACCGTGGACGAACTCGCGCGGACCACCCGAGTCGATCCCGACAGGATTCGGGAGCACCTCCGCGTCATCGCCCGAGAATACACGCAGCGGGACAGTGCGATCGAAGTCACTCAGATCGGCACGAAGTGGACGATGCAGATTCGGTCCGAGTTTGCGGAACGTGCCCGTTCGTTCGCGCCGCCGGAAATCGACCGGGACCTGTTGAAGACGGCGGCGCTCATCGCTTACCACCAGCCGATCCTCCAGAGTGACCTCTTCGACATGATTGGGGCGAAGGTCTACGAACACACGAAAGCCCTCGAGGAGCTCGGGCTCATCTCGCGCAAGCCGTCGGGACGATCGCTCTCCCTCGCGACCACGCGTTACTTCGCAGAGTTCTTCGGGCTCAAGTCGACGGACCGGGAAGGGATTCGGAAGCTCATGGCGCAGAAGGCGGGCGTGCCCTACAAGGAGCACCCGGACCCGACGTCGTCCGAAGAGGTTCGCGAAGCGTCCCTGCCGAGTCCGGCCGAAGCGGTGATCCCCGGCCTTTCCCCCCAGCCGACGCCCGCGGCGACCGAGTGACCTCGTCCGCTCCACGGAGTTGCGTCGCACCGGGCCAGCGGCCTTCGTTCCAGAAGGCGCGAATCATCTCTGATAACCACGGGCTAAGCCGTTTATAAGCTCGGTTCCCGTCAATTCGCTGCGATTCCTCGGAGGACGAGCTCGAAGCCTTCTCCGAGGCAGCGGAGCCCACGAAACTTGAGCGGATACTTGCGGGACAGTCAGCTGCGCAGGCAGCTGGAGGAGAGGGTCAAGGAAACCGCTCGGACACGCCAAGCAGCCGAGGAAGGCATCAAGGCGGCTCAAGACACCATCGACCAAGCGCGTCGGATCGATGCGGCCGTCGTCGACGCGGAGAAGCCCCTCGCGGAAGCGAACGCCGCACTCGCGGCGAAGGATTACAAGGTGGCGGTGGACAAGGCCGGCGAAGCACTCGAGCGGGGGAAGCGAATCTATCGGGATCGAGCCCGTGCGATCGTCGACTCGAGCGCGGCTCTCGGACGACTGGCCAAGAGCGTTGGGGCGGATATCGCGGAAACGGAGACGGCGCTCGCGAAGGCGGAGGGCGCGCTCGCATCCGAGGACCTCGGAACCGCGATCGATCTCGCGAAGAAGGCGTGGAAACGGAGCGAAAAGGCGCTCCAAGAGCACCTGTCGTCCTCGTTCTCAAAGGTACAGTCCCTCATCCTTTCCGCAAAGAATCTCAGTCGGGAGGTCGGGCCGATTGAAGACCTGCTCTCCCGGGCTCGGACCGCCATGGAGAACGACGACTTCCAGAGCGCGCTCGATTTCACAAATGAAGGGTTCGAGTCGATTAAGGACGACCTGTCGTCCGCAGTGAACCGGGAGGTCCGGGACGCGGAGGACCTCGTGCGGACCGCGGCGGAGCTCGGAGCCGACGCAACGAAGGCCTCGGCCCTGATCGAACGGGCCCGCGGCGACATCGGAAACCTCGAATTCGAGAAAGCGAAAAACTCGGTCCGGCAAAGCCGCGCGGAATCGGAGAAGGCCCTTCAGCGATCGCTGGATGGCAAAGCCGGCGACTTCTCGAAATTCACCCAGGAAGCCCGCGCCATCGGCGCGGATCCATCGGCCGCCCAGCAGTTCTTCGACCAAGCGGAGGCCGAGATCAAGAAAGGAAACTACCGCGATGGCGCCGCCCTTGCGAAACAGGGATTCCAGTCGATTCAACAGGCCCAGTTCCGCCGGGTCCTTGCGGTGATCGGCGCGTCCCGCGAGAAGTTCATGGCCGCGGCGAACATGGACATCAATCTCAAGGCTCCGATGGAGGACCTGAACAACGCCCGCGAGGCGGTCAAACGCGGCGCCTTTCGGGAAGCGATTGACTCGGCGAAACGTGCGGACACCGGGGTCGACCAGATCCTCGAAGGCTATCGAAAAGTCGAGGGCCGACTCAAAGAAGTCCACCGTTCGTTCGCCGAAGCCGAGGCGTTTGGCGTTCAGACCACGCGCGCCCGGAAGCTCGCGGAGACGGCCCGTCAGGCATACCAGGATCGAAATCTCGTGGATGTCGAGCAGGCCGTGGACGGCGCGATGGATGAGTTGCGGAAGACCGAGCGAGAGCGGGTCATGCAGTCGCTGGAACGCGGGGAGTTCGTTCTCACCCTCGCGGAGCAGAACGGGGTGGACGTGTCGGGCCCGTCGAAGCTCCTCCAAGACGCGATCGTCGCCACGAAAGCCAACGAGCACCGGAAAGCCCTTCGCCTCGCGGCCGACGTCGAGACGGAGACCGAGAGGCTCCTCGCCGATCACGCGACCGCGCGGCTCGCAATCCTGCGGAGCTCGATCCCTCACCTCGGGGACGACGGCTCGAGCCTGAAGGCCCTCGTGAACCGGGCCGACGCGTCGATCGGCACGCGGGACTTCGAAGGCGCGTTCAAGGCAATCGGCGAAGGCGAGAAATTCATCGAGGGACGCATCCGGACCAATGCGGAGGCAATCGTCGGGGATCTTGCGGTCGCCGTTCGGATGGGAGTTGACCTCGGGGCGAACGTCGCTTCGCTCGAAATCGTCCACCGCGAGCTGAACGGGTTCCTCGCGGGCGGCCGCGCGGGGGAAATCATCACGGCCCGGGAGAAGGCGACGGGGGCGCTAGCGGGATGTGTCGAGGAACTCAGCGGCTTGGTACGGGGCCGAATCGCCACCGCTCAGGGACTCAAGATCGACGTGGATGCAATGTCGGATCTCGTCCGGCGGGCGCGGCTCGCGTTCGGGGTGCAGAACTATCACGAGGGGCTCCGCCTCCTGAACGAGGGGAACGACCGGGCGAGCAAGGCCACGGCGCTGCACCGGCAGGCCTTCAACGCGATTGCGAGCGCCGCGGCGTTCGTCGCGGAGGCGAAGAAGCGCAACGTCGACGTGTCGAAGGTCGTCGAGATGCTCGTCGACGCCAAGAAGGCGTTTGAGCGGCTTGACTACGAGCGGGCCCTCCAGCTCGCTTCCGTAGCCCGGGCGGAGACGGACAAGCTCACGGTCCTCTATTCGTCGGCTCAGAAGATCCTGTCCTCCCGGGGACGCCTGGAATTGGCGGCGAAAGTTGGGATCGATGCCCCGCACCTCCGCGAGATCTTCGGCGACGCCAAAGAGGCGATGAAAGGAAAAGACTACGAGAAGGCGCTCACCCTCGCACAACGGACGGAAGACGAGTTCACCGCCCTCATCCAAGAAAAGCTCACGTCGTCCCTCGCCTCGGCGGAGCGGATCCTCGGCTCCGTCGATGGTGTGAACCTCGCCCAGTCGAGCGACGCGATTATCCGGGCGCGTCAGCACCTCGCCGCGGGGGAACTCGACCGGGCCGCTGACCTCACAATGAAACTGAGGGAGCAGCTCGATCTCCTGAAACGCCAAGGCGACGAGGCCACGACCGCCCTCCGGCGCCTGAAGGAAATCGTCGCCGATGCGGATGCGATGAACCTGTCGATGCCCACGACGGCCGGATGGCTCGAGAAGGCGGACCGGGCGTACAAGATGGGTCAGTTCGATGAGGCTCTCGACGACGCCGCCCAGGCGGAAGCCGAGGCGACGAAGGAACGGGACCGGGAGATCTCCACGATGATGCGAGGGTTCGAGGAGAACCTCATGCGGGCGCGGATCGAAGGCACCGACACGCGCTCCGCCGAGCGGCTCTTTGAACGGGCCCGCGATTTCTTCCGAGCCAAGAAGTACCGCCAAGCAATCGCGGCCGCGCAGCAGAGCGAGGCCGAGGCGGAGCGGGTCGGTCTCCAGCAGACGATGGCCCGGCAGGCCGTAGAGACCGTTGAGCGCAAGCTCCGATCAATCGGGAACGGGTCGACGGAGGTGACCCGGCTCGTCTCAGACGCCCGCAAGATGTTTGACGAAGTCGACTTTGTGCGGGCGCTCGACACGGCGGTCCGCGCGTCGGACGCGATCGCGGACCTCCGGATTCTGCTCGAAGAGACGCAGGAGGTCCGAGACCGGGCGCAGAAACTCCTCCAGACGGCGCACGAGGTCCGCGCGGACGCAGTCAAGTTTGAGAAGTTCTTCCAAGAAGGGGAGACCGCCCTGGAAGCTGGCGAGGTCGGACGGGCGCGATCGGCTTTCGCAGGGAGTCTTGATTGGGGTCTGGGAGTCCTCCGGACCCGCCTCCAAGAGGAACTCGCGAAGGGAGAGACGCTCGTCGCGACGTGTCGGAAGATGGAGGTGGACCCGACTCCCTTGCTGAATCGCTTCTCCGAGGCACGGGCTCAGATCGAAGCCGAGAACTTCCCGGAAGCGTGGGCGAGCATCCGCGAAGGGCGGGACTCGGCCGAGAAGGCGTTGGGCGCAAAGTTGAACCGCGCAATTCAGGAGGCCGCGGCGAACGTCGCCCATGCGAAGAAACTCGGCTCCGATGCACGGGATGCCGAGGACCTCTTGCGACAAGCGAATGAGCAGATTCAACAGGGAGAGTTCGAAAAAGCGATCTCCGTCGTTGAGGGCGCGTTGGAGCGCGTCGAATCCGCGAAGGTCGTCGAGAAGCGATTCATCGATCTCACGTTCAAGGTGGAAACCACGATTCGAAACGGACGCAAATTCGGAATCGACATGAAAGCCGCCGAGGGGAAGCTCGGGCAGGCGATGCAACTCCGGAAGTCCGATTTCCCCGAGGCGATCAAGGCGGCGGAGGAAGCCTATCGGACCGCCTGGGAGGCGAACGAGGCGTTCGCGCCGAGCATGAAGGCGTACATCGACGTCGGCCCGACGCGGGTGAACGAGTGGGCCGATGCGACCCTGACGATCGAGAACATCGGGAAGGGACTCGCGAAGGACGTCCGGGTCCGGATTGTCGGCGACGCGGAGACCGAGGGTCTGCCGGACGTCGCCGCCGTGCCGGCCAACGGCTCGGAAGCCCTCAGGCTGCGGCTCAAGATGACCGCCTCCGGGTCCGTGCCCCTGGCGATTCAGGTCATCTCCCACCGCGCCTTCGACGGCAAAGAGTACACGCAGGAGATGATCGCCCAGGTCGACGTCTCCGAGCTCGTGCAGGAGAAAGCGAAGCGCCTCGTCGCGGACCTCGAGACCC
>Ga0209237_1000243_pt1 | contig 28979 bp, 37 predicted proteins | sample GraSoi013_1_40cm_2_FD_185820 | JGI IMG/M metagenome (GOLD analysis project Ga0209237, IMG submission 185820) | Grasslands soil microbial communities from the Angelo Coastal Reserve, California, USA - Sample 10_02_2013_1_40cm (SPAdes) (version 2) | ecosystem: Environmental > Terrestrial > Soil >...
AAGTCTCACATCCACCTCCACCGCCGGTTACACGTCCTCCACAGGTGTCGCGTCTTCCTCCACCTGTCTCGCGCCCGGCTCCACTTCCGCCGCCACCCATCCAACGTCCAAGTCCCCCGCCAGTAGTGTCGCTTCCTCCTCCGCCTTCGGCTCCATTGCCGAAGACAGGTCTGCCCAGTCTCGACAAATGGGATCCGAGACTTTGGGTGAATCAGGAGATCCATGGCTATCGAGTTGTGGAGCATGTTGCTACCGGTGCGACTGGCTACGTTCTTCGTGCCACCTTTGGACAGGCGGCGACTGAGATGGCGTTGAAGATCCCGATCTTGAAGACGACCAGTCGGGTGAGGGGTGTGAACGAGCCGACTACTGGGACGACGACGTTGAATGAGACGATGTCTGAGGCGACTCGGTTGTTGGAGTTGTCTGGCCAGTCCAAGTACGTGGTCCAGATTCGGGGGGTCCTAGTGGATAGGTTGAATGTTCAGGAGATTGTGAAGGGGAATATCGCGCTGTACTATCGTAGCCCGCCCGCGATTGTGATGGATTTTATGAAGGGTGGGACGGCGAAGAAGCTGATCGAGGATCCGGAGTATGAGCCGTTGTACTATTCGGAGAAGTGGGGCGGGATCGTTGTGATGCTCGGCCAGATGATGGCTATGGCGTTGGACATGGTTCACAAGGCGGGATTCGTCCACCTTGATGTTAAGCCCCAGAATGTTCTTTTCACTTCGAAGCCGCCTATGACGGGGCAGGATATGCTCGACCAGATGGTGGCCGGGTCACTCGTTCCGAAGCTAGCTGACCTGGGCTCCGCGGTCAAGAGTGGAGGAAAAGTCGTCCAGTTTACCTCAGAGTATGCACCCGGAGAACAGGTTCTGGGGGATGAAGCGGATCCGAGCATGGATGTCTATGCCCTCGGAGCGGCATTGTACACGATGTTGACGCGGACCCCGGTTCACTCCAACACGCTTATCGAGGCGATGAACAACCTGTCAAACAATCCCAGCTCCAACAAGGCGGCGAACGATCTCGAATCCGCGTGGGATTCGTTTAGTCCGGACTTGTCGAAGATAGATCCGAAATTCTCAGCAATCACTCCAGTCCTGAAGGACATGCTCGCCAAGGATCCTGAACGCAGACCGGACGCGGAAAAAGTAGCGAATTCTCTACAGAAACTGGTCGACAAACACGGCCGGCTAGGATAACTAGGCAAGATCCATTCAAAGAAAAAGAATGTAGGCTCCCGGTCTCACGTCGAGCGATGCATCCGGGAGTTATTTCGAACGTACTCTCACGAATAGTACGTCCATTCCAGAGGGTTGAGGGTTCCGGTTTTTACGCAGCTGACTTGGCTGTTCACCTCTCCGCTACTATCCCTCATGGGACAAATAGCATGGGGGACAGCTGACCAGTAGTATGGTGCTGGTCGCATATGAGAATCACGTATACAACTGAACACATACAGAATGAGTACACACATGATGCTATCAGACCGGTGTTACGGTTTGACAGCCTGCCCACAGTTGTGGCAGTAATTCTTCCCCCACGAGGCTGTGCCGCAGGATGGGCAGCGTAGTCGGATGCCGCACTGGCTGCAATACTTCCCGCCGGGAGGCTGGCGGTTTCCACAGACCGGACACGTGTCATAGAAGACTTGCTGAGGCGGCGTGAGAAGGAGGAGGCCGGTAGTCGCGAAGCCCACGGCTTGACCTAGCGGTGTCTGCTGGGCTTGATCTTGAGGAACCATGTGACCGTGCATTCTGTTCATCTATGATATTGGTCTTGGAGGCTGAAATAGGTTCTTGTCCTCCCCAGTTTGTCGTTGAGGAGTTTTTCGGTCTTTTCCCTGATAGGCCGTCGTTTACGCGTGACCCAAAACGGCGCGGCCCTGTTCTCGTGAGTATTGCCGGACGGCGGAGAAGCCGAGAATTCCTCCAATTATCATGAGTAGTGGTCCAGGGATTAGTGCGAGAATCGGCGTAATGGAAGGCGGCGTAGAAGCGATCTGTAAGGGCGAGTTTTGGGCATAGTATCCAAGAATAATGGTTGACAGGTTTGCGACGCCTAGTCCGAGTATTATGGAAGGCCACGTGATTCGGCCCTTCCAGTCTTCAAGAAAATGGCTAGCACTCCAGAATACAAAGAAACTGGAGAAAAACAGAGTCTCGAAGCCGTATCCATAATTGTAGAAGTACGTGTTGCGATCAATCAGGACCGCGATATAGAGCGATATCATCTGATAGGAAGCGCCGATGATTGAGAAGACGAATGCTGCGGTTGCTCTGTTTACCATGCTGGCTTGACATGTGTAAAGAGTAGTTAACCCTTGACGATTTCACGACGACGAAACGGTGCCGTGTTACTGTCTCTTGTTCCGTATCTTCTTCGGCGGCTGTCCCTGCCATTGGATCATGTCTGACGGCTTTACGGGATGCGGGATGCCATACAGGGAGGCCATTGTTGGGCTTAGGGTCTCGTGCTGTTCGGTCTGCTTCTCTTCTGGTTTGATGTGTATTATTTCGAAGTTTCCTGCGGTGTCGAGGACGCCGTAGCCGGGTAGGTGTCGCGTGTAGAGGAATTTGTGGAGCAGGAACTTGATCTTCTTGTTGGTGAGACCGTTGACCTCAACGGTTTTCTTGTGGGGGGTTATTTGGCCTGTGGACATGGCTGTCATGTATTCCACTAAAGAGGAGACTTCATCATCTTGGAGGTCGTCGGCGACAATCCGGGTCAGGCGGTTCACCTCACCGGAAGAGATATTGTCAAATTCCACGTTCTTATTCTTATTGGATAATCTGAGGCGTTGAGAATGTGCAGAAACATTCGGACCCTATTCAACTTCGATCCGCCCGCGACTGAGGAAGAGATCCGTGCTGCTTCGCTCCAGTTCGTCCGGAAAATCAGCGGTTTCAACCAGCCGTCGAAGATCAACGAGCATTCGTTCTTGACTGCTGTTGACGAGATAGCCCTTGCTTCGGCAAGTTTTCTCCGTTCACTGGAAACGAACGCTAAGCCGAAGAATCGGGAACGAGAGACTGCGTCACGGAAGGCCCGCTCTGCTGAGCGGTTTCCTTCACGCGCCTGATTCTGGTCGGAGAATTTTCTCCATCATTACCCAGCCTACTTGTCGCTTGAATCCGAGCTTCGTGTTCACGGCAAGCATTGGAGCATTGTTAGAGTCGTTCCAAGTCTTAATGGTCCGGTATCCATTCTTTTTTCCGAACTCGATGACCTTCAGCTTCAGGGCCATTGCTATGCCCCGGCCTCGGCATTCGCGTATGACTCCGGTATCGTCTTGATTTAGGACGCGAGGCTCTGTATCGATTCGATGCACATTGCTCATTCCCACGTAGGTTTGTCCCCCTTTGGCTATGAAGTAGCCTTCAGGGATCAGCTGCGGGTTCTTGAGTGAGAAAGTTTCCCATTGCTCGAAAGTCAGAGGTGTGAAAGCGGCCTCTCTAGGCATGTCAGCAGTGATCAACTGAACGAGTTCGTGTATCTTACTCAACGAGTCTTGACCACGGAGTCGTTCTTCGGCCAGAGTTGTGAAGATGATTCCTTCTTTCAACGCTTTCTCTACGTATCCGTCGAATCTTGCTGTATCGGCCATTGTTAGGTCTAGGCGGGACTCCCAGCTCCTGCTCTTCTCTACAAATCCTCTTCTCCGGAAGAATTCTATTCGTCGCGGGAGATCTTCCTTGCTCATCGCCCAGACGAGGATCGCATTGAGATTGACGAGTTCATCGTTGATTCTGTTATAGATTGCTCGTCCGATGCCCGTGTCTTGCCGTTCAGGGTCTACGAGGATGTTCACCATGAACTTTCCTGGATGAAACATGCCAGGAAGATTGAAGACTTCGCCGAAGCCTACAATCTGGTCTTGTTCCAGGTCGATACATTCGAATCGTTGTAAGAAATGCTTTGTCTGGGCCATGCTTTCGTCTCGGCTGCGCCGTTCGCGAACGCTGATAGGATAGTCCGGATAGTTTGCGTTGCTGATCGCAACCAGCCTCTCGTAGTCGCTAGGTTGAAACTTTCTGAACCCGAGGGAGAGAGTCCTCTGCTCACTCATACGACGGAGCTACTACCAGTCCAGCAAATAGTTTATTCCCACGAAACCATGTCCCAGAGACGATGCTCTATGGATGACCACGAGTTTCTCCGACTATTCCACGATGGCAATCTTCCAGGCGAGGAGTTCCGTCACAAGGGTCATCTTCGTCTTGCGTGGCTCTTCCTATCCCGCTACCCGACAGATGAAGCTTCGACGATAGTTGCTCGCGAGATTCGGTGGTTCGCTGGTGCGAATGGTGCTTCGAACAGGTATCATGATACTCTGACGCGTTTCTGGGTGCGTCTTGTCGGTCATGCGATGGCGAATGCTCCGGAGGCTCGGAGTATTGATGAGCTCTTGGCTAGGTTTCCGTTCCTGCTGGAGAAGGGTCTTCCGCTTAAGCACTGGCGGGGAGAGACTCTCAACTCGGACCAGGCTCGTGCCTGCTGGGTTGAGCCGGACTTACTTCCAGTACCCTGAATTGGACGAATATCAGTTGTAGGATGCGGGATTGTTGTCCTTTAGGTTCTACGCTGGCGTGGCGAGTTCGACTTTCTTCTCTTCCTTGAGGAAGCTCAATAGCGCCTTGTTGACTTCGTCCGCGTGGGTCCAGATGATGCAGTGCGGCCCGTTCTTGACCGTGACTAGTCGCGCGCCTTGTACGAGTTTGGCGGTGCGCTGTCCAGAGCTTGCGTACGGGACGATCCGGTCTGCGTCGCCATGAATGACGAGTGTGGGCGATGTGATGCGAGCTAGGTCTTTGCGGAAGTCCTCATACCACGTCCGGACGCAGGCGACGCTGGCGACGGACCCGGATAGGGCGGCGACGTTCCAGCTATTCCGGACCACTTCTTCACTGACCCTTGTCCCAAGGTTCTGGTCGGTATTGTAGAAGTTCTTGTAAAAGTCGGTGAAGAACGCGTAGCGGTCTGCGGCGACTGCCTTCTCTATCCCGTCGAAGACTGGCTTGTCGACACCTTCTGGGTTGTCTGGTGCTTTCAACAGGTATGGTGGGACGCTGCTGATGAACACCGACTTCGACACGTTCTTTGAACCGTATCGTCCTTGGTAGCGTGCGACTTCGCCGCCTCCCATGCTGAAACCTACAAGCGCGACATTTTTGACGTCGAGTTTGTTGAGGAGCTGGTGAAGGTCCTCGCTGAAAGTATCATAGTTGTAGCCTGTGGTGGGTTTGCTGGACTGGCCGAAGCCTCGCCGGGAGTAGGTGATTACTCGATAGCCGGCGTCGAGGAGAGGAGGTAGCTGTCTCTCCCAGCTGGCCCCGCTCAACGGATATCCATGAATCAGCACAACTGGTTTGCCGGAACCATGATCCTCATAGTGTAGATCAATGTTCCCAGAATTCTCCTTCCCAACAGTCGCAAATGGCATAGTGAATCGCGGCTGGGCTGCTTGCCCTGAATACTTATGATTATTGGTGAAGAGTGGTCTAGGACAGTCCGGGAAAAGTCACGCTCACGTCGCGAGAAAAATATTGTTGGCCCCCTTTTTCCGGAGGGCTCTCGCCAGTTGGAACGTTTTCTCGGCGAGGACTCTGTTTTGGGGCGCAGAACCGGGTTGGATCATGGTCTTCATAACTGGACTCTTCCCCTGGGGAGAAGGGTGGAATAAGCGTGGTTACAGGTTCGCTAGCCTAGATACGTGATTCGGGGATGATTCAGCCTTTTTCCGGCACAGTCCCCGGCTGGACCCAGTACGGTTCCCGCCCGCTCCAAGCGTCGCACGAAAGGGCATAGCAGTAATAACTTTGGCACATGATACGCGAGTCGGCGATTGAATTATGGAAGATGTGAAAATAATTCTCTCAGCAACATGGGTCGCCTAATGCTGACCTATCTTCTAGGGGATGTACTGCGCATTTACGCTGGCGACTTCAAACCGGGAGAAATGGCAGGCAGAAAAAATAACCCAGAATCTATTGCTGGGAATCGCAATACTAATGGCGATTCCGATTCTCGTGGTCTTTCTATCCCTGACGCTAAACGATCCTCTGAACCGCTGGACCAACATCGTCGCAACAATAATATTTCTCGGTTTCAATCTTTTAGGACTGCCAACATACCGTTCAGCCTACGACAGATTCCTGATTATTGCCGGACTCGGGTTTAACACGCTGACAATATGGTATGCATGGCAGTGGCAAGGTTAGCCGCTGGCAAAATGTCCTTCAATTCAAGAGTAGCTATTATTGAAAATGAAAGCGATCGTCTGCACAAAATACGGCCCTCCAGAGGTTCTCCAGCTCAAAGAAGTCGAGAAAGCCATTCCCAAAGACAATGAAGTTCTGATACGAGTCCACGCAGCGACCGTAACAAAAGGCGACTGTGAACTCCGAAGCCTCAAACTACCAACATTGTGGAAGCTGTTCATACGAATAGGATTCGGCTTCAGAACGCCAAGAAGAAAGATACTCGGACAGGAGCTGTCCGGGGAAATTGAATCAGTAGGCAGCGCCGTAACGCGGTTCAAGAAAGGCGACCAAGTCTTCGCAAATACCGGTCTTCATCTCGGGGCCTATGCCGAGTACGACTGTCTCCCAGAGAAGGGTCTGATCGCGACAAAACCTGCAAACATGAGTTATGAAGAAGCTGCGACTGTTCCAGTCGGTGGACTCCATTCATTGCACTTTCTCAGAAAAGCAAACATCCAGAGCGGACAGCAGGTCTTGATCGTTGGCGCCGCCGGAACCATCGGGACTATTGCAGTGCAGCTTGCCAAATCCTGTGGAGCTGAAGTGACTGGCGTCGACAGCACCGAAAAACTAGGCGTGTTGCGCTACCTTGACGCAGACCAGGTCATCGATTATACGAAGGAGGATTACACCAGAAGTGGAGAGAAGTATGACGTGATTTTTGACACAGTAGGCAAGAGTCCGTATTCAGGCTCCCTGCGGTCGCTGAAAGAAGGAGGATTCTATCTACTGGGTAATCCTGGGCTGTCGCAGCAGATCAGAGCGCCATGGACTTCAAGGACTAGCAACAAGAAAGTCATAGGCGGGACCCTGTCATACAAGCCTGAAGATCTAGTCTTCCTCAAAGAGCTCATCGAAGCCGGAAAGATAAGATCCGTAATAGACAGACGCTATCCGCTGGAACAGACTGCCGAAGCTCACAGGTACGTCGACACGGGACAGAAAACAGGAAACGTAGTCATTAGTGTGGGACAGAATGAAGAGACCTGAGAGAGCCTCAGAGAGGACGGTTTGAGGAGAGGATTCTTCTCGAGAAACGTAGACGAGCGGCGGCTAGAATGGACGCATCGAGGAAGAAGACGGTTGGTGTACGATTCAATGGTACTAAGGAGATTAGGACGATGAGGGATGCCCGGTAGTCTTCTCTAACTCCTCCTTTCCGAGTCTCGGGTCGAGGATTCTGAACCTCCAAAGCCATACGGGTCCGAACTGATCTCCTAGTCCGTCACCCGGCGCCTGTGGAGCCTAGCAAGCTCAAATATTTGCCAGAGCTACGGGAATATCTTATGGTCGGCTGGGGCTTCGCGTTCGGCAGAGGATTCGTCGTCCTCCTCTGGAGCATCGTCTGGGCCATCGTCGCAGGAATAGTCGGCGTACTAGTTATCGGCGGGTCTCTTTCTAGCTTGGTCTCTAATCCGACTGCCGTGACCTCGAACCCTACCGGATTCATCACGGGCTTTCTCGCGGCGTCGTTTCTAGGAATCTTCCTCATCATCTTCATCGCAGTCATCGGACTCTACGCGACCATTGTCAAAGTGGCCGTGGATGGGACGCTCTCGCAGCTGGAAACATCTGGACAGTACAATAGAGGATCATATTCCGGGGGATCGATAGGATCTCAACCGACGTTAGTGGCTCCTGCAATGAGAAAATTCTGCGCGAACTGTGGAACCGCTCTGCCAGGCGGGACGGCAAAGTGTCCCAACTGCGGAGCGAGTCTGTAGCGTTATCGAAGATACAGACTAGATTCTTGCGAGCCTTTCCAGAAGCTCGCGATCCCTGCGGAGGTTCTTCTCAGCAATCCTCCTGAACTCCTTGTCGATCTTGGGTTGCTCGATGTCTTTCCTTTTCTTGGGTTGCTGGCTCAGGGGGGTATTTTTGCCCTGCCCCAGGCCTCTACTATGAAAAATGGGATCATCTGGATCTAGTCCGGATTCTACTTGGTTCCACCGCAGAACCGCTTCGCGGAGTGCTTCCTTTATCGTCAAGCCGTTCTTCCTAGCCATCGCTGCGAACCGAGAATATTCTTCAGGCTCAAACTCAGTTCGCACCACCTTGCGCCGCATGTTCCGTCCGTCTAATAGTGATGGCCGATGCAGGTAAATCTTGTCATGGACGGGGATCCTAACTAGATCCATGCCCTCCAAATGACAGTCAAACCTCTCCCCAAAAGGGGCCATAGCCTAGGGTTCCGCTTGGCAGGTTGTTCACAACACAAACATCACGACCACTACCATCCGTGATCCATGAACGAACTGGCCCTTGACAAGGCTGAGCGGAAGACGAGAAGGGTAACACCAAGTTGAAGCGTGAAAATGTGGAAAAATTCACGCTGGCAAGGATTGAGCGAACTAATCCGAGACCTGGTGCGCCAGATGCTTAGACTTCAATGGGACGACGCAACAATAGTCTTCCACCTCAAATCCGCCAAGATCCGCAACGCCCAAAAGATCCTGGATAGCGTCTTAGACGAGGCCAAGAAAGAAGCAATAGCTAGATTATCTCCCAGAAACCGCTACATCCATAGTTAGAGACGCCTAGCTTAGTGTTCCATGTGCCAGGTCGTTCGTCCATCAAGGGCAGGAAACGCTTATAGTATCGTTGAGCATCGCTTGTATACGGGAACCAACGACGGAGCCACTGTCGAATGGAAGTTCTTACCGCTAGAATTCCAGATGATCTGCTCAAGGCCATCCAGGAGATTGAGAAGGATGAGAGGGCTGAGAGAGCTGAGGTTGTCCGGAGGCTGCTTGACAAGGCCGTCCACGAATGGAGACTGGCTAAGGCTTTGAGGATGATTCAGGACGGGCGTTGGACTATTCGTCGCGCGGCAAGCTTTGCTGGGCTCAAGTACCACGAGATTCTTGACAAGATGGCTGAAACGGGTGTTGACTCAGGGCCGACCCTCAAAGAGTTGAGGGATACCCTTGATAGTCGCTGACGCTTCGCCCCTAATTCATCTAAGCAAGGTCGGAAGGCTCGAGATCCTAAAGAAGCTCTACGGGACGATTCTGATCCCGAACGGAGTCTGGGACGAGGCTGTCACCCAGGCCGAAGGCCGACCCGGCGCCAGCGAAGTTAAGCGCGGACTAGCCGATGGATGGATAAGAGTGGCGAGGGTCGTGGTGCCGAAGCTACTCGAGGCTGAAGGAACGTTCGGTGCTGATGGCGAGGTGATCGCGCTGGCCGAGAAAAGGCAGGTTCCTCTGCTCTTGAACGATCGGGCTGTCGCGGCCATAGCGAGAACGCACGGTGTTAGAGTCGTATGGCTGACATGGGCGCTGGTAGAGGCTGTCGAGAAAAGTGTCGTTTCATCCGAGGATGCTGCTGTGATTCTCAGGGAACTGGTCAGGGCTGGACTGCGCGTCAGGTCGGAAGTTCTTGCCGAAGTCTTCCACCTCTTAGAGGAGCGTGGAAGGAAGAGACCGCGAACTCGAACAGCGACACGGGTGACCGACTGAACGAGGATCATATTGACTGTTAGGAGGAGGCTGACAACCCTTTCGATCAGCGACCAGTTCTGCAGTGCGGGTCCTACAGCCTCCATGGCTCCCTGGATGGAGTGTTGTTGCTCTTAGTCTGGAGAGCTGGCCGACAATGAATGGACTGGATCGGTCAAACCAGTTTCGTTCTCGTGTCTGAGCAATAGCCGAAAGACCGCTGAAAGTAGCAGATGTCGGGTCTGTGGAGCGACTGGCGCGGACGACTGCACGCCAACCCGTCACGGATGGAACAGGAACTAGCAATCAAACTGCAAGAAAACTAGTGATTGACTTAGAGAGTGGAGGATGAAAAAAATTTGGGGGATTGATGCCCACTCTGATTTGAGTATCAGTAGGTTATGGTTCCGGTTGTGGTTGCTGTGAAGGTTCCCGAAGTCGATGAGGTTTCGACAGCAGTAATATCGACGGAGCCTGTTCCTGAGGCGTGCTCAAAGCGGCCGGTTCCGCCTGTAATGGTCCAGGGGCCGGTAAGGGTGAAAGTGGTTGGGGAAGTTGGACATATGACTTCATTTGCTGAGCTGAACACTTTGTCACCGTTTGCTGCTGTGAAAGTATCCTGTTCGGTTGCGGTAAGTCCGCCCTCGCATGATGCTGAGCCGGTGACGATGCTTAAGGCCGTAAGGTTGGTCTTTCCTAGATGCTGCAGATTGCCTGTGCCGGTTATCGTAGCCGTGGTCTGCGAGGTTAACGTGAAGGAACCCGAGAAACTCCCGTTAAAGGGTGTCGAATGGGACGCGAATACTACGGGAAACCCGGCGAGTACCATAACAGCGAGGAGAATGGGTATCAGGACCAGTTTTTTCATTCCGATGTAAACACCTCCGTCACAGTCTATCCCTACTGGTAGACCCAGCAGTTTTCGGGTCTGAGTAAGCGGAGCATTCTATTCTATATCTGCGATTTCGTCACGGATCCAATGTAGACCCATAGCGGCTGCGTCGAACACAATGGGTCATCGCCAAACGCAAAATCCGCCGTTTCCTCCCACAGGCTATTTCACAGTTGTGCTATCTGAGGAATGAAAAAGATGTCGGAAGTGCTCAAACTGCCCCTTGCTAAAGACAGCAGAAGCACACCGAGAAATCGTCTGCCGAAGCTTCCACGAACAACTCATCAAAAAATACCTCAACACCACACAAGTGAAACGCGAAACATGGATCATCAACGGCGACCCTTTCCGCACACACAATCGCAAAGCGATAGGGAAATTCGAGACTAAGACGGAATAGTCCCACGGATAGATGTGAGAACGTGATAGACGGTTTTATCTTCGAGTGAATGTAGGTGTCGAGAGGGCTTCTTGTCAGAAGGAGGGCGCCGACTCGCCGCAATAATGTTCACCGACATGATTGGCTACACCGTACTATCTCAGAAGAATGAAGTAAGTGCTTTGCAATTACTCGAGGAGCATCGGAGGATCGTCAGGCCGTTCTTTGCCAAGCACAACGGGCTAGAAATCAAGACGATCGGCGACGCTTTTCTTGTTGAGTTCGCAAGTGCGCTAGAAGCGGTCAGATGCGCGTTCGAAATACAACAGTCTTTGCACGAACTGAATTCCGGTCGATCAGCAAACGAGAAGTTAAGCCTGCGCATTGGAGTCCACCTCGGAGATGTCATCCATGGTCAGAACGATGTCTACGGTGACGCTGTCAACATAGCATCGAGAATTGAACCGCTCGCCGATTCAGGAGGCATATCTATCACGGAGCAAGTGTACGACCAGATCAAGAACAAGTTCGAGTTCCCATTTTCAAGTATTGGGAAGAAGGAGCTGAAGAACGTCAGCGAACCAACTGAAGTGTTTAGAGTCGTGCTACCCTGGCAGAATGAAACTGGAAGCAAATTCGGCTTTGACGAGCGCCGGCTCGCCGTTCTCCCATTCTCCAACATCAGCCCCAACCCGAAAGACTCGTACTTCGCAGATGGAATGACTGAGGAATTGATTGCAGTGCTCTCGCAGCTGCAGGGCCTTAGAGTTATCGCCCGGACGTCTTCTGAGCACTACACAGGCAAAGAGAAGAGGGTCTCTCAGATTGCGCAGGAGCTTCAGGTCGGCTCGGTGATGGAAGGTAGTGTTCGCATGGCGGGACAAAGCATACGCGTGACGGTCCAGCTGATCAACGCAGCGAACGAAGAACACATCTGGTCTGAGAATTACGATCGCAAGCTGGACGATATCTTTGCGATCCAGACTGAGATAGCAAAGCAGGTAGCCCAGTCGCTGAAACTGAAGCTCCTCCAAGAGGAGACGGATCGCCCGAATACTAGAGCCACTGAAAACATTCCCGCCTACGTCAACTATCTGAAGGGACGCGGTCTCCTCCTGAGGAGAAATGCGGACGAGCTCAAGCAAGCGAAAGAACTGTTTGAGGCAACTATTGCGGAGGATCCAAAATATGCACCGGGCTATGCGGGCCTGGCAGATGCATACTGCTTGCTGGGAGACTATTTCGTACTGCCGTTTCAGCTTGCCCGACGGAAGGCCAGAGAGTTCGCTTCGAAGGCGCTTCAGCTAGACGGTGATCTCGCCGAAGCGCACGCCACACTAGGACTCCTCTTCCTAAGTGAGTACGACTTTACAAAGGCTGACGACGAATTCAGAAAAGCCCTTGATCTGAACCCGAGCTATGCCACCGCGCATCAGTGGTACTCATACGTCTTTGGAGCCCTTGGCATGTATCGACAAGCTCTTGAAGAAATGAGACTTGCTGAAGAAGCAGACCCGCTCTCGATCGTCATCCTCTACAACGAATTCGGGTATCTCTCCTCCCTAGGAATGAAAGCAGAGGGGGAGAAGAGATTGAAGAAGATGCTTGAGATTGATCCGGATCACTGGATGGCAAGGGACGCCCTCGCCTCCTCCTACTACCTGAAAGGCGACTATGAGCAGTCAATCAGAATCCTATTGGATGCATCAAAATTTGTCAAAGATTCCAGTAACCCAATGCTCAAAGCTGGTCTGGGAATGACATACGCGACTATGGGCGATAAGGAGAACGCGATGAGGTGGCTCAGGGAACTGATTTCACTTCCCAAGGAGAACTCTTGGAGAACTGTGATGATCGCCAATGTCTATGCGGCCCTAGGCGATGTCGACGAATTCTTCGTGTTTGCCAACCGGGCCTTCAAAGAGAAAACCCTCTCGTTTATCGATCTCAGGCTGATCGACAGATGGATCCCAGGGACTCGCAGGATTCGCGACGACCCTCGCTTCTCCGAACTCTTCAGCAAAGCCGGCCTGAAACTGGAATCAGACATCTGAAGAGTACAACTCCACAGTTGGGCCATTGTTAGCCTTAAGCGGAGCGAAAAGGCCAAGAGTTAGTTCCCCTGGGACGAGTAACGCCTATTACTCATTCAACCAGTGATACTCCGAGTACTACACGCGCACGCTGATTGAATGCCATTCGCCAGGAACTATGAATGTGCGGAAGTGGGGATCTTGTACAAGGCGTGTGAGGTATGACTGGATTGCTGGCTTTCCCGGCAACCTCCCGCCCCAGCCGCCAAAGAGTGGGTTGAGGTTGGCGGTTACGATAATGCTGCCGGGACGCGTGAGACGGCGGAGATGTGGAATGTATCCTGGATATTCGCGCCAGTCACCGTCCAGAAACACGACATCGTAACGGCCGTTCAGCTTAGGAAGGATTCTTAGTCCCCCGCCACGGAGGACAGTGATGCGCTTGGAGAGATCTCGCTCCTGGAAGGCTTGTTCTGCAAGAGTCGCATGTTGTGGGTTCTCTTCAATCGTGTCCACCCGACAGTCGGGTCCAGCCGCGGAAGCCATCACGGCGGCTGTGTACCCGTGGCCGCAGCCGACCTCCAATATTCGTTGCGCGTGCGTCAGAGACGCGATCACTGTCCATAGAGGCGCCTGCAACGGGTCGCTAGGGTACATGTCGCAGCCCTGGCCGTGTTTACGCCGGTGTTGGTTGGACAATTGGTAGAGGTCAAGATGAATATCGGCCCGACCAGCGTAGATTTTCGCGAGAAGTTGTTCAACGCTCTTCTTCAAGATCTCATCCGTCCTCCCGTAGCTCAGACCATTAACGCGAACCAATCGAAGCTGAGGGATAGAGTTGGGTTGGGTGAGAGGCTTGGAATGTACCGCCGGTTGTACCCTGACTCAGTATGAAGATGGACACTTTGAGGACGTTCGAGATTAGGAAGGGCTCTTTGAAGATCATTGCAACCGAGATAAGTAGGATACCTGGATGTCAATGTTTTCGTCCACTGACGTTCTCATCTCAGCAATTCTTAAACCGATGAGGGATGCACGATAGAGCACTATGCAATCTGTCGCTAGCAAAGTAAACCTCATTCATCAAGACTACGGAACGGTTACACCGTACTTGATCGTAGATGGAGTACCGAGACTGATCGATTTCTTGAGAGAGACTTTCCATGCAGAAGAGAGAGCACGTATCAACGACAAAGCTGACCACGTAGGTCATGCCGAGATCAAGATCGGCAGCTCCATAGTCATGATGGCCAACTCAACCCCTCAGTACAAACCGATACCAAGCCAGTTGTACGTCTACGTTGAGAATGTGAACGAGACTTACAGACGAGGCATGAAGGCTGGCGGAACCTCTGAGCAGGAACCTACAACCCAGTTCTATGGCGATCGTACCGCCGCGGTGAAGGATCCGACCGGAAACGTCTGGTGGATTGCCACCCGTGTCGAACATGTACCTCCCGAAGAAATGGAGAAACACATGAAGGACCGAGGCTTCACGGTTGACACTTCGACTCCCACCTAGAACTCTGTTACGAGGGCCTTTGAGTATTCTGAGGGCCTTGCCAAGTAAGCCTTCTCATCCTTAACTGCGACGCAAGACGGGAGTGCTTGCGATATCTCTTTGAGCGTGGAGCATGTCATGCTGGCCGGGTCATGTACGTCCCTGGGGCGTCCCATGTTTCCGCGTCAGTAGAGGAGCAGGGTGGCACAACTTCAGCCATGGGAATCGGTAAAACCAATCTGCGAGACTCCGAAACAAAAGGCCGAGAACTGTTCCACCAGGCTATGTGTTCAGAGAATTTTGCGACTTTTCGCCCCAGAATCGTTCTAGCCGAGAATGTGTATTCAGCTGCCGGCGACCAGTATAGAACTAGAAAACAGCGAGGGCCTGAGCTGCGGTGTCGCGCATGGATTCAGCTCCTCTGCTTTTTCCGGGCAACAAAAGCGCCTGAAAAAAAGCAGTTGCTCGACGAGTCATGGCGTCTAACCAAACTCGCGCTGCAAGTCTTCCGCAGCGACGCAAACGATATTGAGTTCGCGAACACGTACGACCAGCTCGCCACCAGCGTAGCACTGGGCTACGACTTTCACTGGAACCTGAAGACGAGACTTAGAAAACTACAGGAAGCAATAGACTACGGCAGACGAGCGATCGCGCTTCTATCGCCTTCAGATCATAAACAGTTACTCACGAGGATCTACGTGCGTGTCGCCTTATTCTTGGACATTCAAGGCGATTACCCTTCTCATTATGATATTGAGAAACTTGATCGTGAGGCTTTGGAGTATTGGAGGACGGCTGAACAACTAGACAAACAAATGGCGCTATTACAGGTAGGCTATCCGCCTCCAGGATTCTACAGATTGCTAAGCGACCATGAAGGCGCACAGGTTTGCAACGACGCACTCAAGCTAGCAAGAGAGACTGGCGACAATTTTGCAATTGGCTGGCAACTGGACCAGGCAGCTGTTCGAATGTTCTTCGAAGCATTCCGTCATCTTGACGATGCCGAAAAAACCAGGGTGGCCCAAGAATCCTTGAGGCTAGCCGAAGAAGCTCAATATCGGCATTCTTTGGCAAACTTTGTCACGCCGAACTGCGGAGTGATATACCCAGGCTCTCCTTACGTCGAACACTTCAAGCAACTCTCCCTGTTCGAGAAGGACCCGGCGAAACGTCGCGCCCTATTGATGAAGAGCCTCTCGGAAACACCTGATCTGTTCAGAGTCGCGCGATCGTCAGGATATCCAGTAGTCAACGCTTACTCTCAAAGAATGGCCAGCGGAGTACTACTCGAACTAGCCGGGTCGTCGGCCGACCCGACGGAAAAGACAAGGATGTTGCAACAATCGCTGAAACATTGCATCAAAGCCGCGCACATCGTCATGCGGACCAAGAGAGATGAGATGGCGCCCGTAAGTATCGTCCTCAGAGCTCTGTCCCAGATAAAATCCGCCCTCGCCGATCTCGAGCCTAATTATCGAAGGAAAGTCAAACTGTTGCGAGCGGCGCTCAAAGACAGTGAAAGGGACGTGCAACTTTATTCAAAATATCTCGAGAATATTTCAAAGGGCCAGCCTCACATCCTCCACCGCGTGGGAGGAAGACACCAGCTCGACCGGGGAGACATGCTCACCCGACTATACAATCTCACGAGAGACGAGACGCTCCTGTCAAGAATCGCGAGAACATACTCTGACGCCGCGAACACCCTAAAGCAGGGAGACTCAACCAAGGATCTCGGACTAGCATGCTGGAAGGCCGCGGAAGCATACGACCTTCAACAAGCAAACGTTGCCGCAGCCGAATACTTTGACATAGCCGCGAAAACCTACCAATCAATCAAAGACAAAAACCCTCAGATAATCGCGATCTTCCAAGAATACGCCAACTACATGGAAGCATGGAGCAACATCGAACAGGCCAGAGCCGCACATAGACAGTTTGCCCACGACGAGGCCCGGAAGTTCTATGAAAGAGCCGCTGCTCTCCACCTCACTGCCGGGCGCTGGAGCGTCCTTGCACCCTATTATGCCGCCTTTGCCAAACTCGAATCAGCAGAAAATCTCAGCAGGGCCGGCGAATATTCGGCCGCAACAAACACGTTTAGCGAGGCTGCCGAACGCTTCAGAGAATCTGCAGCCATACTGAAGAGAGGAATGACCTCTTTCGATGAGCAGCAGGAAAAATCAGCGATCGAACGTTTGACCACCTCACGGAATGAAGAATACTGTCGCGGAAGAAAACTGATCGAAGAAGCAAGAGAAGCCGAAGACCAAGGTGACCACCGGACAAGCGCAGAAAAGTTCGACGGCGCTTCACACATCCTCGGAAATGCGGCGCGAACAGCGAGTCTGAAGCGAGAAAAAAATGAGCTCCTCTACATTTCAACACTTGCCAGAGCATGGAGTCAAATGGCTCGAACCTACAGCATGACGGATTCAGCCCCAGGATTCCGGAACGCGATCTCCCTATTCGAGAAATCCTTGGACTACTGTCCAGACGAGAACTCAAGTAACGTGTCCCTCGGGCACAAGTACTTTTGTCAAGCGCTAGCCGCAAGTGACAGATTCACCCATACCCTGAACCCTCTGGACTACGAGAACGCGGCCAAGCAGTTTACCGCAGCATCAACGCATCTTGCCAGGGCCGGCTTTAACATTCAGTCTACCCATGTTCAAGCCTGCAAGCTTCTGCTGGACGCGCACGCTGAAGTCGCGAAGAGTAGCGGAGACCTTGACCTAGTCGAGGGTGCAAAAGGCTATGAGCTTGCGGGTGAATTCCTCCGAGAAGCCGCCGAAGCGTTCGCCAAGTCACACCAGACTGCAAAACAGCGTCAGGTTTTGAGTCTTCTCAAGAGTGTGAACGAGCAGCATGGGTTCTCCAGACGCATAGCGATCACGTCAAAGACTGTTTCTCGAATATCTCCCACGGTCGCTTTTCTAACTCGTGCAGGAGGAGAGGAATCACCGGTTGGACACTCCAGGTTCACCGGTCCACACATAGATGTGGACTACAGCTCCTCGACACTGCCTGGAAACCAGAAAACGGGAGAAGTGTCTCTAGAGGTGCGGGTTGCTAACATTGGTAGCAACCGGATCCAAATTGTCCGAATCGAAAATTTCGTGCCTGAGACCGCCCTTGTGACCAGGGTATCTCCGAACGCTAAGGTCGCCCGCGGATCCATAATTCCCATCAGGAAGAATACTCCGCCCATGGACGTCGAAAGCTTCCAGTTTACGATAGCCGCGGGGAAAGGCCCAGTAATTGTCAAACCGAACATAGTCTACGTTGACGAAAATGGCCGAGAACTGTCTCTCGAACTCCCACCGAGGGTGATTGCAGGCTCTCCCATCCTCGACTATCTTGCTAAGGAGTTCGTCGCCGATTACAGCAAGAAGGGACTGGCCCTTGAGCACAGTGGATGGCGAACACTGACAAACATCGCCTCCGCCTTGGAGGTTCCGCGGAGCCATCTCTACGGGGAGCCGAGGTGGGGACACACTTACGGGAGGCCATTGGAAGCCTTGCTCAAGTCAGCCGTGGTTGAATGCAAGACATTTCCGGGAGAGCGGGGAAGGGGAGGTCAGATACTCAAGGCACGATTCGCCTACGCGACGGAGATCGCAAAAAGGTATCTTGAGGAATACGTTCAGCCATAGACGGGCTTTAGAGGAATCATTCGGCCCTAGATGTCTCGCAACAATTTATCGACACACCAGAGTTCGGTTCGACTCATTTCCCGACGATTTTGAGAGTTGGGCTCGGAACCACGCTGCGCGTCAGTATTTGACTCAAATGTTGTCTGGTCGTGGAATAAGTTCAATTTCTCTGAAAAAAGGTCAGATACTATTCAGAGCTTCAACCCTGACGGAGCGCCGAGGAAGGGCGCGATGAAACAAGTACCCAAGTATGAAAAATTGAAAACTCAAAATGAGAAAGATACCAAGCCCTAAGATCGTAATTCTCCTAGCACTAACACTAAGTGGCATTTTCTTGCTCGGCATTGAATATTCCACTCTTCCAGTCCCGGCCGGTTCTGATACTACCAGTGTTGCGCGATTGGCTGGAACAGTCAATGTCAGAAACCTCCCAGGCGTTGATCATTCAGCTCCGACACAGGCACTTCCAAACCTCGGACGCTTCTCCGGAGGCACTGGCCCATCAATTCTACCGAGGACGAGTTCCATTCAGTCTGCTCCCAAACCGAGTAATGTTCCTCTGTACAACGTGAGCAGTACCACGGTCAGCGGTTCTGCAGGGTTTGACGGACTTGTCGCCTTCCAGAGCTGTCCCTGCGCCCCACCGGACCCCATAGGCGCTCCCGGACCTAACCACATCTTTGAAATGGTAAACTTTGCAGGCGAAATCTTCACCAAACAAGGCGCTGCTGTCAAGAACTTCACCTTATCATCCTTCTTCAACACCGGGCCCGACTTTGTCTCAGACCCGAAAGTACTCTTTGACGCTCCAAGCGGAAGATGGTTCGCTTCCATCATCAGCCTAGACAAGAACTTCAGCATCTCTGGCGTGATTACTCATAGCAATGTAACATTCGCCGTTTCAACCAGCAACGACCCCACAAGCACTTGGACAATCTACAACATCAACACAAGCCCCAATCTCCCCGACCAGCCCATTATCGGGATAAGCGATGATAAATTCGTACTCAGTGCGAACGACTACGACTCACATCTATCCGTATTCCTCGGTGCCCAATACTGGGTCGTAAACAAGAACGACCTCGTCGCTATTTCTTCAAGCCCAAGAATCACTAGCTTCGGACCGTTTCTCGGCTTGGAATCCGTGCATCCAGTTCAATCTCTCAGCTCCACCACAACGCAGTACATGGTCACGGTTGGAGCAGGCGACATTGGTACGAACAGCACATCCGTCCGGCTAGTCTCTATTACCGGACTTCCCGGAGTGTCAACAGTCAACAACGCCAGCTCGGTCCTTCCAGTGAACCTCATATCAATACCTCCATCGGCGCAAGAACCCCCCACTGTTGCTGGACCGACTCAGATGGACACTGGCGATTTCAGAGTCCAAGACGCTGTCTGGTCCCAAGGAAAACTCTGGCTGGGACTCAATGACGCATGCCAAACAGTATCATGTATTCGTCTCACCCAGATCGACACAGCCGCATCCTTAGTAACGCAGGACTTTGACTTTTTCGCCTCTGGAATCTACTACTTCTATCCGGCCTTTGCAATGGATGGCTCCGGCAATCTCCAAATGGTCTACGGCTACTCATCTACGAGCATCTACCCTAGCCTCGCCATTACGGGCCAGAAGATTACTGATCCTGTTGGAAGCCTCGCTTCTGCCGTAACGATTAAGGCAGGAAACGGAGTCAATTACGACGGCCGATACGGAGACTACTTCGGTGCCGGCGTCGACCCGTCCGACACATCCGTCGTCTGGGTGGTCGGTCAATACCACACAAGAACCTACGGAGGTTGCGACATATTTGCCTGGCTAGGCGAAACTTGCTGGGCTACTTTCATTGACAGCATGAGTTTCAACGGCTTCACCATGTCAGCAACCCCATCAACCGTAAGCTTCAACGCTGCCAGTTCAGCTCAGTCAACGATTAACGTGACCAGTGTCAACGGGTTCTCCGGAACGGTAAGTCTCACGACTGCCAGCACCTCCCCCAACAGTCTAACGATATCCTGCAACCCAAGCAACCTCAGCCTCGGCACCTCCGCCCTATCCACATGCACGTTCAGCTCCTCCACTCCTGGCACCTACACTGCTACCGTAACGGGCACAAGCGGATCCCGCTTCCAGCAAACTACGGTCACTGTCATGGTGGTAGGATTCAGCGCCTCCGCCTCCCCGACCTTCAAATTCATGCCGCCTGGATCATCCAGTAATTTCGCGATCACGTTGGCCAGCGTCAACGGCTTCACAGGCACCATCGGCCTAACCGCGACGGTGTCACCCTCGACGACAAATGGACCCACGGCGAATCTGAATCCCGCGGCGGTTTCCATCACCCCATACGCTTCGGGCGTCTCTACTCTAACGGTCACCACAATTTCCCAGACCCCTTCCGGTCTCTTTACTATCACTGTTACTGGAACAAGCGGTTCGGAATCTCATGCAGTGTTGATTCCGCTTGGAGTCTCAGTGTTATCCGTCAGCGCGACCAACACTACAACTTTCACCGGCGTCACGGTCACCACTACTGTTTCCTTCACCGTGGCCGACTTCAGCATCTCAGCCAGCCCTAACCCCGTATCATTCCACAGCGGTGGCTCAGGCTCCACAACAGTCAGCCTAGGCAGCCTAGGCGCTTTCTCCGGTGCGGTGAGCTTGTCCACGTCTACGTCTCCTTCAACCGGCCTCACCGTGTCATGTCCATCTAGCGTCACCGTGCCATCTGGTGGGACAGCTAATGCAAATTGCACTTTCAGCTCCTCGACCACGAACATTTACTCGGTTACGGTTACAGGAACCAGTGGACTCCTCTCCCATGCAGTCGTGGTAACCGTCAATGTCGGCATCTTCAGCATCTCAGCCAACCCGGTCAAAGTCGCCCTCCGCCCCGGGTCGTCCGCCTCGTCTACCATAACACTGACCAGTATCAACGGGTTCACGGGCACGGTCAACCTTGCATTCACGGTCTCGCCGATAGTCAAGAGTCATCCGCCAACTGTAACGTTGAGTCCTACTAGCGTCTCCGTGCCGGCGTTCGGATCAGGCACATCCACACTAGCATTCTCCACAGGATCCAGGACCCCCCTGGGACTGTATAGTGTCACGGTGACAGGTACCTCCGGCTCAGAATCTCACAGTGTCATCGTATCGTTCAACGTCACATCTACTCTCAGTAATAATCCAATATTCGACAGTAATCTATCATCCGGCGGAAGCCTGACAGGATCCTCCTCGACGACCCGTTCAACCACCGGGGCTCCGCTGTCAGACCCCACAATCACCCTTACTGGTTCCGGCACTGCCACGGTTGTCGCCACCAATGCTACTAGCAAGAAGCATGAAACCCTCTTCTCCATGACTTACAATCTTACGAGTCTTACTTTCAGCAGCTCTACACCCGGCATCTATCGAACCTTGTTCCTCCTCAACATAGCTGTCAATCCATACCCCTTGTCATCCAACATCATTATCACTTGGACTGGACCAACAAGGACTATTTCCGTCACAGTGACACGGAACGTAGACATAAACGCCAACGGCATGGTAGACAATGCGGACAGCAAGATTCTCAACGCCGCCTTCGGCTGTGTCAAGGGTAACTCATGTTACAACCCAAGAGCAGACCTTAACGCCGACGGCACCGTGGACTCCAACGACAACGCCACTCTGAACGCGTACTTCTCTGCTCTAGACTTCCTGCCGGACTACACCATTTCCAGCAGCGCAGTGTTCGTCTCTGTGCCCTATGCGACAGCAGTCCACGTTACCATCAGCCTCACAAGTGTGAACGGCCTCTCAGGAACAGTCGCTCTGACAACCGCCGACTTCCGCATGGGCCTACTGGCACCGTACTCAGAGCTGGATGCTACACTGAGCTCGCCGAGCGTAATCCTAACATCAGGCTCCACCGCCACGGTCACCCTATCACTCGACTCCGTGGTGGCCGCGACCCACACGTTAGCCGTCACAGGCACGAGCGGCGCGCTCTCGAACACGATCATCATAACCGTCAATACCCACAACTGCAACCCCCGATTCACTCCCTGCCCGTTCTAAACACAACAGAAGAATCATTTACAGACACCCCCTAAACCTCCCCCTCTTTTTTCTCCAACTCCAATTAGAGAGTAGACAAGCAAGAACTAATTCATTCTCAAAGAGCTCCTCTGATCAACCTTGCAGTCGCCAATGCGACGATAGCTACGGTTGCATCAAAGGAGCATAATGTAGCAGTGCGGAGCTAGTGGCTCAGCCGAGGACTGCGAAGGAGGCAGCTGAGACTCAAGATCCTGTCGATATCCTCTCTGCTGGAAGCTACCTTGTACTGACTTTTCTTGAGTTCCCTATATCCACTCTTGGGCCGCTTAACGGTCTTCTTATCCAACTGGACGTTCAAGGTCTCAGCGACCCCCTTGAACCTTAACGATGACAGCCTCCATGGCTTGATGATGTGTAGCCATGTCGCTCCTGTCTGGAGAGCTAGCTGACAATGAACCGACTCGATCGGCCAAACCAGTTTCGTTCTAGTATCCAAGTAATAGCCGAAAGACGGCTGAAAAAGACGGATGTCGGGTCAGCGGAGCGACTGGCGTGAACGACTACACGCCAACCCCCTCACGAATGGAACAAGAACTAGCAATCAAACTAGAAGACAATCAAATAACGTACTTGAGTCGGACCATCGGTCTACGCCTACTCTTTCGTCTGGTCCCGAGAGGTTGAGAGACCCGGGGATCCTTTTGCCAGCTTGGATTTGGAGGTGCTTGGCTCGGCCCATGTTGTGTCTGGGCTGAGCTGTTGAGGTCGTGTAATGTCTGATGTTGTTGGTTCTGGTTGAACCCAGGTTACGTTCTTGCGAACTGTCGGAGTGGGCAGTCCCGGTCTCGCGTCGTTGACTCCTCTGTCTGGTGTTGGTAGTGGTCCTTCTCGGGTCTTGTTCTTTGTCATTCTCTCACCTCGTTCCGGTTTCTCCTGACGACGATCTTCCGGATAGGGGTCTCTTCCTTGGGCTTGGCGCCTTCACGCCACTGTTGCAGCCAGTAGTGAGCCTCTTCTTCACTGGGTAGCTGGACCCTTCCAAAACGGGATGAACGGATCTATTGCGAGTCTCTTTCACTCACTTCCATCCTTCGAGATTCAGCAGACCCGCGACATGGAGCTCTCGTTCGGGATCAACACTCAAGTTGCTTCATTACCTACTCGGTCGGTAGCCTGCGCTGAATCCGAACGAGTGTGAATAGGTTCCGTTGCCCAGCGAAATAGAGTATCTATCCAGTCGTCAACGTTTAGGATATTCCTGATCTCGGGGGCTGCCAGTCCGAGTACAGACATGCCTGCATCGTGACCAACACTTTCCCAACTGATTGCCGCAGTTGTTGATCGAGTGTCATTGATGGATGTGGAATCTAGCATGAAGTTCGAATAACTGAGCGTCATAAGGAAAGACTAAAACTGTATGAATCGTGGAACTATTGCTGCGGTCATATTGGAAAAATATCAGGGATTCTGGCCACTTCCTGGCGGCATTCAGAATTTCGTCGGAACTCTCAACAGGGTCCTCCAATTCGTGCGTGACAATAGCCCTAGTGAAGACCAGCTTGTCCAATGGTTCTTCCAGAATTTCGACAAAGTATCTTCGGAGGGTGTTGCTCGTGATTACGTGAGAGTGACTTTGAGACATAGCGGGCTTGTCGATTTCAACAAGCCAAACCATTTCCTCACCAAGGAAGGCGAGCAATACTTGGCGAGCCCAAACAATACAACACTGTACAAGATTCTAGACGATCACGTAATCGGATTTCATGAAACGTTGGAAGTCATTGCTTCGCAAGAAATAGACATGGAAGGCATTGCCAAGGAAGTATCAAGGAAAACTGGCATGAACTGGAGTGCAACATACGGCCAGCCATATTGGCGAGTTACCTGGCTTCGTTCGTTGGGACTCCTTTCAGGTGAAGCAGGAAAATACAGACTTACGGCAGCAGGCAGAGACCTTCTTGGCCAGTTCCTTCCCCCGCAACAAGCGCCGATCCCTCCCCATTTCGAACCTAGAGAGGTATCTGTGGTACCGGTCGAGACGATACTGGAAAGCGATATCATATCTAAGAAACTTCGAGAAACGCAGCACCTTGCCAAGGAGTTCGGAAGGTTTGAAGAGGCGATCGGCGAAGCTTTCAGTTTCTTGGGATTTCTCACAGAGCAGTTGGGTAAGCCGGGCTACACAGATGTCTTTGCGACCGCTCACCTCAAAGATGCATCGTATTCCGTAGTTGTAGATGGTAAGACAACGGAAGCTGAGAAGGTTACTGAACGACAGATCAATTGGCCAGCTCTTTTGGAACACAAGGAAAAACGAAAGGCAAAGTTTGCAGCAATAATCGCAGTATCCTTCGCTGGAGGGGACCTCACGGACAGGGCCCGAAAGTTTGCCATTACCCTTCTTGAGACTGAGACCCTGATCAAACTGCTCGAGATCCACGGTAGGACGCCGTTGAATCTCGAAGACTTGAGAAGGGTCTTCGAAACGAAGGGGCCATTCAAACTTGAAGACTCTCCTGAACTCTTGGCCGTAATAGATCAATATGATAGAAGACAAAAGATAGTTCCTCAAGTGCTACAGGGTCTGTATGAGCTGCAAAGAGAGGGGGAGCGGACTTCTGCAGCGGACATAAGATGGAAGTTGAAGAAGGATTTTGATCAAGATGAAATAGAGCAGGCACTCGATCTCTTGGAAGGATGGAGCTTTGTCAAAAAACTTCAAACAGGAGAGTGGACCAGCCTAATGTCGCCAAAAGTTGTCGCCAGCAGGTTGAAGGCTACTGCTGACATGCTCAGCCATCTTTGATCAGGTGACCCATCTGTCGACAAACACCAGTAATGGTCTGGGTTCTAGTGGGAAGTAGAGGTCGGCTGTGGTTTCCGGTATTTCGACCTGTGTCGGGTATCTTATTCCGTCGTCTTCTAGTTTGATTGCTAGTTCTTGTTCCATCCGTGACGGGCTGGCGTAGTCGTTCGCGCCAGTCGCTCCGCTGACCCGACATCTGTCAGGTTGAGCTAGCTTTGGGTTATTGCTGAGACACGCGAGCGAAACTGCAGATGAGCAGACCCAGAAGGACGAACAGTCTGGATTATTTCGGAATCGGATTCTCCTTCAACCATTTCTTGAGGAACTTGTGAGCAGGGTTCTTCTCCAAGCCCTCGAACTTGATACCTGGATACGCTCGTTTTTCGCTGAGTATCTTTGACAAAATGGGTCTCTTTCGAGCTGCCTTCTCACTGCCGCGGTTTATGATGGATACTACCGAGTCATGATCACAAACTATTGTAAACTCTCCGAGTTTCTCCTTGAGTTGTTGAATGGCAAAATGCACCGCGTTCAATTCAGCTTCATCGCTCTGGATTGCCTCAAGGATCGTCGCAGTGTCTAAATCCTGCCTGCCCTTGACGACGAATCCAACCACCGTCGTCATTGGAACGTCTTTCTTATCTCTGTCTTTGATTCTTGCATCGACATAGACTCGTGGGCCTTTCGTAGGTCCAGGAGTGGTTGAACTCGTCATTTGCTCCTCAGAGACTCCTGCTCCTTCCTCCAATCTAATCATCCTCGCAGCTCGTGGGGAGACGGGTCAATCAAAAGAATTACGCGCGCTGGAATACCGTCAAGGCCTAGTCTTAGAAACGGTCAGCACAAGTCGGTATTGGAGCCGTTTTTGGTGTCTTCGCATTCGACGATCTTGGCTCCTCAAGAAGAGCAAATGTGCTTTCACCCCTCGGCAGAAAAATGATAAATGCGAAAGTTCTACTGGACAAATATGTGGAAACCATAATTGGCCTTCTCGCCATCAGTTTTGAGTGCTGCATGGGTAAGGTCGATGGCAACCTGTGAATGCAGATTGGATAATCATGAACACGGTATTCCTTGCGGAGCCTCGCTTCGTCTAGGTAGTCGTGGAAGAGAGGGGCAGGGAGCCTGGGAAGCAGATCACATAATCCCGGAGAGTGATGGCGGGTCAGACAAAATAGACAACTGCGCCATCTTGTGTTGGCCATGCCACAGTAAGACCTTGTGACGTGAAACTATTCCTTCAGGACCTGTTCGGGGACTTTCCAATTAATCAAGAGAATTGGGGTCTATTCCGGTTACGTTTTTCGGTTTGATTGCTGGCGCGGTCTTCCCGCGAGCTGATTCGACTCTAGTATCATTCTAAGACATATCGAGTTCCGAGAATGTCGTTTTTCGAAATTATCTAGTTTCGATAATTTCGAGTCTCGAAAATATTGCCGGCTTGAACATTCCATATATATTTCAACACGTCGGCGCACTCTCTGAAAACAAATGATGACTTTCAGAAAACTGTCAATTCTGGCTATCGCGGCGCTAATGGTAACAGCCATCAGCGGCGTATCAGCCGTCTTTGCCGATTCATCAACTCCCCCGAACTATACCAATGTAAACTTCAGTCCCATCATCACAACAGTCTCATACAACTACGATTTTCTCACAGGAGCAGTAACACAAGGGACCGCAACAGCTACCGCTCTGGTGATAAACAACGTCTTTCTAACAGTCGTCTCCGACCCCGCTCCATCTGACCCGAGTAATGGGTTCGGAACCTTCTTCGGTACTGCCCGGCCTGTTAGGTTCGATGGCGATACGGTTGTCAATACAACATCCCATTGTCCACTTTGGCCAGCCGATACTTGCTTGACGACGGGAACATTGACTTTTGGAGGCTTCGTAATGGTGCACCATTTCGGAGGCATTCTTGACCAGGTCACAAGGCTCGCAACCCAATACAACATCCAAGCAGGTGATTGTGGTGGGGGTTCGCCGAGGTTCAGCCTAATCGTCTCAAACGCCACTCAGACGCATGCAATTTTTGTCTACATTGGTCCGTCCCCAGACTTTACCGGCTGCGCTACCGGTAGTTGGCAGTCAACAGGGAATTTTGCAACAGACTCAGCTGGACTCCGCTGGGACACGTCACAACTCTGCACCGGCACATTCTACAACACATATTCGGGAGCGATAACCTGTGCCGACTCATTCGGTTACACCGTTTCTTCAATCTTCCTAGTGACCGATGGCGCATGGTCCCCCACAGGTGGTGCTCCAAGCGGTACCCAGTCTGTTCTATTCCGCAGCATACAGGTCAATGGCGTAACGAGATTCCCATAGGTCCGTCAAAAAATTACGGACCTGCCCCTATTTTTTTCTACTGCCTCAGGCAAAATCGGGATTCGAAACACGAACTTCAGAGAACCATGGTCCGCTCTTTGCCCAGTCACGAGAACGAACTTCTGGTCAGTGGTGCTCGGCGAGACCGTTATCACTCGACTGTCAGGTACTTGATTCTCTCGGTTATGTTGGGTATGGGCCAGAGACGTCCTATCTAGCCCGTGTTTAGTTCTGGCCGTTCTCGACTTTTGGTAGCCCCTCACTGTTACCATTCACGGTTACCAGATCCGTCACCATCCAAAGAACATGAAAAGCAGTTGATCCTCGCGACTCAAGACTGCTCTTTGGGGTCTCTATCAGCGGCTATTCTACTGGATGGGTCGCGTAGGCTTCTTCTCATCGCTCTTCGCGAACCGTAAGAAGGAGGGTCATTCGCTGCGCCTTCCGACAACCAGAGCGTGAGCTGTCAAAGGATAGCATACGAGTCCGCAAGTGTCTCCAGATACGGATCGACTCTTGCGCATAGAGCGGTTAGACTTAGCTCAGGCTGCCAAGATTGGACTCAAGATGGAATCATCCAGTCGCAGAATCTCTAGGAGCTTGTCGGGCCTCGGGAAGCCATTCTTCAACGCCCGGGCCTTGCGACTATGGTTCTGAGCCTCCTCTCTCAGCAGATGCTGCAGAGCTTCGAAGGCTCGAGATGCGTCAATCTCCGACACTATGATAATGTCTTCTGGTGGACAGACCAGTATCCCAACAAGGCTTATCCTGTTCAGCGTTAACTGAGCAGTCATCGCGGTAGCAATCTCCCCCAGCCTCTCAGTCCCGAAGGGAAGCAGAAGACAAATCTCGGCGAGTTCGGGGGAGTAGCTGATAATCTCTCTGGGGCGAAAACTCTGTCTAAAATTGTTGAGAGCTTCTTGGCCGGCTATCACCCGAACTGAATCTGAACCTACGATGACTCTGAAAATTTCGCCCCTCATCGACCTAATCGTGCTCGCAAACTCGGCTACTCTCTTCATGATGTCCGGGGCGTTCTCAATCGTCAAGTAGGCCATTCCACTCCGCATCGAGATATTGCAATCCTTGAGGGCTAGTCGATTGCCGTCCTCTCTCCAGCCGTCTAACGGATAGCGTCTGAGAATCCCAAGGACCGCATCAGGCGTCGAATCCACGGCACAATTCTCCAGAATGTATCTGGAGAGTGCTCTCGAATTGATTATGCCTCGTTGGAGGCCGGTCCTAATTGCCGGGTCGGATTCGATGATCCGTTCTACAGTTCGCCGAACGGCAGCCACACATGGAACGTGCCAGTTGCGGACGGATTAGCGTTCAGGCTATTACGATAGCTTCAGGGGCAAAGCCCGTATACCCGGACAGCATTCCTGCTCCCGATGCGCAGGATCACAGTCGAACTAACCGCCGCAGACATTACCAAGGCATTTGGGAAATCCCACAGATTCGACGACCATATCAGGTCTTTAGAGGTCCTAACGTTTCTCAAGAGCACTCCTAATGAGATCGTTGAGATCTGCAGAGTTCAGCTCAACGATCCAGCAGCAAGCATCACGGACGTTTTTACCCACCCATCCGAAGAGGTAAGTGTCCTGCAGCAGGA
>Ga0209237_1000245_pt1 | contig 28868 bp, 25 predicted proteins | sample GraSoi013_1_40cm_2_FD_185820 | JGI IMG/M metagenome (GOLD analysis project Ga0209237, IMG submission 185820) | Grasslands soil microbial communities from the Angelo Coastal Reserve, California, USA - Sample 10_02_2013_1_40cm (SPAdes) (version 2) | ecosystem: Environmental > Terrestrial > Soil >...
GGAGCGGGCGCAGCGAGAGCTGGCATTCCAGGGCTGCGCGAAGGTCAGCGGCGCCGACGGCGCCTTCGGGCCGGAGGAGGCGACCGTCCTGCGCATCCTGCGCGAGGTGTGGCGGTTCTCCGACGAGGACGTGGAGCGGCTGCTGGTCCTCGCTACCCACCCGTAGAGCGCCGGCTTGCCCGCCCGCCGGCCCAGCACGAATCCGCTGCAGCAGGTCGTCACACGGCGCTAAACGTCCGCAGCGGTGGGAGGCGGAGTGTCCAACCGTCTGCAGTTCACTGCACATCACGCGCTTTTACAGTTCGGTGCTGCACAGGAATTCTGACGCGGTGGAGCGTCCGGCCTGCAAACGATCGACTGTGACTGGACCGATCGAGTGTCACTGGACTTCTGCAAGGAGAACACCGTGGGCGAGATGCACGATCCGACCGCGACCGACCGCAAGCGCAAGCGGCGGGGGGGCGAGGGGGGCGGACACGGAATTGGCCGCAACGGGCACTCCGGCGCCGAGGAAGCGCGGTTGCGGCAACTGCTGGAAGCGCTGGTGGCTGCGCAGGATGGACAGTTCGCCGTCCGGCTGCCGTTCACGCGCGGCACGGGCTTGATGGCGGAGATCGCGCGGACCTTCAACCACGTGGTCGGGCGCAACGAGGCGCTCACCACCGAGTTGGTGCGCCTGGAGCGCGTCGTCAGGCGCGAGGGGCGGATGACCGAGCGTGCATCGCTCGGGGAAGTGAAGGGCTCCTGGAAGACCTCGGTCGATTCGATCAACGCCTTGATCGGCGATCTGGTCCAGCCCACGACCGAAGTGGCGCGCGTGCTGGTGGCGGTCGCCGAGGGGGACCTGACCCAGAAGATGGCGCTGGAGATCGAAGGACAGCCCGTGAAGGGCGAGTTCCTCCGCATCGGCACCACCGTGAACGCGATGGTCGACCAGCTCAGCTCCTTCGGCGCGGAGGTGACCCGCGTTGCGAAGGAGGTGGGAACCGACGGAAAGCTGGGCGGCCAGGCCGCCGTCCCCGAGGCGAGCGGCATCTGGCGCGACCTGACGGACAACGTCAACACGCTCGCATCGAACCTGACCACGCAGGTCCGCAATATCGCGGAGGTGACGACCGCGGTGGCGCGAGGGGACCTGTCGCGCAAGATCACCGTCGATGCCCGCGGCGAAGTGCTCGAGCTGAAGAACACGATCAATACGATGGTCGATCAGCTCAACTCCTTCGCTTCCGAGGTCACGCGCGTCGCCCGCGAAGTGGGCACCGAGGGAAAGCTGGGCGGCCAGGCGGAGGTGAAGGGCGTCAGCGGCGTCTGGAAGGACCTGACCGAGAACGTGAACTTCATGGCCTCGAACCTGACCACGCAGGTGCGGGGAATCGTCAAGGTCGTCACGGCGGTGGCAAACGGAGACCTCTCCGAAAAGCTGGTCGTCGATGCCCGCGGCGAGATCGCGGCGCTCTCCGAGACGCTGAACAGCATGACCCGCAACCTGGGGATCTTCGCCGAGCAGGTCACGCGCGTCGCCAAGGAGGTCGGCACCCACGGCAAGCTGGGCGGCCAGGCGGAGGTGAAGGGGGTCTCGGGCGTCTGGAAGGACCTCACGGACAACGTGAACTTCATGGCCTCGAACCTGACCACCCAGGTGCGCAACATCGCCAAGGTCACCACCGCGGTGGCGAACGGGGACCTCTCGCAGAAGATCACGGTGGACGTGAAGGGCGAAGTTCTGGAGCTGAAGAACACCATCAACACCATGGTCGATCAGCTCAACGCCTTCGCCGCCGAGGTCACGCGCGTCGCCCGCGAGGTGGGCACCGAGGGCAAGCTGGGCGGGCAGGCGGACGTGCAGGGCGTGTCCGGGGTCTGGAAGGACCTCACCGACAACGTGAACTTCATGGCCTCGAACCTCACCACGCAGGTGCGCGGCATCGCCCGCGTGGTGACGTCCGTCGCCAACGGCGACCTCACACAGCAGCTGAAGGTGGAGGCCAAGGGGGAGATGGCCGCGCTCGCCGAGACGATCAACGCCATGACCGAGACGCTGGGCGTCTTCGCCGAGCAGGTGATCGACGTGGCGCGCACGGTCGGCGTGGACGGAAAGCTGGGCGCGCAGGCCGAGGTCCCGGGGGTCGCCGGCACCTGGAAGGACTTGACCGACAACGTCAATCTCATGGCGTTGAACCTGACCTCGCAGGTGCGCAACATCGCCGAGGTCTCGACCGCCGTCGCCCGCGGAGATCTGTCGAAGAAGATCACGGTGGACGTGAAGGGCGAAATCCTCGAGCTGAAGAACACCATCAACACCATGGTGGACCAGCTGCGCAGCTTCGCCTCGGAGGTGACCCGCGTCGCCCGCGAGGTGGGCACCGACGGCAAGCTGGGCGGCCAGGCCGACGTGCGCGGCGTGTCGGGGGTCTGGAAGGACCTCACCGACAACGTGAACTTCATGGCGGCGAACCTGACTTCCCAGGTCCGCAACATCGCCAAGGTCACCACCGCCGTCGCCAACGGAGACTTGTCGCAGAAGATCACCGTCGACGTGAAGGGCGAGATCCTGGAGCTGAAGGCGACCATCAACACCATGGTCGATCAGCTCAACGCCTTCGCCTCCGAGGTGACCCGCGTCGCCCGCGAGGTCGGCACGGAAGGAAAGCTGGGCGGCCAGGCGGAAGTCCCGGGAGTGGCGGGCGTGTGGAAGGCCCTCACCGACAACGTGAACTTCATGGCCCGCAACCTCACCACCCAGGTGCGGGGGATCAGCAAGGTCGTGACCGCCGTGGCGAACGGAGACCTGGCGCAGAAGCTGACCGTCGACGCCAAGGGCGAGGTCGCTGCGCTGGCGGAGACGATCAACGCCATGACCGATACGCTCTCCACCTTCACCGAGCAGGTGAGCGGCGTCGCCCGCGAGGTGGGCATCGAGGGCAAGCTGGGCGGGCAGGCGAAGGTGCCGAACGCGACGGGCACCTGGCTGCAGCTCACCGACAACGTGAACCAGCTCGCCGCCTCGCTCACCACGCAGATCCGGGCCATCTCGGAAGTGGCCACGGCGGTGACCAAGGGCGATCTCACCCGCGCCATCACCGTCGGGGCGGAAGGCGAGGTGGCAAGGCTCAAGGACAACATCAACCAGATGATCGTCAACCTGCGCGAGACCACCCAGAAGAACCAGGAGCAGGACTGGTTGAAGACGAACCTGGCGAAGTTCAGCTCGATGATGCAGGGGCAGAAGAACCTCGACACGGTCTCGCGGCTGATCATGTCCGAGCTCACCCCGCTGGTGAGCGCGCACCATGGGGCGTTCTTCACAATGGACCAGGACGATCGGGCCCCGGTGCTGAAGCTGGCCTCGACCTACGCGTACAAGGAGCGCAAGAACCTCGCCAACCGGTTCCGCTTCGGGGAGGGACTGGTCGGGCAGTGCGCGCTGGAGAAGAAGCCCATCCTGCTCACCCGGGTCCCGGCCGACTACATCCAGATCAGCTCGGGCCTGGGCGAGTCCCCGCCGCTGAACATCATCGTGCTTCCGGTGCTGTTCGAAGGCGTGGTGAAAGCGGTGATCGAGCTGGCCTCGTTCAATCCTTTCAGCGCCATCCACCAGATCTTCCTCGACCAGCTCACCGAGTCGATCGGCGTGGTGCTGAACATGATCGGCGCGAACATGCGGACGGAGCAGCTGCTGCAGCAGTCCCAGACCCTGACCCAGGAGCTGCAGAGCCAGTCGAAGGAACTGACCGTCCGGCAGGAGGAGCTCAAGCGCAGCAACTCCGCGCTGGAGAAGCAGGCCCTCGAGCTGGAGGAGAAGGCCAAGCAGCTCGAGGAGCAGAACGCGAGCATCGAGGTGAAGAACCGCGAGGTCGAGCTGGCGCGGGCCAGCCTCGAGGAGAAGGCGGAGCAGCTCTCGCTCATCTCCAAGTACAAGAGCGAGTTCCTGGCGAACATGAGCCACGAGCTGCGCACGCCGCTCAACTCCCTGCTCATCCTCGCCAAGCTGCTCTCCGACAACAAGGACGCCAACCTCTCGGAGAAGCAGGTCGAGTACGCGAAGACGATCTACGCGAGCGGCGGCGATCTCCTCACGCTGATCAACGAGATCCTCGATCTCTCGAAGGTGGAAGCGGGCAAGATGCAGATCGAGCCGCGCGACATCGTCCTGGGCGAGCTGCGCGACTACTTCGAGCGCACCTTCCGCCCGGTGGCGGAGCAGAAGGGCCTGCAGTTCGAGATCGAGCTTCGCGAAGACCTGCCCTCGCACATCCGCACGGATCCGCAGCGTCTGCAGCAGGTGCTCAAGAACCTGCTCTCGAACGCATTCAAGTTCACGGAGCATGGCAGCGTCCGCCTGCTGATGGAGGCGGTGCCCGATCGCAGCCACTTCGAGTCCGACGTCCTGCACCGGGCGCGGACCGTCCTCGGGTTCTCGGTGACCGACACGGGCATCGGCATCCCCCGCAACAAGCAGAAGATCATCTTCGAAGCGTTCCAGCAGGCCGACGGGACCACCAGCCGCAAGTACGGCGGCACCGGACTGGGTCTTTCCATCTCGCGCGAGATCACCCGCTTGCTCGGCGGCGAGATCCAGGTGAAGAGCGAACCGGGAGAGGGCAGCACCTTCGTCCTGTACCTGCCCGATACCTGCGTCGGATCGGAGCCCGAGCCAGAGGAAGACGCGCCCCGCGCGCGGGCTCGCGCCGAGGCGGAGCAGCTTGGCCAGCGCGAAGAGGCGTGGCGAAAGCCGGCGGCGGGCTTCCTCCAGGTGGCGCCACCGCCCGTCGAGGAGGTGGTCCAGCGCCCGATCGAGGACGATCGCGAGCGCCTGCGAGAAGGCGACTGCATCCTCTTGATCATCGAGGACGACGTGAAGTTTGCCCGGATCCTGGTGGGAATGGCGCGCGAGAAAGGCTTCAAGGCGGTCGTGGCCACCCGCGGCGATACGGGGCTCGCCCTGGCGAACGAGCTGCAGCCCGCGGCCATCACCCTGGACATCCAGCTTCCGGTGGTCGATGGCTGGAGCATCCTCGATCGTCTCAAGCGCAACCCGCGCACGCGCCACATCCCCGTGCACGTGATCTCCATCGTGGAGAAGACCAAGAAGGGCGCCGCGATGGGGGCGTTCGCCTATCTGGAGAAGCCGGTGAGCAAGGAAGCACTGGAGGGAGCGTTCACGCACATCTCCAGCTTCGTCGACAAGAAGGTGAAGAAGCTGCTGCTGATCGAGGACGATCCTGCGCAGCAGCGGAGCATTTCCGAACTCTTGGGCGGCGAGGACGTGGAGGTGACGGCGGTCGCGACCGGCCGGGCGGGCTTCGAGAAGCTGGAGGCGGAGACGTTCGACACGGTGGTGCTCGACCTGCTGCTGGCGAACGAGGATGGCGAGCGTTTCCTCGAGGACTTCAAGAGCCAGCCCAGGTTCCAGGACGTCCCGGTGGTCGTGTACACCGGCAAGGAGCTGTCGAAGAAGGAGGAGGCGCGGCTGAAGAGATCCGCCGAATCGGTCATCCTCAAGAGCGGCGCGAGCTCGCCGGAGAAGCTGCTCAGCGATACCGCGCTCTTCCTCCACCGGATCGACGAGAAGCTTCCGGCGACGGCGAAGGAGGTGTTGCGGGGCCAGCGGGAGCAGGGCGAGAACGTGTCGGGAAAGAAGGTGCTGATCGTGGACGACGACGTCCGCAACATCTTCGCCCTGACCAGCGTCCTGGAAAGCTACGGGCTCGACGTCCTCTACGCCGAGAACGGAAAGGACGGCATCGCCGTCCTCGACCGGCACCCCGACGTCGATGTCGTGCTCATGGACGTGATGATGCCGGAGATGGACGGGTACGAGACCATGCGGGCCATCCGCCGCGATCCGGCGCACAAGGCATTGCCCATCATCGCCATCACCGCGAAGGCGCTGAAGGACGACCGCGAGAAGTGCATCCAAGCAGGCGCCTCCGACTACCTGGCGAAACCGGTGGAGGCAGACAAGCTCCTCGAGCTCATCCGTCTCTGGGTGAGGTGATGAACGGAAAGGCCCCATCGACGGCGCCGCCCGTGGTCATCGGTGGCGGCGCGCGGCCCTTCGAGGCGGATGCGCCGCCCGCGCGCATCCTGATGGTCGACGACCATCCGCCGAATCTGGTCGCGCTCGCGGCCATCCTCGAGCCGCTCGGGCAGGAGCTGGTGCACGCCCATTCCGGCGAGGAGGCGCTGCGGCAGCTGCTCGAGTCGGACTTCGCCCTGATCTTGATGGACGTGCAGATGCCGGGGCTCGACGGCATCCAGACGGCCAAACTGATCAAGGAGCGCCGGCGCAACCGGCACATCCCCATCATCTTCCTCACCGCCATCCACAAGGACCCGGCGTACATCTTCCGCGGCTACAAGGAAGGGGCGGTCGACTACCTGCTCAAGCCGTTCGATCCGGAGATCCTGCGCGCCAAGGTGTCAGTATTCGTCGATCTCTGGCGCAAGAACGAGCTGCTGCGCCAGCACCAGGCGATGCTGCGGGCGCGCGACGTGATGGAAGTGGAGAGGCGGGGCGAGCTGCGCTTCCGCGTCCTCACCGACTCGATGCCCCAATGCGTCTGGGCGGCCAGGGCCGATGGCGAGATCCACTACTGCAACCGCGTCTGGCGCGAGTACGCCGGCGACGCCGCGGGGCTCACTTTCTTCGACGCCGTACCGGAGGAGGACGCCGAGGAGGTCCGCAGGACCTACCGCACCGCCATCCGCTCCGGCCAGCCGCTGGAGCGCGAGCAGCGCCTGCGCCGCGGGGACGGCGAATGGCGCTGGCATCTCTGCCGGCTGGTGCCGGAGCGCGACGAGTACGGCCGCATCATGGGCTGGATCTGCACGGCGACGGACATCGACCAACAGAAGCGCATCGAGGAGGCGAATCGGCTGCTGCTCGCCAGCGAGAGCGAGGCGCGCAAGCAGGCGGAGATCGCGAACCGCACCAAGGACGAGTTCCTCGCCACCGTCTCGCACGAGCTGCGCACGCCCCTCAACGCCATCCTCGGCTGGACGCGCATGCTGCGGACCGGCGCCGTGGAGCCCAAGGCGCTCAGCCGCGTCCTCGAGACCATCGAGCGCAACGCGCGCGCTCAAACGCAGCTGGTGGAGGACATCCTCGACGTGTCGCGGATCATCGCCGGCAAGCTCCGGATGGACGTGCGGAGGATCGACCTGCACGCGGTCGCGCGCGGGGCCATGGACGCGGTGCGTCCGGCCGCCGAGGCGAAGGGCGTGCTGCTGTCGGCCGACCTGCAGCCGGACACGGAACAATTCTGCGGCGACCCCGACCGGCTACAGCAGGTCGTCTGGAACCTGCTCTCCAACGCGATCAAGTTCACGCCCAGGGACGGGCGAGTGGACCTGCGCATCGAGCGCGTGCGGTCCTACGTGCACATCTCGGTGAGCGATTCCGGAGTGGGGATCGCGCCCTCGTCGCTCGACCATGTCTTCGACCGGTTCTGGCAGGCGGACAGCTCGATCACGCGCGCGAGCGGAGGTCTCGGGCTCGGCCTCGCCATCGTCCGACACCTCGTGGAAGTTCACGGCGGGACGGTCCGCGCCGAATCCGGAGGCGAAGGAAAGGGTGCGCGCTTCACCGTACAGATGCCGCTGCGCGCCGTCGTTCCGGCGCCGGAGCCGGAACGGCCGAGCGCTGAGATCGAGCCCCCAGCGCCGCCGCGCGAGATGCCGGCGGAAACGCTGCTCGAGGATCTCGAAGTCCTCGTGGTCGATGACGAGATGGACGCGCGTGATCTGATCGCAGCGGTGCTGAGGAAGTGCCGTGCCCGCGTCCGCACCGCCGCAACCGTCGACGAAGCAATCGCCATGGTCCGCGAACGCCGCCCGGACGTGCTCCTGTCCGACATCGGGCTTCCCAACGAGGACGGATATGCGCTCATCCGGCGGCTGCGCGAGATCGATCCCACGATCCGTTCGGCCGCCATCACGGCCTACGCCGGCGCGGACGCCCGGCACCGGGCGCTGGAGGCGGGATTCGACGCACATCTGGAAAAGCCCGTCGAGCCGGCCGATCTCACGCTGGTGGTGGCTTCGCTCGCGGGCCGCGTCGTTGTCCCGTTGCCCGAGCGCGAATCGCTGGAGCGGAACGCGAGCGCTGGGTAGCCCCGGCCACCGAAGGAGGCTCAGGGGCTACTCTTGAGCGCAAACATTCGCAGGCAGGGTTATGAGATGGGTTCCAGTCCCTCCGTGAAACTGAACGCCATGGAGTTGCCGCCGCGCGCGCCCGGCCTCTCGCGCACCCTCGTCCTCCTCCACGGCTACGGCGCCGACGAGCGGGACCTTCTCCCCATCGCGCACGAGCTCGACCCCCGGCTGCGCGCGGTCTCGCTGCAGGGACCGATCGCCCTGGGCGGACCGATGCGGGCCTGGTTCAACCTGTGGCAGGACGCGGCCGGGCGAATCTCGTTCGACTCCGAGGAAGCGCGCGCCGCCGTGAGGACGGTCTCTGCGGAAGTGGAGGAGATCGCGGCGCACTCGCCACGTCCCCTCTTGCTCGGGTTCAGCCAGGGAGCCGGGATCGCCCTGGGCGTCGCGCTGCTCCGTCCGGATCTGGTCTCTGGGGTCGTGTCGCTCTCCGGTGTCGCGCGCGCCGTGGAGGACCGCGATCACGCCCCAGTGGAGGACCTGCGCGGATTCCCGGTCTTCGCAGCCCACGGTCTCCACGATCCTTTGATTCCGATCGAGCTCGGCCGCGGCCTTCGCGACACCCTGACCTCACTGGGCGTTTCCGTCTCCTGGCACGAATACCCGATTGGGCACACGGTCATCCCGGAGGAAATCGAATCCGCCAGGTCATGGTTGAAGGACTGTGCATGAGGTGCCCATGGGTCTCGAGATCGAGCGGAAGTTTCTGGTGAAAAAGGAGCTCCTCCCGAAGCAGCTCCCGGAAGGCGACGAGCTCGAGCAAGGCTACCTGAGCGTGGAACCGACGGTGCGCGTGCGGCTGGTCACCGGCCACGACGGGACCCGGCACGCCGAGCTGACCATCAAGGGCAGAGGCCAGGTCTCGCGCCCGGAGTTCAATTATCCCATCCCTCACGAGGATGCGGAGGCCCTGCTGCGCATGTGCTCCCGCACGCTGCGCAAGGTGCGCCGCGAGCTGGGCCGGTTCACCCTCGATCACTTCCGCGAGCGCGACCTGTGGTTGGCCGAGATCGAGCTCGGTGACGAGCGGGAGAGCTTCGAGCGTCCCGCCTGGCTCGCCGAGGAGGTCACCCACGATCCCGACTACTCGAATTCGCGGCTTGCCACCCCCCGGCGAGCGGGATAGAGGCCATCCATGCACAGGATCGCAGCGATCTGCTCTCTGCTGCTGGCGTTCGCGGCCCGCGGCGCGGACCCGGAGATCAAGTTCGAGAAGTACAAGCTGCCCAACGGCCTGACCGTGATCCTGAGCGAGGACCACCGCCTGCCCCAGGTGGCGGTGGACATCTGGTACCACGTCGGCGCCGCCAACCAGACGCCGGGCCGAAGCGGATTCGCCCACCTGTTCGAGCACATGATGTTCTCCGGCTCGAAGCACGTGCAGCCCTCCCCCTGGCAGGTCCTGGAGAGCGTGGGCGCCTCCGGCGTGAACGGCACCACCGATTTCGACCGGACCAACTATTTCGAGGTGGTCCCCTCGAACCAGCTGGCCGCCGCCCTCTGGATCGAGTCGGACCGCATGGGCTACCTCCTCGACACCCTCGACGAGCAGAAGCTGCGCACGCAGCGCGACGTCGTGTCCAACGAGAAGCGTCAGAGCTACGAGAACCGGCCGTACGGGACCGCCGGGCTGCGCGTGTGCGATCTGCTCTTTCCCAAGCCGCACCCGTATTACGAATGCGTCATCGGGGACATCGCGGACGTCCAGGCCGCATCGGTCGCGGACATCCGGCAGTTCTTCCGCACCTGGTACGGGCCGCAGAATGCGTCGCTCGCCGTCGTCGGCGACTTCGATCCCAAGGTGGCCAAGGAGCTGGTCGACAAGTACTTCGGCCCCGTCCCGCGCGCCCCGGACGTGAAGCGTCCCGAGCCGTTGCAACCTTCCATCGGGCGGATGGTGAAGGAGACCCTCGATGACAAGCTCGCCGAGATGCCCAGGCTGATCCTCGTCTGGAAGGGCGTTCGTCAATATTCCGACGAGGAACCCTCCGGCGACGTCCTCGCGGACGTGCTCGGCGCCGGGAGGACTTCACGGCTGTACAAAGCGCTGGTTTTCGAGAGGCAGCTCGCGTCCGGGGTGAGCGCGGGAAACGCGAGCTACGGGCTCGGAGGATGGTTCCAGATCACCGTCACCGCGGCGCGCGGCCATACCATCGAAGAGATGCGTCCCGTGGTCGACCAGATCATCGCCGACCTGCAGCAGGAGGGCCCGACCCGCGCGGAAGTGGAGCGGGCGAAACGGAACATCATCGCCAACCAGCTGCGGTCGGTAGAGAGGATCGGCGGGTTCGGGGGCAGGGCCGACCTGCTCAACCACTACGAGACCTTCCTCGGCGACCCCGGATACCTCCCGCACGACATCGCCCGTTACCGGGCGGTGACTCCGCGGTCCGCGCAGGACTTCGGGCGAAAGTTCCTCCTCCCGTCCGAGCACATCGAGCTGGACGTGATCCCCGCCCCGAAGCGGACTGCCAGCGCCGAAGGGGGGAAGCAATGAAGCGCCTCCTGATCGTCGCATTCACGATCGCCTGCATCGGGTCGCGGCAGCAATCGAAGGGCGCCGCGCAGCAGGGTGCTCCCCCGTCCGAGCAGCAGCCGGCGCCGATCGCGGCTCAAGGTCCCGCGGCCCAGCCGGACGGCGGCGTTTCCGCGCAGATCGGCAAGCAGACCGGGAAGGCCCCTGAACCGGCGGCTGCCCCGCCCCCAGCGGCGCAGATGGCGCAACCCGCTCCCAACGCGGTGGCGGAAACGCCGCTGATGCCGGACGAGCCCTTTCGGGCCCGGGTCCCGCCCCCGCTCGCGCGCCAGCCGCACTTCGATCCGCCCTTTCCCGTGCAGAGGAAGCTCAAGAACGGCGCCAGGGTCCTGATCGTCGAGAACCACAGCCTGCCGCTGGTCGCGGTCAGCGTGCGCTTCCTCCACGGAATCGACGCCGATCGGAGGCAGAAGCCGGGGCTCGCCGATTTCGTGTCGGACATGGTCGACGAGGGCACGAAGACTCGCTCCGCCGTGAACCTGGCGGAGGAGATCGAGGACCTCGCGGCGCACCTCGGCGCGGGCGTGTCGCTCGAGACGGCAAACGTGGGCCTCAATTGTCTCACCGAGACGCTTCCCAAGGCGCTCGAACTGCTCGCGGACGTGGTGGAAAACCCCGCTTTCCGCGACGAGGACGTCGAGCGGGTGCGCGTGCTCAAGCTCACCGCGCTGGAGCAGAAGAAGGCGAATCCCGGCGCCCTGGCCGCGGACGAGGCGGCGCGGATCCTCTACGGTCCCGGCCATCCCTGGGGCCAGCCCGCCGGGGGGACACCGCAGTCCATCGGCTCGATCACCGCTGCCGATCTCGCCGCCTTTCACGCCCGCTGGTGGGTGCCGAACGACGCGGTGATCTCCGTCGCGGGCGACGTGAAGGCCGGGGAGCTCGTCCGGCTCCTCGACGAGAAGCTCGCTTCCTGGAAGCCGCACCCGCTGCCCCGGCTCTCCTTGCCGGCCTTTCCCAGGCTGACCCGGCGCGAGATCGTCGCCCGGGAGAAGCCCGGAACGACCCAGGCGCAGGTCTGGGTCGTGGGCCGGCTCTTCAAGGCGACGGACCCCGACGCGATCCCCATGCGCGTCGCCAATCTGACGCTGGGAGGCCTCTTCACCAGCCGGCTGAACATGAACCTGCGCGAGACCCATGGGTACACCTACGGAGTGGGCTCTTCCGTTTCGCTCATGCGCCGGAGCGGGACGTTCGCGGCGCGCGGCGGCATCGTGGCGAAGAACACGGTCGAGGCGGTGGCCGAGTACGAGAACGAGCTGCAGACGTTCTCCAACGGCGAGATCTCCGATGCGGAGCTTTCGGCATCCAAGGAAGCGCTGGTGCGCGGCCTGCCGGCGGCGTTGGAGACGAACGACGCGGTGGCGAGCGCGATGGGAAACCTCGTTTCCCTCGGCCTGCCGCTCGATTACTACCGGACGTTCCCGGCGAGGGTCGGCAAGGTCTCGCACGCGGACGTGAAGCGGGTGGTGAAGAAGTGGATCACGCCGGGGCGGTGGCCGGTGGTGATCGTCGGGCCAGTGGAGCAGAGCAAGGAGGCGCTGGAGAGGCTGAATCTCGGGCCGGTGTCGATTGCGCCGGCGGTGCCTGGGGGAAAGCCGTCGGCGGCGGCTCCATAGCACCGCGCCCTTCAGGGCGCGGAAGGCGAGTGCGGGTTCAGTCGGAAACGCTTCGGCGCTCGAGGGTACGCGGGTCTATCAGGCGGTCCCGGGCGCGCTCTAAAGCGCGCGGTGCACGGAATACCTCGCGATCGCTCGCAAGTCGTCTGCCACGTGCTCGGGCACGGCCGGCGAGTCGAGCGCGCGCAGCGCGTCGTCGCAGAGCCGCTCCGCGTCCGCGCGGGCGGACGCCTCCGCCCCGCTGCGGCGGAGGATGCCGCGCAGCTCCTCTACGTCCGCGTCGGCCTTGCCCAGCTGCGAGCGCAGCCGGTCCGCATCTTTCTTCGCTGCGCTCTCCAGTGCGCGGGCGACCAGCAGCGTCCATTTGCCCTCGCGCAGATCGCCGGCGTTCGGCTTCCCGGTCACTTCCGCAGCGCCGAAGGTTCCCAACAGATCGTCGGCGATCTGGAACGCGACCCCGAGCGGGCGCGCGTACGCGCTGAGCGCGTCGAGGAGCACCTGCGGGGCCGCCGCCAGCGTCGCGCCCAGATGCAAGGGCAACTCGAACGTGTAGGTGCCGGTCTTCGCGCGCTGCACCTCCAGGATCTCGCGCGCGGAGAGCTCGCGCCCGCGCGGCCCGCGCAGGTCCGCCATCTGCCCGGCGATCACCTGTTCGACGGTGCGCGCGGCCAGCGGCGCCCCCGGGCCGAGGAGCTGGTACGCCCAGGACTCGCAGAGGCTTCCGCAGAGCAGGGCGAGGCTCGCCCCGAGATGATCCCCGCCGAGGGCGCGGTGCAGCGTCGGCCCTCCGCGGCGCACGTCGTCCTGGTCCATGAAATCATCGTGGATGAGCAGGTAACCATGCAGCAGCTCCACGCCGATCGATGCGTCGAGGGCCGCCTCCGGCCGCCCGCCGGCGGCCTGGTGGCCGGCGATGAGCAACGCGCCGCGCAGGCGCTTTCCCCCGCGCAGCAAGTAGTTGCGCAGCGCGGCCGCCACGTCGCGCAGATCGACGGGCAGCGCCTGCAGCGCCTGCAGCTTGCCGTCGAGAAACGCGCGCAACCGCGGCTCGGCGATCCGCGAGTACTCGACGATGCAGCCCGGCGCGTCCAGAGGTTACGTCGCTTCGGCGGAAGGTCCGCGGGCGGCCACCATCTTGGCGAGGATCTCTTGCGCGCGGTGCAGCTTGATCTCGCCGGCGGCGATCAGCGCGCGGGCGACTTCCTCGACCGCGGACCCCTTCGCCCCGGCGCTGACGGCGACGTTTCGCGCATGCAGCGCCATGTGCCCCTTCTGGATGCCGACGGTCCCGAGCGCGCGCAGCGCGGCCATGTTCTGCGCCAGCCCGACGGCTGCCATGATGCCGGCGAGCTTGCGGGCGCCCGGGTTTCCCATGGTCCGCAGGAGGACCGGGATCAGCGGGTTCGCCTTCACCGCGCCGCCCACGGTGCCGACCTGGATCGGCAGCTCGATGCGCCCGAGCAGCGCCCCTTCCTCGATCCACCAGCGGGTCAAGGGCTCGTACCGGCCGTTTCGCGCGCAGTACGCGTGCGCCCCCGCCTCGATGGCGCGCCAGTCGTTGCCGGTCGCGAGCGCCACCGCGTCGACGCCGTTCATCACGCCCTTGTTGTGCGTGCAGGCGCGGTACGGATCCGCGTCGGCGAACCGCGACGCCTCGGCGATCCCGTGCGCCACCTCCGCGCCGGAAAAGCCGAAGTCCGCCAGCGCCTCGAAGGGGATGCGGCAGGAGGCGCGCGCGAGCCGCAGGTCCGCGAGGTTGGAGAGGATGCGCAGCCGGACCCGCCCGCCGGTGATGCGCTCGATCAGCGGCGCGACGCCTTCGCACATCGTGTTGATCAAGTTGGCGCCCATCGCGTCCTGCGTGTCGATGATCAGGTGCACGATCGCGTGCGTCTCGGCCCCGACCGCCAGCAGGCGCACTTCGACGTCCTGGGCGCCGCCGCCTCGCGACTTCATGGCGGGATGCAGGCCGTTCGCCACGGCGAGGATCGAGTCCTTCTGTTGGAGGATCGCCGCCTTCGCTGCCTCGGGGTTGGAGAGCTCGGCGACCTGTACCTGGCCGATCATGCGCGGCGCGTCGGAGTCCGCCTTGAACCCGCCACCCTCGCGGACGATCTTCGCGGCGAGCGATACCGCCGCGATCACCGAAGCCTCCTCCACCGCCATGGGGACCAGGACATCCTCGCCGTTGACGAGGAAGTTGAGGCCGATGCCCACGGGGAGCCCGAGCACGCCGACCGCGTTCTCAATCATCGCGTCGGCATTGGCGAGCGGCAGGGTGCCGCTTTCGCCCAGACCGTCCATCTCGTCGCGGGAGAGCTCGAGCTGCTCGGCAAGGCGCCGCAAACGCTCTGCCATCTTCATCTTGTAGAAGCCCGGCAGCCTGCTGGAACCCATCCCGGTGACCTCCTCGGCGGCCGCAGTGTGGCGCAGTCCCGGCCGTACCGCACCGGAAAACGCCCAAACCGGCCAACAGCACTCCCTACTCAAGAATGCGCGGCGTACATGAAAGTCGCGCCGGGAATCGATGAAGATTTCGGGAAGGCCTCGCCCGACCGTCCTACGGCGCTGCGTCGCCGGCACTGCCGGCGGGGACGGTGAGGACTTTTTCGCGCGCGGCGACGGGCGCTTCGCGCCGCAGGCCGAAGAACAGCGCCTTGCTGCCCCGGCGGACGTACAGGCGGGCGATGCCGCTCATACCGGAAACCACAGTGCGGTACACCACCTTGTCCGCCATGGCGTGCCCGTCGATCTCCAGGATCACGTCGCCTTCCCGCACTCCCGCCCGATACGCGCAGCTGCGCAAGTCGACGCTGGTCACGCGCAGCCCGTGGCCGTGGTGGGCATCTGCGGCCGCCGGTTCTTCGACGGCGAAGCCGAACGGCTCCTGGTCGCGACGGAGACCCGGCGCGGGCGGCGGAGGTTGCCAGGGCGAGCCGGGTTTCTCCAGCAGCAACACGCTCAGTTCGAGCGCCCGATCGCTCTCTCCCAGCGTAAGGACAGGAAATGGCTTGTCGCCTTCGATCCGCAGCAGGGCCAGGTCGGTCGCGTCGTCGTGTCCGACCAGCGTCGCCCGATAGACGCGCTCGTCCTCGCCGACCTGCACGGTGATGTCGGTTGCTCCCTCGATCACGTGGCCGTTGGTGGCGATCAGGCCGTCGCTGCGGATGAAGAAGCCGGTGCCGATGCCGCGGACCGGGGTCTCGCTCGGACCGCTCCCGCCCTGGCCGTACATGCGCTCGAGGAAATCCCGGAAGGGGTCGTTACCGCCCCCTCGCGCGGTGGTCGCGACGATGCCCACCACGGCCGGCATCGACGACTTCACCAACGTCGCGATGGAGATCGGAGGCGCCGTCGGGCGCTCTTTCGCCGCGGACGCATCCGTCCAGAGCGGCCTCATGGCGAGCAGCAGCGTGAGGGCGAGCGTCATGCCGGCAAGGGTGGGGATGCTCTCCCGGCGCGGCAACGCGAGCGTCTAATGATGGACCATCGCCGCGACGAGAAGTTCGGCGGCTGTGTTCGCCGCCCGCGGCGGGCGCCTTCCGTCGAGAAGGACGCGAAATTCGTAATCGATGCCCGGCTGCCGCGGCGTCGAGCACCGCACTTCCACGTCGCCGAGAAGCTGCGAAACCACCTTGCCGGTGCACTGGGGATCGCCTTCCCCGCGGGCGGCCAGGAAGTCGAAGATGCTCTGGGCTCCTCCGGGCTTCCAGGACATCGCCGCGGCGATCGCCCTCTTTGCGTCGCTCGCGTCGAAGCGGCCCTGCAGCCAGGAGAGCGCGAAGGCGAGCAGCACCACCATCGCCAGCGCGAGCGGCCAGCGCGTTCTGGGAATCCCGAGCAGTTCCGCCATCGGAGGCGTTTCCTAACACGGTAGGACCCGCGGAGGGTGACGAAGCCCGGGAATGAATCCGGGGCAAAGTCCCGTGTTCCGGTACCAGTGGTTCACCCGGTTGAACTGACGCACCAAGGTGCGGCCGAGTCCACTAAGTCCGCGGTCGATCAGCGATAACCCGCGCGAGCGGGCGGCTCTGCGAGCAGGGAGTCGAGGGCGGCGCGATCGTCGGGATGCAGCGTTTCCTTGGGCGGCTGGGGGACGATGCCCTCGCGGCTCGCCGTGCGGCGGTGCGCGGCGTCCGCCTCTGGAGCGGTCGCCTGCGCCTTGCGCGAGAGGTGACGGGGCGGTCCGCGGACGCCAGGGCCATGCGTTTCGCCGTCGATGCTCGAGACCCAGTCCCAGCCGGCGCGGAGCCCGCGCGCTGCCAGTCGCGCCGCGGTGCGAGGGGGAACGAACCTCGCCGCGAAGGCGACGCCGCCGACGAAGAGGAGGACAAACAGCCACTTCATGCGCGCGACGCTGACATGGCACCGCAAAGGGCGCCAATTTTCCGCCCGCTTGACGGGGGGCGCTCCCGCCCGCATGGTACGCGACCGATGGCGAACGAGTTGGCGATCCGGACCCGCCGGAGCGACCTGTGGATCTGGGCCTTGGTGGCGGCCGCCACCGCGAGCGTGGTCGCACTGGCCGTCATCCAGGGCAATCGCTCCGGGCCGCGCCTGTCCGGAAGGGCGGCGCCAGCGGTCGCGTTGCCCTTGCTCGGTGGCGGCAAGACTGCGCTACCACAGGGAAAAGTGACCGTGGTCGATTTCTGGGCGACCTGGTGCGCGCCCTGCAGGTACTCCATGCCGCGCCTCCAGAGCCTCTGGAGCGAATACCGGCTGCGAGGCGTCGAGCTCTATTCAGTGGATACCGACGATCCGGCGCCCGGCCGTGAAGCGCAGGTTCGGGAGTTCCTTTCCCGCGAGAGGTTGAACTTTCCCGTCGTCCTCGACGACGGCACCGCCTCCGAGGCGTTCCAGGTCGCAAGCCTGCCCACGATGCTGCTCGTCGACCGGACGGGAACAGTGGTCTGGAGCCACGTGGGAGCTTTCACCGCGCCCCAGGAGCGGCAGCTGCGAGCGGCCCTCGATCGGGCGCTCATGCCGCCTTAACCTGGCGCCGTCCTTCCCATCGTGTGGTAGCCCTTGTCGACGTACACCGTCGTCCCGGTGATCCCGCTCGCCAGCGGGCTGCAGAGGAACGCGGCCACGTTTCCCACCTCGATGGCGTCGATCTGCTCCGGCAGCGGCGAATTCGCCTTGTAGAAGTCCACCATCTCCTCGATGAACCCGATGGCGCTCGCGGCGCGCGAGGCCAAGGGACCCGCCGAGATCGTGTTCACGCGGATGCGGAACTTGCGACCTGCCTCGAACGCCAGCGTCCGGGTATCGCTCTCCAGCGCCGCCTTGGCGGAGGACATTCCGCCGCCGTATCCGGGCACCGCGCGCTCGCTGGCGAGATAGGTGAGCGAGACCGCGCTGCCTCCCGGTCGCATCAGGGGCGCGAGCCGCTGCACCATCGAGACCAACGAATAGGCGCTGACGCTGATGGCCGTCAGGTAGCCGTTGCGCGAGGTCTCGAGCAGCGGCTTCTTCACCTCCGGGCCATTCGCGAGCGAGTGCACCACGATGTCGAGCGCCTTGTCGCCGAAGTCGCGCCGCAGCGCCTCCGCCAGCCCCTGGATGGAGAAGTCGCCGCGCTCGTTGTAACGCTTGCTGGTGCGGACATCCTCGGGGCAATCCGCGAGCGTGTCGTAGGCGGCGTCCAGCGGGTAGATCTTCTCGAACTCGAGCATTCCGCCGCGCGAGAGCTTGCGGGACTCGTCGATCTTGCCGCGCCGGATCAGCGTCTCGAAGATGTTCAGCGCCGGCGGCCAGGTGCCGACGCAGACCGACGCGCCGGCCTCCGCCAGCGCCTTGGAGATGGCGAAACCGAAACCCGCGTCGTCGGCGACTCCAGCGACCAGCGCGCGCTTTCCCGTCAGGTCGATTGCCAGCATGCGCGCGGTATCGCGCAACTACCGGGAGTCCGCAAGCGACAGCTCGAAGCGACCGTCCATCACGACAATCCAGCGGCGCCGGCGCGGCGACGCTGGTACTACGTGGGCGTGCTGACGGTGGTCTGCGCGAGGTTCCTGGCGTGAACGAGGCGATCGCCGCTCCGCGGACACGCTGGCCGCTGCGCGCGGCCGGCTGGCTGATCGCGGTCGCCCTCGTCGTGGTGGCGGCGCGCCGGATCGATTTCCCCGCGCTCGGCTCGGCCCTGCGCGCGACCGCCTGGGGTTGGGTCGTCCTGGCGATGGTCTGCGCCGTGATCGGGAACACGCTCGCGCAAACGCGGCGCTGGCAGGCGCTGCTCGAGCCGATTCCTCACCGGCAGCGCGCGAGCTTTTTCGATCTCGTCCGCGTGTCGTTCGCGAGTGGCGCGGTCAGCACCCTCCTGCCCGCGCGAGCCGGTGAGGCGGTGCGCGTGATCGAGCTGAAGCGGCGGCGCGGCTACCCGGCCGGCGCGCTGATCGCAGCTCAACTGGCCGAGAAGGGGATCCAGGCGATCAGCCTCGGCCTCGTCCTCGGGATCTGCGCGCTGCTGCCGGGCGCCTGGGCGCCGCCGCTCGCCCTGGCGGGCGCCGTCGCGGCGGTAGCGGTCGCACTGCTGGCGGTGCTGCCTAGACACGCCCCGGGCGTTGCCGGCCGGTTCCTGGACGCGCTGCGCACCCTGCACGCGGAGCGCTCCTGGGTCCGGAGCCTGCTCTGGTCCATGGTCTCGGACGCGGTGGATCTGCTGCTCGTTGGTCTGTGCCTGCGAGCATTGGGCATCGACGTGCATCCCGGTGTCTGGGCGATGGTCCTGCTGTCGATCAATCTCGCCTTGCTGCTGCCCTCGACGCCCGGTCACTTCGGAATCCTCGAAGCGGGCGCGGTGTGGGCACTCACCACCGCCGGCGTGGCGGCGGAGCCCGCGCTCGCGTTCGCGCTCGTGTACCACGCCGTGAATCTCGTTCCCGGAACCGTCCTCGGCGCGCTGGCCATCTCGGTGCCGTGGAAATGACCTGATACCCTGAAGGCGTGCGCCGTCTCCTGCTCCTCGCGCTGGCCGGATGTGCCCACGCCGGGGCGCCGCCGTCACCGCCGGGATTCGCACGCTCGAAGGAGCGCGCCGCGGAAGTCTGCCTTCCACCGGGCGTCAAGGCCTATCTCGGCGCCCTCCGCTGCGCCGGCGGCGCCCTCGCGCAGACGAAGCGAATCGGATCTGTCGGGAGTCGGGTCACTCCCTCCGACCCGAACGATCCCCGCATCCTCCTGCAGATGGACCCGGAGCGCCCCCTCCAACCCGGCGAGCCGGACCTGCACATCGTGGACGCATTCGAAGTCCGCTGCCCCCACGCGACCTATACCGTCTTCATCGACATGTACCACTGCCCGTCGCCACCCCAACCTCCACCCGACGGTCTGCGGCGATAGCTTACTCGGTGCGCCACTGGCCGATGGGTGCCGGCGGCGGAGGAATGTCTTCGTCGCGGGTGCGGCCGAGGTTAAGGGTATCGGCGGCCCAGCCGATCAGCTTCACCAGCTCGTGGTCGCGCCATCCCTTGTTGGCCTCGCCGTGCAGGAACTCGACGGCGTTCGCGCGCGTGCGCGCCCGGTGATAAGGCCGATCCGTGGTGATGGCGTCGTAGATGTCTGCGAGCTGGAGGATCTGTGCCGGCACGGGAAACTGCTGCCCCTTGAGGCCGTCCGGATAGCCGCTTCCGTCCAGGCGCTCGTGGTGCCAGCGGATGATCGGCAGCAGGTGGCGAAGGCTCTTCAGCGGCTCGCAGATGCGCTCCCCGATGATCGGGTGCTTGTTCATCACGATCCGCTCTTTGTCCGTCAGCCGGCCGGCCTTGTTGATGATCTCGTTCGGGATGCCGATCTTGCCGATGTCGTGCAGCACGCCGCCCTGGCGCAGCGCCTCGCAGATCTCCTCGTCCAGTCCCGCGAGCCGCCCCGCCTCGACGGCCAGGGCGCCGACGCGCTCGGTATGACCTTCCGTGTACGCGTCCTTCGCCTCGACGGCGTTGGCGAGCGCGAAGATCACCTGCGAGGCGTCCTCCAGCCGCTCGGTGGCGAGGCGGTTGCGCAGCGCGGAACGGATGCGGGCGTGCAGCTCGGCCCGCGGGGGCGGAAACGGGAGCACGTGGTCCGCGCCGTCGTCGAGCGCGGCCACGGTCCGGTCCTCTCCCGGCTCGGCGAACGCCACCACCGGCAAGAGGCGCGTGCTCGCGGCGCCCTTGATCCTCCGGCAGATCGCGCTCCCGGCCGGCGATTCGCCGCGCAGGTCGACGAACGCTACCGCCGGCTTCGACGCCAGCAGCGCGTCGGCGGCCGAGGTGACGGACTCGGTCTCGACCAGGGTGTATTCGCGCCCCAGCGCAGCGGCGATGGCTTCGCGAAAGGCGATGTCACCCGCGACCAGGACGGAGATTGCCATGCGCGAAATGAGCGTAACACCGTTTAGGATCCCAAGCCCACCCACGACGAGCCGTCCGGATAGAGCTCCCGTTTCCAGATCGGCGCGTCCTTCTTCAATGCCTCGATCGCGTGGCGACACGCCTCGAACGCGTCGGCGCGGTGCGGCGCCGCGGCCGCGATCACGACCGAGATCTCGCCGGGTTCCAGCGCGCCGGTGCGGTGGTGGATGGCGATGCGCGCCGCCCACTTTTCCCGAGCCTGTGCGGCGATCTGCTCGAAGATGCGCAGCGCCATCTCCGGATACGCCTCGTACTCGAGCCGCACCACGCGCTTGCCATGGTTCGTCGCGCGCACCGTCCCGACGAAGCTGACCACCGCTCCGCAGTCGGCCCCCGCTACCTCCCGCAACGGGGCCTCCGGCGCGACCGCCGCCGGCCCGATGCGATGCGGTACGGCCCCGCCAGAGACGGGCGGAATCAGCGCGACCTCGCTGCCGTCCCGCAGCCTCCTCTCCGGCGCGGCGAACTCCTGGTCGACCGCCAGGCGGAGCCTCTGCGCGACCGGCTGCAGCGCCGGGTGACGCGCGCAGGCGGCAGCGAGCGCCTCGGCGGCGGTGGCGGCGTCGTGAAGCTCGAGCGTCTCCGAGGACGTCCCGGCGCGCTCGCGGGCGGCAGCGAAATAGCGGATCGTCACGCGCATTGCGGCAAGCATGCTAGAACAGATTTGAAACTCGTGCTCCGAGAGGGTTGCGCTCTAGCCTCTCCCGCGTCGAAGGCGCGGGTATGCGGCTATTGTTTTGAGGCTGTACAGATCATGAGATGCGCTCTAGCAGCGTTGACGCCTTCAGGGGCCGTCTCTATTCTGCGCAGCCCCAATGGCCGAGCGGCACAACCTCACGGTGGACGAGTGCCTTGCCCTTCTCAAGGACGCCTCGCTCCGTCCGGAGAGCATCGCCGAGGAGATGGAATGCGCCGGCGTCTCGCGCCCGCAGCCGACGCACGTGCAGTCGGCGCGGGACGTCCTGGCGAAGCTCCACACCGAGGCGGTCGCGCAGACTGCCGGCCTGGCCGGTCCCGATGCACGGGCGTTGGCGGCGGAGATCGCGTCGCTTCCGGAGATGCTGGCGCTCGCCCTGGTGCACGCCGCGGGCCGCGTCGCGCGGCAGGAAGTCCTTCTCGAGCTGGCCACTTCACCGAGCCGGATGCTGGCGAAGGAATCGAAGCGCGAGCTGCAGAAGCTGAAGCAGCGTGGCGTGCAGGTGCAGGAGCTTCCGCCGCAGGGCGAGCCGGTCCTGAAGCCTCTTCCGGAGGGCGAGGCGCCCTCCTGCTATGCCAGCAGCATCGACGCGTACGGCGAGCGGGCGGTCTGGTGGACGCGTCCCGCCCGGCAGGGAGTGGAGCTGGTGCAGATCGTCATCTCCGATCTGAAAGGGATTCTCGCCGTGGACGCGCTCGCGCTTTCGCGCCGGTCCTGGCGGGAGTTCGTCAAGCGGCTTCCGCGGCAGAACGTGGTCGCCACCGTCGAGATCCCGAAGGACCATGCGCGGCAGCTGATCGCCGAGGCGGAGGCCGCCGGGGCCCGCAACGGATTCTCGCCTCCACCGGCCTACGCCGATGCGCTGCGCCTGCTCGGGCCCGCGCCGCAGACGCCGCCTCCTTCGCCGGGTCTTTCCCTGGAGCTGCCCGACGAGCTGGCGCATCAGCTGGCGGGCGCCGCGCTGTTCGAGGATCCGCTCTTCATGGCGTGGATTCCGGAGGAGGACGACCTGCGCCGGTTCGCGCTGCGCCTCGACGAGATCGCCACCAGCCAGCTCTACATCGATGCGGCGCAGCGGCGGCAGGCATTGGAACGGGCCGCCGACGACGCCGCGCTCGCGTACTTCACGCCGCAGCGCCGCGCGCTTTACGCCAAGCGCCTGGTGGAGATGGCGCACGTGCTCGCGAGCGAACGTCGCCTCGACGCCGCCCGGACGGCGCTCGCCGTCTCGCGAGCGCTCGGGACGGACGCCACCAACTCCTTCTGCCGCGCCCTGTTCACCCATTCTCTCCAGGGACGCCTCGAGCCCAAGGCGCCGCCGCCGCAGCCGTCGCCCTCCGGACTGGTGACCCTGTGAGCGCGGCGGAGCAGAAGAACCCGCTGCCCACCACGGACGCGATCATCGCCGGTCCGGACGGGCGCATCGTGCTGATCCTGCGTAAGAACGAGCCGCGGGGCTGGGCGCTCCCGGGCGGGTTCGTCGATTGGGGCGAGGAGATCGGGAGCGCTTGCCGGCGCGAGGCGAAGGAGGAGACCGGTCTCGACGTCGAGCTGGTCATGCAGTTCTTCACCTATTCCGATCCCCGGCGCGATCCGCGCAAGCACACCATCTCCACCGTCTATGCCTGCCGGGTGAAGGCGGGAGCGGAGCCGAAGGCCGACGACGACGCCGCCGAGGCACGCTGGTTCAGCGAAGCCGAAGTTCCCTGGCGGGCCCTCTCTTTCGATCACGGCGAGATCCTGCGCGACTACTTCCGCTGGGTCCACACCGGCGAACGCCGCCGCTTGTAGTCGCGCCGCCGAAGGCGGCTAAAAGGCCATGAGACGCTGCAGTCAGTGCGGCGTGGATTCGGAAGTAGGGGGAGGGACGGCCACGGTGGAGGGCCGCGCCAGGGTGCGGGCGTGGGTATCGGCCGCCTACCAGCGGTTGTACAGATCGATCGCTTTCGAGCGGCGCTGGAAAACCTCCTTGAGGAGATTCGCCTCCTGCGCCTGGGCGCTCGCCACGCGGTGGTCGACGTCGCCCGGATTCACCGTTGCCGCCTGCGGCGCATTGCCCGCCTTCATCGCCCGATACTTGGCCTGCTCGGTCAGCGCCTGGGCCGTGACCACGTGCGCTTCGGCCAGCTTGCGCTCCGCCTCGGCCACCGAGACCATCTGCTGCAGGTATTGCAGCTTCAAGTCGCTCGCTTTCAGCCGATCCTGCGCGCCGGCGATCTCGTCATCGATCTCGGCGATCTGATCCTTGCTCGCGTACTGCTTCTTCCGCAGGTCCTTCTCCGCCAGCGCCCGCTTCAGCTGCGCCTCGGCGACGCTCCGTTCGCTGCGCGCCACTTCCAGACGCGCGCGGGCGTCCGCCTCGTTCGCCCGGGCCCGGGCGGCCGCGTCGTGGGCACGCCCCTCTTCCACCCGGGCGTCATCGACCGGCTCCATCTGGGACTCGTTGAGCCGCGAGAGCCCCGACTCGTCCATCCGTGCCGCCGGCTTCTGCGACGAGCAAGCGACCGCAATGAGCGCGCTGCCAATTGCGATGAGGCTTCCGCGCATGCGCACCCCCGGGAAACGTCCGCAGGAGAACGTAGTGCCTGCGCGCCGGCGGAGCATGGGCTATGCTGCCGCCCTTCAATGGCCATCCTCGTCGCCGTCGTGGGCCTCGGATTGCTCATCGCCGCCCACGAAGCCGGGCACCTGGCGCTCGCCCGGATGATGGGCATGCGGGTGGAGACTTTCTCGCTCGGATTCGGGCCGCGCATCTGGGGATTCCGCCGCGGCGAGACCGACTACCGGCTGAGCGCGCTCCCGCTCGGCGGCTACTGCAAGATCGCGGGGTTCACGCCCGACGATCCGGCGGCGCAGGATCCGTCGGATCCCGGTTCGTACATGAACAAGCCCGCGTGGCGGCGCTTCCTGGTGATCGCGGCCGGGCCGGGCGTGAACTACCTGGTGGCCTTCCTGATCATCGCCGCCCTTTACGCGTCCCACGGCTTCCTCGACTTGACGACCACGCGCGTCGAGGTGATTCCCGGGGGACCCGCCGCCGCAGCGGGCCTGCAGACGGGCGACCAGGTGGTGGCGGTCGACGGCGTCGCGGTGGACTCCTTCGACGATCTCCGCCGGGAGCTGCAGAAGCCGGGAGCCGGGGCGCAGCGCCGCGTCGAGGTGCTGCGCGACGGAGCGCGGCAGGCATTCACCGTGCGGCCCCAGAACGGGACCATCTCGGTCAAGCTCGATCGCGTGATGGTGCGCCTTCCGCTCGCGGAAGCCGTCCCGCGAGCGCTGCGCGACGTCTGGGCGCTGAACGCCGCGACCGTCGGCGCGCTCTGGGATGCTGTCCGGGGGAAGGGCAGCGCATCGCTCGCGGGACCCATCGCCATCGTCCGGCAGGCTAGCGCGGAGGTGAAGCGCGGCATCGCGGACTTTGCCAGCATCCTCGCGAACATCTCGGTGGGGTTGGCGCTGTTCAACTTCCTCCCGGTTCCTGCGCTCGACGGCGGGCGGCTGGTGTTCCTCGGCGTGGAGCTGATCACCCGGCGCAAGGTCAACCAGCGGCTGGAATCGGTGGTCCACGTGGTCGGCCTTCTCCTGCTGCTCGGGCTGCTGGTATCGGTCGTCGTCTTCGGAGACCTGCAGCTGGGAAAACGGCTGTTCTCCCGCGGCGGCTGAACCGCGACGGCCGTGATACACAGCGGCCATGGCGAAGATGCGCAAGACCCTGGGGCGCCGGCCCAAGGCCCCTGCCGCCGCGCCGAAGAAGGCGCCGGGCGTACAGCTCACCGAGGGCGACCGCGATCTCCTCCGCCGTCTTTCGGATCGGACCGGGCTGCAGGCGCACGAGGTGCTCGAGCGCGCGCTGGCCGGCTACGCCGCCTCAGCCGCACCGGGGATGCCGCTGCATCCGGAGCCGGCGAGGAAGATCCGCAAGGGGGAGCCGCCACAGAAGCTCTTTCTCTCCGTGGACGGCAAGCCGGAGGTGGAAGTCGACAAGACCGAGTTCGTGCTCGGAAGCGGGGAAGACGTCGATCTCCGTCTCGACCTGCCCCTCATCTCTCCGCGCCACGCCCGCATCCTCTGGAAGGGCGGACGGCCTGTTTTCGAGGACTTGCGTTCGGCGCGCGGCTCCTACCGCCTCGGGCAGCCGGTCGACGTCCGGATGCTCGAGACCGGCGACGAGATCGATCTGGGAGGGTTCCTCCCCATCCGGTTTCGCTTCGGCGAAGGAGCTTGAAAACGCACGCTGAGCCCGCCGAGGCGGAGCTAACTTTCCGGGTCGCTGGCGGTTCTGCCTTCGAGACGTATGGCGCACATCGGCGACAGGCTCCAGGCGTTCCTGTCGGGTGGCCTCTCCCCCGCCGAGCGGGAGCAGGCCGACGCCCATCTCTCCGCCTGTGCGCAGTGCCGCGAGGAGCGCGATCTTCTCGCCGCCGCCGCCGCCCTGATCCCGCCGCTGCCTCCTCGCGAGCCGCGCGCGGGCTTCGCCGCGATGGTGGCGCTGAACGCGCGCGACCGCCGCGAGCCGTTCGTCCGCTGGCTGCGCTGGTCGCTCGGGGGTGTACTGGCGGCGGGCGTGGCGGCGGTCGCGGCCGCGATCCTGATTCCGGCGGCGCCACAGCTGCAGCGCAGCGAAGACGTGCGGATCGCGCAGAGGCTCGACCTGTTCGAGGACCTGGCGGTGGTGCAGCATCGGGAGGCGCTCGAGGATCTGGAGATCGTCGCCGTCCTCCACACGCTGGAGGCGCGGCCGTGAAGCGCGCGCTCCTCCTCGCCGTCGCCCTGATCGCGGCGGCGCCAGCCCGGGCGCAACAGAGCGCCGAGGATCGATTCCGCAGCTTGCCGCCCGAGAAGCAGGCGGAGCTGCGGCAGCGGTTCCGCGAGTTGCAGTCGCTGCCGCCCGGGGAGCGCGCTGAGTTGCGGCGCAACCTAGACCGGCTCGACTCCATGCCGCAGGGCGAGCGCGATGCCGTGATGGACAACTACCGCCGGTTCCAGCGGATGAGCCCGGACGAGCGCCAGCAGATCCTGCGGCAGTGGCAGGAGTTCCGCCGCCTGCCGCCGGAGAAGCGCGCCGAGCTGCGCCGGCTGCTTCGCGGGGTGATGGACGCCGATCCGTCCGAGCGGAAACAACTGCTCCAGAACATGGGCCGTTGGGAGCAGATGACGCCTGAGCAGAGGGAGGAGATGCGCCAGCGCTTCCGCGACCGGCGCGAGCAGCGCAGGGAGGAGCGTCAGGAACGCCGCGAGGAGCAAAAGGAGCGCCGGCAGGAGCGGCGTCAGGAGCGCCGCCAGGAGCGCCGCGGAGGGTAGCGCCCGAGGCGGCGGCGGGAATCCTGGTGGGGTTGGGGAACGGATTCGCATGGTGCGCGTGGTCGGGGTCATCGCGGTCGTGCTCGCTGCCGCTGCCGCGCACGCGCAGGAACGCCCACAGCCGCCTCGGGTGCAGCAACCGGACGGCGGAGCCGCACCGGTCCCGCTCTCGAACGAGGACGCGGAGCTGGTGAAGGAGCTCGCCGTGGTCGAGCGCCTCGAGCTGCTCAGGAACCTCGAGCTGTTCGAGGAGCAGAAGGAGGCGAAGAAGCCTCAGGGGCAGTAAGGCTGACCCGGCCGCGGCGGAGCACTTTTTCCAGGTACTGCCCGGTATAGCTCCCCTTCGCCTGCGCCACCTGCTCCGGCGTGCCGGTCGCGACCACCCGCCCGCCCTTGTCGCCGCCCTCCGGACCGACGTCGATGATCCAGTCGGCGCACTTGATGACGTCCAGGTTGTGTTCGATCACCAGCACGGTGTTGCCGGCGTCGACCAGCCGGTTGAGCACGTTGAGAAGCCGCTTGATGTCGTCGAAGTGCAGGCCGGTGGTAGGCTCGTCCAGCACGTACAGCGTGCGCCCGGTATCGGTGCGCGCCAGCTCGCGCGACAACTTGATGCGCTGCGCTTCGCCGCCGCTCAGGGTCGGCGAAGGCTGGCCGATCTTGATGTACCCGAGGCCGACGTCGTCGAGCGTCTTCAGGATGCGGATGATGTCCTTGTGCACCGAGAAGTGCTCCATCGCCTCGCGCACGCTCATGTCGAGCACCTCGGCGATGTTCTTGCCCTTGAAGGTCACGCGAAGCGTGGCGTCGTTGAACCGCTTGCCGTGGCACACCTCGCAAGGCACGTAGACGTCCGCGAGGAAGTGCATCTCGACGACCTTGAGCCCGTCCCCCTCACAGGCCTCGCACCGTCCCCCCTTCACGTTGAAGGAGAATCGGCCCGGCTCGTAGCCGTAAGCGCGCGCTTCCGGCGTGCGCGCGAACACGTCGCGGATGCAGTCGAATACCTTGGTGTAGGTGGCCGGGTTGCTGCGCGGCGTGCGGCCGATGGGCTTCTGGTCGATCTCGATCACCTTGTCCAGGTGCTCGATGCCGGAGAGCGCCTTGTACGCGCCGGGCGCCTCGCGCGACCCGTAGATGGCCCGCGCCAGCGCCGGATAGAGGATGCGGTTCACCAGCGTGGACTTGCCGGCGCCCGAGACACCGGTCACCGCGACCAGGCATCCGAGCGGGAACTCCACGTCGATCTCCTTCAGGTTGTTCTCGGCCGCCCCGAGGAGCTTGACGCTCTTGCCGCTGCCTCGCCGCCGCTGCGGGGGAATCTCGATCTTCCGCCGCCCGGCGAGATACGCGCCCGTCAGCGACCGCTCGTTCCTCATCACCTCCCGCGGAGCGCCGGAAGCGACGATCTCGCCGCCGAGCTCGCCGGCGCCCGGTCCGAAGTCGACGATGAAGTCCGCCTCCTCCATCGTCTCCTCGTCGTGCTCGACCACGATGACGGAGTTGCCCAGATCCCGCAGCCGCTTCAGCGTGGAGAGCAGCCGCACGTTGTCGCGCTGGTGCAGGCCGATGGAGGGCTCGTCCAGGATGTAGATGACTCCGGTCAGCTCCGACCCCATCTGCGAGGCCAGGCGGATGCGCTGCGACTCGCCGCCGGAGAGCGAAGGACCAGGACGATCGAGCGTCAGATAGCCGAGGCCGACGTCGAGCAGGAAGCGCAGGCGGTTCCCGATCTCCTTCAGCAACTCGGACGCCACCACCTTGTCGTTTCCTTCCAGCGGCAGGGTGGAGATGAACTGCATCGCCTGCTCGATCGTCATCCGCGAGACGTGGACGATGCTCTTGCCCGCCGTATCGCCCACGTCGCCGATCGTCACCGCCCGGCTCTCCGGGCGCAGCCGCTCGCCTTTGCATGCGCTGCAGGGTTTGTCGCTGAAGTAGCGCAGGTAATGCTTGCGCATGCTCTCGGAGGTGGTCTCCTTGAAGCGCCGCATCAGCATCGGGATGATGCCCTCGAAGCTGGTCTTGTAGGTGCCGGTGCGGCCGCCCTCGCTCCAGCGGATGCTCATCTTCTCGTCGCCCGAGCCGTAGAGGAGCAGGTCCTTGATCTCGCGCGGCAGCTCCTTCCAGGGCCTGTCCAGCGGGACCTTGAACGAGCTGGAGAG
>Ga0209237_1000246_pt1 | contig 28817 bp, 26 predicted proteins | sample GraSoi013_1_40cm_2_FD_185820 | JGI IMG/M metagenome (GOLD analysis project Ga0209237, IMG submission 185820) | Grasslands soil microbial communities from the Angelo Coastal Reserve, California, USA - Sample 10_02_2013_1_40cm (SPAdes) (version 2) | ecosystem: Environmental > Terrestrial > Soil >...
CAAAGCTGCGGCCGGCATTCCCCACGCTGGAGCTGCTGAACCTCGGGCAGAGCGGCGCCACCAGTTCCGATCTCCTGGAGAGTCAGCTTGCGCGCGCGCTGCGGACCCGCCCGCGGCTGGTCACACTCGGGATCGGCATCAACGACGTCGGACTGCAGATCCCCGACGACGCGTTCGCGTTGAACCTGGAGGAGACCGTGGTGCCGCTGCGCAAGCTCGGCGCGCCGATCGCGATCGCCAACATTCCGGACCTCGCGCTCGCACCGGCCGTCGCGCGCGTCGTTCCGCGCTCGCTCTACGAGCGCCGCATCGAGCTCTTCAACGACCACATCACCGCGACCGCGGCGCGGCATCGGCTGTCTCTGGTCGATCTCTACGCCTGGAGCCGCGAGGCGCTTCCCGGCCGTCCCGAGCTGTTCTCGCCGGACGGCTTCCACCCCAGCGCGCGCGGATACGATGTGTGGGCCGAGCGCATGTTGCCCGCCGTCCTCGCACTGCTCCGCTAGAGCGCTCCGCTCTTTCTCTGAAACCACCGCTGAAATGCGGCCACTCCTGTTGCGTAGGCCTTGGAGAAAGGCACGCAGGAGGAGACGGCCATGGGTGTCTGGAGGAACTGGTTCCCGATCGCGCTCGCGATCCTTTGGGTGCTGATGGCGGCGATGGCCGTGGTCGATTTCGCGTCGTTCAGCGCGGCGACGATGCCCCGCAAGGCCGTCGCGGCCGAGGAGAAACCGCTCCATTCGGCGCTGCCACAGCAATGTGTCTCTCCCGTCTCCGCACTTCACGACTGACCGGCACGATGAAGGGAGCGACGACCGCTACTCGCCTCTCTCGTCGTCCTTCTTGAACACCCCGGCGACGGCGGTCTTGGTGGTCTCGCCGATCATGTGCTTCGCGTCCGGTCGACGCGCAAGCCCATGAACCCGAGCGACTCCGCGTAGGAAGCGTAGGGGAAATCCGGGATCGCGACCACCGGCTGGTGATCCATGCCCGCGTCGTACAGCCCGTTGAGCAAGTGGATGGCCCCCGGTCCGGAGGTGGCCAGGCACACCCCCGGCTCCCCGGTAAACTTTGCATGCGCTCCCGCCATGAACGCGGCCAGCTCCTCATGGCGCGCCTGGAGGAAGCGCGGGCGCTCGTCGCCGGCGTGCTCGAACCCAGCCATGATCCCGTTGATGCCGTCGCCGGGATAGCCGAACACGCGCTGGACGCCCCAGGCGCGCAGCCGCTCGACCAGGAAATCGCCCCCCGTCTTCGCCATGGAAAGACCTCCGCGTCAGGGTAGTTAGCTGACGCGCAGCAGACACGGGCCGACTCGGCGCTTGCCAAGTCGGCGGAGAAATGGGCAGCATCCCTCACCCTCGCGCGCTCGCAGGCGATTGAGGGACTGCGACGTTCGGTCGCTGCCGCAATCCGCACCCCTCCACCGCGAAAATCCCTCGGCTAGCAAGCGCCGCTGCTCGGCTCGGAGCCACGTGAGAACGGAATGAGCTCTTTGTTCAAGCCCTCGTCGAACACCGCGTTCCGCGTGGCCCTGGTCGCGCTCGCGCTCCTGTTCGGCGGTGGCCTCATCGCCGGCCCGATGATCTACGTGCGGACCCCGTTCTTCACCCAGCAGCAGGATCCCGTCGACCAGCCGGTGCAGTTCGATCACCGCCACCATGTCGGCGACGAAGGCATCGACTGCCGGTACTGCCACTACCTGGTGGAGAAGTCGCCCTCCGCGGGAGTGCCTCCGACCTCGCTCTGCCTCAACTGCCACGAGCAGATCTGGAACAAGAGCCCAAAGCTCGCGCCGGTGCGCGAGAGCTACTTCGCGGATCGTCCCATCGTCTGGAACAAGGTCAACAAGCTGCCCCACTTCGTCTACTTCAATCACTCGATCCACGTGAGGCAGGGCGTCGGTTGCGTCACCTGCCACGGGCGCGTGGACGAGATGGCGCAGGTGGAGAAGGCGCAATCCCTGGCCATGGGGTGGTGCCTGGAATGCCACCGGCACCCGGAGAGGTACCTGCGTCCCCGGGATCAGATCACGAACATGACGTACAAGCCGACGGAAGATCAGCTCGCGATCGGCAAGCAGCTGATGGAGCAGTACCACGTCGAGACGCGCACGAGTTGCACGACATGCCATCGCTGAAGTCATTCCCGATCGCGGGCCAGCGGCAAAAGCTCTGGCGCGGCCTGGACGAGCACGGGGCGCCGCCGGCTCCCTCGCGCGAGCTGGGGGCCGCGCCGCCGCCCGATGACGCGACCTCGCGGCGCAGCGTCCTGCAGCTGCTCGGGGCGTCCGCTGCGCTGGCGTCGCTCGGTGGCTGCCTCAAGCCGCCGGACGAGAAGATCCTCCCCTACACCAGGCAACCGCCGGAGGTGACCCCCGGGAACCCGCTGCACTACGCGACCGCAGCGGTCATCGACGGCAGGGCCACCGGGCTGCTCGTCACCGCGAACGAGGGCCGGCCGACGAAGATCGAAGGCAATCCCGACCATCCGTCCAGCCGCGGCGCCGTCGGTCCCCTGGAGCAGGCCGAGCTGCTGCGGCTCTACGACCCGCAGCGCCTCGGGGTCGTGCAGCACCTGGGTCAGCCGAGCGCGTGGCGCGATTTCCTCCAGGCGACTGCGGAGAAGGCGCGCGCGCTTCGCGACAGCCGCGGCGCAGGATTGCGTTTCCTGATGGAGCCCGGCTCCTCGCCGCTGGTCGGCCGGCTGCGCCAGCGGCTCGCCGATACATATCCGCAGGCGAAATTCTCCTCCTGGAGCGCGATCCCGCTGCAGCAGATCCACGACGGCGCCCAGCTCGCGTATGGCGCGGCGTACGAAGTCCGCCTCGATCTCTCCCGGGCGCGGGTGGTGCTCTCGCTCGACTCCGATCTGCTCGCGGCCTTGCCGGGGACGCTCCCCGCCATGCGGGACTGGGCGGAGAAGCGCGATCCGGCGAACGGGCGGTTGGCTCGCCTCTACGCGGTGGAGACGAACCTGACGGTGACCGGGATGAACGCCGATCATCGCCTCCGTCTGAAGCCGACGCATCTGCACCGGTTCGGTCTGGCGCTGCTGGGCCGGCTGGCGGCGCAGGTTCCGGCGCTCTCGCGCTACGCGCCGCTGCAGCAGCGTTTTCCCCTGCCGCCGGAGAGCGCGAAGTTCGCCGATGCGGTGGCGAAAGATCTCGTGGCCGCCGGTCGCGGCGCGCTCGTTTCCGTCGGACCGCGCCAGCCGCCCGTGCTGCATGCCGCCGCGCACGCCATCAACGCGGCGCTCGGGAGCGCCTGCGCGGCGGCAGCACGCCCCGTGCTGCACGATACCAACGCCGGACCGCGGACGCTCGAGCAGCTCGTCGAGGAGATGCGCGGCGGCAAGGTCGATACCCTGGTGATCACCGCCTGGAATCCCGTCTACGGGGCCCCGGCCGATCTGAACTTCAGCAAGGCGCTCTCCCAGGTGCCGTACTCCGTCTACCGATCGCTCTACCTCGACGAGACCGCCGACCGCGCGACCTGGGTCATCCCCTCGCTGCACCCGCTCGAGAGCTGGGGCGATGCGCGCGCCCACGACGGCACGGTCACCTTCATCCAGCCGCTCATCTCCCCGCTCTATTCCGGCGCGAGCGAGGTGGAGACGCTGGCGGCGTTCCTCGGCGAGGGCGATCGCACGGCGTACACGCAGCTGCGCGCGTTCTGGGAATCGGAAAGGCCAGACCATTTCGCGCTCAATTGGGAGAAATGGTTGGCCGACGGGTTCATCGGCGGCACCGCGACCCCGCCGGAGACGCCGGCCGTCCGCCACGACCAGATCCTTGCCGCCGCCATGCAGGTCGCGCCCGCGGACTCGAGCGCCGGCATCGAGATCAACATCGTCCCGGACTATCGGGTGTGGGATGGACGGTTCGGCAATGTCTCCTGGTTGCAGGAACTGCCGGATCCGGTGACGAAGGTCACCTGGGAGAACGCCGCGCTGCTGGCGCCCGACACCGCGCGCAAGCTCGGCCTGCGCCAGGGCGACCGCGTCGATCTCGGGCTGCGCGGGCCGCCTGCGCACGCGACCGTCGTGATCGCGCCGGGGCACGCGGAGGACACCATCACCGCGTCGCTCGGTTACGGCCGCCGCGGCGCAGGAGAGGCGCTCTGTCGGGGCCTGGGATTCGACACCAGCCCCCTGCGCCACACCGACGCCCCCTGGTTCTCGCCCGGCCTGACCGTCACTCCCGTCGGCAAGAGAGCGCGCCTCGCCCAGACGCAAGAGCACCACTCGATGGAGGGGCGCCTGATCGCGGCCACCACCACCGTCGAGAAGCTCAAGGAGACCGGGGAAGAGCTCGCCGAGAGCCGCGCTCCGCTGCTCACCGCGTATCCGGGGCCCGCTTATCCCGGCTACCGCTGGGGCATGGCGATCGACTTGTCGCGCTGCACCGGATGCAGTTCCTGCATGGTGGCGTGCGTCGCCGAGAACAACATCCCGATGGTCGGCAAGGAGCAGGTCGCGCTCAGCCGCGAGATGCACTGGCTGCGCGTCGACCGCTACTTCATCGGCGACGACACCGGCAACCCGGGCGTCGTGGTGCAGCCGCTGATGTGCGTGCATTGCGAGTACGCGCCCTGCGAGTACGTGTGCCCCGTCAACGCCACCGTGCACAGCGACGAGGGGCTCAACGAGATGATCTACAACCGCTGCGTCGGCACCCGGTACTGCTCGAACAACTGCCCGTACAAGGTGCGGCGCTTCAACTTCTTCTCGTACACGTCGGATTACACGAATACCGAGAAGATGGCCTTCAACCCCGACGTCACCGTGCGCGCGCGCGGGGTGATGGAGAAGTGCACGTATTGCGTGCAGCGCATCGAGCGGGCCCGGATCGAGACCCGGCTCCAGGATCGCCGGATCCGCGACGGCGAGGTCCTCACCGCCTGCCAGCAGGCGTGCCCGAGCGGGGCGATCGTGTTCGGCGACCTGAACGATGCGAACGCGAAGGTGCGCAGGCTGCACGAGGACGAGCGCCGCTACGATCTGCTGCACGAGCTGGGAACGCGGCCGCGCACCGCGTACCTGGCGCGCGTCACCAACCCGAACCCGGAGCTTGCCTGATGGCGGAGACGGCCATCGCGTTGCCCCCGCAGCTGATCCCGCCCCCGCTGATCGAGGGCAGGCAGGACGACGGCACGCTCAACAAGTCGCTCAACGCCTACGTCTGGCAACCGCCGCAACGGGGGTGGCTCGCGCTGTTCCTGATCGGGCTGGCCGGCACCGGGGTGCTCTTCTCGGCGATCGCGATCACGGTTGCGAGGGGCATCGGGATGTGGGGGAACAACATCCCGGTCGGCTGGGCGTTCGGGATCATCAACTTCGTCTGGTGGATCGGGATCGGCCACGCCGGGACGCTGATCAGCGCCATCCTCCTCCTCTTCCAGCAGAAGTGGCGCACCAGCATCAACCGCTTCGCCGAGGCGATGACGCTCTTCGCCGTGATGCAGGCGGGGCTCTTCCCCATCCTGCACACCGGCCGCCCCTGGTTCGCCATCTACTGGCTGTTCCCCTACCCGAGCACCAACTCGATCTGGCCCCAGTTCAAGAGCCCACTGATGTGGGACGTGTTCGCGGTGAGCACGTACTTCATCACCTCGCTGCTGTTCTGGTACCTGGGCCTGATCCCCGACCTCGCCTCCCTGCGCGACAGCTCGAGCAGCAAGCGCGCGCGGATCGCCTACGGCATCTTCGCGCTCGGCTGGCGCGGCAGCGCGCGGCACTGGCACCACTACAAGATCGCCTACCTGCTCCTGGCGGGACTCGCCACCCCGCTGGTCCTCTCGGTCCACACCATCGTGTCGTGGGACTTCGCCCTTTCCATCCTGCCTGGCTGGCACACCACCATCTTCCCGCCGTACTTCGTCGCCGGCGCCGTCTTCTCCGGCTTCGCGATGGTGATGACGCTGATGATTCCAGCCCGCCGCTACATGAAGCTCAAGCACGTGATCACGGCCCGGCACCTGGAGTCGATGGCCAAGGTGATGCTCCTCACCGGCCTCATCGTCTTCTACGGCTACCTGATGGAGCACTTCGCCGCCTGGTACAGCGGCAACGTCTACGAGGAGCACGTCTTCTTCTCCACGCGCCCGCGGGGACCGTACGCCTGGGCCTACTTCACGCAGATGTTCTGCAACGTGGTGGTCCCGCAGATGTTCTGGACGCGCTGGGCGCGCCGCAACGTCTGGACGCTCTGGATCGGGTCGGTGCTGGTGAACGTCGGGATGTGGTTCGAGCGCTTCAACATCGTCGTCACCTCGTTACATCAGGACTTCATCCCCTCGAACTGGGCGATGTACTACCCGACGTGGGTGGATTTCTCGCTGCTCTTCGGCACCATCTGCTTCTTCGGCACCTTGTTCCTCGTCTTCCTCAAGTTCATCCCCGCGGTGGCCACCAGCGAGGTGAAGGAGCTGAACCACGAGCTTCACCAGGGCGGCGGGTTGAGCGAGGTGGAAGGAGCGCACCGATGAGGCGCTTCGTTCTCGGCCAGTTCACCGAGGCCGCCGCCTGCGTCGAGGCGGTCCGCAAGCTCCGCGAGCAAGGCGTGCCGGGGCTCGACGCGCACTCGCCGCGTCCGATGCACGGCATCGACGATGCGCTCGCGCTGCCGCGCAGCAAGGTCCCGATCGTGGCGCTGACCGGAGGGGTCCTGGGCGCCCTGGGCGGCTACTCGCTGCAGTGGTACCTGAACAGCAAGGCGTACCCGATCAACGTCGGAAGCCGCCCGCCGCACGGGTTCTGGACGAACATCCCCATCACCTTCGAATCGGGCGTGCTCATCGCGGTGCTCTCCATCTTCTTCGGTTCCATCTTCGTGTTCTTCGGCCTGCCCCGCACGTACCATCCGCTCTTCGAGTCCGAGCGCTTCCGCACCGCCTGCCTCGACGCCTACTGGATCAGCGCGGAGACGGGCGACGAGAACGCCGTCCCCGAGCTGGAGAAGAAGTTCCGCGAGGCAGGCGCGCACAAGGTGCACACCGTGGTGGAGCGCATATGAGAAGACTGCTGCTCCTCAGCGTCCTCTGCGCGGCGTGCGGCGACACCACCATCGTCGATCCGATGGAGCGGCAGCCGAAGTTCAAGCCGTTCGCGGCCAACTCTTTCTACGAGGACGGACGCGCGATGCGGCAGCCGCCGGAAGGAACGGTGCCGCGAGAACGGCAGACCTCGAGGCCGGAGATCACCACCGGCCGCGACCGCAGCGGACAGATCGTCAGTGCCATCCCCATCCCCGTCACGCGCGAGCTGATGCTGCTCGGCCGGGCGAAGTTCGAGATCTACTGCGCGATCTGCCACGGGCTGGTGGGCGACGGGGTATCGCTGGTCGCCACGCAGATGTCGCTGCGGCCCCCGCCCAACCTGCACAAACTGCGCAATCCGAGCCCTGGGCATGTTTTCCAGGTGGTGAGCGAGGGATTCGGCCTGATGGCGTCCTACGCCGTCCAGCTCACCCCGCACGACCGCTGGGCGGTGGTCGCATATCTGCAGGCGCTGCGGCGCAGCCAGGCAGCGAAGCTGGCGGACGCACCCGCGGACATCCAGCAGAAGCTGCGCGCGGAGGCTGCCCAATGAAGCCGCGGGCGCTACCGGATACGAATCTGCCGCCGTACTCCGGCGGCCGCAAGGAGATGATCGGCGCCGCCGTCGCCGGAGCGGCAGGACTCCTGCTCACGCTGATCGGCGCGGCCTTCTCCCCGCAGCGCGCGTTGCTCGCTTATCTGATCGCCTGGGTGTACTGGCTGGGGCTCGCCATCGGCGCGATCACCCTGGTGATGGGGCATCACGCGGCGGGCGCGCGCTGGAACGTGAGCATCCGTCGCTTCAGCGAGACGATCGGGGCCACCATCCCGCTCTTCGCCGTGCTCTTCATCCCGCTGCTCCTCGGCGCCAGGCACGTCTGGTTCTGGGTATCGCCGCACGAGCCCGTCGCGAAGGAGATGCACGAACTCCTCCAGCACAAGCGGCCCTATCTGAACCTGGGCTTCTTCACCTTGCGCGCGGTGTTCTATTTCGCCCTGTGGACGGCCTTCGGCTGGCTGCTCCGCGCCTGGTCGTTGCGGCAGGACGACACCGCCGATCCAGCGTTCACCGTACGCGCCCGGTGGTGGTCGCCTCCCGGTCTGCTGCTCTTCGCCATCACCTTCACCTTCGGCGCATTCGACTGGCTGATGTCCCTGCAGCCCACCTGGTACTCGACGATCTTCGGCCTCTACATCTACATCGGCTCCTTCGTCTCCTCCGTGGCGCTCCTCTGCCTGGTCATCACCGGGGTGCGGTCGAGCGGATCACCGCTGGGAACCGTGATCTCGGTCGACCAGCAGCACAACGCCGGCAAGCTGCTCTTCGCCTTCACCGTCTTCTGGGCGTACATGGCGTTCTCGCAGTACATGCTGATCTGGGCGGGCAACCTCCCCGAAGAGCTACAGTGGATCGTGGTCCGCAGCCGCGGCGTCTGGCGGCCGGTGGGGATCCTCATCCTCGTCGGCCACTTCGTGGTCCCGTTCTTCCTCCTGCTCTCGCGAGACCTGAAGCGCAGCCCGCCCGCGCTCGGCGGCATCGCTGCCTGGATGCTGGTCATCCACTACATCGATCTGTACTGGGTGGTGATGCCCGCGGTGGAGGGATCGAGCCTCGGGCTCCACTGGACGCACCTCACCGCGTTCGTCGGCGTGGGCGGTCTCGCGGTCGCCGCCGCGCTGTTTCTCTTCCGCGCCGCGCGGCCGGTGCCCGTCGGCGATCCGTTCCTGCAAGATTCACTGAGGTACGTGCAGCCATGAGCCACGAACCTTCCCACTCCACGGCGCACATGGCTCCGCCGCCGGCGCAGGCGGAAGAAGGGATCCGCTGGTCCGGCGTCATCGGCACCGGGGTCGCTTCCATCTTGATCTTCGCGGTCGCGACGTTCGTCGTCTACCGCTACCAGGACCAGCGCGAGAAGTTCCTGCAGCCCGTGGGCCCGCTTCCGATCCCGGCGCAGATGGGCCAGGCGGAGATCGGGATCGTCGACCAGGTCCCCTTCGACATCACCCGCGCGGCGCAGGCGTACCGCAAGGACGAGATCGAGCGCCTGTCGAGCTGGGGCTGGATCGATCGCAAGCAGGGCACCGTCCACATGCCGATCGACCGGGCCATGGACCTGGTGGTGCAGGAGCAGAAGAAATGATCGCCGCGCTGATCTTGCTCGCGCAGGTCGCCACGACGCCGGACGCGCCCGTGGACGTGGTCGAGCGTCTCGGCGAGCAGGTGGCGAGCGCTTCCTTCATGGACAGCGAGTCGAATCGCGTCCAGCTGCGAGACCTGACCGCCCGCGGCAAGCCGGTGGTGCTCACGCTCGTCTATTTCGACTGTCCGATGCTCTGCAGCCTGGTCCAGAAAGGCGTGATCAAGGCGATCAACGAGAGTGGGCTCCGGCTCGGCGAGGACTACTACGGGCTCACCGTCAGCTTCTCGCCCAAGGACCGCATTCCAGAGGCGCGTCTGCGCCAGGGCGGATATCTCCAGACGCTGCGCAATGCCGGGAAGGCCTATCCGGCGCACTGGCCGTTTCTCACCGGCGGTGACACTGCGATCCGCGCTCTCGCGGACTCACTCGGGTTTCGCTACCGCTACGACAAGGAGTCGGAGCAGTACGAGCATCCGGCGGTGAGCATGATCCTGGGCCCGGGCGGCAGGATCTCCCGCTACCTGTACGGCGTGGAGTTTTCCCCGCGAGAGCTGCGGCTGGCGGTCGTGGAAGCTTCGCAGGGCAAGGTGGGGACGGCGTTCGACCGCGTGATCCTGCGCTGCTTCAAGTACGACCCTGCCTCGCGCAAGTACCACTTCTACGTGATGGGGGCGCTGCGCCTCGGATCCGGCGCGTTCGCGGTGGCGCTGGCCGTGCTCCTCGGCGCGCTCTGGTGGCGCGAGATCCGCCGGCAAGGGCGCAGGACGCCGGAAACGAGCGCTGCCGGGGCGCTCGCACGACACGGTTCCGCTGCGATGTCATCGCAGGTGGCCTCGAAAGGCGGGCCATGAACGAGGTCCTGCGCAGGCTGCTCTTCCTGCCCGATCAGGCGTCCACGTTCGCGCGCGACGTCGACCGGCTGCACTACTTCGTCATCATCACCACGTTCATCATGTCCACCGCGGTGGGGCTGACCGCCATCTTCTTCTTCGTGCGCTACCGCCGCCGTTCGGAGACGCAGACCACCCCGCACATCGAGCCGGCGCTGTGGATGGAGGCGCTCTTCGTCGGCACCCCCCTCATCTTCTTCACCCTCTGGTTCTTCCTCGGCTTCCGCGAGTTCGTCCGGCAGCAGACGCCGCCGAGCGATTCCATGGACGTCTACGTGATGGGGAAGAAGTGGATGTGGAAGTTCGCCTATCCGGACGGCCCCAACTCCATCAACGTCCTGCGCGTGCCCGCCGGGCGCAACGTCCGCCTGCTGATGACGTCGCGCGACGTCATCCATTCGTTCTACGTGCCGGAGTTCCGCATCAAGCAGGACGTGCTGCCCGGCCGGTACACACAGACCTGGTTCAACGCCACCATGCCCGGCCGCTACCAGATCCTCTGCGCGGAGTACTGCGGCGCCGGCCACTCGATCATGCGCGGCGAGGTGATCGTGCTCAAGCCGCAAGAGTACGAGAACTGGCTGGCCTTCCAGCACCGCGGCCTGGTCGCGACCCAGGACGCCCAGCCGACCGCGCTCGACTTCGCTCCGCCGCTCGGGAACATGGTCGATCAGGGCCGGCGCATCGCGGCCGAGCAGGGCTGCCTGAAATGCCATACCACCGACGGGACGCGGCACATCGGGCCCACCTGGCTCGACCTGTACCTCCGCCGCGAGAGGCTGAACGACGGCAGCATCGTCGTCGCGGACGAGGCGTACCTGACCGAGTCGATGATGGACCCGGCCCTCAAGGTCGTCGAAGGGTTCCAGCCGGTGATGCCCAGCTTCCAGGGCAAGCTGGCGGGACCCGAAGTGGCTGCGCTCGTCGAGTACATCAAGTCGCTGCAGAGCGACGCGGTCCGCATCGGACCGTCGGAAGGACCCGCCTATGCGCCTATCCGAGGACGATAGCCACGCCCTGGCCGGCGCGCCGGCCGCGCCGACCTATCTGGAAGACGGCACGACGGTCATGTCCTGGCTCAATACCCGCGACCACAAGCGCGTCGGAGTGATGTTCCTCGTCTCGGTGATCCTCTTCTTCTTCCTCGGAGGCCTCTTCGCCCTGCTCATCCGCTTCAAGCTGCTGCAGCCGGGCCCGTTCTTCCTCGACGCTCTCGGCTACAACCGCATGTTCACGCTGCACGGCGTGGTGATGATCTTCCTCTTCCTCATCCCCTCCATCCCCTCCGCCTTCGGCAACTTCGTGTTGCCGCTGATGCTCGGCGCGCGCGACGTCGCCTTCCCGCGCCTCAATCTCTTCTCGTACTACCTGTACCTGGCGGGCGCGGTCCTGGCGATCCTGGCCATGATCCAGGGCGGCGCGGATACGGGATGGACCTTCTACACTCCTTATTCCAGTACCACGGCCACGCAGGTGTTACCGGTGCTGCTCGGGGTATTCATCCTCGGCTTCTCCTCGATCCTTACGGGGCTCAACTTCATCGTCACCGTGCACACCCTGCGCGCGCCCGGCCTGAGCTGGATGAGGCTGCCCCTGTTCGTCTGGGGCATCTACGGAACCTCGATCATCCAGGTGCTGGCGACGCCGGTGATAGGCATCACCGTGCTCATCGTGGCCGTCGAGCGCGTGGGCGGCTTCGGCCTCTTCGATCCGGCGCGCGGCGGCGATCCCGTGCTCTTCCAGCACATGTTCTGGTTCTACTCGCATCCCGCGGTCTACATCATGGTCCTGCCGGGGATGGGCGTGATCTCCGAGACGGTGGCGGCGTTCTCGCGCAAGAACCCGTTCGGCTACAAGGCCATCGCCATGAGCTCCCTGGGGATCGCCTTCGTGGGGTTCTTCACCTGGGGCCACCACATGTTCGTCGCCGGCCAGAGCACCTTCAACGCGGGCGCGTTCGGCATCCTCTCGATGTTCGTAGGCGTCTTCACCGCCATCAAGGTCTTCAACTGGGTGGGCACGATGTACCGGGGGGCCATCTCCTTCAAGACACCGTTCGCGTACATCTGCGGGTTCCTCTATTTCATCGTCTTCGGCGGGATGACGGGCGTCGCGCTCGCCACCACCTCCCTCGACATCCACTGGCACGACACCTATTTCGTGGTGGCGCACTTCCACTTCATCATGGTCGGCGCATCGGTGATGGCGTTCCTCGCCGCCCTCCACTACTGGTTCCCGAAGATGTTCGGCCGCATGTACCCGGAGGGATGGGGGCTGGTGGCCGCGTCGCTGATCATCCTCGGCTTCAACGCCACCTTCATTCCCCAGTTCCTGCTCGGTAACTTCGGAATGCCGCGCCGCTACTACCAGTACCCGGAGCATTTCCAGGCGCTGAACGTCGCTTCCACGGCCGGTGCGACGCTCCTCGGGTTCGGCTTCCTCATCATCCTCATCTACATGACGATCGCTCTCAGGTACGGCCAGCGCTCGGAGGCGAACCCTTGGGGTAGCAAGGGATTCGAGTGGCTGACGGCCTCGCCGCCGCCGACGCACAACTTCGACGAGATCCCCACCATCACCCAGATGCCGCACGACTACCGCACGCACGAGCCGCCGGGGGTCATCCGTGTCGCCTGAGGCTGCCAGCCTGCCCGAGGGCATCCTCGCGCATCATTTCGCCTCGCTGGAGCGGCAGAACGAGGCGATGCGGCTGGGGATGTGGCTCTTCCTCGCCACCGAGATCCTGCTCTTCGCCGGCCTGTTCACCGGCTACTCAGTGTATCGATTCGAGTTTCCGCTCGCGTTCGCGGAGTGCAGCCGCCATCTGAGCCTCACCGCCGGCACCGTGAACACGATCGTGCTGATCACCTCCAGCTTCACCGTCGCGCTCTCCATCCACTTCGCCCGGACCGATCAGCGCCGCGCTGCCGTCGTCTGCCTCGCGCTCACCATCCTGCTCGCGCTCGGGTTCCTCGGGATCAAGGCGATCGAGTACACCGCCCACTTCCGGGAGCACGCGCTGCCGGGGAAGTACTACGCATTCGAGGAAGTGAAGATTCCCGGCGCCGCGATGTTCTACACGCTGTATTTCATGATGACCGGGCTGCATGGCCTGCACGTGGTGGCCGGCATGAGCGTGCTCACCTGGCTGCTGTGGCGCACGAACCAGGGCCGCTACTCGTCACGGTACTACACCGGTCTCGAGTTGGGCGGGCTCTACTGGCACCTCGTCGACCTGGTCTGGATCTTCCTTTATCCGTTGCTGTACCTGATCTGAGGAGCGCACGTGGGCGAGAGCGGATCGAGCGGAGGAGCGAACGTGGCGCTACACCCCGACGATCGCCACGAGGAGCACGCGCACTCCGCCATCCCCTACGTCGTGGTGTGGATCGCGCTGCTCGTCTTCACCGCGCTGACCTATCTCACCGGCAAGCAGCACCTAGGGACCTGGGCGTTGTTCATCGCGCTCGCCATCGCCTGCCTGAAGAGCGCGCTGGTGGCACTGATCTTCATGCACCTGAAGGACTCGTCGGGGATGACGCGGCTCGTGTTCGGCACCTCGCTGGTCTTCGTGGGCATCTTGCTCTTCTTCACCGTCGCCGACGTGGCGACGCGGTTCCGTCCGGCCACCCCCGCCGGCGCGCCGTTCGGAACGGAGCGCTCACGGCCCGAGGGACTGCTCGAGCACGAGATGCCGGAATAGGCGCTGCCGCCGAAGGCGGCATTGCGCCTACGCCGTTGCTGGCTGTTTCCGCGGAAGCGGAAACAGCCTTGAAAAGCATTTACGGATGCTTCGCCTGATCCTCGGCGGCGATCTTCCCGATGTTCTCGCGCCGCCCACGATCGTCCGCGACGTTCCCCACCGCGAACCGCCGCTCCGCCTCCGCAAAATCGCGCAGCACCTCTTCCGCCGAGGCGTATTGCTGCTTCGGGAGCGCCTTGAAGAAATTGATCACTTCAGGGCGCCTCGTTGTCTTCCGCCATCTGCACCAGGTCCTCGCGCGTGGCGGGATACTCCAGCTGCGCGAGGTGCCACCCGGGGCTGCGCTTCGGATCCTCTCCGATTCCTCTCGCCATGTCCGAAAGCTACAGCGCCCGCTCCTGCATGGCCCGCTCCTCCATGCTCCGGAGAGGCAGGCGGTCGGTGACGCTTCTGCCGGGTGGCAGCGCCGACCACCCGCCGCCCCTTTTTGCCTACCCCGTCGAGGTGCGTAACTTGCCGCCAGTGCAGCCACCCGAGATTGCGCGCGATCCGCAGCTCTTGCATTCGGTGCGCGAAGCGGCGCAGCGCGCCGGCAGCCTCGAAGACGCACTCCGGGCAGCCTTGCAGCGCATCTGCGCTGCGACGGGCTGGCAGGCCGGACGGGTGGAGTTCGCGCAAAGGGCGACCGAGAACGCGCCGCGCACCATCTGGTACCTCGAGCAGCCCGATCGCCTGGACGCGCTCAAGGGCGTCGCCGAGCGACGCCGGCACAGCGATGGCGGCGGGCTGGCGGGAAAGGTGCTGCGCGAGGGCGCCCCCCAGTGGCGCCCCGGTTCCGAGGACGGAGCGGGAGCGGTGTTCGCCTTCCCGGCCGTCGCCCGACGCCGCACCGTGGCCGCCGTCGAGTTCTTCTCCACCGCCGCCGAGCCGCCCGACGACGCCCTGCTTTCGAGGATCACCCGCGCCTGCGCCGAGCTGGGCCGCGTGATCGAGGAGAAGCCGGCGCAGGAGATGCTGCGCAAGGCAGAGCGGGGCTACCGCGACCTGTTCGAGAGCGTCTCCGAGGCGCTGATCGTCGTCGATCCGCGCACCGGCATCATCCAGGACGCAAACCCCCGCGCCTGCGACCTGTATGGCGTTCCTCGCGAGCGCATGCTGGGGATCTCGGTTCACGGCCTGTGGTCGGACGCCGGCGTCGCCCGCGCGGCGATCGCGCGGGGCCGCCGCTTCGAGACGGTCCTGCACCGCCGCAACTTCGACACGGTGCTGGAGGTGAGCGCGAGCCCCGTGCAATATCACGGGCAGCAGGCAGCGCTGCTGCTCAGCAGGGAGGTCACGCAGCGCGTCCGGGTGCTCGATGCGCTCCGCGCGTCCGAGGAGCGCTATCGCATCCTCTTCGAGAACAACCCGCAGCCGATGTGGGTCGAGGACGCGGAGAGCGGCACGTTCCTGGCCGTGAACGAGGCCGCCGTGCGCCATTACGGGTGGCCGCGAGAGAAGTTCCTCACCCTGCGCTCGGCGGATCTGCGGCTCGATCCCGGCGCGGGCGCGGAGCAGCGCGCCGGATCGCCTGCCGTCGAGCGACACCGGACGGCCTCGGGCGAGGCCCACGACCTCGAGCTCTCGGTCCACGAGGTGGTCTTCGAGGGCCGGCGCGCCCTGCTCGTGGCGGCCTTCGACGTGACGGCCCGCCGCAAGGCGCAGGCCCGTCTGCTGCAGGCGGCCTTCTACGATCCGCTCACCGGGCTGCCCAACCGCGCGCTCTTCAAGGACCGGCTCGAGGTCGCGTTCGCGCGTGCGAAAGGCCGCGAGGCCGCGCCGTTCGCGGTGCTCTTCCTCGATCTCGATCGGTTCAAGGTGGTGAACGACAGCCTCGGCCATCGCGCGGGCGACGAGCTCCTGGTGCAGATCGCCCGGCGCCTGGAGAGCTGCCGGCGCGCGGGCGATACGGTGGCCCGCCTGGGCGGCGACGAGTTCACGTTGCTCGTGGAAGGCGTCTCCACGGCGGACGAGGCGATCGCGGTCGCCGAGCGCGTCCACCGCTCGCTCGCGCCGCCGCACCTGATCGAAGGGCACGAGGTGTTCGCGGGGGCCTCGATCGGGATCGCGCTCGGAGGACCGGCGACGGAGCGGGTGGAGCACCTGCTGCGCGACGCGGACACGGCGATGTATCGCGCCAAGGTGCGCGGCTCGCGCCACGCGGTGTTCGATTCCTCGATGCACGAGCGCGCGATGGCGGCGCTGCGCATCGAGAACGAGCTGCGCCGCGCGCTGGAGCGCGGCGAGATGCGGGTCCACTACCAGCCCATCGTCGAGCTCTCCAGCGGCAGGACGCTCGGCGTCGAGGCGCTGGTGCGGTGGGAACACCGCGAGCGCGGGCTCGTCCCGCCGAGCGAATTCATCCCCCTGGCCGAGGAGACCGGCCTGGTGGTCCCGCTCGGGCGCTGGGTGCTGGACGAGGCGTGCCGCGCGTTCGCCGCCTTGCCGGAGCGCATCAATCTCTCGGTGAACCTCTCCGGCCGCCAGCTGCTGCAGCAGGAGTTCTGCGGGGAGCTGCGCGAGATGCTGGCGCGCTGCCGGATCGAGCCTTCGCGCCTGCGCCTGGAGCTGACGGAGAGCATGCTGATCGGAAACGGGGCCGCCGCGCGCGCGGCCCTCACCCAGCTGCGCGGCACCGGCGTGCGCCTCTGCATCGACGACTTCGGGACCGGGTACTCGTCGCTCAGCTATCTGCACGAGCTGCCCATCGATGCGCTCAAGATCGACCGCTCGTTCGTCGGCGCGATGGGCGATGACGAGCGCAAGATCAAGATCGTCCAGAGCATCCTCGTGCTGGGAAAGAGCCTCGGGATCGACGTGGTCGCCGAAGGCGTGGAGACCTCGCAACAGGCGGAGCTCTTGCGGCGTCTCGGCTGCGAGCAGGCGCAGGGCTATTTCTTCGCGCGGCCGGTCCCGCTCGAGCAACTGAACTTCCAGGGTTGAGCCTTACTTCATCTCGCCCGTCCCCCCGACCACCTGCTTGGCGTGCCCGGCCGGGATCTTCCCGCCCGGGTCGACGCCATTGATGAGCGCGACCTCCTCCAGCTTCACCGACGACGGATACTTCGAGTTGAAATCGCTCACCGACATCGGCTGATCGATCCTCACTATCTTGACCCTCGCAGGCTTCACCGACAGAGCGCTCGAGTCCGTGAGCTCGCTGAAGGTCCCCATCGCGTCGACGAACGTGTTCTGGTAGGCGGACAAGCCTCCCTGCGGCGTGTACCCGGCCATCATGTACGTGTTCCCCTGGTAGGAAGTGAACGAGATCACGCCCTCGATCACGCCTTGCTGCGTCTGCGCCTGGAACGCCCGGGCCACCTTTGCGCCCTTCACGTTGACCGGCGGCCCGGCCTTGATTCCCTGCTGCGAAAAGAGCTTCTGCGCCGCTTCGTCCGGCGAGATCTTCCCGGCGGTCTGGAGCTGCAGGATGGCGTCCTCCTTCGGGCTAGCCGCGGCCACGGCCTGCGGCGTGTTCTGGTGCTTCCATCCCGAGGGCAGCCTCCACTGGAACTTCATCTCCGGGTGATAGAAGGTGTCGCCCTTGAAGAAACCCTGGCGGGGATCCTCGCCGAAGGCGATCCCGTCGATCAGCTGCAAGTACTTCTCCCGCTCCACCTTCATCCCCTCGGTCGAACCCTTCAGCTCCGTCTTCAGCCGCTGCTGCGTCGCCTGCAGGCGATTCCCCGGGTCGGGGTGCGTCTGCAGCCATTCCGGCGTCTTCCCCGCGCCCGCCTGCTTCGACACGCCGTCGAGCATCTGGAACAGCGGGATCATCTGCGACGGGTCGTAGCCGACCTTCGTCATGAACCGGAACCCGAGCTCATCCGCCTGCGTCTCGTCTTCGCGCGAGTACTTGAGGAAGAGCAGCTGCAGACCCGCGCTCGCCACCTGCGCGGCGGAGGCGACGGTCGGCGAGAGGACGGACCCGATGCCGAGCCCGATCTGGGCGACTTGTTGCTTGCTCATCTGGTTCGCCGAATGGCGCGCCGCGACGTGGCCCGTCTCGTGCCCCAGCACCGCCGCCAGCTGCGCCTCGGTGTTCAGATAGCCGAGAATGCCGCGGGTGATGAATATCGGGCCGCCGGGGAGGGCAAACGCGTTCACGCTCGCGTCGTCGACGATCTCGTACGACCAGGGGAGGTTCGGCCTGCCGCTCTCCTGGGACAGCCGCTTGCCGAGGCCCTCGATGTACTGGCTCAGCTCCGGCTTCTCCTTGTACAGGCCGTATGTCTGCTCGGCTTCCTGCTTGGCCTGCTTCCCCAGCTCGATCTCCTGCGACTCGGAGAGCAGGTTCAGCTGCATCTTCCCCGTCGCGGGATTGCGGACACAGGAGCAGAGAGCGAGGGCGATCAGCGGAAGAGATTTGCGCATGAGAGTCAAAGTAGGCGGTCAAGGCGCCGCTGACAGCGGTCTGGACTTTCAGGTTTGACTCGCCGACGTTCGGCGCAGTCGCCGCGAGGTCGCCCTCTCGCCGGGCGACCGGGGCGGCGCCGCCTCAGAGCGGAAGCCGCAGCCGGGCGCGCGCGCCGCGCCGGTCGTTGCGGTTCTCGAGCGCGAGCGAGCCCTGATGCGCCTCCGCGATCTGTCGCGCCAGCGCCAGCCCGATTCCCGATCCGCCGGCCTTGGTGGTGAAGAACGGCACGAAGAGGTTTGCGGTGCTGGTGACGCCGGGGCCTTCGTCCGCCACGCAGATCTCGAGCTGGCGCTGTCCGACGCTCCAGCTCACTTCGACTCGGCCGCCTGTCTCCAGGGCGGCATCGGCGGCGTTCCGGATGAGATTGATGAGCAGCTGCTCGAGCTGGTCCGCGTCGGCGCGCACCGACACCGGTGGTCCTTCCCGCACGTGCACCGAAATCCGTTTCTCCAGCGCCGCAACCCGGTTCACCCAGTCCGGCACGTCAAGGTCGCGCAGCTGCGGCGGAGGAAGCCGGGCAAGCCTGGTGTACGCGCTCATGAAGCGCATCAGCCCCTCCGCGCGCCGCTCGATGACCGCCAGACCCGCTTCCACGTCTTCGGGCGCCGAGCCCTTCAGGCTGCTGGAGATGCTGTGGATGGGTGCGAGCGAGTTGTTGATCTCGTGCCCGAGCACTCGCACCAGGCGCTGCCAGGCGAGGCGCTCCTCCTCCCTGAGCGCGCGCCTGAGGTCCGTGAGCACCAGGAGCTGGTGGGGAAGCCCGCCCATCCGGAACGTGCTGCGCCGCACTTCGAATCGGCCGCTGGCTCCGGGCAAGCTCAACTCCATCACGCGCGCCGACTCGCCCGCCAGGGCTTCCTCGAGCCGCAGCCGTCCGGCGTCGAGCCCTCCCGACTCGAGCAGCTGCGACAGGGGGATGCCGAGCAATTTCTCCGCAGCGCGATTCGCCAGTGCCGCCCGGCCCCGCGCATCGAAAGCGAGCACCGCCACCTCGATCTCGTCCATCACCCGCCGCAGGAGCGCCCCTGCCTCGAGCGAGCCGACGCGCTGGGCATGCAGGGTGTCCGCCAGCTGGTTGATCTCCAGCAGCAGCTCGCCGAGCGGGTCGCCCGGGCGCGCCTCCCGCCCGCGCACCGAGAAGTCCTCCTCGCGCAGCGCGGCGAGCAGGTTCGCGGCGGTCTGCAGGGGCCGCAAGACCCGCTCGCGCAGCGTGAGCGAGGTGAGCAGCCACACGAGCACCACCAGCGCACCCACGGTCCAGCCGACCTTCGCGTCCTCGACGTACGACCGGAGCAAGAGCAGCGTGGCGAGCACCCCGGGCGCGCCCGCGGCCAGCGAGAGCAGGAAGACGTGCTGATCGTGCGTCAGCCGCTTCTTCCGCCGCGTCACGAAGCTTTCAAACCATGATGCTGGAGCCTGCGGTAGAGGGCGCTGCGGGAGAGGCCCAGCTCCTTGGCTGCATCGCTCACGTTGCCGCCGCAGCGGGCCAGCGCCCGCTGGATCAGGTGCCGCTCCGCATCGTCCAGGGTCATGCTCTCGAGCAGCGCGGGCCCGCGCTCCGGAGCGCCGAGCAGGAGATCCCGCGCGGTGATCTCCTCGGCGGAGGCGAGCAGCAGGGCGCGCTCCACCGCGTGCTCCAGCTCCCGCACGTTGCCGCGCCAGGGTTGACGCACCAGCGCTTCCAGCGCGTCCCGCGAGAAGCGCCGGGCGGGCGTGCCGCCCCTGTCGACGAGGCGCTTGAGGAAGAACTGCGCCAGCTGCGGAACGTCGTCGAGCCGGTCGCGCAGCGGCGGAAGCTGCACCTCCACCGTGTTCAGGCGGTAGAGCAGGTCCTCGCGGAACCGGCCTTGCGAAACCCCGTCGTGCAGGCGCGCGTTGGTGGCGGCGAGGACGCGCACGTCCGCGCGCTTGACCTTGCTCGAGCCCACCGGGGTGAACTCGCCGGTCTGCAGCACGCGCAATAGCTTCGCCTGCTGCTGCATCGGCATGTTGCCGACCTCGTCGAGAAAGAGGGTGCCGCCGTCGGCAACCTCGAAGGCGCCGGCGCGATCCGTCTTCGCGTCGGTGAAGGCGCCGCGGACGTGGCCGAACAGCTCGCTCTCGAAAACGCCTTCCGCGACGCCGGCGGCGTTGACGGTGACCAGAGGCTTGGCTGCGCGCTTCGACACCGCGTGGATGTAACGGGCGACCACCTCTTTTCCGGTGCCGTGCTCGCCGGTGATCAACACGTTAGCGTCGCTGGGCGCCACCTTCTCGAGCACGCGCAAGACCGCCTGCATCGCCGGCGAACGCGCGATCATCTGGGGCGCGTTTCCCCTCAGCCGGGAGTTCTCTTCCTCCAGACGGAGGCTGCGGCGCAGCGCGCGCCCGAGCTCCACCTGGGTGCGCAGGGTGGCGATCAGGCGCGCATTGTCCCACGGCTTCTGCACGTAGTCGCGGGCGCCGCGCCGCATCGCATCCACGGCGCCCTCCACGCTGCCCCACGCCGTCATCACCACGACGGGCAGGGTCGGGTCGAGCGCGCGCAGCCTCGACAAGAGGTCGAGCCCCTCGCCACCGCTGGTCGTGTCGCGGGCGTAGTTCAGGTCGATCAACGCCGCGTCGAAATCCTCGTGCTCGAGCGCGGAGAGCACGCCCGCGGGGGAGGTCGCCGGCACCATGGCGATGTTTTCGCGCTTGAGCAAGAGGCGGAGCGCCTCGAGGACGTCGGGCTGGTCGTCCGCGGCGATGATCCGCGTCACCTTGCCAGCCACCCGTCCTGCAGCCGCACGATGCGGTTGCCGTACGCCGCGTTCGCCTCCGAATGCGTGACCTGCACGATGGTGGTCCCCTGGCGATTCAGCTCGCGGAAGAGCAGCATGATCTCCGTTCCCTGCTCGGAGTGCAGGTTGCCCGTAGGCTCGTCCGCGAGCAAGAGCCTCGGCTTCGCGATCACCGCAGGCACCTCACCACGATGGCGCCGAGCGCGACCACCGCCGCGGCGAACGCCTGCGCAGCCGCAAGCGCAACCAGCAATGACGCGAGCGCAATCATTCCAGCGTCCCTTCAGGCCGCGGAAGTGCCGGTCTCCTCGACGATGCGGCCGTCGAAGAGCGAGACCGTCCGGGTGGCGAGCCGCGCGTAGGTGGGGTCGTGCGTCACCATGATCAAGGTCGATCCGCCCTGGTGGAGCTCGGAGAGCAGCTTCATCACGCCCAGCCCGTTCTTGGAGTCCAGGTTTCCGGTGGGCTCGTCGGCGAGAAGGATCAGCGGATCTCCGGCCACGGCGCGCGCCACCGCCACACGCTGCTGCTGCCCGCCGGAGAGCTGCCCCGGCATGTGACGTGCCCGGTGGCTCATCCCCACCCGGTTCAGCGCTTCCTCCACGCGCCTGCGGCGCTCCTGCGGAGGCATGCCGCGATACGTGAGCGGGAGCTCGACGTTCTCGAATACCGTCAGGTCACCGATCAGGTTGAAGCTCTGGAAGATGAACCCGATGTGGCGGTTGCGGACGTGCGCCCGGTCGGAAGGCGACAGGTGCTGCACCGGCTTGCCGTCGAGCACGTACTGTCCCGAGGTCGCCGTATCGAGCAGCCCGAGGATGGCGAGCAAGGTGGTCTTCCCCGACCCGGACGGACCGACGATGGAGACCCACTCGTTCCTCCGGACCTCGAGGTGGATGTTGGAGAGCGCGTGCGTCTCCACCTCGTCGGTGAGAAACACCTTCTCCATGTCCTGCATCGCGATCAGGGGGTCGCTCACCGCAGCCTCACACGGTCGGTTGTGTCCCACTGCGACATCTCGGACAGGATCACGGCGTCTCCCTCGGCGAGGCCGTCGACGATCTCCACCGTGCTGACCGAGCTGCGCCCGAGGCGCACCTTCACGCGATGCGCTTCGTCGCCGCCTTTGACGATCTTGAACAGCTCGGTCTGGCCGCCGGCCTGCGCGCCCGCGGGCCGCCCGACGAAAAGCACGTCCTGCAGCTTCTCGATCTCGATGGTTCCTTCGACCGTGAGGTCCGGCCGGGCGCCGCGCGGCAGCTCGGCGGAAAGAGAGACGTCCACCTCGACCGAGCCCTGATTGGCCGAAGGAGAGATCCGGGAGACCTGCCCCTGCACCAGGCCGTTGCGCGTGTCGATGGCGGCCGCGAGGTGCAGCGCCAGATCGCGCGCTTGCGTCTCCGGGATCCGCAGCACGGCCTTGAGCCGCTCCGGCTGGACCACCTTGGCGAGCAGCGCGCCCGGGGTGACCCACTGCCCGAGCTCCAGCGGAAGCTCGGAGAGCACGCCGCGATCGACGGAGCGCACCTTCATCGAATCCACCTGGTTGCGCCGGAAAGCCACCACGGCCCTCAGCCGCTCGATCTGCGCCTCCTGCGCCGCCACCTGCTCCTTGCCGCTCCCCGCCACCACGCCGAGGCGCTTGCGCTCCAGGTCGAGACGGCTCCTCAGCTCCTCGGCGCGCTCCACCTGCTGCCGCGCCTCCACCTCGCTGATCACGCCATCGGCGGCAAGCTTCTGATCCGCCTTCGCGCGGCGCTGCGCGTCGGCGGCCTGGGCCTCCAGCGTTGCCAGGCTGGACCGCGTCGCGAGCGTGTTGCCGTCCGAGGTGGCGCGCAGGTTGATGAGGTCCGCCTGCGCCTGGGCGAGCTGGCGTTCGGCGTCCAGCGCCTGCAGCATCACGTCAGGATTCGAAAGCTCGAGCAGCACGGCGCCCGGCTCCACCTGCGCCCCTGGCCTGAGCGGGATGCGCTCGACGCGCCCGGCGGTATCCGCCGTGATCAGGCGAATGCGCTCCGGAACCAGCGTACCCGGCCCCTTGACCTCGCGGAGCATCGGGCCGCGCTTCACGGTGTCGGTCCACAGCCCGCCGCGGTCCACCAGGGGCGCTGCCGCGCGCAACCGCGAGAGGCCGAACGTGATCGCGGCGAACAGGGCGGCGGCGGACGCGGCCAGGATCAGGTTCCGCTTCCGCCGGTTCCGCGGCTTGCGCGGGATGTCCACCACGCTCGTGCGCGGGTCCATTCTGGAGATCTCGGGCTGCATCCCATGGGCAAATCAGCGAAGTTCGTGCCAGCGGCCGCAGAGGAAGCCCGCCGGGCGGCGTGACCGGGGCGGGGATCGGCCGTCCCATATCCGGACAGGCGCGGTGGTCAGTCGCGGCCGCCTTTAGACTGTACACAGTGCAAAATGTGTTCTAGGCGGTGCACGTGTCGTTCTGGCGCGAGATGTCCAAGGGCGAGCGCGCGACGTTCCGCGCCTGCTTCGGCGGCTGGGCTCTCGACGGCATGGACTTCCAGTTCTACAGCTTCGTCATCCCGTCGCTGATCGCGGGCTGGCACCTTTCCAAGGCGGAGGCGGGAACGCTGCAGACGACCACGCTCCTCGCTTCCGCCCTCGGCGGGTGGCTCGCGGGCCTCATCGCCGACCGCATCGGCCGCGTGCGCACGCTCCAGATCACCATCCTCTGGTTCGCGCTCTTCACCGGCCTCTGCGGCCTGGCGCAGAGCTACGGCCAGCTCCTGGCGGCGCGCGCGCTGATGGGGCTTGGCTTCGGCGGGGAATGGGCCGCGGGCGCAGTGCTGATGGGCGAGGTGATCGCCGCCCGGCACCGCGGGAAGGCAGTGGGCGCCGTCCAGAGCGGTTGGGCGCTCGGATGGGGCGCGGCGGCCGTCCTGTACACCATCATGTTCAGCGTCCTGCCCGAGCAGACCGCCTGGCGCGTGCTGTTCCTCGCGGGCATCCTCCCTTCGCTCCTCGTGCTCTACATCCGCCGCAGCGTCGAGGAACCCGCCGTCTTCCGCGCGGCGCGCGACAGCGGCGCGCGAGGCCGGTTCTGGGAGATCTTCGCGCCGGACATCGCGCCGACCACGGCGTTGGCGGCACTGCTCGCGACCGGAGCGCAGGGCGGCTACTACGCGATCACCACCTGGTTGCCGACCTATTTGAAGACGGTGCGCGGCCTCTCCGTGTTCAATACCGGCGGATACCTGGGAGTCGTCATCGCAGGCTCGTTCTGCGGATACCTGGTTTCCGCCTGGCTGTCGGACCAGCTCGGCCGCAAGCGCAATTTCTACCTGTTCTCGCTCTGCTCGATGGCCACGGTGCTCGCCTACACGCTGGCGCCGATCAGCGACCGCGCGATGCTGGTGCTCGGCTTTCCCCTCGGCTTCTTCGCCAGCGGGATCTTCAGCGGCATGGGCGCCTTCTTCACCGAGCTGTTCCCGACCCGCATCCGCGGCTCCGGGCAGGGGTTCAGCTACAACTTCGGCCGGGGCATCGGCGCGCTGTTCCCGAGCGTGATCGGTCTGCTCTCCGCCACCATGCCGCTCGGACGCGCCATCGGCGTCTTCGCGGCGTCCGCCTACGCGCTGTTGTTCATTGCGGCCGTGCTGCTTCCCGAAACGCGCGGCCGGGAGCTGGCCGCAGTTGCCTGAGCTGCAAAAGCTCTGCGACGGCGCGGCGCTGCTGTCGATCGCGAACAAGGACGCGCTCGATCTGGCCGCTGCCTTCGCCGACGATCCGCCGGAGGGTCTGCTGGACGCGGTCCCCGGCGCGCGGACGCTCTTGCTGCTCTACGATCCCGAGCTCCTCGACATCGAAAGGCTCGATCTGTCGCGGCGGGGCGAGCGGCCGCCGCCGCGTGTCGTTCGCCTGCAGGCCTGCTACGACGGGGCCGATCTGGACGACCTGGCGCGCGAGCTCGGCATGCGGCGCGAGGAGCTCGTACGCCGCCACCTGGAGTCGGAGCATGTCGTCTCCTTCCTCGGGTTCGCGCCGGGCTTCGCGTACATGACCGGAGGCTTTCCGGTGCCGCGCCTGCGCACGCCTCGCATGCGCGTTCCCGCCGGCAGCCTGGCCGTGGCGGATGGCTACACCGGCATCTATCCCGCCGAGACGCCCGGCGGATGGCGCCTGCTCGGTCACGTCGCGGCGCGAATGTTCGACCCGGCCGCCGCGCCGCCATCGCTCTTGCGACCGGGCGACCGTGTCCTGTTCGAGGAGGTCGAACAGCTCGCCGAGCCGCCCGCGCGCGCGACACGACCGAAGGCGCAGGGGGAGGCGCTTCTCCGCGTCGTCACATCCGGCGCATTCACTTCCGTGCAGGGAGGCCCGCGATACGGCCTTTCCGCCTCCGGAGTCCCCGCCGGAGGGGCGATGGATCTCGCCTCGCTTGCTGCTGCCAACCGGGCGCTGGGAAATGATCCGTTCGCGGCGGCGCTCGAGATCACCCTGGTCGGACCGGAGCTGGAAGCTTTGCAGGACTTGCGCCTGGCGCGCGGAACCGAGGTGCGCACGATGAAGCGCGGAGAGCGCCTGAACACGGGGCTGGCGCAGCGCGGAGTGCGCGCCTACGTCGCGGTCGAGGGAGGGCTCGCGCCGGCATTGCCGGGCGAGACCACGCGTCCGGTGCGGGCGCGCGAGGTGCTGCGCCGCGGATCAGGGCGGCCGGCGCAGGGTCCCCGCGCGCCGCGACTGCCGATCCGCTGGGGCGAGCCGCTGATCGAGATACGCGCGCACCGCGGCCCGCAATGGGGCTTCTTCGCCAGCCCGGAGGACTTCTTCGACTTCGAGTACCGCGTCTCTCCGAGCAGCGACCGCCGCGGCCTGCGCCTGCGGGGTCCGGCGCTCGCTCTCGAGCGGCGCTCGGACATCCCGCCCGAAGGGACAGCTCCGGGGGCGGTCCAGGTGCCGGGGGACGGCATGCCCATCGTCCTCGGACCGGATCGCCCGGTGACCGGCGGATATGCCAAGATCGCAACCGTGATCCCGAGGGACTTCCCGCTGCTGGCGCAGGCACGCCCCGGTACCGCGGTCCGCTTCGTGGAGCAGCCATGGACCTGAACGCGGATGTCGGCGAAGGAATGGACGACGCGCCTTTGCTGCCGCTCCTCACGTCTGCAAACATCGCCTGCGGCCTGCACGCGGGCGGGCCTCTGCTGATGGATCGCACGGTGGCCCTCGCGCTTTCGCATCGCGTGGCGGTGGGCGCGCACCCGGGATACGCGGACCGCGCACACTTCGGCCGCAACGCAATGGAGTTGCCGCTCGACGAAGTGCGCGCACTGGTGCTGTACCAGGTGGGCGCGTTGGACGGCTTGGTGCGCGCGCGTGGCGGCCGACTCAAGCACGTGAAAGCGCATGGGGGACTCTACAATCGCGCAGCGAAGGATCGGGCGCTCGCGGTCGCCATCGCCGAGGCGGTGCACGCGTATCGGAGCGATCTCATCCTCGTCGGGCTCGCCGGATCGGCGCAGCTCGAGGCGGCCCGGACCATCGGTTTGCGCGCCGCGGGAGAGGCGTTCGCGGACCGCCGCTACCTGCCGGATGGATCGCTGATGCCCCGGTCGCAACCCGGAGCCGTGCTCCACGATGCGGCGGAGGCGGCGGAGCAGGCGGCGCGCATCGCCGAAGAGGGCCACGCGGTCGCTTCCGACGGATCGCGCGTGCGCATCGCTGCGGAGACGCTCTGTCTGCATGGAGATACGCCGGGCGCGGTGGCGCTCGCCCGCGCCATCCGCGCCCGGCTGGAATCGAGCGGCATCGCGATTGCGCCGCTCTAGAATCCCAGCCGCTTCTCCATGATGAAGTCGTCCATCAGGAAGCCGCCCCCGATGTCGGTTTTCAGCTCCTGGCGGATGGCGTACCCGTTGCGCCGGTAGGTCCCGATCGCCTTTTCATTGAGCCGGTTCACCCCCAGGACGACCCGTGAGAGCCCGCGCCGGCGCGCTTCCTCCTCCACGTGGCGCAGGACCATCGAACCGATTCCGCGGCCGTGCTCCGATACCTCGACGTAGAGTTTGTGCAGCTTCAGCTCGCCGCTGGAAAACTGCTCGTATCCGCAGAATCCCAGCGCGCGTTCGCCGTCGTCGACGAGCTCGTATACGACGCCAGCGGCAACGTCTCGCCGGAGCTGGTCGATGTCGTACATCCGGTGCAGCATGTATTCGATTTGCGCACCGGACAGGATGCCGGGGTAGTGCGCTCGCCAGATACGACCCGCCAACTCCGAGATGACAGGAAGGTCGTCCAGGGTGGCGCGGCGGATCCGGAGCGTCATTCCCGGACTGTACGACAGGGCTTCGAGCGAGCGGCAGGATTCTCGCGATCGGCGCCGCCCCATGCGACAAGTGCCGGCACAGTCGTCGCCTGGGAGGAAGAATGAAGAGAGCAGCGATCTTGAGCATGGTCCTGTGGAGTCTCGGCGCAGCTGGCATCGCGCTGGCGGAGGAGGAGACAACGGACGCCGCTCCGGCCGCGGAGACACAGGCCGCCCCTGACGATCAACCTGCCCGAACCGAGCCCGCGGAGACGAAGCCCGCGGAGAAGGCGCCCGAGCAGAGCGCCACCGTCGCAGCCCCCACCGAGGAGCCCGCTCCGGCGGCAGCGGCGGAGCCTTCCAAGCCGGCCGAACCGGAGCCCGCGAGCGCTCCGGAGCCGGCCCGCGCCGAGCAGGCCGAGCCGCAGAAGACCCCCGCGCCGGCCAAGGCGGAGCAGACCGAGCCACAGAAGCCTGCCGTCGCCAGGAGCGCAGTTCAAGCTCCCTTCCAGACGAGCTGGCAGGACGCTTCGCCCGACGAGAAGGCCCTTTTCCTCGAGGCGTTCGGGGAGACCAGCAGGACCGTGCAAGAGCGCTGGGAGAGGGCCACCCCCGACGAGCGCCGGAGGATCCTGCGGGCGCACCCGCTGCTCGGCGCCCGCGCGCTGAAGCATCATTGGGCTTCCGCGACTCCCGAGGAGCGCGCCGCGTTTCTCGAGGCGAGTCCCAGGACGGCCCAGAAGATCAAGGAAGCGTGGGAGAACGCCACCGCGGAGCAGAGGAAGATGCTCGCCCTCGAGCACCCGTATTTCGCCCGCAAGGCCTTCCATCACGGCTGGGCGCAGGCCACCCCACAGGAGAAGATCGCCTTCCTGGTGGCGCATCCGGCGCTGCACGCGGCGCTGAAGGCCCGCTGGACCGGAGCGAACGCCTGGCAGAAGCAGTGGTACGCCAGGAACTATCCGGGGATGCCGCCGAAGAATTGGGCAGAGATCACCGCGGAGGAGAAAGCGCTCTTCCTCGAGGCGAATCCGGAGATCGCCGACAAGGCCCGGGAAGCGTGGCAGAAGACCCAGCCCGAGATGCGCGCCGCGATGGCGAGGAAGTGGCAAGGCTGGCCGCTGCGCGCCTACCAGGCGAAGCTCGAAATGACCGGCAAGACGCTGGCCTCGGTGAAGGCCCGACCTGCGTCGATGGTGACGAAGGGCCCCGCGAAGACTTCGAAGAAATAGCTGGCGCGCGACTTCTTGAACGATCGCGGCCCGATGTCCGACGAGGGCATCGGGCCGTTTTCTTGGCGAGAGCTCGAGGCGTCATTCCTGTTTCCCCGGTTTCCGGAGCTTCGCTTGCTCCCGAACGAGCGCCCGCACGAGCTTGTCCGCCTTCGTGAAAGGAGATTCCCACTCCGCCCAAGGGACCAGGAGGTCGGGCGTGACGCCAGCGACCTCGTCGGAGCCGTCCCTGCGCAGCCGCACGCAGTCGGGCAAGCGCACCTTCGCGCCCGAGTTGGTCAGCACCGCCGGGATGCCGCCGTCGGTGTAGCCGCAGCCCGCGCCACCCGTCAGC
>Ga0209237_1000248_pt1 | contig 28751 bp, 26 predicted proteins | sample GraSoi013_1_40cm_2_FD_185820 | JGI IMG/M metagenome (GOLD analysis project Ga0209237, IMG submission 185820) | Grasslands soil microbial communities from the Angelo Coastal Reserve, California, USA - Sample 10_02_2013_1_40cm (SPAdes) (version 2) | ecosystem: Environmental > Terrestrial > Soil >...
CACTGCCATCGATCATTTGCTCACGACGCACTATCACGGAGATCACATCGGCGGTCTTGCCGAACTTACCGCTCGAATTCCCATCAAAGAGTTCATCGATCACGGTCCCAACACGCAGCCCAATCCGGCGATCGATTCGTTTCTCCAGGGTGGATATCGCGAGCTGACCTCAAAGGCGAAACATACGGTGGCGAAACCCGGCGATAAGATTCCGATCGCCGGTGTGGATTGGCGTATTGTGACGTCGGCCATGCAAGTCCTTAAGACACCGCTCCAGGGCAAAGCCATACCGAATCCATATTGTGCGAACTTTACCCCGCAGCAGGGTGTCAACCTGACCGAAGATGATCAGTCTCTCGGAAGCTTTATTACGTTCGGAAAATTTCGGACGATCCACCTCGGGGATCTGACGCTGAACAGACAATTCGAGTTGATGTGCCCGACGAATCGTCTCGGCACCGTCGACCTTTTGGTTGCGGGACGCCACGGAAACGTCAACGCCGAGTTCCTCGCCCACGCGCTTCGTCCGCGCGTGGTCGTAACCAACAACGGCACACGGAAAGGCGCGCAGCCCGATGCCATGAAGATTTTCTTCACGTCGCCTCGTGTCGAAGACGTGTGGCAGATTCACTTTTCGCAGCTTAGCGGCCAGGAATACACCGTCCCGGGAATGTTTATCGCGAACTTAATCGACCAGCAACAGCAGGCGATGCCGGTCGCACCGTTGCCGCCTCCGCCTCAAGGTCCGCAGACGCCCCCGCCGCCGGAACACAACGGTAAGGCGTACTACATCAAGATCTCCGCGCAGCCGGACGGTGTGTTCACGGTAACGAATATGCGCAATGGCTTCAGTAAAACTTACGGGTCGAAGCCTGCTAGCGATTGAGAAATATGGCAGCACCGCTCAGCGCCTTCAATCTCAAGCGCTGGATCGATGATCATCGCAATCAGTTAAGGCCGCCGGTTGGGGCCGAGATGATCTGGAAAGACTCTCAATTCATGGTCATGATCATCGGGGGCCCCAACGCCCGCAGAGATTTCCACATCAATCCGGGTGACGAATTCTTTTATCAACTGGAAGGAAACATCGTTCTTGAATATATCGATAGTGCCGGCACGAGACAGCGCGAGACGATCCGCGAAGGAGATGTTCTGCTTCTGCCGGCCCGCACTCCTCACTCTCCACAGCGGCCTGCCAACACGGTAGGCCTCGTCGTGGAACGGCTCAGAGAACCCAGCGAGGCCGAAAGCTATGCCTGGCATTGCGAACGATGCGACCGGAAGTTGTACGAGTTAGTGCGCGGCGAAGGCGATCTGCTGCGGGACCTGCGCAGGGTCGCGGCCGAGTTCAACGCCAGCGAATCTCTTCGCACTTGCAAAGCGTGCGGTTACGTGCAGCCGGTCCCAACAGGACCGCGGTTGTAGCGACCGTTTCTATTGGAAATCGCAGATTGGAAGTTGTTTCATCCGAGAAAATTTCCAATGAAGAAACTTCCAATCTTGGAATTTACAATACGATCGGCAAAGTCTTCACGGGATCGGCAACAACGGCTTCTGGTCGGGAAAGAGCTGTTGGTCGAAAACAATCAGCAAAACTTCGTCTGCGGCACGTTGCCCCATCAAGTCGACAAGGTCCACCAGGTCGCGCTCCCCAAACGCCTTTAATGCTCGTGCATACGTTTCTGAGCTTACGAAGTGTTTGCGAAAGACCTCGCGGCCGAGATCGATGAGCGCGGCGTCTTTTTCCGCAAGTCCCGTAACAGGTTTGCGCAGCCGCACGAGGTCAATGATTGCTGGTTCGAGGCCGTCCTTCAGCGCTGCGGGTTCGGTCATCGTCCATTCATACTGAAGATCGTGCTCGCGCGCCGTCACAAGAATCGCGAGTTCCATGAGCCGGCGTCCGACACTCGCTTCCAACGACTTCAGGCCTGCGCCGTGACGCCGGATGTGAGCCGGGCCTGTACCTTCGGGAGCAAGAGGCCGGCTGTAGAGCGCGGGTGGTGTCGCTGAAGCCGGGGTTGGCCTTTGGATCAGTGGAAGACGGCTTCTCGAATCCGGATGAATATCATCTGGGGGAGTGAATGGCAGCGGCAAGAACTGCTTCCAACCAGGAGGCATATGCTGGTTAAACACAGTAAGCCTGGCTGAGGTTCCCGCGTAGTTGCCCATCAAATCCACGAGGTCGACGAGGTCGCGCTCGCCAAACAGTTTCAAGGCGCGAGCGTAGGTTTCGGAGCTGAGTTTATGTTTTCCAAAGATCTCACGGCCAACCTGGACGATAGCGGATTCTTTTTCACCGATTCCCGGGAGCGGTTTCCGATGTCGCACAACATCGATAACCGCGGGATCCAATCCCACGGCAATGGCTTCCATCTCATGCAATGACCATTCATAGGGCTGATCATGTTCGCGCGCGGTCGTCAGGATCGCGAGTTCCGTCAAGTCGCGTCCAACCGAAGACTGAAATCGCACATTGCCTTGTGAACCATGTAGCCGTATCGCCGCCGCGCCTGTCAGCGGCTGTCCGCTGATCACCGGAAGCCGGTTGCCACTTTTCGTTTCCTGCGCAAATGCCGCTGCTTGGACCGACGAGAGGACCAACACGAAACAGAATGCTCGAAACAAGGCGTATTTCTCCTTCAGCGACATCATTATTCCTCCTTTCAGGCTGTCCCCACTGTAGCGGCGGTCATAGACTGCCGCTACAGTGGGACCGGTTTGGATTCTAACTTATTCCTCTGCGATTGAAACGAACGGATTGTTGCTATACTCTCCAGCACAATATGGATGTTAGTCCAAGTTCTCGGGAGGTCTCAATGAAGCGCTGTCTCGCGATCGTATCCGCCATTGCTTTGGTAGTATGTGCTGCTCCACTGTTCGCTCAGCAGAAGGCAACGATACAGAATGTGCCGGAAATCCCTTACACATCGGTGCCGAACTTACTGAAGGTACCCGCCGGCGAAACTCTCGGCGAAGCTGTCGGCATCGCCACGAATTCCAAAGGCCATATCTTCGTCTTTTTCCGCAGCAACAACACGCGGCTGTGGGAGTTCGATAAGAACGGCAACTTCGTCAAGGAAATCGGAAAGGGTTATTACGGCTTCGAATTCGCGCACTCCGTCCGCGTCGATACGCAAGACAATATCTGGACCGTCGACGAGGGGACGAACACCGTTACGAAGTTCAGCCCCGAAGGCAAGTTCCTGATGGTGATCGGACGCAGGCCGCCTGCAGTCCTGGGCGCCGTTGCCTCGCCCGCAGGTCCAAACGCGCCGGCGCAAAAATACATTTTCTGCCGGCCGACGGATGTCGGTTGGGATCCGCAAGGCAACATCTTTGTCTCCGATGGATACTGCAACAATCGGGTGGTGAAGTTCGACAAGAACGGGAGATTCGTGGGGCAGGCGGGCAACGAGAAGGCCGGCAAGGAGCCCGGTCAATTCAACTTGCCGCACGGGCTTCAAGTCGATGGTCAGGGAAATGTCTGGGTGGCCGACCGCACCAATATCCGGTATCAGGTCCTGGACAACGACCTCAAGCCGAAGAAGATCTATGACAATCTTGGCGTCGGGTGGACCGTTTGCGTTTCGCAGGGCCCGCATCAGTACGTCTTCGCCTCCAACTCCAATCCCAACGGCAATACTCCGGGTTCCTGGGAGATCACAGGCGAGATCTACAAGATGGAATTGGACGGCACCGTCATCGGTAAATTCGGTCATGCGAGCAAGGAATTCGGCGGGTTCCAGGTCGTGCACATGATGGATTGCCGTAATCCGAACGAGATCCTCGTTGGGGAAATCGAGTCCTGGCGCGTGCAGAAGCTGATCCTGGGGCAACCAGCCGCCACCAAGACATCGAGCGCACGATAGGAGATTCTTTTATGAGACGATTAGTGCCACTACTACTTGCCACGGTCCTTCTTGCGGCGTTCCCGGCTGCAGCTCAGAATGTGCCTGAGATTCCCTTCGATTCTGTCGCAAATCCATTAACATTGCCCGATGACATCTATCTGGGTGAAATCGGCGGCGTCGCTGCCAATTCCAAGGGTGATATTTTCGTTTACACACGAACCGGCCATCCGACGGTTTCACTCGGGACCGCTCGCCCGTTCGCGCACGGAGGCTCGCGGCTGTTCCAGTTCGATCGAAACGGGAAATTCGTTCGCGAGATCGGACAGAACAGCTACGGCTTCATCTTTGCGCAGCAGGTCCGTATCGACCCGCAGGACAACATCTGGCTCGTCGATCAGATGACGAACTTCGTTGTGAAGCTCGATTCTGTGGGACATCCTCAGCTGCTGTTGGGTAGAAAACCCGAGGCTATTCCCGTTCCCGCTCCTCGCGGTGAGGGCGGCGCGGGTGCTCGGGGCGAGGGCGGTGGAGCCCGCGGCGGAGGACTTCCCGGGGCGGGCGCTCAAAGCGATGTCTTTAATCGACCCACCGATGTCGCATGGGACACTGCCGGCAACCTATTTGTAGCTGACGGTGTCGGCAATGCTCGGGTCGCGAAGTTCAACAACAAGGGCGTGTTCATCAAGTCGTGGGGTTCGAGAGGAAACGGGCCCGGCCAGTTCGGTACGGTCCGTGCGATTGCCGTCGATGCGCAAGGCAATGTCTACGTTGCCGACAGTACAAATAAGCGGATCCAGGTCTTCGACAACAACGGAACTTTCAAGACGCAGTACACCAACGTTGGAACTCCGACGGCCCTTTGCATCACGCCCGGCCCGAACCAATTCCTCTACAGCTCCAATTCAAATCCACCGGAAGATTTCGACATCGGCGGTGAGATTTACAAGATGAAATTGGACGGCACCGTTGTCGGTAAATTCGGTAGAGCAGGAAAGCTGCCGAAGGAGTTCGGAACGGTCAACGCGATCGACTGCCGGAGCGAAAACAACTTGCTCGTCGGTGAGATCGCCAATATGAGAGTCCAGAAGCTCACACTACACCCCTGATTCATGCTTCGCCGAGGGGTCATCGGACAGCCGGTTCCGAGAAAAGAAGGCAGAGACAAGGTAACCGGCCGTGCCCAGTATGTTGACGACCTCACGTTTCCCGGGCTGATCCACGGTGTCACGGTGAGGAGTGAAATTCCACGCGGCAAGATCGTCTGCGTGGAATTCGCTCCGGACATTCCCTGGAGCGAATTCATCATTGTCACGGCAGCGGACATTCCAGGGAAGAATGCGGTCTCGCTGATCATCGACGATCAGCCGTGCCTCGCGGACCAAGGCATAAATCACGCCGAAGAGCCTGTCGTTCTGTTAGCACACCCCGATAAATATCTGGCCGAACGAGCCAGACAAGCCGTGCGCATCATCGTTGAGCCTCTGCCCGCGGTTATCACGCTCGATGAATCGATGGCTGGAACAGAGATCGTTTGGGGAAAAGACAATACTTTCAAATCGTATCTTCTGAAGAAGGGCGACGTCGACCGAGTGTGGTCCACGGCCGACTACATCGTCGAAGGCGAATACCAGACCGGCGCGCAAGAGCAGCTCTACATCGAGAACAATGGAGTCATAGCGATTGGCAATGCTCGGGAGGGGCTCACCGTATGGGGCTCGATGCAGTGTCCGTACTACGTCCAGAAAGCGCTCATGACGATCTTCGATCTGCCGCCGGAGAAAGTCAGGATCATTCAAACGGAAACCGGCGGCGGATTTGGAGGCAAGGAAGAATACCCCTCGATGATCGCCGCACACGCGGCCCTGCTGGCATGGAAATCGGGCAAACCCGTCAAGCTGATCTATGACCGGGCGGAGGACATGGCGGCAACCACCAAACGCCATCCCTCCAAAACCCATCACCGGACGGCCGTCAGCAAAGACGGCAAGCTGCTTGCAATGGACATCGATTTCGTTATCGATGGTGGCGCTTACGCAACGTTGAGTGCGGTCGTTCTGTCTCGCGGAACGATTCACGCGGCCGGACCGTATTCATGCCCTAACGTGCGCATTCGGAGCCGCGCGATGGCAACGAATACGCCCCCAAAGGGCGCATTCCGCGGGTTCGGCGCGCCGCAAAGTATTTTCGCGCTCGAGCGTCACATGAATCGCGTCGCGGCCGCCGTTGGTCTAAGCCCGGAAGAATTCCGCCGCCGGAATTTTCTGCGGGGCGGAGACACGACGGCAACGAGTCAAGTGATTCGCGATATCGTCGATCTTGCCGCGTTGCTCGACCGCGCTCTCGAACTTTCTTCCTATCATGACAAGAAGCAAAAATTCGCCGAGCACAACAGAACGAGTCCCGAAGTTCGAAAAGGAATCGGCTTCGCGACGTTCATGCACGGAGCAGGATTTACGGGATCGGGCGAGCAGTACCTGAAATCGACAGTTGCCGTTGAAGCCACCAACGAAGGACGTATACGTGTTCTAGTCGCGAGCACTGAAATCGGACAAGGCACGCAGACAATCTTGTCCCAGATCGCAGCCGACACACTCGGTCTCGATTATGACGACATTCAAATCGCGCAGCCCGACACGGCGAATGTTCCGAATAGTGGACCAACCGTTGCGTCGAGAACTTGCATGATCGTGGGCAAGCTCGTCGAATCTGCGTGTATCGCGCTCAAGCAATCGTTGGTTCACAGCGGCTTTCTCTTCGCCGGCTATACTCCCACGGAATTCGCCACCGCTTGTGCGGCGTACACGGCAAAGTTTGGCGCGCTGAGATCGTTTAGCGAGTATGAACCGCCGCCGGGAGTCCAGTGGGATGACGAGCGGTATCAGGGTGACGCTTACGGCGCATTCGCATGGGCAGCTTACGTGGCGGAAGTCTCCGTCGATATGACGACATATGAAATCCGCGTTGACGACTTTGTCGCTCTCCAGGAAGTCGGCCGGGTGATTCACCCGGTTCTGGCAAAAGGGCAGGTGGAAGGCGGCGTCGCTCAAGGGATAGGCTACGCAACCTGCGAGCGCGTTGTGTGGAATAGCGACGGCCGCATGGTGAACAACCAGATGACGAATTACGTGATACCCACTTCGATGGATGTGCCTTCGATTCGTGTGTACTTCGAAGAGAATCCTTACAGCTACGGTCCTGCTGGAGCTAAAGGTATTGGCGAGCTCCCTGTCGACGGTCCGGCCCCCGCTATTCTCAATGCAGTCGCGGATGCGATCGGCCGCCGCGTCGATCACATCCCGCTCGTTCCCGAAGATCTGGTGGAAATCGTCGATGCCTGAAAAAATTCGCCTCCGCTTTAGCGTTAACGGCGAAAAGCGCGAGGTCGAAACATATCCGATGGCGCGGCTCCTGGACGTGTTGCGCGAAGATCTCCACCTCACCGGGATCAAGGAAGGATGCGGCGAGGGCGAATGCGGCGCGTGTTCGGTCATCATCGACGGCGAGCTCGCGAACAGCTGTCTCATTCCCGCCCTGCAAGCGGGAGGAACGTCGATAACGACAATTGAGGGCCTTGCCCCGATTGAACGGCTCGATCGCGTTCAGGCCGCCTTCCTTGAACACGGCGCAGCGCAGTGCGGAATCTGCACGCCCGGCATGATCCTCGCCGCCGTCAACCTGCTCGAAAGGATTTCCTCACCGACGGAAGTACAGATTCGCGAAGGTCTGGCCGGAAATCTGTGCCGGTGCACAGGGTACGCACGCATTGTAGAGGCGGTAAGACGTGCCGCTTTGAAGACCGGGCGATCATGAGAGCTTTCATTCCAGACTATCAAATGATCGCACCGGCAACGCTCGCTGCCGCATTGCACGTGCTCAAGAATGAACCGGGAGTCTGGAAACCATTCGCAGGCGGTACCGATCTGATGGTCCTGCTCGACGCCGGCAAACTCGACGACAAGCGATATCTCAGTTTGCGGCATTTCGCCGAGTTGCGCGGGATCGCGGAGCTATCGTCCGATCACGTCACGATCGGTGCACTGACCACATACACGGACGTCTTGCGCTCCAGCTTGCTATGTGCTGAATTCCCTCTGCTGGCCAGAGCCGCGCGGGAGACCGGCAGCGTTGCGACGCAGAATCGCGGCACGCTCGGCGGAAACATCGTAAACGCATCGCCTGCCGCCGATTCTCCTCCTGCGCTGCTCGTCTACAACGCCGAGTTGGAACTTCTTTCATCCGGCGGCTCGCGCTGGATTCGCTATAGTGACTTTCATACCGGATACAAAACAATGAACCTTCGCAGCGACGAGATCGTTGCTCGCATCCGCTTGCCTCGCAACGGACAAATGGGGCGTCAGTATTATCGGAAAGTGGGAACGCGCAAGGCACAAGCAGTCTCGAAGGTCTGTTTTGCGGGGGCGTGCTCAATGGTAACCGGACGTGTCATCGAAGCGCGAATCGCGCTCGGAAGTGTCGCCCCGGTTCCGGTTCGCTGCCGTCAAGTGGAACGGCTGCTCGCGGGCGAACAGATCCGGCCTGCGTTGATCGAAGAATGCCGCCGCACACTTCTCTCCGAAATCACCCCAATCGACGATGTTCGCTCCACCCGCCAATATCGCGAGCGAGTCGCACAAAACCTGCTGGAGGAATTTCTCAAGTCCTTATGAGCGGAAATCCTGAACCGCGGCCAGGAAACGCTGGCACCTGTCATATTTCTTGTCCATCGGCACGATTCTGTTAGTCTGGTACGCCATGAAACGATTGCTCTGCTTTGTTCTGCCCGCGCTCACGACCGGCTTTCTCCCGCAAGCCGGCGCGCAAACGAAGGTGCTGAAGGCCATCCCCGCAAATATCCAATGGGGACGATATGACGCCGACGCCAAACCGGTGATCACGGTCAAATCCGGCGAAACCATTCGCGTGGAAACCGTAAGCGGAAACCCCGATACTCTCGCGCGCCTCGACGCGCCCGAGGACGATAACGTCCGCGAGCTGAGGACCATCTACGCCGAAGTCAAAGATCGCGGCCCCGGACCACATATCCTGCTTGGACCGATCGCTGTGGAAGGCGCCGCGCCGGGCGACGTCCTGCAAGTGGATCTTGTGGATATCCAACCGCGCTCCGCGTACGGGTTTAATAACTTCGGGCCGGCGACCGGATTGCTCAATGACGAGTTCCCTTACTCGCGGCAAAAGCTGATCAAACTCGATCCCACCACTAAAATGCTGGAGTTCTCGCCGAGCATCCATTTTCCGGCCAAGCCGTTTTTCGGCAGCATTGGAGTGGCGCCTGCGGCCGGACGGGTTAACAGTGCGCCTCCCGGATATTACGCGGGCAACATGGACAACAAGGAGATCGTCGCCGGCACGACGGTGTTCATTCCCGTACAACGCCCGCAAGCTCTGCTGGATATTGGCGACGGACACCTGGCGATGGGCGACGGCGAAGTGGATGTCACAGCCGTGGAATCGCCGCTCATCGGTGTGCTCCGTCTCACGGTCCGCAAAGATATGCATCTGCTCTACCCGCGCGCCGAGACTCCCACGCACGTCATCACCATGGGATTTCACGAAACCCTCGACGAAGCGGCCCGCCGCGCTACGCGCGACATGATTGACTACCTTGTATCCGCGCGAGGCCTGACCCGAGATGAGGCGTACATGCTTACAAGCGTCGCCGTAGATATGCGCGTGACCCAAGTCGTGGACGGTGTGCGAGGCGTTCACATGATGCTGCCCAAAGCGATTTTCACCAAGTAAACGTTAGATCAAGTGGCATCCTGGGCTGTTTCGACGAAAAATGTTTCGATCTGTATAATCAGTGCTCAAAACGGCTATTCTCGGAAACGGTTCGAGGCAGGGAGGTAGTGTATGTATTTTCCCGTATTGGCAATATCCGCATGGGCACTGCTCGCGCAGAATAGCGGCACAATCACCGGTACGGTTACCGATGTTTACGGAGGCGCGCTCGGGAAGGCTGCCATTCAGGCCACTAACGTCGCGACCAAAGCCGTATTTAAAGCGGAAAGCTCTGCCACCGGCGCATACACGCTGGCCCAGTTACCGGCCGGCACATACGACCTGTCGGCGACCGTGACCGGGATGGCGCGGTTCGAGCAAAAAAACATCGCGGTCGGTGTAGCGCACACCGTGCAGCTCAATATTAAGGTCAACGATTTCAGCCTGAATACTGTGGGAGAGGACCGGCAGTTCTTCGAGGGCTTGACGACGCGGCACAAGACCCCCGCCGGACCGACGCCCCGTATGGCCAATGGCAAACCGGATCTTTCGGGAGTGTGGTTGGGCACATTCCTTCAGGATTCGGGCAAGCCGGAACTGACGCCCTCCGCGCAAGCCATCGTCAACGAGCGTGCCGCGAACCACCTTAAGGACGTCCCCAGTTCGCGTTGCCAGCCGAACGGTATCACGCTATTCGGGGTTATCTTTACGTACCGCGTGGTGCAGACTCCTGACTATCTGGTGATGATTGCTGAACACGACCAGCCGCCTCGACAGATCTTTATGGACGGCAGGAGTCATCCGAAGAACCTGGACCCCACGTGGTTGGGACACTCGATTGGGCACTGGGAAGGAGAAACGCTGGTAGTGGACAGCGTCGGTTTCAACGGCAGGGCCTGGATCGACCTGGAAGGCCATCCGTTCACCGAGAAAACTCACATCACCGAACGTTATCGCCGGCCTGACCTGGGGCACTTGGAGGTCGAGTTCACTATCGACGACCCTTCATCTTACGTGAAGCCGTGGACCATCAAGCGCATCTCTGATCTCGCCCCGAAGGGTGAGGAGGTCGCCGAATACGTTTGCACCGAGAACAACAAAGACGTCCCGCACCTTGTTGGCAAATAGTAAATAGGGAGGCAACGATGGCCCAGGAAAAATGGAACGAGGAAGGCAGAATCTGGGAGCCCGATCATGGGCTTCTCAATGAAGAGCAAATTGCCCAATGCGCCAGGGCAGATGAGACCGAAACCTTCCAGTCTCCGGTTCCCACTCAAATGGTTTCAAACGGCGAATACATGCCCGTTCCGCAGACCAAAAGCCAGAAGCGAATGGAGGAGCGCATCAAGGAACTGGCCGAGTCGGCGAGCAAGAAACTGGGAATTTCCCGGCGTCGCTTCCTGGCGGGCTCAGGCGGAATGGCTGCATCGTTTCTGGCCATGAATGAGGTTTTCGGGCGGTTCTTCAATGTTGATCCCATCGAAATGTTTGAGCCCGAGGCATACGCCCAATCGGGAACGCCTCGTGACCTTTTCATCTTTGACGATCAGCTTCACCTTGTTCGTGGCACGATGGATGGTCCCGTGGGATTGCGAGGACTCGCGCAGGGACCAACAAGCGGCGGCACATCGAATGAATACAATCCGAAAGGTCTGCCCGATGAACACGGTAAAGTGTGGGCGCCCTGGAATCCCGCGCTCGTGGGCCTGCCGAATACCCGAACGAACTATCAGATCGTACAGTTCATAAAAGATGTTTATCTCGATAGCCAGATCAACATCGGGCTGCTCAGCAATGTTACCGGGTCCGTGTTGAACGTCCTGGGCGGCTCGGAGCCTGTGCCCACGAATGTCAGAGACGCCCGGCGAGGCGAAATGTTGACGGCGGATCAAACGGTCGCAGCTCGAAACTTTATCAATGAAATTTCCGGCTCGACCCGGATGTTGGCCCACGGCCTTCTGTATGTCGGCAAGGGCAATCTCGACTACATTCAAGAACAGACCGAACGCAACGCGCCCGATTCATGGAAGGGATACAATATTTCCGAATCGGCGAAAGTCGACAACAATCCCAACAGTCCCCTGCGGCAGTGGCGGCACGATGATGAGAATGTCGCTTACCCAACCTTCGAATTGATTCAAAAATACTACGCAAAATTGAAGGACAAGAAGCCCGGCTTCAACAATATTTGCGTACACAAGGGATTGGTCCCTCCGCAGCCGGCAGACCCGGAACATGGTCATCCCGCCGATCTGCCCAAAGCGGCGAAGGACTGGCCGAACCTCAACTTCATCACCTATCACGCGTGCATCCGTCCCCTTGCGTTTCTGTATGATTCGTGGCAGGAGGTCAAGTCAGGCAAGCTTCGCCAGGGCGTGCCGGATATCAGTTGGACTACGGAATACGCCATATTGGTCGCTCCGTACAAGAACACGTACGCCGAAATTGGGACGACCTGGGCATCATCGATCGTGACGTTTCCTACCGTAGCCGCTCACATTATGGGGCAACTCATGAAGTTCGTGGGCTCGGATCGGATCGTGTTCGGTTCCGATTCCGTGTGGTATGGCTCTCCTCAATGGCAAATCGACGCGTTCTGGCGCTTCCAGATTCCGGAAGACTTGCGCAAGAAGTACGGTTATCCGGAATTGACTGTTGATGCCAAACGCAAGATTCTCGGTCTCAATTCCGCGAGGCTCTACGGAATCAAGGGAGTGGAATCCGGCAACCTGCAGCAAAGATTCAAGCCTGTGCCCAGAGACTATGAGAAGCGTATGACCAAGGAGTTGAAGACGCTCATGGAACTGCCCGGATTCAGGGCCGACAACCTGTCCCGGATCAAAGAAAAGTATGCCGAGTTGGGCGTGGAGCCCAGCCACACGCGTCACGGCTGGATCCGAGTCAAGAGTTAGTCAGGACTGTAGCGGCATACCATCCCGAGATGCTTGAGTGTATAGTGGGTGCCTACGGGAGGTACTCAGGCCTATGAAGATCTTCACGGCCGTGTTCATCTTGACTGCCTTCGTGGCTCCGCTCGAGGCGCAGTGGTTGGAACGTCGCACGCCCGGCATCCCGCGCACCGCCGATGGCAAACCGAACCTCACCGCCCCAGCGCCGCGCACCGCCGATGGCAAGCCCGAACTCACCGGTCTGTGGCAAATGATCAGCCCCGATGGCGCCATCGGCAATGTCTCGCTCCGCAAACCCGGGGACCTCCAGCCGGCCGACATTCAGCCTTGGGCGCAAGACTTGGTTCGGCAGCGCGCTGAAAACTTCGGCGTCGAGAACCCGCGTTACAAATGTCTGCCCGACGGTCCGAACTACAGCACCGGAGGAGGTCTGAAGAGAATCCTTCAGACTCCGGCGACGATCGTCGTCCTGCAAGAAGATCTCACCTACCGCCAGATCCACATGGACGGCCGCGCCTTGGAGACGGATCCCAACCCGACCTGGATGGGGTATTCGGCAGGCCACTGGGAAGGAGACACGCTGGTGGTGGAGAGCAACGGATACAACGACCGGACATGGCTCCTTGGCGGCTATCCGCATACAGAAGCGTTGCGCATGACGGAGCGCTTCCGGCGCACCGATTTCGGCCACTTGGAAATAGCCGTGACGTTCGATGATCCCAAGGCTTACAACAAGCCCTGGACATTCCGACTCAGCGCGCGGTTGGCTGCCGACACGGAACCGATGGAAGCTGTCTGTAATGAACGTCCGGACAACGGGCAACAGCACTGGATCGGCCGGACCACGGACGCTCAGAAAACCGCGGTGAAGGTGGCTCCCGAAGTCCTCGCGAAATATGCCGGCGTCTACAAGGGGATTTACCTTCGAAACCCCCGCACGGTCGAGGTCACTCTCTCTGACGGTAAGCTGCTCGTCTCCGTGAACGGAGGGCCGAAACAGCCTATCGTTCCGCAGTCAGAGACCAACTTTTCCGGTACCGGACTGAGCTATCAGTTCATCCGGGACGACCGTGGCATGGCGACCCACGTTCTCGAGGGTCATATCTCTGGTGACTACAAGTTCGAACGTCAGAACTAGATCGCCGCGTCGCCGCTAGTGGTGAAACAGCCGCCGTATGGAGCGACCCAACGGGTCGCCTGCACGCAGTTGTACGCGAACCTCGGTGTTCTCTCTCGAGATCAATTGCACCTCGCGAACCTCTGCGCGGTAGCGAGGATGGCTCACCCGCAGACGATAGCGACCCTCATCCAGCGTGCAGCGCGCCTTGCCGGACCAGTCCGGCGTCAGAGTCTTAACGAGTGCATCCCGCGGAGTGAGGATTTCGATCGTCGCATCCGACACAGCTCTCTCTGTCTGGGCGTCTTGCACAATCGCCATGAGTACGCCCTTATCGGGAGCAGGTCGGAGGAACGCAGCGAGAGCGCCTGCAATTGACAAGACACCTGCGGCGAGACCGACGAAGGTCTGAAGCCTTGAAAAAGAAATTTTCAGCCGAAAGGGGCTTAAGATGCCGAAATTTATGCTCACATTCTTGGCGCTCCCAGTCTCCTTTAAACCACGGGGACATAAGGAGCCCAAGATTAAAGAAGTATCTCTGAGCGACCCCCTCGCTCGCTTCGCTCGCGTCTCCCCCTCACAAGGGGGAGAATAGCAACCCGCGACCGATCATGAGATCCACATTTTCGCGAGCGCGATGACAAGTTGTATACTCGCGGCCATGGCGCGCCAAACGCTGTTCTTACTGACGTTCTTCCTTGCCGGATCCACGCTGGAAGCCGCCACCTCGGGAGACGAAGTCTATAAATCGCGATGCGCTGGGTGCCACGACCAGCTCAGCGCCCGAATTCCATCGCGCGAAGCGCTTCAGAAAATGTCCGCGACTCGCATACTGCAGACGTTGGATTTCGGACTCATGATGAGCATCGCCTATCCGATGCGGAGAGAAGAGAGAGAGGCTGTCGCGAATTTCCTTGGAACACGAGTTGACGACACTGCGATTCCGGCGAGCGCGGTGTGTCCGGCTGACCGGCCAATATTGAGCCATCGTACGGATGCAAGTTGGAACGGCTGGAGCCCGTCAACATCCAACACGAGGTACCAAGCCGCTGAAGCCGCGGGCCTGATGCCTGACGAGATCCGAAAGCTGAAGCTGAAATGGGCTCTGGGTTTTCCTGGAGACGTGACGGCGTTCGCGGCGCCGGCGGTTTGGAACGGAACGCTGTTCGTCGGTAGTGCCGGCGGCATTATCGAAGCGATTGACGCGAAGACCGGCTGCTTGTACTGGACTTTCCAAGCGAATGGACCCGTGCGCGCCGCGCCCGTTCTTGTGCCGACGGCACCGGCTTCCTCAGATGCAACACTGCTGGTCGGAGATCAGATTGGATGGTTTTACTCACTGGATGCGCGTTCAGGCAAGCTCCGTTGGAAGCGCCGTGTGGAAGCGCACGAAGCCACTCGCCTGACGGCTGCCGCGGCCGCCGAAGAGGGCGTGGTGTTCGTACCGGCCGCTTCTTGGGAAGAGACTCGCGCGCTCGATCCACAATATGCGTGTTGCACGTTTCGAGGCAGCGTCACGGCCCTCCGGATCCGCGACGGTTCGGCCGTTTGGAAGAGATATATGGTGGGAACACCTCGAAAGACCGGAGTCACGAGCATCGGAACGGAACGCTACGGCCCGTCCGGCGCCGGGATTTGGTCGAAACCGACCATCGATAAGAAGCGCGGACTTTTATACGTCACCACGGGCGACAATTATTCTTCCCCGGCGACGGCGACGAGCGATGCCGTCGTTGCGCTCGATCTGAAATCGGGGCGCATCGTCTGGTCTCAACAGACAACTCCGAACGATGTTTACAATTCGTCCTGCGGAACCCAGGGTTCGAACTGCCCTCCGGATAGTGGACCTGATCACGATTTCGGTTCTTCCGTGATGCTCGTGCAAACCTCAACAGGACGGGAATTGCTCGTTGCGGGTCAGAAGTCGGGCGTCGTCTATGCTCTCGATCCGAATCAGAAGGGCAAAGTCATTTGGCAAACGCGCGTCGGGCAGGGTAGCGCAAACGGCGGAGTACAGTGGGGAATGGCGAGCGATGGACAAAAGGTGTACGCCGCCGTCTCCGATGCGGTTCGGCTCGGCAACGTCGCTGGTCCGGCGCCGATCGGCAATGCCACGCTCGATCCGGTCAAGGGTGGTGGCCTGACGGCGCTATACCTGAACGACGGGACGAAAGCCTGGTTCGTGCCGGGACAGCCGTGTGATCCCCCGCGGCCCGGTTGCAGTCCAGCCCAGCCCGGCGCCGTTACGGCGCTGCCGGGCGTGGTTTTCTCGGGATCCCTCAACGGCCACATTCGTGCATTTGCAACCGAAGATGGCGAGGTCCTCTGGGATTTCGATAGCGTCCGCACCTATACCACCGTCAACGGAGTCCAGGCCAACGGCGGTTCCCTCGACGGCGCCGGCCCCGTCGTCGTCGATGGCATGGTTTTCGTCAACTCCGGCTATCCGCGGTTCGGCGGAATGCCTGGAAATGTCCTGCTCGCCTTCGGTCCCGACGACTAGTGTTATGAGCAGGACTCTCGTCGTTCGAGGAAAACATGTCATCCGGCCCGGCTCATCCGGGCCGGCTTCCATCCACATCCAGGACGGGGTGATTATGGCGATCGATAAATTCGATTCGGCGCCTGCCGGCATCGAACTCGTGGATGCCGGTGATGACGTCGTGATGCCGGGCCTTGTGGATACGCACGTTCATCTGAATGAACCCGGACGAACGGAATGGGAAGGCTTCCACTTTGGTACGCGAGCGGCGGCGGCCGGTGGCGTCACGACGGTGATCGACATGCCGCTGAACAGTAATCCGCCGACGACTACAGCGGACGGGCTGCAGGCCAAGCTAGAGGCAGCAAGGCATCAGTGTTGGGTCGATGCCGGCTTTTGGGGCGGCGTCGTGCCGGGTAACGGCGATCAGATCGAGCCGCTCATCGCGGACGGCGTTTTCGGATTCAAGTGCTTTTTGGCCCCATCGGGAGTGGACGAGTTTCCTGAGGTCACTGAACCAGATTTGAGGGAGGTGTTGCCGGTGATTGCCGGGAATCACAGCGTGCTTCTCGTCCACGCGGAACTACCGGGCCCCATCGCCGCAGCCCGTCGGGCAACTGGTTCACCTCGAAGTTATGAAAGTTATCTGTCATCGCGGCCACGCACAGCGGAGAACGAAGCCATCGAATTGTTGATCCGGCTGAGCAAAGAATTCGCAGCGCGTGTGCACATCGTTCATCTCTCGTCGGCGGACGCCATTCCCGCCTTGCGCCGCGCTCGCAGCGAAGGCGTACCGATCACTGTCGAGACATGCCCGCACTATCTCGCCTTTTCTGCAGAGGAAATTCCCGATGGCGCGACGCCGTTCAAATGCGCTCCTCCCATTCGTGAAAAGGAAAACAGGGAAAGGCTCTGGGCAGCACTTGCGGAAGGCGTCATCGATTTCATCACAACCGACCACTCGCCTTGTCCCGAGTCAATGAAGCGCATGGAATCCGGCGATTTCTTCCAGGCGTGGGGAGGGATCACATCGCTGCAATTCGGCCTGGCCTCAGTCTGGACGGAGGCGCAGCGCCGCGGCTATACCCTCGAACAGGTCGTCGAGTGGCTTGCGACACGCCCTGCACGCGTGGCTGGTGTCCCGCGGAAGGGCGCCATCGTGGAAGGAAATGATGCCGATCTGGTGGTCTTCCGCCCGGACGCCGCCGTTAGCTGGCCGCAGGTCCTTCATCATCGTCACAAGTTGACTCCTTACGATGGGCGCCCCTTGATCGGTATCGTCGAGCGCACCATCCTTCGCGGCACGACCATATACGATCGCGGCGAATTCGCGGTCTCGCCCGCGGGGAAGATACTTTATGGTCTGTTGAATCGATTGAATAAAGCGTCGGCAGATGAGGCGCGCTCAGTATTCCTCCGCTGTTGCGGATCTTCGAAATGGGCAGCACTCATGGAAAGGCGCCGTCCGCACTCCAGCCTGAATGAGTTACTGGAGCAAGCGGAACGCACCTGGAATGAACTCTCCGTCGATGATTGGCTCGAAGCATTCCGCGCACATCCGCAGATTGGAGAAAGCAGCACATCCAAATGGTCCCAGGAGGAACAGGCGGGTACGCGATCGGCAGAAGCCGCAGTCTTGAAGGAACTCGCCGAAGCCAACCGCAGATACTGTGAACAGTTTGGGTTTATCTTTATTATCTGCGCCAGCGGAAAGAGCGGCGCCGAGATGCTCGCTGCGCTTCGCGCGCGCCTGAATAAAGATCGCGAAACCGAATTGAGAAATGCCGGCGAACAGCAGAGCCTCATCACACGACTGCGTCTGCTGAAACTGGTTACGTCATGAGTTCGATCAGCACTCACGTTCTCGATACAACCCACGGCCGTCCGGCGGCCGGAATTCCGGTAACGCTGGAGTTCCAGGGCTCAGACCGGAAGTGGAAGCAGGTCGGTCATGGGCTAACGGATTCCGATGGACGCCTCGGGAATCTCCTGGACAGCGGTGCTGCACCGGTCGAGGGAGTGTACCGGCTTACTTTCGATGTGGAGTCGTATCAACCGGGTTTTTATCCAAATATCGTTGTGCTATTCCGCGTTGACAATCCGGAGGAGCATTACCACATTCCGCTATTGCTTGGTAAGTTCGGGTACACCACTTATCGCGGAACCTGATCAGCGGCTGCGTAGCGTCTTTGCCGCCACACCTCCGGCAACACTCAGAACACACAACACAAGCCAGTTGTATTGATTCCCGTAAGTCGCAACCGGGAAGTGATTGCTTAGCATGATAAACACGACCGGCACAACCATGTAATTGTTGTGCTTGGTGCGCTGCTTCGCTTGCTCGCCAAGGGACATATCGGGCGGAATTCCTTTCGCCATTGCCGCCACCATCTGTCGTTGGAAAGGCAGAATGCGGAGCCATACGTTGGCCGACATGAACGTTCCCAGCATCGCGCCGACGTGAATGTAGGCGGCGCGGCCGTTCATCAGGCGCGTCAGGCCATACACCACCGCAGCAAAAAGAATAAACGAAACCACCGCACCAACGGGTTCGCTCCTGGCGAGCGGCGACCGCCACAATGCCTCATAGATGAACCACGCGGTGACCAGCAGCAAGAAGCCAACCAGGACACTGATCGGAACTCCGCCTAACAACTCATTCTCCATGAGGCCACCTAAGTAATAAACAATGATGAGTAAGAGCATTCCACTCACCCAGGTCACGGCGGCTTCCCAACGGAACCAATGTAACGTTCGCGGCAACGCCTCGGGCACCTTCTGCTTTTCCACCACGTAAAAGCCGCCGCTGTGAACGAGCCACATTGATTTTTCGCGCTCCAGTGTTCGATCCATCCACGTGAAGAAGAACGTCTGGCCCACCCACAGTATGCCGGCGAAGACATGAACCCATCGTATAAAGAGGTTGAGCCACTCGCTGAGATTGTAATCCATGCGGTTCTGACTAACAGTATGCTGAAAAATGGTCATCGCGTACTGTAGCGGCGCTCTATGAGCGCCGGTTTTGCCTGGAATCAACGAAACACCGGCGGTCATAGACCGCCGCTACAGCGCTTTCGTGCGCTCAGAAGGATTTTTCAGCATCGTGCTAATTCCCCTCCTCTGCGAGGAGGGGAATTAGAATAACAGCTATGAACGTGGAATGTTCTCTCGATAGAGCTCGCGAGGCGGTAGACCGTTGTCTCAGGTTGGCAAAGCTGAGTGAAGAAGATAATCGAACGACGCGCACGTTCTTGTCGCCGCCGATGCGCGAAGCGCAACGCCTGATTCGAGGATGGATGGAAGGCGCGGGATTGACGGTGACGATCGATGCGGTGGGAAACGTTCGGGGCGTGGTTCCTGGATCGCGTTCCGGCGCAGCGCCACTGCTGATAGGCTCGCATATCGATACGGTTCCCGGAGCAGGCCCGTTCGATGGCGTGCTCGGCGTGATGCTCGCGATTGGTCTTGTCGAAGCTCTCGATGGTGAAACGCCTGAGTTCGGCATCGAGGTTGTCGCGTTTTCCGAAGAAGAGGGCGTCCGCTTCCATATTCCCTTTCTGGGCAGCCGGGCACTCATCGGCACGTTGGACAGAGATACACTCCAGGTTCAGGATGATCGCGGAATCACGATGGCTCAGGCAATTCGCGATTTTGGTTTGAACCCCGACCGCCTCGACGAAGCCCAAGTCCGATCGAGCGTGCTCGGTTACGTCGAGTTTCATATCGAACAAGGACCGATCCTTGATGACCTGCGCATGCCTGTGGGTGTAGTCGAGGGCATTGTCGGGCAGACACGCCTGGAGGCGGTGTTTCGAGGTACGACGAACCACGCCGGCACCACTCCGATGCATCTGCGGCGCGACGCGATGCCGGCAGCCTCAGAGTGGATCCTGGAAGTCGAGCGCCAAGCGTCTGCGGTGCCCGGGATCGTCGCAACTGTCGGATCGATCACCGCCGTTCCCGGGGCGGTGAACGTGATTCCAGGCGAGGTGCGCGCCACCTTGGATGCCCGGCACGCCGATGACCTTCGACGCGCAACTGCGGTCCACCGCTTGATCGCTCATGCGCGGGCGATCGCCGAGAGGCGCAAGCTGGAATTCGACTGGAACACACGTCTGGATCAACACGCGATCCGGTGCGACCCCGCGCTGACGGATGCGCTGGCACGATCCGTCGAGTTGAGCGGCCTTCCTGTGCATCGGATGGTGAGTGGCGCCGGGCATGATGCCATGGTTATGGCTTCGCGCATGCCCGTGGCGATGTTGTTTATTCGCAGCCCCGAAGGGATCAGTCATCATTCCGCCGAGAGCGTAAGAATCGAGGACGTCGCTGCTGCACTGCGAAGCGGGTCGCATTTCCTGAAACAGATATCAGGCACGCTGCAGCTTTCGGACTCCCTGACTGCCCGCCACGATGACGCAGTGCGCCACGTTCGCGAAGATTCCGGAATCGACAACGCCGGTCAGTGATTTCAATTGCTTTTCGAGCTTGGCGGGATCGTCGATCATTCCATGATTCCAATCGACGATGCTGTTCCCGTTGTCGGAAACGAAAGAGCGGCCGTCGCGCTGGCGAACGCGAGCTGCTCCGCCTAATTCCCGAAGGAGCAACAAAACGCGAGGTACCGCAAATGGAATAACTTCGATCGGTATGACGTTCTTTTGTCCCAACCGGTCGACGAGCTTGCTTTCATCAACAATGATGACAACGCGTTCGGACGCCTGGGCCACAATCTTCTCGCGAACGAGCGCCGCGCCGAGACCCTTGAGCAGATCCAATTGCGGCGAGACTTCGTCGGCTCCATCCACGGTCACGTCAACGCGAGGATTCTCCTCGAAGCTGGTTAATCGAATGCCGGTTTCCTCGGCAAGACGGCGCGATTCTTCGGAAGTGGGGATGCCGGCAACTTGCAATCGGACCCTGCCGAGCTCGCGAATGAAGTGCGCAGCCGTTGAACCCGTTCCCAATCCAACGATCATGCCGTCGCGAATTTCATCAAGCGCATGGAGTGCGGCTTGCCGCTTGAGCTGGTCGCTCATTTCGATTGGTGACGTACCAGATTCAGGAATTCATTTCGAGTGTTTTGATTATCTTTAAATACGCCGAGCATCGAACTGGTGACGGCAACGGAATTTTGCTTTTCCACGCCACGCATGATCATACAGAGGTGCTGGGCCTCGATGACGACAGCCACACCTCGGGGACGAATTTTTTGATCGATGGTTTCGGCAATTTGTGTCGTCAGCCGTTCCTGAACCTGGAGACGCCTGGCGTACATGTCCACAAGCCGCGGGATTTTACTCAGGCCGATAACGCGCCCGTCAGGAATATATCCCACGTGACATTTACCAAAGAACGGAAGCAGGTGATGCTCGCAAAGGCTGAACAGCTCGATGTCGCGCACGATGACCATTTCGTCGTAGGCCACATCGAACAAAGCTTTATTCAGCAGGTCATCCTCATTCATCCGGTAACCGCTCGTCAAAAACCGCAGTGATTGGCTTACACGGAGCGGAGTATTCAGAAGGCCGTCTCGAGTGGGATCTTCACCGATTTTGATCAAAATCGACCGGATCTCTTCGATCATGCAGTTAGTACTTAGTCTAGCGTATTTGGCGGCGCTGTTGTGCTAGAGTTCAAGCATGCCGATATACGAATATCATTGCGCGAAATGCGATCAGACGATTGAAGTCATCCAAAAGATGTCGGATAAACCTTTGAAGAAACACGAAGGCTGCGGCGGCATGCTCACGAAGCTGATCTCGGCGGCCGGCTTTCAATTCAAGGGAACCGGATGGTACGTGACTGATTATGCCCGCAAGTCATCGGGCGAAAAGACCGAAACAGCAACAGAAACTAAGACCGAATCCAAGGGAACCTCTACGAATGGCAGCAAGGAAAGCAGTTCCGGCTCGTCCAGCGGAGGCACGGCAGCGACCGACGCGACGAAAACCGGGAAAAGCAGCTCCTCTAAGTCCGGCGCCAAAAAAGACTAAATACCTCCGTGCCTCGCACATCTATGAACGGCTGAACGCGGCCTACCCAGACGCGAAGTGCGCTTTGGAGCATCAGAATCCACTTCAGCTTCTGGTCGCGACGATCTTATCGGCGCAAAGTACGGACAAGATGGTGAACCAGATCACGCCTGCCCTCTTCAATAGGTGCAAGACCGCCCGGGACTTCGCCGGGATCGACACGACGGAACTGGAAGAAATGATTCACTCCAGCGGCTTCTTCCGAAACAAGGCGAAGAGCATCAAGGCGGCCTGCCGGATTATTGCGGACGAACACCGCGGTCAGGTCCCCGCGACGATGGAAGAGCTGCTCAAGCTTCCGGGCGTCGCAAGAAAAACCGCAAACGTTGTTTTAGGCGTGGCATTCGGAAAGGCAGAAGGCGTAGTCGTCGACACTCACGTGCAGCGGCTTGCGCGAAGACTCGACTTTTCGAAAGAAGAGCGCCCGGATAGGATCGAGCAGGATTTAATGCGATTGTTCCCCCGTGATCAGTGGATCCAACTCGCTCACCTGCTGATTCATCATGGCCGGTCAAAGTGCGTTGCGATTCGCCCGAAGTGCGCTGAATGTTCTATCGAAGACCTTTGCTACTCCGAAGACAAAACGGTGTGACGTGAGAAGCCTTGTCGGCGTCCTGCAGTGGACACTGGCGATACTCTCCGTGACTGGAACCGTTGCGCTGTTTGGCTGGATCCTTTTGCTGATCTTACGAAAAGACCGTCCCAAATGACTTCTCTCGAACGTGTGCGTGATGAGTTGGTTAAATATGAACACCCGTTTTTCGATTTCCAGGCAAGGGAAACAAAAGAAGGGGTGCAATTGCTGATTCGCTCAAAAATTGCCAACGTCCTGTCCCCACAATACACAATCACACTGGCCGAGCGCGATTTGCAAAGCTCGCAGTTCACTTGGAGTTTTCAAAAGCTTCTATATGACTGCCTCACGGACTATGTCGTGGAACTGTTTACCAAGAACCCCAGGACGTAGGCTAAATGACAATTGAACAATGAACATTTCCGAAAAATTGTTCAATGTTCAATTATCATTGGAAAAGCAAAAAAGAGGCGGTTTCGTTGGGAGCGGACCATCGAAACCGCCTTTCGCGCCTATGAGAGGAGTGGGCGAGGGAGAGAAATCTATAAATTGTATAAACCTATACGACGTGACCGGCCCATTGGTTACGTCCTGGCTCCTCAAAAAATTTCTCCGAACAGACTGGAGGCAGGAATCCTTCTAAGCCATAATAATATGAGTGTCTTAGGGAGACAGAAATCATGAAGATCCAGCTCGTTTACGATCGGCCTTCGCAGATCAGCACGGACCTGCTCGTCGTCATTTTGGATTCCAAGATCAAGCTTCACGATTTAACCGGCAACCTTCTCGAAGAGACCGTGCGGCGTGTGGGACGAGATCTGAACGAAAAGCGACTCAAAAAAGAGTACTTCACGTCGCTGGATTCGCGAGTTGGGGATCAACACGTGGTCATTTTTTCAACGATTCTCGAACCAAGCTACAACGTTTGGGAGAGCCTGAAGATCTTCGTCGCACGGTCGATTCGCATGGCAAGAGACCATGGGATCAGCCGCGTATGCGTTGTCCTAAATACGGAAGAGGCCGCACCGTTTATCGGCAAAGCCGTTGAAGGCGCGATTCTTGGAGCTTACACCTTCGATCGGTATAAGACCGAAAAGGCCGAATTTCATAAAGTCGAAGTTACGATTGCCGCCCTCAAGTCGCATGACCAGCAAAATCGCCACTACCTTCAACGCTATACCGCCGTTTCCGACGCAATCAACGAAGCGCGCGACATGATCAATGAACCCGGCTCGGTAGCCACGCCGGAATACCTGGCCGAAGCCGCGCGGAAAATCGCGAAAGAATCGGATCTGGACCTGAAAGTCTGGGATGAGAAAAAGCTGCAGAAGGAAGGTTACAACGGGCTATTGCAAGTCGGCCGGGGAAGCTCGCATCCGCCGCGGCTGATCCGGCTGGCTTATCGTGCGCGAAAGGCCAAGGCGCATCTGGCCTTCGTTGGCAAAGGCGTGACGTTCGATTCAGGCGGCATTTCGCTGAAGCCGGCTGAGAAGATGTTTGAAATGAAGGGTGACATGTCCGGCGGCGCCGCGGTCCTGTATGCCCTTAAAGCCATTGGGAAGTTAAAACCCGCTGTGAATGTGACCGGCATTGTTCCTACAGCGGAGAATTTCCCGGACGCCAACGCCCAGCGCCCCGGTGACATCTTTTATGCAAAAAACGGGAAATCCATCATGGTCGATAACACCGATGCGGAAGGCCGCCTCATTCTCACCGATGGACTGTATCTGGCGGGCCAGGAGGAAGCAACGCACATCCTGGATATCGCGACCCTGACCGGCGCTTGTGTGCGCGCGTTGGGCCTGAGTGTTGCAGGAATCATGGGCAACGCACCGAAATTGATCCAGGCCGTCATCCGATCCGGCCAAAACCAAGGTGAACTGTTTTGGGAGCTGCCGCTGCCCGCCGAATACAAGGACCTGTTGAAAACACCGTATGCAGATCTGAACAACATCGGCGGCCCGGTGGCGGGAGCTCTGACGGCAGGCCTTTTTTTGCAGGAATTCGTGCCGGAAGGAACACCTTGGGCGCATCTCGACATCGCCGGGCCGTTCATCCGCGAAAAAGAGTGGAAATACTTCGAAGCCGGCGCGATCGGTTTCGGATTGAAGACATTGGTCGACCTCGCTCAACGATTCAACGAATATCAACTGATGGAGACTGCGATTGCTCGATCACTATCGTGAAGCCAAAGAGCGGTATGAATTCCAAATGGGACCGGTCCGCGGCGGTCTTGCCACTGCGCTGGACATCCTGACGGATGCACTTGCCCTCGTCGGGCAACACGGTCTCTATTGCCGAAGCCAACGCCAGCCCCAGTACCCCGCGATGGATGTTCGCCTCGTCATGGAACAAATCGAGGCCTCCAAAGGGCTGATCATCGATGCGATGGAGCGGCTGAAGAAAACCTGAATACGAAATTTCAAAATCTCAGTGATACAGTCTTATTATGGGCCTCCGAAAGGTTGGAAACGTCGATGTCTTTCTTGATGCTGAGGGATTGGTCCAATCCATTCAACTTGCCGGCAGATCTCTGTATTTGACTTCCGATCCGGGACTTCTCCGAAAGCAGTTTCGGGGCGAGAACTTGGATCCGATCCCGTCCGTGACTGAGCTTTACAACCATGTCTCGACGGACGCGATCATCAAAGCGAATCCTGATTGCTATTACTACGACGATCGGTTGGGGACGCTTTTGCTTCGCTCGCTGGGCGGGGGCGGAATAGTAGAGCCGGGAGATATCCGGAATGGCGGCTTCGGCATGCTCTTTGCCGGTGAAGGTTGGGGTGAAGGGTCCTCACGCGAAGTCGCGGCGCTGGCGTTGTTGTATGCCGGGATCGGGATTCAGAATCTCATCAATAATGGCATGTTTCCGGTATCGGATTTGTTGCTCGGCCGACGCCTGGCTGTGGGTGAGCGCGTTCGCCTCGAGGAATTGACCGTTCCGTTTGACGAGCTCTCGAAGAGGATTGCAGGATACGGCGGTTTGTTCCGGTTCATGGAGGCACGGTCGCGAGGACAGGAAACGGATCGAGCGATCGATACGCCACCTCGGCCAATGACGATCGCCGAGAAAATCCTCGCACGTCATATGAAGACGGTCCACGGTACCGTGAGACCGGTCGATTCCGGGTTCATTCAAGTCGACGCCGGCTTCTCCCACGACTACACAACAGCGCCTGCGGCTGCGTTGATCCGATCGGCGCTTGGCCGGGAACCGAACGTGAAAAATCCGGATTCGATCCATACATTTCCAGATCATCTGACGCTTGCTGGAAGTCTTCCCGGTGTCACCTCCGAAGCCCTCGCCGGGATCCGGGATCTTCGTGAAGGGCAAAAACGTCTGGCGCGCGAAACCGGTATTCACTTCCACGCTACGGCTTCCGGTGGAAGCACCGGCATTTGTCATACGGTCATTCGGGAGCAGATTGCGATGCCGGGCCAGGTGATTCTCGGAACCGATTCCCATACATGCTCGGCCGGCGCTCTCAATTGCCTGGCATATGGTATTGGTAACACGGAAATCGCGTGTATATGGGAGCACAATGAGGTCGCTGGACGGGTCCCCCGCACAGTCCGCATCCGGCTGACGGGAAAACTGCGGCAGTCCTGTACTGCGAAAGACGTCATCCTGCACCTGGCACGGCAGGGCAAAAGCACGGGAGCCTTCACCGGGAAAGTCATGGAATTCACGGGACCGGGGCTGGAGGAATTCTCATTCGAAGAACAGGCGGTGCTTTCTAATATGGCAGTGGAGTGCAATGCGCTGACAGCCATTATGGAGCCGAGCGAATCGATGATCCGCTATCTGCTTGAACGACGTGGCCTCGAGCGCAACGCGGTCCAGCGAATGCTTGTCTACGCAGATCCGAACTCTGAAGTCGATCAACTCATTGAACTGGATTTGGGGAGTGTCCAGACGCTGGTTGCGGCCCCCGGTCATCCGGGTAACGGTCTTCCGCTGGAAAATGTTCTGGGAACCAAGCTAGACCTGGCGTACGCCGGCTCCTGCACCGCTGGGGATATCACGTCGATCACGATGTACGCCGAAGTCCTTCGCGGAAGACGCGTCGCCATCCCAACCTTTATCCAATACGGCTCGGAACGCGTTCGTGAGGAAGCGAAGCGGCGCGGCCTTCACCAAGCATTGCTGGCGGCAGGCGTTCATCTGATTGAAGAGCCGGGTTGCGGCGCCTGTATCGATGCGGGGCCTGGCGGTCCTCAAAAGGGTCAGGTTGCCATTTCCGCCACAAACCGTAATATGCCGGGCCGCATGGGTGAAGGTGACGCCTACCTCGCAAACCCTTATGTTGTAGCAGCTTCTGCAGTTCGTGGCTTTATCTGCGGCCCCGAACATTTGTCTGCTATATTGGCCGATGCCTAATTTTGGCATTGGTCGATGCCAAATTTTGGCGAGACGAGAATTTTTTCTTTACAAGCAGATGCCCTCGATGCATAAAGTTACCGTGCGTTTACGGCAAGGAGGCCGATCGGATGGATCCGATGCAACCAAAGCCAGTCGCCTCGAGTTGGACTTGTTCTTCGAGTAACTCGAGCGCAAAATCTCACCCGATGGCGGTGAACACTACCCTTCTGCCGCTCGTAGCACATTCCACAAACACTCATTTGGAGGGAAAAGGATGAACCCTATGACGACGAAAGAAGGAATCGAACTCGAAATTCAGATCGAAGAACTCGAAGCAAAAATCGCTCCCGATGGCGGCGAAACCGTCCTGCCATTACCGTGTCACGGCCACGGCTGCCGCTAAGAAATCACTTTCTCCCTTTGGGAGCGCGCGAAATGCGAGCCTGCGCGGAGCGCAAGCGCGATAGCGCGACGCCCAAGAGAAGGGAAAAGCTCCAGAAAAAGTGAGGGTGCAGGTCGCATCGACTCTTGCACCCTCATCCTACCCTCTTCCAGACAAAGAGGATCAGTTGCCTATGTTATTCTCACACCATGAGGCTTGGTGTGAGCGATTACATCGACTGCGCTCATTTTCTGCCCGGCCACCCGACGTGCGGAACCCTGCACGGCCACACTTATAAGGTCGAAATCACCATCCAAGGACAAGTCAAGGGCGGCATGGTCGTTGATTTTGCCGATCTGAAGGAAGGCCTTCGCGGAGTGCTCGCGCACTACGACCATCGATCATGGAATGATTCTCTCGAATATCCGTCGGTTGAAAATATTTGCGAGCTTCTCAGCGCTAAACTGAAAGACCGGCTGCTGTTTCCTTTTACCCTGCGCGTGTGGGAAGGGGATGGCAAATGGGCAGAGACAGACAGTTCGGAGCGCGACGCATGACCATGAGGATCTGTTCGCTTTTGCCGAGCGGTACGGAGATCCTCTATTCGCTGGGATTAGGCGATCAGGTCGTCGCCGTCACGCACGAATGCGACTACCCGCCGGAAACGGCAGCGAAGCCCAGGATTACCGAAGACCTCATCGAGCAGGGACGCATGACAAGCGTCGAGATCGATCATCACGTATCATCGAACATCGGCCGGCACGGCACCATTTATCGCCTCAAGCAAGATCTGCTCGAAACGCTTGAGCCCGATCTCATCGTCACTCAGGAACTGTGCGAAGTATGCGCGGTATCTTACAAAGAGGTGCAGCACGCAGCACGGGTCCTGGAAGGACGGACGCGCATCGTTTCCCTCGAACCCACGACGCTCAATGAAATGCTCGAGACAATTCTGCTGGTCGGTGAACTGACGGGCCGGAAAGATGCAGCGCTAGAAAAAGTTCAGGAGCTCAACGCCAGGTTGCAGCGTGTGCGCGAACGGGTGCGCGATCGTGAACGTCCGCGTGTATACGCCATGGAATGGCTCGATCCACCCTTTTCTGCGGGGCATTGGGTCCCGGAGATGGTGGAGATTGCCGGCGGACACGAAGTGCTCGGGAAGGCGGGATTGAAATCCGAACGCATTACGCCCGAACGGATCCTGGAAGCTCAACCCGAAATCATCGTTCTCATGCCTTGCGGATTTTCGCTCGAGAGGACAGTCGAAGAATACCGGCGTACTCGATTTCTGCCGGG
>Ga0209237_1000255_pt1 | contig 28446 bp, 38 predicted proteins | sample GraSoi013_1_40cm_2_FD_185820 | JGI IMG/M metagenome (GOLD analysis project Ga0209237, IMG submission 185820) | Grasslands soil microbial communities from the Angelo Coastal Reserve, California, USA - Sample 10_02_2013_1_40cm (SPAdes) (version 2) | ecosystem: Environmental > Terrestrial > Soil >...
AGGCTCGATAAAAGTAAGGCCGGCAGTCCACATAGTACATGATGCTATTATCACAGGAAAGCTCAGACGCGGGCAGACAATATTTGAAGCAACCTCGGGTAACTTTGGGATAGCTCTTGGGCAGATAGCAAAGCTTGGAGTAGATGTCGTTACCCTTGTATCAAGAAAGCTTCAGGAGGGAGTCTTTGAGGAGTTGAGAAACGAGAAAGTACGTACCATGAATCTTGACATGGACATCTGCCCTGCTCCGGGAATGAAGGAGAACCCGAATCTCTTGGCTGCCAAAGCAACCGCCGCAAACATTCGCTCACAGCTCTCTGAATTTGGGTTTGACCCTGCTATTTTCGATAGATCGAGTTCCCAGGTAGAAGCACTTCTTGCAAGCCAGGACATAATAAACTTGGCAAAGTTTCTTGCCAAGATCTACGGCTGTTTCTGTCCAGAACAGTACGACAATGAGCTGAATATCGAGGTACATAGAACTGTGACTGCCGCGGAACTCGACCAGCAATTGCGGGAACAAGGCCAATCACTTGGGGAATTTCGAATTGTCTGCACCTTTGGTACAGGTGGCACCTCCGGTGGCCTGAGCAGATATCTGATGGAAAAATATGGAAAGAAGTCGCTGCATGTAGTCTTTCCACTTGAGAATCAAGATGTTGCAGGAATAAGGACAAAAGACAAGGCGGCTGGTTTAAAGTTCTACGAGCCCCAGCAGTATGCTGGACAACATGAAGTAGATTTTTCGCAGGCAAAACGTCTGTTAAGGTTTTTCGTAGAAAAGGGTCACGACATTGGGGAAAGCAGCGCTCTTGCGCTTTATGCGGTGATGCAGATGGCAAACTTTGGTCATGGAGGAAAGTTTGTCGTAATAATTGCTGATGGAATCCAAAAGTACAGAAAGAACATGGCAACGACAGAGAAGCAAAACCGCCTGCAGGTTAGCCTACAGGAAGCTGTCTCAGACATCGGCAACTATAAGAGAGTTCTCTGGATTCACACACAGTATACTCCTCGCGAGGAAGGAATAAAGCTAATCGCAAATTCGTTAGGTGTTGATCAAAGCAAGATCTCTGTACCAAAGGCAAGAGATGTGGCGCAACTTTTAGCAACTCAAGAGATTCCTAAAGAACTAGATAGCGTATTGGGAGGAGCGGATGGCAAGTCATTGCTTGTTTGCATGATGGGAAATACTTCGCTTATGGTTGCCAAAGTACTTGCGGGCAAAGGAATTGTAGCTGAAAGTTTGAATGGTGGAATAAACGCACTTTCTCAAGGTAAAGGCAAGCAAATTTCTGAATTGATACGATTAGCTACCGAATAACAGGTATCTGGTAAGACTCGTACTTTCACAGTTCTGCACCCAATTCAAGTTTGAATTATTTCTTATCTCTCGCATAATTTACCATGCCGGTAACATCAATGAGCACCACTGGTTCATTTCCTATGACCCATGCATCATGGCCTGGTGGAACCACCGCTGCATCTCCAGCACCAAGCACTGCCTCTCGTCCATTATCCATAATAATTTTCAATTTGCCTGATATAATGTATTGAGTATGTGGCGACTCACAACTTTTTGTCTTTGCTATGGGCTTGACACTCTCTGACCACTTCCAGCCAGGACCGAGTGTTGCTCGTCCAAACGTTACCCCATTAATGGTGACAAGCTCAAGTTTTCCTTTGTCAAAAGTTCTTGTTTCATCAGGAGAATTTAGACTTTTTTGCTGCATCATATAATTTCAGACGACTTCTTTATTTGTTTATCGTGCGATAGATAATAATAGCTAGCTCCCTGCAAGTACGAGTCACAATGTTCAATTCTTTTTACGATGCCACCAGATTTTCCGTAGGTCACTGTAGAAACCGTGGAATTTTTTTGACTAGATGTGATATGGAGATTCTACCAGGACCAGTCGTTATTAATAGAAGCGAGACTGCAAGAAGTATTACTGGAAGCTCAACGCCGTCCGGACCTAAAAAGTGCGATGCCTTATCGATGTAAAATATTACGCCAAGCATCACAAGCGAGAGAATGGATGCGGAAATTCTTGTCAATACACCAACCGTTATCAAAATGCCAGGAATAAACTCCTCGAGCGCAAAAAGATACTGCATTTTTGTTGGAAGGCCCATCTGCAGCAAATAAGAGGCAAAGCCCGGATCAAATTTGATAAAGCCAACTGCAATAAAGATCGTACCTATTGCAAGTCTTAGTCCAAAAAGAGATATGTGATGAATCTTGCTAGGACGTATCTCTGCATCTGCCAAGGCACGTTGTTTTTCATAAGAGACCAACTTAAGGGTATAGTAATTTCGTTACATGATAAGAGTAATTACAAACCCAATAACTGAATTTTTTGTCCCACTTCAAAAAAAAGGTACTGTTAACACCGGTGGAGGATTTTTTGGTTCCAAAGTACTGAAAAGATTAGAAAGATTTTATTTGAACCAAGGAAAATCTTCTTTTTTTGCTTCTTTTGGGAAATCCTTGATTATAGCTTGTACTATCTCACTATGATTATATGTTATGTGTCGTAAAAATTTCTTAGAACCTTCATCTGTTTGGATTTCGTCCGTGTTCTCTGACATTTCCGAAATGATTGCCTTGCATTCTTTGCATGGTTCAAATTCAATATAGAATTTCAAATTTTCTTATCACTCCTTACCAATAATATGAAATCTGCGCTATTAGTTGACTGTGATTCGTACTAGTCGGTCACGTCAATTTAACTATATAATTTTACAAACAATGTGACTCAGTTTCTCATTAGTTAGTCAAAATATCTGATAGATTCTTATAAACAACATGCAATTACGATACAAAATTCTACAATCAATTCAAGGGGAAGTTCAAACAAAATGATACCTGTGACAGAAGAGGCTCTAGTTGCAGCTGTAGAAAAGATCAGCAAAAGTGTGGTAAACATTGCAAGTGTGAGAATGGTTCAGGATCAGATATTTAGAGTATTTCCTGTGGAAGGTGTCGGCTCTGGAGTAATAATTGATAAGGATGGTTACATCCTCACCAATTATCACGTAATAGATGACGCAGAGAGGCTGAGAGTAACCTTGTCTGATGGCCGAGTATTTAGTGGAAAAGTTGTTGGAGTGGATCCACCAACCGATTTGGCAGTGATAAAAATAGAAACAAAAGAAGAGATTCCAGTTTCCAAGCTTGGCGATTCAAGCAATCTCAAGGTTGGTCAGATAGTACTTGCAGTAGGAAATCCATTTGGTTTTACTGGAGGCCCAACAGTAACATCGGGAATTGTAAGCTCGCTTAACAGAGGCATTCAAACGGAAAATGGAACGCTAGAATTGATCCAGACAGACGCCGCAATAAATCCTGGAAATTCTGGGGGACCACTAGTAAATACAATAGGCGAGGTAGTTGCAATTAATACTGCAAACATGCCTTACGCACAAGGAATAGGATTTGCCATTCCAATTAATACCGCAAAAGCAATCTTAAAGGAACTCGTTGAGAAGGGTCGTGTTAGGAGACCGTGGATTGGAATAACATCCATGAAAATTACTCGCAGCTTGGCAAGATACTATAGATTGCCTGTAAGCAACGGTGCACTTGTAATACAAATTGAGCCCTTTAGCCCTGCTGACAATGCTGGTATGAGAAAGGGAGACATCATAGAAGAAATAGACAAAAACAAGGTTGAGGAACCTGCTGAAATCTCAGAATACATCCATAAAAAACAAGTTGGAAATAGTATTACAGTGACAATCAATAGAAACGGAAAATTAATTCAAATCCCTTTGCAGCTGGAAGAGAATAGCATTAGTTATAACCGCTGAAACAACTAATTTTTTATTACCGCACGAAATCTAACCTTGCCAGCAGCTACTCTGTCATATGCCTGTCCAATATCATCCAAGCTATAGGTTTCAGTAATTACCTTGACTTTACCTTTTGCTACATAGTCTAATGCCTCGTAAAGATATTCACGTGAATTTTGTTGAGAACCCATTATCTTAGCACGAGTCATTAGGATCATTGGTGGTACCTGAATGGGCTTATTCTCAAATCCAATTATCATCATTCTACCATCTGGTCTGAGGCCAGATATTGCCTCGCTTGCCGCCTGACTGGAGTTACTTGTTGCAAGTATCACATCTGCACCTCCGTTATTTTTTAGCTCTTCTGCGTTCTTTACCACCAAATCAGCTCCCATCTTATAACAAAGATCTTCCTTGTCCTTTGAATGAGTAATTGCAATGGTTTCAAAACCACATGCCTTAGAATACTGAAGGCCAAGATGTCCCAGTCCTCCTATTCCGAGGATTGCGATTTTTTCATGAGGCTTAGGATCTGCGTGTCTAAGACCACTGTATACTGTATAGCCAGCACAGAAGACTGGAGCTGCCTGTTCGTATGTTATTTCTTTTGGAAGAAGCATGGTGGAATCAACATATGCTAACATGTATTCAGCATGACTGCCTTGAGTTCCAATTCCAGTTCCTATTTGTTGCTGACAAAATAACTGCTTGCCCCGTTCACACCATTCGCATCTTCCACAGGATGCTTGCAGCCATGGAACACCCACTCTATCTCCGATTCTACGGGTAGTTACACCTTCTCCAATCTCAACAATTTCACCAACAGGTTCATGGCCTATTGTTCTTGGGAATTCAATTGGCATAGGTAATTCACCTTTTGTTATATGGACATCGGTATAACAAAGACCACTAGCATGGATTCTTATCAAAACTTGATTTGTACTTGGTTTTGGAGTAGGGACTTCTTTTATCTCCCATTTTCCATTAATTTTTGGAACAACAGCTGCACGCATTATAAAATATCTCCCAAACTCATTATAGTCAATACGGTTATCAACTATAAAAGGAGAAAGTGATGATTTAGTTATCAAGTGAGGAAATGGTAAGTTGAAAGACAAAAACCAAGAAGAGCAATTCAAAAAGAGCGGTGGTGACTTGTCGAAAATATTGCTGAAATTAAACGATCGAAATCAAAGTAAAAAATTGGAATGGACTAATTTATACATTTGATTAAAGGAATATTGTTTATGTGTGATATTACGTGAGTAGTGGTACAAATTCTGCGTCAGAGAGTCCTCTAAAAAACACTCTATATCGATTTCTATGGGTTACAATGTTTGCGTCAGACATAGGTGCCGCCATGCAAACTGTTGGATCTGGCTGGCTGATAACATCTCTTTCCCCATCTCCTTTCATTGTGGCGCTTTTACAAATGGCTACAAGCTTGTCGATATTTCTACTCGCACTTCCGGCAGGAGCTCTTGCCGATATCGTTGACAGACGCAAGCTCTTCCTTGGCACACAATACTTTTCACTTGCAGTAGCTGCAATCTTAAGTATCCTCACCTTTGGAGGTTTTACAACATCTTCAATTCTTGTTGTGTTTACTTTCTTGCTTGGCTTGGGTAATGCAATGAGCTTACCTGTAAATATCGTAATTCAAACTGATCTTGTACCAAGGAAAAAAGCTCTTGCTGCAATGACTTTGTTTAGTGTGGCAATTTACATTGGACTTGCAGTTGGCCCTCTTCTTGGCGGTTTGGTAGTTGCTGCAGCAGGGCCATGGGCCGTGTTTATGCTAAACGCACTTTCCTTTGTTGGAATAATAGTTTTTCTTCACAGATGGCGCAAACAGCCAGAACGTAAACTTCTCCCACCTGAACAAGTAATTGGAGCTATTCGTACAGGTTTGCGTTACATGCGTCATTCATTGCATGTACGCGCACTCTTTGTTCGTGACTTTTCATTAACAATTTGTGGCAGTGCGTTGGTATCACTTTTGCCTCTCTTGGCTCGTAATGAAGCAGGTTCGAACTCAATTCTTTTTGGAATTCTGATTGGCGCGTTTGGCATAGGAGGAATGATCAGCGGGGTGGTAATAGTGCCACGGATAAAAAAGATCTCAATAGAAAAGCGCGTAACAAGCGCAACAATTTTGTATGCGGTTGCAATGGCAGTCTTGTCGTTCCAGCATGAAATCATCATCGTGTTTATTGGAATATTTGCAGTTGGAACTGCCTTGATTATTATAACATCTAGCTTGAATTTTGTTGCATACAATTCTGTAGCATCATGGGTAAGGACACGAGTAGTTTCAGTTCATCAGATGATATACTGGGGCGGAGTAGCTATTGGTAGTATCGTATGGGGAATTGTTGCAGAAATCTGGGGAATTCCAACCGCATTGCTTGCCGCATCTATTGGAATAGTAATTGGTCTTGTTACCTCAACTCTTTACAAACTAAAGCCACTCACCGATGTAGACATGACTCCATCGATGCATTGGTCTATGCCACGTGTGATGGTTGACATTGATGAACATGAGGGAGGATCTGTATTAGTAGAGATAGAGTTTCAGATTGATCCAGCACGTTCACATGAGTTTGAATCTGCAATGAAGAAAGTGCGTTCTCTAAGATTGCGTGATGGCGCAATCAATTGGGAATTGTTTCATGATATTGAAAATCCAAGTCGATATGTTGAGATGTTTACTTCAGAATCTTGGACTGAACATTTACGCCAACATGAACGCATAACAAAAGCAGATCTTGCCATAGAACAATATGCTATTTCGTTTCATATGGGAAAAGATCTCCCACGTATTTCTCATCTTATTCGTGAGAATGCTTCCAAACAAAATCATAAAACGAAAAAGGAAGACAAAGTTTGATTTTTCTACAAAAGTGGGTCTAAAATTAGACCATGATGGTGCTCCAGTCCCATCGGGCCCACTTAAGTCTGTTTATTTGAGTCTTACAGGACTCAATCTTCGGGTTCAAACCTGTGAGAATCTGATACAGAGAATTATTATAGTTTGTTTCTCATAAGGATATGATTCCATGAACAATTCAAAAGAAAAAAAGATTGTAATAAGTAATAATGGCCCTTGTGTAGTTTCAGGAGACATTCCTCTTACAGTTGAAGTAATTACAAACAACAAAGATGGCTTTTCGTGGGATTGGAAACAAGGCAAAAAATTTGAAACAAAACCGGAGTATTATCTATGTCGTTGCGGCCATTCTGAAAACAAGCCGTTTTGTGATGGCGCCCATACAAAGATACGTTTCAACGGGAAAGAAACTGCATCCAAAGAACCGTATGCCAAACAAGCCCAAACCATGAATGGGCCAACACTACAACTAAGTGATGCCGAAAATCTTTGTGCTTTTGCGCGCTTTTGTGATCCCGAAGGTAAGATCTGGAGTCTGATTGAAAAGACAGATGATCCCAAAATCCGTGATCTGGTTATACGCGAAGCTATGCATTGTCCATCTGGCAGACTAACCATACATGACAAGAAGACTGGCAAAGAGATTGAACGCAAGTTGGCGCCATCTGTTGCTATAATTGAAGACCCCACAATGAAATGCAGCGGTCCGCTTTGGGTGCGCGGAGGGGTAACAATCAAGTCCCATGATGGTACGCGCTATGAAACCCGTAATCGTGTAACACTTTGCCGCTGTGGCGCTTCACAGAACAAACCATTCTGTGATGGAAGTCATGCTAGTATCAAGTTCAATGACGGCATGCTATAAGACTGACACACTGACCTGGGCAAGATCTATACTTTATTGCCCTTGATTATTTCGTTATCGATAAAATCTTGAAACGCTGGGTCGAACCATTTCTCGGGGTTGATGCTCTTTCCCCAGTATTCACTTATTGTCCCTTCAGAAAAAGCACTTTTCATCCATCGCAGCCATCCTGCCCATTCATTGTCGCTTAGAACCTTTCTCTGGCGCATATGAAATGCATGAGCGCACGTGTACAGAACATAATATGCAAAATCCTGCTCTGGGGAGATGCTTGATTGATTCTTGTCAAGTACTTTCACTAGCTCTGGACGATGAACCAGCATCTCAGACATGGCATGTATCTTTTCATCCAAATCATTGAGAACGCTAGTTTCGATATCTACCGCAATACTTTTCATTTCCTTCCTTGAGAAGTAGAAAATCACAAACAATGTCGCTATTATTCCAATTGCCCCTGCCAAGTTAATTAGCTCAGATATAGGCAGCTCTGCCATGTTCAACTTGGCAAGCGAGATCTTGATTATAAGGTTTCTTAGTGAATACATCTTTGAAGTAGTTCTTGTTATTTAGTCCAGGATGATACCGTAACATGAGTAAAACATTTCTTGGAACGTCTGGTTGGTCATACGACGAATGGGTAGGTCCAGTGTATGAGACCAGAGGCACACCAAAACTCAAGTACTATTCTTCAGTTTTCAGTTCAGTTGAGATAGATTCAACCTTTTACGCTATTCCAAAAAAGGAGATAGTATCAGGGTGGATAAGAAACACTCCTGTTGGCTTTAGATTCTGTGCCAAGTTACCACAAATCATAACTCATAAAAAAAGGCTTGAAAACTCCGAATCCGATCTGACACAATTTTTGCAATTGATAAAACCATTATCTGATGCAGGCAAGCTTGGTGCTGTTCTGATACAGCTTGCTCCATCCTTTACGGATAAATCGGAAAAGTCTTTGGAAGAATTTTTTCAAATCCTGCCTAATAACATATCATTTGCAGTAGAATTTAGAAATAAGACTTGGGAGAAAAAAGGAACGTATAATCTGCTTGAAAAATATAAAATCTCATCTGTGACGACAGATTCTCCGCTTGAGCTAGACTTTGATACCACAACAGAGTGGGCTTTTATCAGGTATCACGGAAGGGGCAAGAAGATTTGGTATGATTACAAGTATTCTATTCCAGAGATCTCAGAGTTGGCAAAAAAATTAGAAAAGATACAGGATAAGACGAAAATAGTTTATGGATACTTTAATAATCATTATGGTGGAAACGCAGTAGAAAACGCCCTGCAGCTAATCCAGGTATCATCATCTAGTCTTTCCTCACAACAGCTAGAATTGTTGAATCGGTTCAGGTTGAAAAATGCCGAGCTTGATTCTTTTATGAACTAGATTCTTTTAGGATCTAGGCAAATTTCCATACTTGTCAAACTTGGCCTGGGTGGCATTATCGGCATGACCATACCTGATGTTGAGGTCTTTATTGACTTGGACTACTTCGGCTCTAGTGCTAGAGGCGTTTTGGATGAATGCTTTTCTTGCCTGGTCTGAGCTGCCGCCGTTTTGAAGAACCTGGGTCTTGGCAGAAAGACCAGAATTTGTTTTCAGCTCTGTAAAGTTAAACTGGCCCCAGAAAATCGTCTGGACAGTTTGATTTACCTGGGAAACAAATGCAGCATACGCATTTCTTGGCGTAAACGGATTTAATTGCGCAAACCACCCTTGTAGGTCAATTTGGAGCTGCGAGTTCGCAAGTTGGCGCTGCCCCTCTTCAAATTTCTTTTCTTGTTCAATTTGTTTTAGCTTTGCCTCCTGTATATTTTGCTGTCTTTTTGCAATCTCTATATTTTGGAGAATTTTAGATGCTACAGGATCTTGACTTATCTTATCATCTGACACAGTCTTGGAATTATACTGCAGAGCTGATACCAAGTGTGCACCTTTAACAAAAAATGTCGTACTGGAAAGACCAGTTCCATAACTGGCTTTTTGTGCATGGACATTTACCAGGTATTGTGCAGGCCCAAGAGGGCTTGGATATTGGTATCTGAATTTGCCGCTAGTATCAGTAGAAAGACTAGAAATTCCAAGTGAAGTGCTGACATAGACTTGGGCACTTGGTACTGGTTTGCCTGCCTGGTCTGTAACATTCCCAACCAGAACAGGAATCTGGCCTGATTCAACAAAGCTTTTTTCCGGTTTTACGGTAACAACCAGGCTTCCCATTTGTACCTGTGCTGATACCGTATGGATTAGTAACGCCATTGATACCATTAGTACTGCCAGAAAAAGGCTTGTTTTCATTTCGTTCCATTTTGATTTGAAATTATAATTGGCAGTATCAATTGTTTTGATCAATCCGTTTACATAATTTAGAGCTGGAATCATTCGCAATATCTCTCATATTTTCGTGCGTGAAGGGCGCAAAATAAAAAATCACGTAGCCTAGTCTCTATGTATTATGATGTATTTACTGACGGCCAGCTCCCCTCTAGCCGAAGCTTGGAATTTACGCTGCCGTTCTATAGCTCAATCTCTAGGTCGCTGCATCCAGAGCATAAATCTCTTTTCGTGTGCCATTGATCCTAGTCTCGGTATAGGCAACCTTGTCATCCCCTTCTGGCATGGGATTGGCACATCGTCCACATTTTGGAAGGGTAACCACAGCGTCGTACTCTATTTCACCTATGAACCTGTTGCATTTTGAGCAGATGATGCTTTTGGTATCGTACAGGTTCAAGGTAGGATCTTATATCTTCTAACTGCAGTAGCTACTTTTCTGGCAAGTGATATAGAACCGATAGCAGCCTTGCTTGTTACAAGAACGATATAGTCACCTATTGGAAACGAGAATAGTGAGAGGTTCTTTCTTTCCACATGGACATATCCAATCTCACCCAGAGGCTCGTCAAAATCTCTTCCCATGGATATGGTTATAGCAGCCTGCATCAAGAGCATCTCATTTTCTTGCTCCTGCATGGGCAGACCGGTTCCCGTGCGAGCTATCTTGTGTACCGCCCTTCCTTGTTTGTTGATAACTGAGACTGCCTGGATATTTTCGTTAACATTTAGTACAGTATTACACAACGAATCCAGTTCCAGCGTATACTCTTGTGCCATTTGATTAATCAAACTTAGGCCCATACAAGACCGTGGTGCTCTTTTAGTACAGAAAACTGCTTGGGGCTAAGTGTGTCTATGTCTTGATATTCATAGGCGCAGACAGCAGTCAAAGGCAAATCAAATCTTTGCTCTAGTGTTGATTCATAATCAACCAGCTCCCTTGCTAATCCTCGCTTAAAAAACGGCCTAGTGTCTTCAAAGACGCGAACGCCGCTTCTGCCCTCGTCCAGTAGGCGATTTACCAACTTGAACCATTGTTCCTTTATTTTCTTGGAGTCTGGCTTGCCGTTTTCAAAGTACCATTCGGAAACATTTTTTACAATAATATCATTTGTTGCGACAAGCTTCTCAGTGTCAAAATTCCATTGGTTTGTCATCTTCTTTACTATTTTTCCCTTGGACATTGAATCAGTTATCAGCATTACACTTTCGTTACGAAATAACCCGTCTTTTAGAAATTCAAGGGCAGCATCAAGCTTTGTTTCTTCGTTAGGATAAATTCCTATTATGTGACTTCCTTTTTGAATCAAATGCGAATACCATGTCATCATTTTCAGTTCACCTTCTCCTGTAGTATCATAATAGATCAAGTCATTGAAGAATCTTTGTCAGTGTGTCCTGTTACGCCTTGCTACTTAAGATAGAATATTTTTCCTAAAGATCACTCCCGAATAATGTTATAGAATAATTTATTTTTGTGTCACTGAATTTTCTGCCACATGTAGATCATATGCAAAATGTACAAGACAAAATACTGTATCATGATGGCAATATCAAGTCTGTGACTAATATTCCAAAATACAGGACGAACCATGAATAGTGTTAAATGGTATTAAGAAGAGTATGGAGCATGCCTATTGATCCAGACTTTTACAAAACGTTGCCAAGAAAACCAGACCAGCACAAGACTCAGGTATCAGGGGAGAGCCATGATATTTGGGGCGAAGGAGTTCAAAGAGACCTTGATTTTACTGGCATAAATTCACATGACCAAGAAATTATTGAAAAACACGTATCAGAAAAGGGCTATCTTGGAATCCATGGAACAAATGTAGCCGTTGATTTTGATCTTTGTATAGCCGACGGAGCTTGCCTAAGTGCGTGCCCAGTTCTGGTTTTTGGCTGGAATCTCAAACCACAAGAAGGCCCAACTTCAAACGGTCCTGGTAATAATTTAAACGAGTATGACAAGTCTGATCCTTTTGCAGAAAAAGCGTGCATATACTGTCTAGCATGTGAGACAGTTTGTCCAACTAGCGCCATAAAAATTCAAGAAGGTCTCAAAGATAGGATCCATTAAATCACAGTCATTTGTGACCGGTAAAATTTGTTCGCCGTTTGGAATACCAATTTCATTGTCTTTAAGATATAGAATTAAGCCATCGCCCTGAACCTGAAAATTAATTCAAAGAGAAATTAAAATTTAGTGCTTTATTTTCGTACTGTTTCGATGAATTTTGCTATAGGCTTTTGATAAGAAAATTCTTCTAGCCCTTTGGTAATTGATTTTATCATGTGTCCATAGGAATTACCATACAAGTCTTTGAGTATGTCATTGAGGTACTCTGGATGTTCGTAGCAATCCGGAAGATAGCACTGGTATCTTTTCTTTAGTTCATCTATCACTTTGTAGTAAGTGCCAACACCTATATCCAAAAGAGCTTTTTCAAGCATCACCGATACCAGACCCTTTCTTACCTTATCATAACCATGACCCTCTAGTAATGGCATGATTCCTTTTGATTGGTCAAGCATGGTACGTTATAGCGTGCTTTATTTACTTAAGTTGCCATGCAAGATTGTTCTAGTACTTGGTACTTTATTTTAAATATCGTGGAAGACCTTTCTAATTCTACGGTAAATCGTCTTCCTAGATATATGGTTGATCATGAGATTATCTATGAGATTCGTGATGGGACGATTCAAACGATATCATGTTGGAGAAAGGGAGAGCATATTCAAATTAATGAAAAATTATCATCCCACATTATGGCATAAATGGAACCAAAGAATAATTGGCATGTCTCTCATTATGACATTGCACTACGTTATAATCCAACGATGCCTTGGAAGTTCTATCACCATACTTGAAGCATAGCACAGCGCGTTACAAGATTTACTCAATGCCAACGAAAGCGGCTATATGCTTCAGCAAATGAAACCTTTTCATTTGATGTGCTCAAGGTAATTGGTTCAAACTTTTCCATTGAAATTCCAAAGTGGAAGAGATTTTTCGACGAAAATTCCATCCTAGATAATTACTTCTTCTACAAATAACTAGGTATGATGAAAAGCGCGTTTGAAACAGAGGAAAGCGTTCAAGCCACACAGCTTACTGACGTCCTAAGCTACCAAGGCAAGAAAATGGCGGTTCGATTCAAATTCAAAGATTCGACAAAAGAGTACGATGTAATGCTGACCCGCAGGCAATATGAAAATCTAAAATCAATACCAACTCTTCAATACTGCAAGACAACAATAAATTAGAAAATAAGCAAAAATATCGCTTTATTCCTGGAGTAATTGCTCTAGATTAATTATTCGAAACTGTGGACTACAGAAGTTTAATAATGCGTGAGAAGAATTTTTAAACCATGAAGCCCAAAAAATACGTTGCAGCATCTTTAGTTGCTGCATTTGTGGCATCTGTATTGGCATTTCCACTTGCAGGCGCAGTGGGTGACTTTTTGGCAATCAAAATTGCCACAACTCAGTCAGAAACCAATGAACTTGAAGCAGAGCTCGTCACTCATGGTCTAATTCCAAAGGACGGCTCAGGCGGTGCCTTTGGATACGGTATACTCACAGGCGCAGGACTTGATGGGATCATTGTTGCTACTACTCATGGAGGAGTATTAGACAGTGCAATACAGAAAAATGCCAACGACCCAGTGTGGCACAATCACTTTGTAAAGCTTGCATCTCAGGGTGCATGCGGTGGCGGGCCAGGAGTTGTTGACATTACATTTGAATCACCAGGTAAGGTAAAGGTTAACGGAAACAGTATCCAATTAAGAGATATACCATCAACCTTTACTGGAACCAACGCACTGACTGGTTTGCCGACAACAATCACACCTGGAACAAGTGTCCAGAACGTTGTTTCATTCCAACTCAGTCCAGTATTTGATTCAAACCACAATCTTCAAGCGGTCTGTGTTATTGACATTGCGCCTGCTGAAAAGCTGAGAATTAACTCAGAAGACAACAATGCTAACGACAATAACGAAAATTGACCACATAGAACCCCTATTTCTTTTTTTATTTCATGTAATCATAAATGAAAATGAGATGTGCTGATCGCAATTGTCTTAAAAAAATATGACGGCTCCACATTCTTTGCACACTATATCGTTCTTTTCTCTCTGAACCTGATCCGATCCACATTTTACACAAATCAAAAGCTTCTCTCTAGACTTTATTCTTGCGGGTCCAAAATTTACAAATTCAGTGACATTAGCTGAGACCATATTTCATTACCTACCATAAAATCAGATTTGATTAATTTAGGTAGTACGTATACAGTGAAAGGAATTGTAATACAAGCCTTGTTACCTATGTCATACTTTGTCTTGCATTGAGTACGCCCTGATTATATTCTTCTTAGTGCAAACGATATTATGAACAAATCAAACCAAAAACATGAAATCCGAAATGTACAGCCGATGTTCTTCTGGTTGGTAATGCTTGCCATAGTGACAGTCATGTCAACTATGGTGTGGCCCATCTGGAACCTCTTCCCGCAGTATGTCACAGAGCAGGTAAAAGTTGTTTCAGCGGACCAGACAGGAGTTTGGGCAGACACGCAAGACAACTACCTCGTAAAACTAGTTGGTTCATACCACAATGTCCAACCAGGCCAGTACATCATGGGAACGTATGATGCGATGGTAAAGCAGAGGATACACACATTCGCCCCATAAATCAGAAAAGACTGATTCGGACAGAATCTGACTACCGTAGCTTTTTTTATTTTATTCAGAAAACCTTACCGCAAAAACATTCTTGTCATATTTGACATCTATCTTTTTGTGGAACAATTCTTCGAAAATAAGCTCCAAAATTGTTTTCTGGTATAATGACCAGTTTTTACCAAGGTCATGTTTCATAACAAAAGTATGGATACCTTTTTCAATCATATGACTAACCTGAACGGAAGAGTTTATCATTTGCATTTCAAACCACGACATGAAGGAATTGGCGTCAATTTCTCCCTTCATGAATAGTGCAACATCGCGTACCTCATCCTTACCGATAGTAGATGCAATTTCTATTACTTCCTTTTCCTTCAAATTCTCAAAAATCTTGATGAATACAGGTTTGTTAATGCTAACCAGTCCTACCCTAGGTTGATAGATATCCCACTCGAGAAATCTCTTTAACGCCTGAGTTGCAAGCGTGTTGGTACTCACTTGATGATTCTTTGCTTCCTTGTGTAGCCTCTCTATAAGATCCTGGTCAAATCTAAATGTGATAGTTGCTGTTTTCTTGTTTGTACTGATTTCTCTCATATGGTACTTTCGAGTTTTAAATATTTAGGAAGTGATGAACTTTGTTAACTGTGTATTACTGCGCCAGGGATTGTCTTACAATGTGTACCCACATAATTTATGGTCGCATTGGTAATGTAATACATGGTAGAAATCAAAGTCAAGGCACAGATTGACGCACCAATAGAAAGAGTCTGGGAAGTTGTCTCAAAAGTAGACGATGATCCCAAGTTTTGGAATCTTACCAAAAAAATAAGGAACATCTCAAAGAAAGAAAACGAGATAGTTCGCGAGGTTACCCTTGGCAAAGTTGACAAGTGTCACCAAAAGATAACTCTTGTGCCAAAAGAAGCGATTCACATACTTTGGACAAAAGGTGTGATAACTGGAACAAAGGATATTGTGTTGACCCACCTTGGAAACACAACACTTCTTGAAGTCCAGATTGATTACAACATCTCGGGTCCAGCAAACCTCTTTCCTGGCAGAATTTCCAAAGAACTGCAGGTCGAGGCTGAATTCGCAGTGGACTTGATAAAGGAAAAAGCTGAAGGAAAACCACACAAGATCCCGATGGTTGAGCGCAAGTCTTGGGCCGACCTAATACGTGGATAGGTTCAACAAAATTTTAATTGTTTATAATAAAAAATTGGGAAGGTTTTGGACCTACTATAGGATCATTTTTTGAGCTTTACGACCATTCTTATTGATCATGTATGTACTAAAATACATGCAAGCGTGGTGTAAGGTAAGGTTCAGTTTTACTACAGTGGATTCACGCTATTATGCAGGAGGAAGAACCGACCCTTCGATTATTCTTTCAGATATCGAAAAAAAACTGCCACCACACATAAAAAAATCACAGTATAGCAAAGACACAAGATCGCCAAAAGTATCTGCAGAATATTCTATCAGTTATGATGATTCCGATCTTCCAAAGCAAAAAGAGGATTTTTTTGAGAGATTCATGGGAAAAGACCCATACGAAGAGTTGCTTGAAGTTGATATTGAACTAGTAAGAGACCTCATAAAAAAGACATACGGTGTATCAAAGGATGAGAATAATAAAATTGAATATAAAATAATTTTAGAAGGTCCTAATTTAGTCACGGTTTAGCCTATCCAAGCTGTTACGTTACAAACGTTTAAGGTCTAAACAAAATCCCAAATAAATGATGAGAAGTAACTCACTCTTAAAAAAATACATGTTTGAACTTAACCGTAAATCTGTAATATTATTAAGCAAGCACAGATTGGTGCTATCTCTTCGAGAAAAGCTTAGAGACAAGAAACGAAACTATACGGAATATTCCCAGATTCTGAGCTATTTGCAAGAACAAGAAAGAAAGGAACATCAAATCCAAAAACAATGGTATGGCATTAAGAAAAAAATTATAGCGCTAGAAAAAAAGATAACATAGAGACAATTTCTTTGATCTAAAGTTTGCATACATTTACAATTAACTGTTATGAGTTTTGCTATAAAAAATCCGGGTCTTACAGGGCTAAAACCATCAGTTGGTTCATACTTGTAAAAGTGTTTTTCCGGCAGATGGTCATCAAGTTCAAATTTCTTGTTTGTCAGATGATCAATTCATCATAATTGATCCAGTACAAGATTTAATGACATCATGGCTTGGGCCATCTGTGCTAATTGGGTATTATTTTTCGCACAACTGGACTGTACTTTGTATGCCAATGCTTCCGGGCGCAGCAGGTTCGCTTGGTTCTGTTGCTACAAGGCAGCTTGTTGCAGATGGAACCATCCAAGAGAACATGACAGCTCAGCTATCCCTTTACCAGACACTTACTGCCATACCATCGATTGTAACTCCGCTTGTGGGAGGATATCTGGTCCATACGTTTGGAACAGTTGAAGGATTCAGACTGGGGATATTAACAGCGCTTGCAATATCTCCTATTCCGATTATACTACTGGTAAAATATTTGCGTCAAAGCAACCAAGGTACAACAGCAAAAAGAAAAGAAGAGCTTTGTTGGCCTAATATCGCGATAAAATCTTCCTAATTTCATGATATCTTGATTGAGCAGTATAGATCCTGCAAGTCAGAGATGGAACCCAATTGAGTACCGCTTTCAGTTTCTTTCAAATCCTGTCTTCGTAACAGTACACTTTGCCAGTCTTGTGTGTACCTTTGGGTAACATCCTCTACCCGGTATGATGAAAATGAAAGGACGTATAGGTATTTTTTGCCCCAACTCTTTTCATAGTAGTGCGGGTGGTCAAGAGATATCGGATAATCCAGTGTCGAGTCCACATGAACCCATCTTCCATCTGACATGACCTCGTTCCAACAGTGATCAAGATAGTCTTGAACAATTCTTGATTGGTATGATAACGAGTTGAGGACAGCTCCAAAGAGTATGGACCACTCCCCACACCTGCCGGTCCTAGAATTACTAATCTTCAATATCTCATTGTGTCTTGGAAAGTATTGCATTGCACCACAGAGATTGCACGTATAAACCTCTGTCTTTGGTATCTTCCAAGAGTCTCCGATCTCTATTTTTCTTTGCATAAATCCAGCATCCTTCGCATTATTGGTACCAGAATTACAATTTCCGCAAACCAGATTGGCTGGCATCCAGTGCATGAAACCTTTGAACCACTTTAGTAGGGATTCTAAAGAATCTTTTTGCGTGTCATCGGGGACAAGTTTTCTAACTGCATTTAACGTCTTGGAATCATTGTACTGACTTGTCACATTCTTGTAGAGAAAAAATGAGCTTTTAACCGCATTATCGTTAAAATTAGAGCTTGACAAACTATTTCTTATTGTTACAAGCTGGAGATATGTTTTGCCAAAATATGGTTTTCAATCTTGAATATTCTTATTTGTCTAGTCAGCTCATGATATGGTACAAGTTCTAACTATATTTTGCACAATTTTGATATCTGTATCATTTTGATCAGTTTTCTCAATGCTTAATAGCAATGTAAATTCTCATACTGCATGGCAAAAGCAAAGTCAAAAGCAAAGTCAAAGGCAAAGACTAGAAGAAGATAAGAAGAAATTGACCTGAAAGGGTCTTTTCCCTTTTTCCAAAAAGTTAGATGTTCGCCAGTGCATAAAATCGCAAGACGATGACACTTCATTTCAAACAATATACTATATCTCAAAGTTAAAGAACAGATGTGGTAATTTCGCATTTGTCCTTCCTAATATACACCATTTCCAATGTTGCCCCTTTGCTACAATATTCCCTACTATTTGGCAAGTATTAGCCGCATATTGAATGGTATTTGTTAAATCCTCGGAAAACTACAAGATATGGTATGAGTCTTTACGACATTTGCAATGAAATGGACTGTAATCACCAGCGATATGATCATCATCCTCACGGGTACTGCGTACATTCAAACTCTGATGGAAAAAAGTGTGTTTGTAAGCGCTTTGTATCATAATGATAAATGTGTTCTTTGTGGAGCAGACCAAAATCCAATTTCGATTTATAATATCATCATGACAAAAAATAATACCAGACTAGAATTCGATTGTTTTTAGTTTTTCATTATGACCAGGATTGACTAATTCATTGATCTCTTCATTTATACGTAGAAACTGGCGTCCTCTTGGAGTTACCTTATAAAGTTGTGTTCCTTCCTCATATTTTACGAAGCCATTTTCCACCAAAAATCTCAGGTATTCTTTTATCTGAGCGTATGACAAAAAAGCCTTGTACATTAGTCTGGTCTTTGTTGCTCCTCCAGCTGCAGATTGAAGTATCACCGCTGTAATTTCTGCACGACTACGGTATCTCATTGATTTCTCAGGCGTAAATTAATATAAAAACAATCTGGCGTTTTGTTAGGGAACCAGGCTCTTTTCCACTATTATTTTCGTTTTATCTATCATTATAGCTTTAGTATATAGTAAAATGGAAATAGTCTATTATCCTCCCTTCTATTTGCGGCCAAAAAACTTCCCAGGATCGAAGTATCCCAAGCCAGGTTCTGCCCACGACTGGATGTAGAGCTAGTTGGGCAAAGCTATCTGTTAGCTTTTTTCTTGAAAATGATTTCCAAAATAGAGTTGTTGTAGTTAACAGATTTTGTTATAATTTCTGCTGGTCTTACCTTGCACGGAATTTCCCTGTGATAAATTTGGCCACTTTTTTTAATCGTAAGTTCAACCATGCCTTCTTTGAGATTAAAACTGACATCCTCTTTCCTTACGCCTGGAAGAAGCGCTATGATCTTGAGGCTGTCAGGATTGTCAAGCACGTCGATAATAGGTTCGCTGTTTTCAATGAAAGGCGAGGGAGGCCTTACTTTTAGATTATTACGTAATGAATCCTCGATAGAGCTAGTTTTGGTTGATAAATTAACAGAGATTCCAAGTACACCTATACCATAACTTAAATCACGAAGCGACTCGTCTGACATGCCTACGAGGCTGACTGACATATTATATACTAGATTATTCAGCTTGTTTAGCAAAATACCCATGTCTTGCTCCATACTTGTCTACAATGGTATCTTCCTTTGATGTGTTATATGACTTTGCAAGAAACTACTATAATCAAAATTGTATAAAATCTATAATAATATCACTACATTGTGTGCTCAAAAGTGCTTCATATCATGATGAATCAAGAACATTTGTAGTTCCTACAAATTAGCTTGTGCTTTCATTATTTACTTTGATTCACGCCTTCATTCGTAGTCAAACGGCATGACCTTGTCTATATCCATCCACCGTTCATGGGATATAGCCAAATTTGAACCACAATAACACTTTTGTTATGAATTTACTAGAGCTAGACTGTAAATTGGCAAGAAAACTCAATCCCTCTTTGATTTTTGTCCTATCATTAGTGATTCTAGCCAGTCTTTCGGCTAGTGCAATTGCTCAGACGCCATCTATTCCAGTCTGGATCAAAAACAACGCAAAATGGTGGTCAGAAGGGCAAATACAAGATTCTGATTTTACCAAAGGGATACAGTATCTAATAAACCAAGGAATAATGAAGATACCTAAGACAAAACCACTCTCATCTCAATCTCATGGCATACCATCGTGGATTAAAAACAACGCAAAGTGGTGGTCCGAAGGTCAGATTGATGATTCCGAATTTGTAAAAGGGATACAGTATCTTGTCTCAAATGGCGTCATCGTTGTAGAAACAGTCCAGTGCGACCCGATTCTATGGGAGCACGTATACCGCCCACAACGACTCAACATTATAGAACTGTGCGCCCAGGTTACTGGAACCATAGAAAACATCAGGGCTGAAAAGGACGGAGACTATCATGTCAGACTAGCATTGGACCCGCAGTATAAAGACATGATAAATCAAGCAAATGTAGAGCAGCAACATGGTGATATAGTATTGGAAACAATATGCCAAAATCCCATAGAGCAGGCAGATGCAGTGGAATCATGCCAAGGCATTAGTGATATTATCAATATTCCGCGAGTTGGCACATATGTTAAGGTGACAGGTTCCTACGTGCTTGATTTAGAACATTCTAGTTGGGCAGAGATCCATCCGGTATCATCAATTGAGGTGATTTTACAAAATGGAACAACGGTATCTGCAAGTAATACTGGTGCAACTGTACAAAATAATCCTGCAAGCAAACAAAATTCTACAAGTGGAACACTACACATTGATCTTGCAGAACAGGATTACATAGCACGAGGAAGTATCCAGTCCATGACAGTTGAGATAACCGATGGGACAAATCCAGTAAGTGATACCACTGTATCAGTGCATGTAATATATGCTTCAGGTGATACCACAAAGGACTTTACTGGAACAACTGATTCTGATGGTGCTTTTGAATTATCTTGGAAAATAGGTGGTAACTCGAAACCTGGAACGTTTGAAGTTGATATAGATGCAAGTAAAGATGGCTTTAGTCCAGCACACCAAACTTTCTGGTTTGAAGTAGTTCCTGCAAGTTAACTTACGCCACAGTGGTTTTCCTTTTACTTGAGAGTCATTCAGTGTCCTTGGTAAAAGATAGACCGGTTTGCTCAAAACTCCTTTTCTTGTAGAACTGATGTGATTCCATTCTTTGATTTCCTGATTCTAGCCTGATTCTGTAACATTTGTTATTTTGTGCCAGCAAAATACACGAGTTCAAAAGTTCCTTTCCAATTCCCTTATTTTGGTAGGATTTTGCAACAATCAACTCAGGAATGTACATTTCAAGTCTTTTCCTATTCAGTCTGGAAAGTAACATGATGCTTACCATGCCAACAACTTTGTTTTTATGCTCTGCGACCAAAATCTTCTTGTCCGAATCCGATAGGTATTTCTTTAAAAGATTTGAAAAATCGTCAACATCCTCGTCTTTATGCGGTTTTGGTCTTCCTAATTCATAGAGAAGCTCCAAAATTATTGAAATATCTTTGGTTGAAGCATTTCTAATTGTAAAATCCATGATTTGTTGGATAAGCTTTGAGATCAATACAAAAGTTCTGGTCTTGTAAGTATCCATGCAAAAACCATATTTTGATGACATGTTTGGTTATTTTCACAATTGAAAATGCGCCAAGTAGAAGATTGTTATCTAAAAATCTGACTCATGTAATAAATAGTCAATTTTACATAACAACAATACGACATGAGTATATCAGTTCGCTATATTGACGCTTTTCGGGCAAAAGAAATAGCGATGAAATTCTTAGAGCAACATCATTCTATAGTTAATGTTAAAAATACAACTTTAGAAAAGGGCATCTGGATGGTTGAAATCGAAGTTTCAGCGTTTGGTATCCACGACATGAGAGTAATGGTAGATTCAAGAACTGGGAGAATTGTAGGATGGGACTAAATCACTCCAAAGGGGCTGTTATGATTGATACCTCTAAGAAGCTTTACAACACATTTCATAGATAATCTGTGAAGAATTTTAATGACCACCAAGATTTCGAATAAGGCCAAAGATAATTGATATTTTCTTTAACTTTCCATAAGTCTTAAAAAACTGGCTATTTCTTTCACATTAACTAATTCATCTAATTGTATTTTGATTTCGTTTACAATGGAATTGTAATCTTCTTTATACACGTCTTTGAGTACGTTACGCAAAGGTTCTGGATTCTCATAACAATCCATGATAGTACAGTTGTAATTAGCATTAAGTTTGGATGTTATCAAGTGATAGTTAGTATTTCCGTTTCTCATCAAGACTGCCTCTACACAGAACACTAAGGCCATCTTGTTTTGCTCGGAAAAAGTATCAACCATTACTTACCAATGTATATTTTAGAACGGTCTACGTAAAGAGTAGTTAGCTGAAAATGCAAATTCTTAGCTATATTCGTTAGATCCTTAATTTAACGCTCAAACCTCTGATTAAACACTAGAAAGTAATCAGCCAAATGTTGACATCAACAGAGTTAACCCTTATTACTCCAAATGTTGTAAGAAAATTTCGACAGAGAGGATTATTATCTTAGATTCATCGCACAAGATCTTCATAGGTGAAAGCTGCCTCAAAGACGAGACTATTAGGAACCACTTAAGGCGAGTTATTGAAAAATATCAATTTCCAAAACAGAATGTGATAGAGGGAGTTAACCTCGATAATGCCAATACTGGCGATTATCTAGTTCGATGCATTGGCGGTTCTATTCAGGTCTTTCAAATGGAGTATTTGCTAAACTTTGGTTTTAGAACAAAAAAGATAGGAGAGCTATAAACTCCAGTTTTCAAATTTTACTCTCGATTATTCTTTGGTTCTCTGAAAAGAAATATAATTAAACAGTTAGATAAATCATTTAGTAATCAATTCATGGAATTGTTATCTCTCTTCATTCTCTTTTAAGGATGAACTATCAGGAATATCCTCGGGAATAATTTTTCTTCTGTATAACGCTAACGCAAGAACAACCGATACAAGGGATATCAATCCGGCTGTAAGAAATATCAGACTGTACGCTTTGTCAGAGGGGAATTGTCCGGCCATTGTTGTTCCTTGATACATCTGCTGATACATCCCTGCAACTGTTGGCCCAATGGACTGGCCAACCATGAGAAGTAATACTGTCATTCCAAGAACTATTCCGCTAACCTCTATTGGAGCTGATAATAACACTACATTAAACCCACCCGTAATAGAAAGCGATAGTCCTGCAGAAATTACTGCCAGTGAGGCAGTAACCATAAATTCTGTTGCATGAAACATAAAGAGACTAAAGAATCCTATGGTGCCAACTATTGTTCCTATCGCCGCAAGTCTTGTATTGCCTATTTTATTTAGACTGAAACCGGACGTAGCGGTACCAACTAATAAGACGATCATAAATGGAAGCTGCACATTTGCAGTAGATATCGCATCTCCTCCGAATCCAAGTGGTTGAGGACTTCGTACCATAACAGGTATTGCTTGATACACCATGAATGTGGAAAGACCGGCTATCATCAAAATGAGAATTGCCGGAAGAAGCGTTCGGTGAGTAATTAGCTTGAGGTCAACTAATGGAGAGTCCGTTCTCTTTTCTATAACTATAAACAACGCAAGCGAAACTGCCGCAGCGGCAAAGAGCCCCATGATTTCAAACCCTGTGGATTCTAGATTATTTTGTAAATATGTTAGACCAGAAAGGAATAAAATTATTGTGGCAGCAAGTGTAATTATCCCTTTAAGATCTATTTGCATTAAAGATGGGTCCGCTTTGACTGTATTCTTGTCTGAGTTCGTTTCCAGAGAGTTTGATGTTGGCACTATTGCGGCTCTTCTAATGTAAATGAATCGCGATATCACAAGTAGCAGACCCACTGAAACAGGCAATATTGAGAAGAATGTTGCATGCCATCCATAGTTTTGAATTATTCCGGCACCCGCCAGTAACCCTACCACGGCTCCTCCAGAAAATGTTGAGCTAAATACGGATTGAGCCACAGCAAGCTTTTTCGTAGGAAATATGTCTCTTATGATTCCAAACGCTATTGGAAATATGGAGACCACTATGCCTTGGGCTATTCTTGCTGCAATCATGAATACTATACTGTTAGCAAACCCTGCGGCCAAAATGCCAAAACAGTAGACTGCTAGAACAGTAAGCAATATCTTTTTTTTGCCATAAATGTCTGAAAGCTTACCTGCAATCGGAGTCATCACAGCTCCTGCAATTAGGTAAGAAGAAAGTATCCAAGATGACGTGCTATATGAAATATTAAAATCCCTAATGAAATCTGGAATGGCAGGCAATACCATTGTCTCTCCATACATTGCTATCAAACCCAAACAGCTCAGGATGGCAAGTGTTCTCCAAGATGAACGACTGATTTTCTCATGTTCTGTCATAGTCAACCTCATATAGCATCTAACAAGGTAGAAATTTGAAGTTTATTTGACAATCTCTGGAGGCTTTTCAAGCATCTGCCTGCAGGTGCGCGATTTTGCCTCCTTGAATGCATTATTGGTAGAAACATGAAATTGATTTTTCCGCAAAAATGGGTGCAGCATCCCTACGCAAGAGCTATCGGCTTGACAAATTTAATAAAAAGAGATCCATCGTTACTATTCTTTGATACGGGCACAGTAAATGGAAGGTATCTTGATCGGTCTCTTGCATTTTCTATTTTCTTTCTAGTAGAAGGGTCCTTTTCATTATACCGAGGCTCTAATCTAATTCTTGTCAAGATGGTTTCAGTAATTTCTTCATACGTGTATTTATCAGTATGGTCAAATTGTTCGACTGTTAGCTTCCATAATGATGTACCTATTTTTAAAAACACAGGTAAATTCTATTATATGAATTCATAGAAAAGTCACTTAATATTTATTAATCATTGATCTTGAGTGCTGACGTTTACTAAATGAATGACAAGAAATGGAAAATACCGCATATGGCAGGTGCGGAACAACTGGTACCAAATAAAAGACAACCAAAACGAATAGATCTGCATGTAGTTAAACGACTCATTAAATCGCTGTATTATAATGCCAGAATAAAAAAGACAAAGATTGCCACAAAATGTAATCTAGGATATGACAAATGTGTTCTATATCTGAATTGGCTTGAGATGATGGATTTAATTGATAGGGAAACCGATGCAGATGGTTTTGAAACCATTGTTTTAAGCGAAAGAGGAAATGATTTCTACAAAAGAAACCTTAATGATAATTAAGCTAGATTTCAAAAATTAAAGAACACGAGATACGAAGAATTTTAGCTACAAATGTTACTTAGCAGATCAGTGAGCGCGATTTATTAACAATTTTCATTATTCTAAATGTTAATGACTTTAAAAACACGCCAAGATATATCTCACACCAAAATGGAAACCACTATAAAAAAGAAGTTATTGCCATTTTCGTTTATAGCTCTTGTAACAATATCCTTGACTGTTCCGTATCAAACGGCCGTATCTGCATCTCATGCAGATTTGTTCCCGCATGGAATTGGGTCCAATGCTAACCCCAGAACCCTATTCTTACATGACAACTCGGCGACTAGCACGACTGCAAAATTCAGAGATTCTGCGGGTGTTAATATTGCTGGAGGCAATACATGGAAAGAGATTGGTGATTGGACTAGTGCTGGAGTTGCATATTTCGATAATGCCGCAGATGGTGGAGGTGTAGATGACAATCGCGTTTTCAAGCAGCCACTCTCAATCATGCCAAGCATCTGGACTGGAGATTTTGATTATAAATCTACAACATCAACTATACCTGCTGCCTACGCATGCGCGCTTACTCCAAGCACTGCAAATCCTGGTAAGCAAGCTGCGTAGGAAGATTTCATAAAAATCCTGAGTAATTATTAAATATGCAAAAATGAGCCCGATTGACACGCAAAATAAACTAGTTATCATACTTCTCGTTGCAGTAACTATAATAGCAGTTGTAAAAATTCCCGAATCTCATGCCTATTTTCTATCATCCTCAAGCGCGTCTCCGGCATCGTTTGGCGATATTACACTTACACAGCCAAAAATGGTCAGTGACGATGGCCGTGAACTCAACACAATCAAAGTATATCAATCCGTAGGGATCTCCTCTGTACTAACAAATCACGCTCCCTCTGAAAAAAAGTTTACCTATATAGTACAGGTGTTAAACAAAAAAATGCAGGCTGAATATTTAGAAGGACTTTCAGCCTCAATGTTATCAGGACAGTCGTTTTCTTGTTCACAGTCTTGGATCCCAAAAGAACCAGGGCAATATACAATACAGATCTTTGTTTGGCAAAGCTTAGGTTCTCCAATAGTTGTAACAAATGTAATTAAGACTACAGTTATCGTAGCAGTTTAGTATTGAAATTGACACTTATCTTCCTTTTGTCTTTGTATCGCAAGTAAAAATTTAAAAGAAAAGTCCATTGCGTTACCTAAATGGACCACTCGGATTCATGGTATAATGAAGGTAATGCCAAAATGAAGGAGGGAAAGAACGAAGATGCAATAATATCTTTACGAAGGCCACCGAACTAAATCCAGCATACAACAGTGCTTGGAACAATAAAGGAATTGCAATGCACAGATTGAAAAGATACGAAGAGGCCATTATTTGCTACGATAAAGTAATCGAGATAGACCCAAATCACATCAATGCCTGGTATAATAAAGCGAATGCGCTTAGGGGTCTAGGAAATTCATATTTGAACAAAGCAAATTACGACTGTACAGAAGCTGCGAAATTGATTAACAAGGCACTTGCATTCTTTGATTCAGCTGACGCCTTTTATGACAATGGAGAATTGCTCACAGGTAAAAGCACTAGAGCAAAAATGAAAAAATAAATGATTTTTAAACTTGTACTTTGAGAAATCCATCTTCTTGCCCTGAAGATACCATCTCGACTATCTCTTCGTACAAATGCATAAGTTTTCTTCCCCTGTCTGTAATTTTGTACACTTGAGTTCCAGCTTCATATTGGATTAACGCACTTTGCTCCATATGAGATACGTACTCTTTTACCTGCATATATGACAAATATGCTTTGTACATTATCTTTGTCCTTGTTGCGTCACCTTGTCTTACCGCGTCCAAGATCATAAAGACAATCTCAAACCTACTGCGGTTTTTCATGAAATTTTAGGGTGTGATATACTATAAAGGTCCTTTGGAGCAATGTTCCTGTAGATTGTACATCTTGGTTTAGCTTTCGCTATTATATCGTTAAACTTTGACAGCTGAAACAATTGTAGTATCTCAAAAACTATGAAATGATAAATTGAAGATCATTTTTTGTCAATTCGTCCCTTGAACTCTCATGATATGCCGCCGTAGATTTTCATATATTGCAATCAAGTTGTAGGCAGGGTCACGAAAAGTATAGCACGGACCAGGTAGGATTTCAAGGGCTTTTTCTTTCTTCCACCATATATTAAAGGACTCCAAAAACACGATCATGATGGTACCTTAGTACCAATGAGCCATCGGATTTTTTTTGAAACAAACTGTACACTAATTGCGACAATTGTTACAGTACAAATCTAGATGCCATTTGTGTGCAACCAAGTTCCAGATTATTAATTCTAGTACTCTCTTAGTACATCAACTTAATTTATTCGACCAAGAGATTGCGTGGACAGACCTTACATGTTACTTTATCTCACGATGATGTTTTCACTCTCGCTGTTATTATTATCGACTGATCAGTTTGCAAGCGCACAGATATCTGTGCTGGGCCCGCCAACAAATCTTACTGCAGGAGTTGTTTCATCATCGCAAATCAATCTAAGTTGGAACGCGCCAAGCGATACTGGTGGATCGGTAATCACTGGATACAAGATTGAGAGATCAACTGATGGTGGTGCCACATGGGGTACTATTGTATCAAACACTGGAACTACTGCAACTACATATTCAAACACTGGACTATCGCCAAGTACAACCTATACCTATCGTGTTTTTGCAATAACTCTAGTATTAACAAGCTCTCCATCTAATACAGCATCAGCAACAACATCTGCACCCGCAGCTACTCCTCCTGGTTCACCAACTGGACTTGTTGCAACAGCACTATCCTCATCACAAATTGATCTCTCCTGGACTGCACCTTCAAGCAATGGCGGTTCTGCCATAACTGGATACAAGATTGAAAGGTCCACTGATGGCGGTACCACATGGGGTACCATTGTATCAAACACTGGAAGTACTGGTACAACATACTCCAATACAGGACTGTCTCCAAGTACAACCTACAGTTATAGAGTATCTGCAATAAATTCAGCTGGAACTAGCTCTCCATCTAATACAGCATCTGCGACTACTAGTCCTGCGACCACACAAGCATCTATATCACTTAGTCCAACAAGCGGAAACGCTGGCACAACTGTCACAGTTA